>Ga0222423_1000372_pt1 | contig 35015 bp, 26 predicted proteins | sample 3A0metagenome_FD_182472 | JGI IMG/M metagenome (GOLD analysis project Ga0222423, IMG submission 182472) | Enriched microbial communities from leaf-cutter ant dump, University of Wisconsin, Madison, United States - 3A0 (version 2) | ecosystem: Environmental > Terrestrial > Nest > Insects nest >...
CAACGAGCCGACCGCGGCCGCTCTGGCCTATGGCCTTGAGAAGAACGACGGCAAGAAGATCGTGGTCTATGACCTTGGGGGCGGTACGTTCGACGTGTCGATCCTTGAGATCGGTGACGGCGTGTTTGAAGTTAAGGCCACCAATGGCGACACCTTCCTTGGCGGTGAAGACTTCGACCTGCGCGTCGTCGATTATCTGGCGGACGAGTTCAAGAAAGAGAACGGCGTTGACCTGCGTACCGACAAGCTGGCGCTGCAACGCCTGAAGGAAGAAGCGGAAAAGGCCAAGAAAGAGCTGTCCACCACGGCGCAATATGACCTGAACCTGCCGTTCATTTCGATGAACGCCTCAGGCCCGCTGCACCTGAACCTCAAGCTGACCCGCGCCAAGCTGGAGTCTCTGGTTGAGGATCTGATCCAGAAGACCATCGCCCCGTGTCAGCAGGCGCTGAAGGATTCCGGTCTCAAGGCGTCTGACATCGACGAGGTGGTGCTGGTCGGTGGTATGACCCGTATGCCCAAGGTTGCCGAAGCGGTTAAGGCCTTCTTTGGCCGCGAGCCGCACAAGGGTGTCAACCCTGATGAAGTCGTGGCGTTGGGCGCTGCGGTTCAGGCCGGTGTGCTTCAGGGTGACGTCAAGGACGTGCTGCTTCTGGACGTAACGCCGCTGACGCTGGGGATCGAGACGCTTGGGGGCGTGTTTACGCCGCTGATCGAGCGCAACACCACCATCCCGACCAAGAAGTCGCAGACCTTCTCAACGGCGGACGATAACCAGTCGGCGGTGACGATCCGCGTGTTCCAGGGCGAGCGCCCGATGGCGGCGGACAACAAGCTGCTCGGTCAGTTTGACCTTGTGGGGATTCCGCCCGCACCGCGCGGTGTGCCGCAGATCGAGGTCACTTTTGACATCGACGCCAACGGCATCGTGCAGGTTCACGCCAAGGACAAGGCGACCAACAAGGAACACTCGATCCGTATTCAGGCCAATGGTGGTCTGTCGGATGCGGATATCGAGGAAATGATCAAGAACGCCGAAGCCAACAAGGCGGAAGACGAAAAGCGCAAGGAGCTGATCGAAGTCCGCAATCAGGCCGATTCCCTGATCCACTCGACCGAAAAGGCCGTCAAGGACTTTGGCGACAAGGTTTCGGCTGAGGACAAGACGGCGATCGAAGCGGCTCTTTCTGACCTAAAGTCAGCTAAGGACGGCGAGGATGCCGAAGCCATCAAGACCGCGCATCAGGCGCTTCTGACCGCTTCGATGAAGCTCGGGGAAGCCATGTACGCGCAACAGGCCGGTGAGGCCGGTGCAGAGGACGCGCAACCTGCCGATGACGGTGTGGTTGATGCCGAATTTGAAGAAGTCGATGGCGACGACAAGAAAAACGCCTAAGCTGCGTTTGTAAAAGATGAGGGGGAGTCAGGGTGACCGGACTCCCCCTTCTGATGAGAATTTTGGGGCCAAGGGCGGACTTATGGCGCGTGACTATTACGAAATTCTGGGTGTGGGGCGTGACGCCGATGAGGCGACGCTGAAATCGGCTTTCCGTAAAAAGGCAATGGAACATCACCCTGACCGCAATCAGGGCGATCCTCAGGCCGAGGCGCGTTTTAAAGAAGTAAACGAAGCCTATTCGGTGCTGTCGGATGCGCAGAAGCGGGCGGCCTATGACCGGTTTGGCCATGAAGGCGTCAATGGCGGTGGCGCGGGCGGCTTTGGCGGCGGGCCCGGTTTCTCGAACGTCGAGGATATTTTCGCCGAGATGTTCGGTGATATGTTCGGCGGCGGGGGCGGTCGGCGGCAGAACGGCCCGCAACGTGGCGCAGACGTGCGCTATGATTATGAAATCACGCTGGAGCAGGCCTATCAGGGGGCAGAGGTCGAGCTGAATGTGCCGACGACCCTGACCTGTGAAGTCTGTAACGGTTCAGGGGCCAAGGCGGGGTCTAAGCCGCAGACCTGTTCGACCTGTGGCGGACATGGGCGTGTGCGTTCCTCCAACGGCTTTTTTCAGGTCGAGCGCGGTTGTCCGACCTGTGGCGGTGCCGGTCAGGTGATTAAAGACCCGTGCAGCAACTGTCATGGTCACGGTCAGGTGCGCGCCAACCGCAAGCTGAATGTGCGTATTCCGGCCGGTGTCGATGACGGGGCGCGTATCCGTCTGACCGGTGAAGGTCAGGCCGGTGCCAGGGGCGGGCCGAAGGGCGACCTGTATATTTTCCTCAGTGTCGGCGAACACGATATTTTCGAGCGTGACGGTGATGATCTGCATTGCACGATTCCGGTGCCTATGGCGACGGCGGTGCTGGGGGGCGAGGTCGAGGTGCCGTGCCTGATGGGCGGCAAGGACTGTGACGGCATGTGCCGTCTGGATGTGTCGATCCCCGAAGGGGCGCAGACCGGCCACAAGGTCAAGATCAAGGGCAAGGGTATGCCGTCGCTCAACGGGCGCGGCAAGGGTGACCTGCTGGTCGAACTGTTCATCGAGACGCCGAAACATCTGAGCGCTGAGCAGAAAGACCTGATGCGGCAGTTCGCGGCCCTGTCGGAAGAACAGTCCTATGCCCAGTCGCAGGGCTTCATGCACAAGGCCAAGCGCTTCTGGGACGATATTACCGGAACGGCCTAAGGCAGGGCCTCAGGCCCTGCACCCGTTAGAGCCGAGCCAGACGGTTGTTTCCATAGCGCATGAACGACCGGCAAGCTGTCTCAGGCCACCTGTGACCACATGCGGCGCACAAGCCTGCGGGCATCTGTACGGCTGACGTTCTGATAAAGCGTCGTGGTGCGTGTGCTGGCGTGGCCCAGCATCCGCTGGGTCAGGGGCAGGGGAACATTGGCCCCAAGGGCGCGCACGCCGAACTGATGCCTGAGGCCGCGCGGCATGGCCTGAGGGCCGGCTATGCCCGCCACCGTCATCACCCGCTTGACACGCCGCCAGGCGGTTTGCCGACACCAGTGCCATAACCGCTCATCAGGGCCGTGGGCCTGTGAAAAACGCTTTAGCCTGCGCATCAGATCCATCGGCACAGGTACGGCGCGGAAAGTGCATTTGCGCCGTTTGAGCGTGCGGAAAATGACATGACCTGAGTCCATATCCAGCCGGTTCGGTGTCACCTGTAGCGCCTCACTGAGGCGGCAGCCGGTATAGGTCAGCAACAGGCAGAACAGATGGGTCTGTTCATCGGTCTTTGCGGCCGCATTGAGGAAGCGCTTACCCTCGCTCTCACACAGATATTTGCGGCGGCCCTCGCCGTCGAACAAACTGTCCTTAGTTTCTGAATACATGATCCCTGCCTCGTCTTATCCCACCGGATGTTGCAACCTTATGGGCTATTTTGTTGCAAGCCCACAGAACACAAAACTAAGTTGTATTAAAGGGATGCGGGGATATCTATTGTATCTATGCCTTTTGTAAGTGCGCGTTTGAAATTGACAAATGACTATATAAAACAACATATTAAAATTAGAATTGGTGCAACAAAATAGCCCATACTGTAGCTTTCTTCCCGTTGTTTTTGGATGAATGGGGAGGTGATGATGTCGTCAGAACGGGCGTTTGCCGGGGGAAGGCTGGCTGACGGTCTTATGGGTCTGACCTTGGCAACCCCTTCAGCCATATCCGTTTTAAGGCAAAAAGCACAAACCTGTCGAAAGGCCGCCGAGCATGGGGATGCCGAGGCTCAATTTGTGCTTGGTAATGCGTACTACTATGGTGAGGGGGTGCCGCATGACTATGCCCAGGCCGTTTACTGGTTACGCAAGGCTGCGGAACAGGGATACGCCAATGCCCAGTTCATCCTCGGACTTATGTGCGGTATCCACCAAGGCGACTATGCTCAGGCGGCTTGCTGGTATCTTATGGCTGCGGAACAGGGAGATGCTGCGGCGCAATATCGCCTCGGGGGGGCGTGCTATATTGGCGAAGGTGTGGCTAAGGACTTTGACCAGGCCGTTTATTGGTGGCGCAAGGCCGCGGCGCAAGGAGACGCGGATGCCGAAGTTATGCTTGGGGTTGCGTATTGCTTTGGTCACGGCGTAGCGAAAGACTATGTGCAGGCCGCGCAATGGTATCGCAAGGCTGCCGAACGGGGAAACGCCGATGCGCAATACTATCTCGGTGAGGCTTATGGTAGGGGCGAAGGTGTGCCTCGGGACTATGTTCAGGCCGCGTACTGGTATCGTAAGGCTGCTGAGCAAGGAGATATTGAGGCTCAGGTCAAGCTCGCGGCGGCTTACAGCTCCGGCCGAGGCTTGTCTCAGGATTATGTGCAGGCAGCGGAATGGTTATGTGAGGCTGTCGGGCAGGAGGATGCCAATGCCCAACTGGGGCTTGGGCTTTTGTACTATGAGGGGTTGGGCGTGAAGCAGAACGAAACGGAAGGGATCCGGTTAATACGTCTGGCGGCCAAGCAAGGGGATGCAGACGCGCAAAATTTTCTGGGGGGGCTTGGGCTGGGTTGGTGAGGGGGCGGGGTTTGTGCGCGATGGTTTTGCCCCACCCACCCCTTCGGGGTTCGCCCTCCCCGCTGCGCAGGGAGGGATGAAGGGCGCGGTAACCTCTGGGCAAACGGGTGCAGGGGCAAGCCCCTGCTAGGCATCCACCTCGGCGTCGAGGGCGTTTTCCTGAATGAACTCGCGGCGCGGTTCGACGACATCGCCCATCAGCTTGGTGAACATCTCATCGGCGTCGTCAGAGTGGTTGACCTTGACCTGAAGCAGGGTGCGGGCATTGGCGTCGAGCGTGGTTTCCCAAAGCTGGTCGGCGTTCATTTCGCCCAGACCCTTATAGCGCTGAATGGACAGGCCCTTGCGACCGGCATCGAGGACGGCGGCGACCAGATCGATCGGGCCTTTGATCTGAGAAGTCTTGTCCTTGCGGCGGTAGTTGCTGATCTTGGCGAAGGTGTCGCCCAGAGCTTCGGCGCGTTCGGCCAGACGGCGGGCATCCTGAGAGTGGATAAGCGACTCTTCGAGTACGATCTTTTCCGAGACGCCGCGACGGACGCGGGTAAAGACATAGCCGCCTTTCAGGCCCGGTTCGACCGTCCAGTCGCCGTCGCCGTCTTCGTTCAGGCGGTTGAGGCGGGTGGCGACCGCCGCAAGGTCGGGGGTGTCGCTGAACAGACCGGCCAGTGCCGCCTGTTCCAGAGCGAAGGCCGGGGCGCGGGACGACAGGCGATCGACATAGGCCTTGAAGCCCTTGGCGGCACGCACCTGCGCCTCAAGGTCGTTGCCGACAATATGCTCACCGGTCAGAAGCTCAAGCGAGGCTTCGGACACGCCTTCCTCGATCAGGAAGTCGTCCAGCTCGGTGTCGTCCTTGAGGTAGCGCGAGGACTTGCCTTTTGCCACCTTATACAGCGGCGGCTGGGCGATATAGAGGTAGCCCTGTTCGATGATGTCGGGCATCTGACGGTAGAAGAAGGTCAGGAGCAGGGTACGGATGTGGGCGCCATCGACGTCGGCATCGGTCATGATGATGATCTTGTGGTAGCGCAGCTTTTCGATATTGAAGTCGTCGCGTCCGATACCGGCCCCGAGGGCGGTGATCAGGGTGCCGATCTGATCAGACGACAGCATCTTGTCAAAGCGGGCGCGTTCGACGTTCAGCACCTTGCCGCGCAGAGGCAGGATGGCCTGATTTTCACGGTTGCGGCCCTGTTTGGCCGAGCCGCCTGCCGAGTCGCCTTCGACGATGAACACTTCGGATTTGGCCGGATCGCGTTCCTGACAGTCGGCCAGCTTGCCCGGCAGGCTGGAGATGTCCAGCACCGACTTGCGGCGGGTCAGTTCGCGGGCCTTGCGCGCGGCTTCGCGGGCCGAGGCGGCTTCGACGATCTTGGTGACGATCTGCTTGGCTTCGTTGGGGTTTTCCTCGAACCACTGGCTCAGTTTTTCATAGACCAGACCTTCGACGGCGGGGCGCACTTCGGAGGAGACGAGCTTGTCCTTGGTCTGGCTGGAGAATTGCGGGTCGGGCAGCTTGACCGACAATACGCAGGTCAGGCCTTCACGGGCGTCTTCGCCGGAGACGGACACCTTTTCGCGTTTGGCCAGACCGGAAGATTCCATATATTGCGAAATCACCCGCGTCAGGGCACCGCGAAAGGCCGCCAGGTGCGTGCCGCCGTCGCGTTGCGGGATGTTGTTGGTGAAGCACAGGGTCGTTTCGTGGTAGGAATCGTTCCATTGCAGGGCCAGATCGACCTCGACGCGATCACGTTGCCCGCGCACATCGACGGGGGCCTTGAGGATCGGCTGCTTGGATTTATCGAGGTGTTTGACGAACTCGACAATGCCGCCTTCGTAATGCAGGATGATGTCATAAGGCTCGGCTTCGCGCAGGTCGGCAAAGCGGATATGGACGCCGGAATTGAGGAAGGCCAGTTCACGCAGGCGGTGTTCCAGCGTCTTGCGGTCGAAGTCGATAAAGGCAAAGGTGCCCTGACCGTCGGCCACCTTGAGCGAGGGCAGGAAGCGTACCTCGGTGCCGGTCAGGGGCTTGCCGTTATCGCGCAAGGGGGCGTCGCCGGTAATGGTCGTCGAACGGACGGTTTCACCCAGTTCAAAACGCGCTTCGTGCGTCTTGCCGTTACGGTAGATTTTCAGCTCGACGAAATCGGACAGGGCGTTGACGACCGAGACGCCGACCCCGTGCAGGCCGCCGGATACCTTGTAGGAATTCTGGTCGAACTTGCCGCCCGCATGGAGCTGGGTCATGATGACCTCGGCGGCGGAAACGCCTTCCTCGGCGTGGATGTCAACCGGCATGCCGCGCCCGTCATCGGTCACCGAACAGGAGCCGTCGGCATTGAGGATCACCTCGACGCGGGTGGCGTGACCGGCAAGGGCTTCGTCAATGGCATTATCGACCACCTCATAGACCATGTGGTGCAGGCCGGAGCCGTCATTGGTGTCGCCGATATACATGCCAGGACGTTTGCGCACCGCATCTAGGCCCTTCAGAACCTTAATGGAATCCGCGCCATATTCGTTTGCCGGTATATCGTTTTCAGCCATGATCAGTTCCTGAATTCTACCCATTTGCCGTTTTCGACCCGCACCCCTGTCGCGCGCCCTTTCAGGCCGTCGAACAGGGTTTCGTCGGTGCCTGTAAACAGGGTTTGCAGGCCCAGACGGTCGGTTTCGTCAAACAAGGCCACACGCCGAATCGGGTCGAGATGGGCGGCGACTTCGTCAAGTAACAGTACAGGATTCGGCACGGTTTTAACACGCGAAAGTCGCGCCCCCTGCGCCAAAATCATATTTAAAACGAGGGCTTTTTGCTCACCGGTCGAGCAATCGGACGCCTGACGATCCTTTTCGCGGTGAAAGACGCGCAAATCCATGCGGTGCGGGCCAAACAGCGAGCGTCCGGCGGCCGCGTCACGGGGGCGCGCCTGACGAAAACCGTCCGTAAGGGTGTCGGGCGTGATCTCATTCGCCAGGCTGAGGTCGGCCTTGGGGAAGGCGCTCTGGTGGCTGTCGATTTCCGATTGCAGGGCGGTGAGGGCCTCATGGCGGGCGGTGATCATGTGCGCGCCGGCCTCGCTCAGTCTGCGTTCAAGCGCGTCGAGCCAGTCGGGATCGGCAGGGCCGTGGGTCAGGAGTTTCAGACGCTCACGCAGGGCCTTTTCATAGGCGGAGACGGTGGTGGCGTGGGCCGGATTGGCGGCAAAGACCAGACGGTCGAAAAAGCGCAGGCGCTCGGCGCGGGCCTCAAGGAAGATGCGATCCTGTGCCGGTGTCAGCCAGACGAGGCGCAGGTGATCGAGCGTGCGACCGGCGGGGACGGTTTGCTGATCAAGGCGCACCACGCGTTTATCGGGGTTGCGCGGGTCGGAACCGGTGCCGAGGCGGGTGTCATCGTCTTCGCTTTTGAGACGGAGGGAGATGCCCCACGGACGGCCACGCGCTTCGTCAGGCAGGCGGCGACCGAGGTCAGCGACGGCAGCCCCGCGCAGGCCGCGACCGGGGTTGAGCATACTGATGGCTTCGAGGAAATTGGTCTTACCGGCGCCATTGGGGCCGAACAGGTACAGGCTGCGGCCAGCCAGATCGACATCAAGCTGGTCGTAGCTGCGGAAATCGGTCAGGGAAAGGCTATGCAGACGGGTCTTCACGGGGGATATGTAGCCCATCACAAGCAAAAAGCCAAACCGGAGAGCGGATGACTTGCCCCCTCCGTCGCGGACTTGCGCCGCGACACCTCCCCCGCATTGCAGGGGAGGATGTAGATGGAATTACACTCGCAGTGGCATCAGGACATACTGGACGCCCTGATCGGCGGTGTCGAGGACGAGGGTCGGGGAAGCGGCGTCATTGAAGCGCAGCTCGACCTGCTCACCGGCGATCTGGCCCATGACATCGAGGATGTAACGGGCATTGAAGCCGATCTCGATGGCTTCGTTGTCATAGTCGATTTCGGCTTCTTCGACGGCCTGACCGGCTTCGATATTGCGCACGCTTAAGGTCAGGCGGCCGGGTTCGATGGCCAGTTTCACCGAGCGGCTTTTTTCCGCCGAGATGGTCGAAACGCGATCGACGGCGCGCGACAGGGTGGCGGTGTCGATGCGCATGGTCTTGTCGTTGGTCTTGGGGATCACGCGGCCATAGTCGGGGAAGGAGCCGTCGATGATTTTCGAGGTCAGGGAGGCGTGGCCCAGCTGGAAGCGGATCTTGGCCGGTGAGACGGTCAGTTCGACATGGCCGGAACCGTCATCAAGCAGGCGGCGGGCCTGATCAATGGTTTTGCGCGGGATGATGACGCCTGCCCCGCCGACCGAGCCGTCAGGGGCGGGGATTTCCGCCAGAGCGAGACGGTGGCCGTCGGTCGCCACGGCGCGCAGATAGGCCGAGCCGTCTTCGGTGATGGTGTGCAGGTAAAGGCCGTTGAGATAGTAGCGGGTTTCTTCGGTCGAGACGGCAAAGCGCGTCTTGTCGATCAGGCGCTTCAGGTCTTCCTTGAGCAGGGCATAGGTCACGCCGTCATGATCGGCGGACATGACGGGGAAGTCACCGGCGGGCAGGACAGGCAGGGCAAAGCGCGAGCGACCGGCCTGAACCGTCAGGCGCGGGTCTTCGCCGGCCTCGAAGCGCAGTTCGACATCGGCCCCTTCGGGCAGTTTGCGCACGATTTCATACAGGGTGTGGGCCGAGGCGGTGATCTGACCGGGGACGCTGACGATGGCGTCGGCGACATCGACCATCTCCATGTCCAGATCGGTCGCCGACAGCGACACCTGCGACCCTTCGGCCGACAGGAGGACATTGGACAGGATGGGGATGGTGTTGCGCCGTTCGACCACGCTCTGCACATGGCCCAGAGCTTTCAGTAAGGCACCCCGTTCGATGATCAGCTGCATTTTGCTCGCGTTCCGCTTATCGTACTTGTGTTTTCAGAACAAAAGGCCGGAGCGAGCGCCCCGGCGTTTTGCAAGACCTTAACGTAATATCCGCTGTCGTCAACACCTACTCAGCCGTTCCGCAGCTTGCGGGACAGGGCTTCGACGTCGCGGGCGATCTGTTCGTCCGATTGCAGCAGCTCCTCGATCTTTTTGACCGCATGAAGCACCGTCGTGTGGTCGCGGCCACCGAAGCGGCGGCCGATATCGGGATAGGAACGGGTGGTGTTTTGCTTGCACAGCCACATGGCCACCTGACGCGGGCGGGCGACCGAACGGGTGCGGCGTTCCGACAACAGGTCGGCCTGTTTCAGATTGTAGTGTTCCGAGACCAGCTTCTGAATTTCATCGACCGTAATGCGGCGTTCGACCGCCACTTTCAGGTTCGGTTGCAGCAGGGCCATAGCTTCGTCCAAAGTCAAACTCCCCAGACGCGCACCGGCGGAAGCGACCAGCGTATTGACGGCCCCTTCCAGTTCACGGATAGACCCCGGAACGCGTTCTGATAAAAAATGCAAAATGTCGGTGTCCGGCATACGGGTCAGACCCTGCCGGCGCGAAAGGTGTTCGAGCTTGCGCTCGATGATCCCCATCCGCAGGGACTGATCGGCGGCCTCAAGGGCGCAGACCAGACCCGAAGACAGGTGCGAGCGCAGGCGCGCTTCGATTTCGCTCAGGTGTGAGGGCGGGCGATCCGCCGTAAAGACAACGCGGCGGTTGTCCTCGATTAACGCCGTCAGGGTGTGGAACAGTTCTTCCTGAGACGAAACCTTGCCGCCGATAAAGTGAACATCATCAATCAGCAGGAGATCGGCGCCGCGCATCTGGGCCTTAAAGGCCGACAGCGACTTGTCCTGAAGGGATTTCACAAAGGTGGCGGTGAATTTTTCAGCGGTCAGATAGACGATCTTCGCGTCCGGCTTCAGGCGCTGCGCCTCCCAGGCGATGGCGTTGAGCAGGTGCGTCTTGCCGTAGCCATAGGGGCCGTGGAAAAAGACCGGATTGAAATGGCCGTCGGCCCATGAGGCGACCTGACGCGACATGGTATAGGCAAATTCATTGCCGCGACCGGGTACGAAGGTGTCAAAGGTCAGGCGTTCCTGAAGACCGGCAATGCGGGCGGCGGCGTCGGTGAAGCTGACGACCGGTGCCGGGGCCGATTTCGGTGCGGCGGCAGGTATGTCGGCAATGGGCGGCAGCGACGTTTCGCTGGTGGCGGGGGCGGCGTCGGTAAATTCGGCGCGCGACTTGATGTCGAGGATGCGGCCTTCGGGGTCGTTCTGTGTCCACAGCTCATTGGCGCGTTTCAGCGCATTGCGCGCAAACCAGTCGCGGGCATAGGCGGTGGGGGTGACGAGGACGGGGTCGCCCAGAGGGCTTTGGCGGATCGCGGAGGGGGCAACATAGGAGTTATAAGGCCCTTCGCCCAGTTCATGACGCAGGGTCGTGGCCACTTTCGTCCATACCGTTTCGGGTAAAACCGGTGACCAGTTATTCAGGCTTGGCATAATCTTATCGCCCCGATCATTTTCCATCCCTTGCAAACACAGATCCACTGATGCGGCACGCCGTTAACGGGCGCGCCACCTGAGCCGGTCGATAACCGACCCTGTTCCCGACGGTCGGGAACACAATTTTCAAGTCGTAATTTCCCGTTACGTTCAGGCAGCCCCAAACGAAGTCCAATTCATCCGTAGCGGGATGGAAAGGCGAGACCCCGGCACATTAGCTTTCTGTGCGTCGGGGTCAACGAGGATATTTGCTCACAGGTGCGGAAAATTTTGTTGACTCTCGTAACCCGTTCCCCGGAAAGAAGAATTTAATAAGGGCTTAATAAAGGCCCTTTCAGGCGCTGATTTTCCCTGTATTGACTGGTGTTGCAGCGCACAAGACAAAGGGGCCGATGCCTTCGCATCCGCTGAAAAACAGGCTTGATTATCAGGAGACAAGACAAATCAAGGCCCTGAAATTCAGGGCCTTGAGAAGATATTACCGCAAAGAAAGAGCCGCTGACTAGGCAGCCAGTTTCTTCAGGGCAGCGGCCAGACGCGACACCTTACGGGCAACCGTGTTCTTGTGGATCACGCCCTTGGTCACGGCACGCGACAGCTCGGACTGAGCGTCGATGAAGGCAGTCCTGGCGACAGCGGCATCACCGGCGGCCAGAGCTTCTTCAAACTTACGCACATAGGTACGCACGCGCGAACGACGCGCCTTGTTCACTTCGGTACGGCGGGCGATCTTGCGGATCGCTTTTTTGGCGCCGGGATTATTAGCCATTCATCACCTTTGGGGACGAAAATTAACGAAACTGCGTAGGGACAGGCCCCGCACAAGGGAATTTCAAGGAGCGCGGGATATAACCGAAGGTCCGGGGAAGGTCAACGCTGCAAAGCAAAGATTCATCCCCAAGCGGTCTTTTTTCGGATTCGGCCGGTCATGACTGACACAGCGGGCAGAAGAAGGTCGAGCGCCCGGAATGGATCTTGCGGGCAATTGTGCCCGGGCATCCTGCGGTCAGGCAGGGCTGGTGTTCGCGGCCATAGACCCTGAAACTGTGCTGGAAATAGCCAAGCTCACCGGAGGTGCCGGAAAAGTCGCTGATGGAGGAGCCACCGGCTTTGACGGCGGCCTCAAGTACCTGTTTGATGGCATGGGTCAGGCGGCGGCTGTCGGCGGGGGTCAGGGCGGTGCCGGGGCGGTCGGGGCTGAGGCCTGACAGGTGCAGGGCCTCGCAGACATAGATATTACCGAGGCCGGCAATCAGGCGCTGATCCATCAGAAGCGTCTTCAGGGGCTGGCGGCGGGGGCTGAAGACCTGATGCAGATAGTCGGGCGTCAGGGCGTCGGACAGGGGTTCGGCCCCCAGTTCACGCCACCAGTTCCGGGCATAGAGTTCGTCGGGACGCAGCAACAGCATGAAGCCGAAGCGGCGCGGGTCATAATAGTCGATATGGACAGGGCCGTTGGCGGTATGGCTCAGCAGGCGCACATGGCGGTGGCGATCCTGTGTTGTCACGGCGTGGTAATAGCTGGCGTCGAGGGGTCTGGTTTCAGCACCGGTAATCTGGAAACGGCCGGTCATGCCGAGGTGCGTGACCCAGATATCCTGCGTATCGAGGTGAAACAGCAGATATTTGGCGCGGCGTTCCAGACGCAGTACCGTGGCCCCGTTCAGGCGTTCGGCGAAGTTTTCAGGGAAGGGATAACGCAGATTGGGGCGGCCGAGATGCACGTCGGACAGGCGTGCGCCTTCGAGGACAGGCAAAAGGCCGCGCCGGACGGTTTCCACCTCAGGCAATTCGGGCATGGAGGACTCAGGGGTCAGGGTTAGGCGGCGCGTATGAATCCGCTGCGGGTATCCCTGCGCGCCTCGCCGGAGAGGTCCCTGTACCACAGTTCGGGGTCGAGGGCGATCTCATCTGTCAGGGCAAAGCTGTCCCAGGCCAGATCGGGTTTTGGCCGGTCGGAAGCGGCAATGACAGCCCTGAGTTCGGCGGCAGAGGTCACCCCGACGATCACCGAGGATACGCCCTTGAGGTTGAGGGCGAAGCTCAGGGCGGCATGCAGCGGGTCGGTGCCGGTTTCGGCCAGATGGCGGCGGACGCGTGACAATTGCGGGCCGATGGGCAGCAGATTTGGCGGCAGGTCTTCGCGCGGGACGAATATCAGGCCTTGCAGGAACACCGAACGGATCTGGACTTCGGTGCCGAGCGCGGCCAGTGCCTCGATGTCGCCGTTTTGTACCAGACGCTGATCGAGCAGGGAACAGGGCAGTTGCATCATGTCCGGCTTGAAGCGTCTGGCCAGCAGCAGGGGCTGATCCTTTGGGGTGGCATTGATGCCGATGCGGTGGAACAGGCCTTCGCCCTTCAGTTTTTCCAGACGCGCCCACAGGGCATCGCCCTGCGGCCCCATCAGGTCTTCGGCATTGTCGATCAGGGCCACCTGGGCGCGGGCCAGACCCATGTGATCGACCGAGCGTTTCAGGCGTGATTCCAGCCAGTCCAGACCCTTTTCGATGCGCAGGGTGCGGATTTGCGGCCTGAACGGTGACGGAAAGGGCCAGCAGCGGCCCAGTATGCGCTCCACATCGCCGTCATAGGGGGCGACATCGATGGTTTTCAGGCCGCAGGCGGCGGCATAGCTCAGGATCTGACGCACTTCGTCTTCGGCCACACGCCCGCGCGGATTGGAAATGCCATAGTCGCATCCAAACTGTGCTGATCCGAGGCCGAGTGTGGCAGTCATGCTTAAATCTTAACCAAAGCCTAATGAATCCAAGGGGTAAGCCCCTGTGAATCGCCATTTGGCGGGAAAGAGTTAAACAAGTTCTGAATGAAAGCGCCTATTTGTCCAAAACCCGCAGGTCATGAACAAAAAACGCACGCTTTATTTAGAGGCGGTTTCAAAAGGCCGTTTTCTGGCCTGCAAAGACGCCTCTTCTGCGCTTCCGATGCTCACGTACATTTAAGTACGCTGCGCTTCGGTTCTCGAAGAAACGCCTTTTCGGCTCAGACTCCAACCTTTTGAAAACTGTCTCTTATACGTCGAACAGGCGCTCGCGTTCGGCCAGATTGCGCACCGAGACATTGAGGTCGGTCACCAGACCGTTGGCGATGGAATAGACCCAGCCGTGGATGGCCAGAGGCTGCCCCTGACGCCAGGCGTTGAGGATGATCGGGTTGGTGGTTACATGACGTACCTGCGCGATGACGTTCAGTTCGCACAGGCGATCAACGCGGGCGTTCTGATCGGGGCAGGTGTCGAGTTCATGGCGGTGTTCATGGGCCACGTCGCGGATCGGCGACAGCCAGTGATCGATCAGTGTGTCGCCGGTCGATTCAATCGCCGCCCGCACCCCGCCGCAGCCATAGTGGCCAACCACCAGCACATGACGGATTTTCAGGACATTGACCGCATATTGCAGCACCGACAGATAGTTGGCATCCTGTGGCGGGGTCAGGTTGGCGACATTGCGGTGAACGAACAGCTCACCCGGATCGAGATTGACGATTTCATTGGCCGGAACGCGCGAGTCCGAGCAACCGATCCACAGATATTCAGGATTTTGCTGACGCACGAGACGGGAGAAGAAGTCGGGATCGACACGCACCTTTTCCCGCGACCACTTGCGATTATTCTCAATCAGTTCGCCAACCATGATCGTCTCCGTGCTGAAAATGTGTTTCGGGCATAAAAGCTCAGGGGCAGGGGATCAAGTGCTAAATATGTTTTTCTGCCGGTCGGTATCGGTTCAGGGGGCGGGGGGTGCGGTGAGAATCTGCACCCGCACATGGCTGCGGGCGCTGAGGCCTTCGGCATCGACGACGCTCAGGTCATAAAAGCCTTCGGCGTCCGGTGTCCAGATCAGGTCAGATTCCACCGGCACGCCGTTGATGTACCAGCTTAACGGCCCCTGACCCCGCGCCGACAGCTTCAGGCCGCGTGTCTGGCCATGGGCGTCGCGTTCGACATACAGGCGCGCCCCGTCGGGCGGAAAGAGGATCGACGGGCCTTTGTGTGTGGCTTCAAGGGTTTTCAGGGCTTCGGGGGCGCGGGCGGGGCCAAGGGCCTGAGGGGCCTGAGACGGGGCATTGATCTGGTCGAAGACGTCGAACAGCAAAGGTGCCGAGGCTTCGCGGCCCGTCTGACCGGCGCGCGCCCCGCCATCGGGACGGCCTGTCCATACCAGCACGGCATAGCCACCGGCAAGGCCTGCGGCCAGTGCGTCGCGGTAGCCATAGGAGGTGCCGGTCTTATAGGCCGGACGGCTGCCGGATTTCATCAGGGCGGCGGGCAGGCGGCCATCGGGCGGCGGGGTTTCGCGTAAGATGGCGACGACGCGGGCGGCAGCGTCCTGCGTGAGCAGGCGGGTGCCGCGCCGGTTGAGATTGGCCGCTTCTTCGGGCTGCGTCCACGCCAGAGGCTTGGCGATGCCGTCATCAAGCGCGGCATAGAGCAAGGCCAGATCGGACAGCTTTATACCGGCTCCGCCGAGCGCCAGCGCCAGACCGGCATCGCGCAGGCCGGTCTTGGGGCGTTTGAGATCGACGCCGACCGAGGCGAGGCGGCCCTCGAAACCGCCGACGCCGATGCGGTTCAGCACGGTGACGGCGGGGATATTCAGGGAATGGGTCAGGGCTTCGCGGGCGGAGACTTCGCCATGAAAGGCGCGGTCGAAATTTTCCGGCTGATAGTCGCCGAAGCGCGTCGGGGCGTCGATCAGGCGGGTATCGGGGGCGATGACGCCATCTTCAAAGCCCATGCCATAGATAAAGGGTTTCAGGGTCGAACCGGGGGAACGTACGGCCTCGGTCATGTCGATCCAGCCGCCAGTGCGGTCAAGACCTGAGGAACCGACACTGGCGCGCACGGCACGGGATTTGAGGTCGATGACCAGAATGGCGACGGAGCTGTCCGGCCCCTGCGCCATGGCGGTGCGTCGGGCCAGAGCCTCAAGGCGGATTTGCAGCGGGGCATCAAGGGTAGTGATGACCGTCGGTTGAAGGGTGTTGGTGCGGGCCGCTTCACGCGCCAGCCGTCCGGCGGCGTGCCAGGCGTGGGCGTTGAAGATGTGACGACCGCTGACCATCGGTTCTTCGCGGGCCTCGATGAGCTGGATTTGCGAGATGACGCCTTTGTCGAACAGGCGTTGCAGCACCAGATTGCGGGCGCGCAGGGCTGTTTCGGGGTGGCGGTCGGGGCGGCGGGCTTCGGGGGCCTGAGGCAGGGCGATCAGCAGGGCCTGCTGCCCCAGTGTCAGGGCCTGCGGTTCCTGCCCGAAATAGGACAGGGCGGCGGCGCGCACCCCTTCGAGATTGCCGCCATAGGGGGCGAGCGTCAGATAGATCGACAGGATGTCGCGTTTGGAATAGCGCAGCTCAAGCTGAAGGGCGCGGGCCATTTCGCGCAGTTTGGCGATATAGGTGCGCGGTTTCGGTTCCAGCAGGCGGGCGGTCTGCATGGTGATGGTCGAGCCGCCGGAGACGATGGTGCCGGAACGCAGGTTGGAGCCTGAGGCGCGCACTATGGCGAGGGGATCGACCCCCAGATGCAGATAGAAGCGTTCGTCCTCGGTTTTCAGCAGGTGTTTCAGGAACTGCGGGTCGGTGCGGTCGAGGTCGGCCCGAATCCGCCATGTCCCGCCCTTGACCGGCAAGGCCCTGAGCCATGCGCCATTGCGGTCGAGGGCAACGGCAGAAGCGTCGCGGGCGCGGCTCATGTCTGGCGGAAAGGCCAGATCGGCCAGACACAGGACGACCTGTAACGCCAGACAGGCGATCAGGGGCCGGATCAGCCGTGCCGGTAGCTGTTCACGCCATAAGCGCATAACCGGCCCTTAGCGCAGGGCGATGCTGGCCCGACCGCCTGAGGTACGGGCGAACAGGTCGGCGCGGTACATATCCCGCGCTTCGGCACCGGGCAGGTAATAGTCACCGGCGGTGACCGCCCGCGCCACATAGGCGACGCGGAAGCTGTCGCTTGAGGCCGCATCGAAGGCGGCGACATAGCGGTCGTCGCGGGCTTCCTGTGCATCCGTATAGGTCAGGGTGCCGGCAAAGGCGAAGGGGCCGGAACGGGTGTCTTCGGGGGTCAGGGTCAGCTCGATCTCGAAACCGGCGGGCAGGGCGTCGTCGATGACAAGCGGGCGGCGACCGGCATAGGCGGAGCGGCCACTGATGACGACCATCACCTTCTGGCCCTGTACGATCTGCGACGGGTCGAGGCGCTGACCGGACAGGCTGTAGAAGGCCTTGTCGAGGGTCAGGCCGCTGCTGGCGGCGGCGGGGGCTTCGATCGGTACACCGGTGACCGTGACCGTGCGCCAGACGGGGCCTGAGCCTGCATTTTTCAGGCGGGCCTCGCGTAAGCGCCCGACATTGAAGCGTTGCAGGCTCGATTTACCGTCAATGGCGATGACGCCTTCGCCGGTGATGTTCAATGGGCCGGACGCCTTGAGCAGGGCGGCAGAGGCGCGGAGAATCTGCGCCTGTTCCTGCGTATTGAGGGCGTCGGGCGATTTGACCTCACGTTCAAGGCGGGCGATCAGCGGCCTGACGGCTTCGGCTTCGCCCACTTCGTAACCCAGTGCGATAATGGCGGCGATGTCGCGCAGGGGCGACTGATACCAGTCATTATTGGCCTTATAGCCTATGGCGGAAATGGCCTGACGGAAGGCCGAGCGGGCGCGGGCCTTGTCGCCCATCAGGGCCAGACCGGCACCGATCTGGGCGCGGGCCAGAGGTGATTTTTCCAATTTGAACTGTACGTCATGATACCAGCGCAGGCGCGCCAGATCGCCGGAGCCGCCCTTGGCCAGCACATAGAGCGCATAGGCTGCGCCGCGTGAGCGCAGGTCTTCGCTGGCGGCTCTGGCGGCGGGGGCTGTCCACCACGGGCCTTCATCGACGCGGTTGCGGTAGGAGATGCCGGAATGGCCGTCAGGGCGGGCGACATCGCGCAGGCCGTTCAGGGCCTTTTCCAGCGCATCGGCGGGGACATAGATGCCCTGTTTTCTGGCCTCAAGCAGGAAGTCCACCGCATAGGCCCCGAGCCAGCCCTCGGCCTGACCGTCTCCGGCGCGCCACAGGCCAAAGGCCCCGTCTGCGGCCTGACGATCCAGCACCTTATTGACCGCGCTTTTGAGAATGGCGGTAGATTGTGCCTGATTGCCGCCGAGCGAGGGGCTGACATAGAGGTGCGGATAGGCAGCGGAAACAATCTGTTCGGTGCAGCCATAGGGGTAGCGGTTAAGCGCGGCGGCCAGCGGGGCGGGGTCTATGCCGCGGAAGGGCGAATAGGACACCTGAAGCGTGGCCGATCCCGGTTGCAGGCCGCTGAGCAGGGATGCGGGCGGTGTCCATGTCTCATTGACCGCCTGTTGTTCGGTGAGCGTGCGGGTTTCCGCGCCCCAGCCCATGCGGGTCTGGATATTATAGTCTTCGGTGAAGCTGTAGCCCTGACCGGTGAGGCCCAGTGACAGGGTCGAGACGCCGACGGTGCGCGGGGCTTCGAGGGCTAGCTGTTCGGTGACCCTCTGGCCCTGAGGGAGGGTGAAGGCTTTTTTGAAAGTGAGGACGATGCCCTTGAGGCCGGTAATCACCGCCTCATAAAGCCCGCCCCTGCCTTCGACATTGTTCAGCTCAAGGGTGGCCAGCGCCGTATCGCCGGGGGACAGGAAGCGCGGCAGGGCCAGCTCGGCGACCACGGGCTGACGTACGGTCAGGCGCTCATCGGCGGAGCCTACGGCGTCGTCCGTCCACGCCACGGCCATGATTTTCAGCTCGCCGTTGAACTTGCCGACCGGCAGTTTGATATGCGCCTTGCCGTCAAGGCCGGTATTGACCACGCCCGACCACAGGGCCACGGTCTTGAGGGGGGTGGTCGTCAGGCCTTCGCCACCGATCTGGTCGCCGCCATAGTTCAGCTCGGCCGGTGCGCCGAGATTGGGATCGAGCAGGCGGCTGTAGTCGTCGCGGTAATCGACGCCCAGCGCCCGCTTGCCGAAATAGAAGCCTGCGGGGTCGGGGGATTTGAATTTCGTCAGGTTGAGTATGCCCTGATCGACCACGGCCACCGAGACGCGGGCGCGTTCGCCAAGTCTGGTGCCTTCGACCTTCAGCGGCACGTCGATAAAGGCCTGACCCTGACTGTAGTCGGGTTTGAATATCCTGTCCTTCAGGTCGAGCCTGACGGTCAGTTTGCGCGATTTCGCCTCAAGCGGCACATAGATCAGGCCCATGGCGCGGCGCGGTTTGGAGGCGGTGACCGGATCGCGCGGTTGAATGACGCTGACCATGACATAGGCCCCGCCGCCCCAGCGGGCATCGGTTTTCAGCCGGACGGTGGTGCCTTTGTCACTGACACTGACGGTTTTCAGGTCGATCAGGCGGTCGGTGGCCACGGCGATCTGGGCTTCGCCGCTATAGGGGGATTTGAGGGTCAGGGCGATGGTGTCCCCCTGAGCATAGCTGTCCTTACCGGCGGTCAGGCGGACGAAATCAGGCGCTTCGCTGGCGTCGGTCGAGGCCCCCCAGCCGGAGGCAAAGCGGATGACGCTGCGCGCGCCGGTCTGTGCGTGAGTCACCTCAAGGCGGTAATCGCCCCAGTCGAGATTGCGGTCGAAGCGGATGCCGGTAGTGGCGTTGAGATCATAATCCTTGTCAGAGATCACCACGTCTTTGGAGGTGCGCCGCCAGTGCCAGCGGCCATCCTGTTGATACCAGTCATAGTTCCAGTTTTCGGCGATCAGGCGCACCTTGACGCCGCCGAGGCTGATCTTTGTGCCGTCGCCATTGACGGCGATGATGCTGAACAGGTTTTTCGGGGCGCGGTAATCGGTGGTGTCCTCACTGTCGATCTTCACGCCGAAATAGGCCGGTTTGGTGCGGATGCGCAGGGTCTGGGATTCGCGCACCGGACGCCCGCCCGGCTCAAATACCGCCGCCGTCAGCAGTACCGACAGGGGCTGATCGGTGTCACCGGCATCAGAGGCGCGGATCGGGAAGGTGGCCTTGCCGTCGCCATCGGTGACGGTTTCGGGCAGGTCGATATATTTTTCCGCAAAGGGCGACTGTTCATCGCCGAAGCGATAGTCCTTATACTGAGGGAAGGGGTTGAAGTCGCGGCGGATGCGCGCTTCGCCGGAGGCATTGAGGCCTGAGCCGGTCGCGCCATAGAGGAAGCGGGCGGTGACACTGACGGCGCGGGTTTCGTCGGCGGTCAGGGGCTTTTGCGCATTGGCTTCAACATCGACACCAAGACGTTGCGGGGCAAAGTCCTCGACGGCAAAGGTCAGATGGCCGGAATCGCCGTCAATGCCTTCGATATCGAGCCGCGCCCGCCACTGGCCACGCGGGGCGGTGGACGGCAGTTTGATATTGGCCAGGGCAAAGCCCTGCGGGGTCTTGTCGAACGGGTAGCGATAGGCCTCGACGCCGGAGGGACGGGTAATGACCAGCGCGCCCTTGCGGTCCTTGATGGCCTTGCCTTCGTTGTCACGCACCAGCGCCACCAGACGCACGGTTTCGCCGGGGCGGTAAATGCCGCGATCCGTATAGAGGAAGCCGTCGATCAGGCCGGCAGAGACGCGGCCTTCGGTGATCGGGGTTCGCCCTTCGACGCCGCGACCGGAGAAATCGACCGGTGAACTGTTGATGTCGGTGGCGGTGAAATCATCGGCGGGGCCATAGGCCATGATCATGCGCGGCGTCAGGGCGTCTTCGCCCTTGAGCAGGGTTTTGGCGAAATGGGCGCGGCCATCGCTGTCGGTGTGTGTCTCGCTCAGGGTCTCGCCGTTCTGCGCCACAAGGGTCACGCGCACATTACTCACCGGTCGGGCCGATTTCAGCGAGCGCACCACCGTATCAATGCCTTCGGCACCGCTGTAGGTCGTCAGGGCCAGATCGGTGAACAATATCCAGCGCCGTGCCTGAGCGGGCTGGTCATAGTCCTTTTTGTCGCGCCCGCCGGAGGCGTCACGCACCTTGAGGACATAGGCCCCCGGTTTCAGATCCTTCAGTACCGCCCCGAGCGGAAAGACGGTGGTGATCCGTTCACCGGCATTGCCGCGCACACTGACCTTGCCTGACCAGATTTTGTAGCCTTCGCCATTGGGGCTGTCGTCCGTCCATGCGCCTTCGTAATCATAGTCGCCTTCGGCGATCGGGTCAGGGGCGGAGAGGGTCTTGCGCACCAGATTACGGTCGGCAACGCGCCAGACCTCAAAGGCCAGAGCCGAGACATTGAGGCTTTCGACCGCCACGCCGTCGGCGTCTTCGCGCGGCAGGATGATGCCATTACCGGCAAAGCCGACATAGGGCGGCTTTTCGCCAAAGGCAAAATCTATGTCGGTATTGGCTTTCAGCACATCGCTGCCGTCCGAGGGCAGGCCTTTAAGCACCGTAATGCGGCGGTCGGTAAAGCCGAAGCCGCTGACGCACAGCTCAGACCCCCTGACCGCCACGGCGGGTTTTGACGGCAGTTCGGGCGACACAAGCACATAGTCGCCATAGGGTTTGGACGGATCGAGCGGTTTGGAAAATGCGATACAGGCGGCAGGTGTGGCACCGGACAGGTCGAGGCGGTGCTTCCACACGGCAAAGCCTGCGGGTTTGACATCGACGGCGCGCGGGGCGTTCTTGTCGCGCGGCTTACCGTAAAGGCCGCTCAGGGTTTCGGTCAGGCTGATTTCGTCCTTGCGCGGTTTGAAACCGCCTTCGGTGGCTTTGGCCGTCAGGAAACCGATGCTGAACCCTGAAATCAGTACCGCCGCGGCGGCAGCGATCACAGTCCGGTTACGCCAGTCGATCATACGGCCTGCCCCTGTTTTTCGGTTTGAAATAGTGAATAAAAATAAGCCCTGACTGAAACCCGTCCAAAGCCAAAGATCAAGTCACATTATCTTTTTGCCGTATAAACCATAGGGGGGTTAAACCATAGGGGGCGCCCTGTCGCTACGTTAAGACTTTTGTAAAGGAAGCACCCTAACCCTTGGAGGGCTGGGACAGAGCCAGCCATCATTATGCAATTGACAGGTTAAGCGTTTGAGCCAGTTTTCCCGTGTATTGGCCCTTGTTGTCGATGATAACCACTATATGCGGGTTATCGTCAGTACCATGCTGCGCTCAATGGGCATTGTGCATATTCGCGAAGCCTCTGACGGGGCCGAGGCGCTGGAGATCGTGCGCGACTGGCGGCCCGATGTCATCATTCTCGATCTGGTGATGGAAACCATCGACGGCATCGAGTTTACGCGCCTGCTGCGTACCGGTGTCGATAGCCCGCACCCCTATGTGCCGATCATCATGATGACCGGACACACCGACCGCTCGCATGTCATTGCCGCCCGCGATGCCGGTGTGAACGAATTTGTCGCCAAGCCCCTGACGGCGCGCGCCCTGATCGACCGCATGAAAAGCGTCATCGAGAATGAACGCGCCTGGGTCAAGTCGGCAGGCTATACCGGCCCCGACCGCCGTCGCCGCAAGGTGGGCGATTACAAGGGGCCGTTCCGGCGGTCGTCCGATAAGGCCATTATGGGGTAGGGGTTGGTGTCCGATGAGATGCGTATTGCAATATGCTATAGGGGTTGTAAGAGCGATTGCCCTCCTCTGATGCTGTATTGTAGTATAAGGCGGAGGGGCGCTTTTACTATCGAAAAAATAAACAGAGCATGCAATTTATAATTGAAGACTATGGTTTTTTGGGTTACCCTCCTTACAGGAAAATTAAGAGGAGGTGGGGATGCAAAAATGCCCGTTTTGTAAAATAGAATTAGATGATGAAGCGGTTATTTGTAATGGTTGTGGCGCAAAGTATGGGTATAATTTCGGTCACGGCACTATATTCGAATCGAGGCTGCCGAAACTAATAAAAACAGAAACTATTGCGTCATTTTTTCTTTTTGGTCCGTTTTTGTTAGGTGGGCTGGCGCTTATATTTACAGGTACATCATTTTTATGGGGGCTGGGATTATTACTTGTCACAGGACTTCTGTGGCATTTAGCTCTAAACAGATATAAAAAGGCCAAACCTGCTTGGTGGCGCTAAGGTAACAATAGGTAAAAGCTACAGTATATCAAATGGTTGGTGTCCGTGCAGCTATCTGAATTATTTATCGCAGCAGCTTCAAAACGAAATAGCTATCGCCAAAGATAGACAGATGTTCTAAAACCCTGTGCATGAGCGATACGTCTGTAAAAACCTCTCCTTTCGGGTTTCGTGATGTCGAAGCCAGCGAAAAGGTCAGCCTTGTTCACAATGTCTTCCGGTCGGTAGCTGCGAAATACGACCTGATGAATGATGTCATGTCCGGCGGTGTGCATCACCTGTGGAAGGACGCGGCCTGTGCCAAGCTCAATCCGCAACCGGGTGAGGTGATCATCGACTGTGCGGGCGGCACCGGCGACATTGCGCGGCGTCTGGCGAAGCTGGCGCGCAAGGCGAAGGCGCGGCGTTTTGGTGCTTCGGGCGGCAAGGACGTGCAGATCAATATCATCGACTATAATCAGGCGATGATCGAGGCCGGTATCGCCAGAGGCACCGAGGCGGAAATCACCTGGTCGGTCGGCGATGCCATGAACCTCGCCCTGCCTGACAACAGCGTCGATGCCTATATTATCTCTTTTGGTATCCGCAATGTGTCGGATGTGCAGGGCGCACTGAATGAAGCGAAGCGCGTGCTGAAACCCGGCGGGCGGTTCTTCTGTCTTGAGTTTTCGCACCCGACGACGGGACTGATCGAAGACCTGTATGAGTTCTATGCCTTCAAGATCATTCCCTTCATGGGCCAGATCATCGCCAATGACCGCGAGTCCTATCAGTATCTGGTGGAAAGCATCAAACGCTTCCCTGATCAGGAAACCTTCAGGGGTATGATCGAAACCGCCGGTTTCAAACGTGCGGGCTATACCAACTTCACCGGCGGCGTCTGTGCGCTGCATTACGGGTGGGCATAAGGGCAGTGTTCGGTTCGTTCGGGCGTCTGATCAAGGCCGGTTTCCTGCTGTTGCGCGAAGACGTGCTGATCCCGCGTGAGCTGTCGCATTATCTCAATCCGCCGGTGCGCTTTCTGGCCGCTTGTCTGCGTTTTTTCTTTGCCCGCAAGGGGCCGCAGATGCGTGTGGGCCTGCGTTACGCCCGCGCCTTCGAGCATCTGGGGCCGGCCTTTATCAAGCTGGGGCAGGTCTTATCGACGCGGGGCGATATTTTCGGCCCCGACTTTATCCGCGATCTGGCGCACCTTAAGGATCAGTTGCCGCCGTTTGACGAAGCGGTGGCGCGGCGTCTGATCGAGGAGGCGCTGGAGCAGCCGGTCGAGGCGATCTTTGCCGAATTTGGTGAAGTCATCGGCGCGGCGTCGATTGCGCAGGCCCATCGGGCGGTGCTGAAGGACGGGCGCAAGGTGGCGGTGAAGATACTGCGCCCGCGCATCGAACAGATCATTGCCGATGACATCGCCATGATGCGGCTGGCGGCGAAGCTGATTGCCTTTTTCTCAGCGGCCTCGCGGCGTCTGGAGCCGGAAGCCTTTGTCGATACGGTGGCGCAGTCCTTGTTGCTTGAGCTGGATCTCAGGCTTGAGGCCTCGGCGGCGGATGAGCTGGGGGCGATTATCAATGCCGAACCCTATATGTCGGCGCCAAAGGTCGTGTGGCACTATGTCGCGCGGCGTGTCATCGTCATCGAATGGGCCGAGGGGGTGCCGCTCAGTCGGCCCGAAGCCCTGAGCCTGCCCGGCCTCGATCCCAGGGGCATGGCTGACAACCTGATCCGCTCGTTTCTGTCTCAGGCGCTCAATCACGGGGTGTTCCATGCCGATCTGCATGAGGGTAATCTGTTTGCGCAGGCGCCCGATCATCTGACGGCGATTGATTTTGGCATTATCGGGCGCTTGAAACCGGCGGAACGGCTGTATCTGGCGGAAATGCTGTGGGGCTTTTTGCGCCGCAACTATCGCCGTGTGGCCGAGGTGCATTTCGAGGCCGGATATGTGCCGCGTCATCATAATGTCGAGGCCTTTGCACAAGCTCTGCGTGCGGTCGGTGAGCCGGTGCTGGGCAAGGCGGCGACCGAGGTGTCGATGGGGCGGCTTCTGACGCAGTTGTTCGAGATTACGGCGCAGTTCGACATGCACCTGAGGCCGGAGCTGGTGCTGTTGCAAAAAACCATGGTCAGCGTCGAAGGGGTGGCGCGCAGGCTCTATCCCGAACACGACATCTGGGAAGCGGCCAGACCGGTGGTCAAAGCCTTCATTTCCAAGGAATTATCGCCGGTGGCCGAGGCGCGGCGGTTGCTCGACAAGCTGGTGCAGCGCCTGAAGGAAGATGATCCGGCAGAGCGTCAGGCGCGCGATCAGGCCCTGTTGCTGCTGGTGCGTTCGGAGTTGAAGCAGAGCCGTACCCTGTCGGGGCTGGCCATCGTCACGGCGGCGCTGGCGCTGGGGGTGATGGTGTGGGTCGGGTTTCACTGAGAGACGGTTGCAAAAGGTCGTTTTCTGGTCTGCAAAGACGCCTCTTCTGCGCTTCGGTTCTCGAAGACCAATTCTTGAATTTTGGCTTTTCGCCTCAGACTCCAACCTTTTGCAACAGTCTCTGAGAAACCCCGGTATTTAGCGCCTTTCGGGCAGATTCCGTCCGTTATTTAATTATCAATAAACCCTGCGTAGAAATAACCTCATTAACCATAGGGTTGAACCTGAGTTTGTGGGGCTTTTATGTCATTCAATAATGTGCCGATTCTGGGAAAGATCGTTATTCTCCTGGGAGCGTTGGGTCTGGTGGCTTTGGGGGCGGCGCTGTTTGCCGGTCATCAGGTCAGGCAGGTGTCGGGCGATTACAGTCAGGCGCTGAACGGGCCGGCACGGGCCAATGTCGCCCTGTCGCGCGCCGGTCGCTGGCTGGTCTGGAGTTCGCGCTCGATCATGCGCGTCATTATTGAAGAAACGCCTGAGGGGATCGAAAGCGCCCGCAATGATCTTAAAACAGGTCGTGAGCGCTTCGAGGCCGAAATCGACATCGCCAATCGTCTGACGCCGGAAAACAAGGCCGAGGTGGACGCTATTCACGCGCAATATCTGACGGCCTATGACGGGGTCTGTGCGCAGGTGGTCGAACTGGCCGCTGCCGGTCAGAATGTCGAGGCCAGAGGCCTGATGAGCGACCAGTGCGAGCCGGAACTGATGAGCGCCACCGAAAAGATGGGCAAGATCATCGAGCGTGAGATTGAAACCAACCGCGTGCTGGCCGAGACGCTGGGCAAGAAGGCGGATTCGTCGGCGACCCTGACCCTGACGGCGGTGCTGGGCGGGCTTGTGGTGGTGCTGGCTCTGGCGATCTGGGCCACGCGTCAGGGCATTGTCGCGCCGATCCGCAAGCTGTCGGACGTGATGAACGACCTGACCGCCGGACGTCTGGCGGTAACCATTGACGGGCAGAACCGCCGTGATGAACTGGGGGGGATGGCACGGGCGACCGAAGTGTTCCGCAAGGGGCTTGAGGAAACCGAGCGTCTGCGGGCCGAGGCCAGCCGTACCGAGGCGGAAAACCTGCAACGTATTCAGGATGAACGTGAAGCCATTGCCCGCCGCTTCGATGAGGTGATGGGCGTGCTGGCCGACCGGTTCGTCAATTCGGCGGCGGAAATGCAGCAGGCGGCCGAAGGGTTGTCGGCGACGGCCGAGGAAACCAGCCGTCAGGCGGAAGCGGTTTCCAGTGCGGCCGAAGAAGCCTCGACCAATGTACAGACCGTGGCCGCGGCGACCGAGGAAATGACGGCCTCGGTCGGGGAAATCACCCAGCAGGTCAGCGAAGCCGCGCGTGTGGCCTCGACCGCTTCGGAAGAAGCCACGGCCACCCAGACGGAAATCCGCGCCCTGTCGGCGGCAGCCATCGAAATCGGTGAGGTGGTGAATCTGATCAATGATATTGCCTCCCAGACCAATCTTCTGGCGCTCAATGCCACCATCGAGGCGGCGCGCGCCGGTGATGCCGGTAAGGGCTTTGCCGTGGTGGCGTCGGAAGTGAAGCAACTGGCGACCCAGACGGCCAAGGCGACCGACGATATTGGCCGCAAGGTGGTGGAAATCCAGTCGGCGACCCAGCGCACGGTCAGCTCGATTGAAAATATCGTCAGCATCATCAACGATATCCGCGCGATCTCGGCCACGGTGGCTGCGGCGGTCGAACAGCAGAGCGCGGCGACGGGCGAGATTGCCTCCAATACGGCGCGGGCCGCCGACGGGGCGCAGCAGGTCAGTGAAACCATCTTCGGCGTCGGCCGGGCGGCGGAATCGACCGGTGCGGCTTCAACCCAGCTGATGTCCCTGTCGAATGCGCTCAATGCGCAGGCCAATTCGCTGAAGAGTGAGGTGGCGTCCTTTGTCCAGAGCCTGAGCGCGGCGTGATGACCGGAGCGGTTGGCGATTGATTTGCTATTGATTCATTAACCGGTTCGCGTATATCTATAGGCTATATCCGGTACGCCCGTAGGCGGGCATTTATGGAACCCTCCAGCGGCGACGTTGGGGGGTTTTTTATATGATCGTGTCAGTGCTTATTGACGGTGGCCATTTGCGCGTTCTGGCCCAAAAAGCCAAACTGAAATATGATCCTGATCTTATTGAAGCCATAGCTCATTCCTGCCTGCATGAGGGTGAGGAACTGTTGCGGATACTCTATTATGACTGTGCGCCTTTCAGCGGTACGGTCAGACTGCCCGTCTCAGGTGAGCCGCATGAATTTAAGGGCGATGACAGTTGGCTCAAGGCATTGGCCAGCAAAGACTATTTTGCGACGCGATGCGGGGTTCTGAAATTCAGAGGCTTTAAGCCCAAGAAAATTCCTCTGGCTGCAACCCCTTTGCAGGATGAGGATTTCAAGCCTGATTTCGAGCAAAAGGGTGTGGATATGCGCATCGGGCTGGATATAGCCAATCATGCCGCTCTGAAATCGGTGGACAGGATTATCCTGATTACGGGGGATACGGATTGTATTCCGGCCATGAAACATGCTCGTATCAACGGTATTCAGATCGCACTGATTACTTTTGAAAACCATCGGATTGCCTCTGAACTGACCTGGCACGCGGATTTTACCCGTCAGATCAGGCTGCCCGTGGGGCGATAGATCAGTCTTCGCGGATTGTTCGGCGTCCGGCTTCGATTTCTTTTTGTTTTTGCCAGTAGGCGGCACCGTTGTCGGGGCGGAACAGGGTGCGCGGGGCGCCGGTTCGGGTCATGACGGCAAAGATGTTTTGCGCGCGGTTATAAAACAGCGTGTCGCCATTATTGCGTTTCAGGGTTTCGGTGCCCTGAGGCGGGGCATGGATAAAGCCATGCACCAGTGATAGCCACTGTTCATAGGACTGTGCGCCAAGCTCCTGACCGTGTTTCTCATAATGGTAGGTGGCGTTTTCATAGGCCGTATATTGGCGGTTCGATGACCACAGGGGCCAGTCGCCGTAACGGGTGCGGGTGATTTTGAGGTCGCCAGGTGCCGGTGCGGGCGTGACTTCGACCGCTGGCGGGGCGCTGTCGGCGGCGGGCAGGCTGTGCGGGGTTTCGGCCTGAGGGGCGGCGGGGGCGCTTTGTTCGGTGGGGGAGGTGCCCTGACCGTCGGGTAACACTGCGCTGGGGCCTGCGTCACAGGCGGCCACCAGAAGGCACAGGCCGATAAAAGCCAAAAAGCGTTGTGCGATTGTCATTCCTGCCCCATAAACAAACCCGTTGATCCCCGTCCTGTTTTTGAGGGCCATTAGAGCGTAAACCATGACCGTTGCAAGCCCTGCGCGTATTTTGCTGATCATCGGCGGCGGGATTGCCGCCTACAAGTCGCTGGAGCTTATCCGCCTGATCCGCAAGGCGGGGCTTGAGGTGCGGGTGGTGCTGACCAAGGCCGCGCAGGCCTTTGTCACGCCCCTGAGTGCCGGATCGCTGAGCGGCGACAAGGTCTATACCGATCTGTTCGACCTGACCGACGAAGCGGAGATGGGGCATATCAGCCTGTCGCGGCAGGCGGAGCTGGTGGTGGTGGCCCCGGCGACGGCGGCCTTGATGGCCAAACTGGCGGCGGGGCTGAGTGACGATCTGGCCTCGACCCTGTTGCTGGCGACCGATAAGCCGGTGCTGATGGCTCCGGCGATGAATGTGCGCATGTGGCATCAGGCGGCGACACAAAGGAATCTGGATACCCTCAGGCGTGACGGGGTTTTGTTCGTCGGGCCGGACGAAGGCGAGATGGCCTGCGGGGAATATGGTCTGGGACGTATGGGCGAGCCTGAGGCGATTTTGGCGGCCATTCAGACGGCGCTGAAGCCTAAAGCGCAGCCGCTGAAAGGGCGGCATGTGCTGATTACGGCGGGGCCGACCTTTGAGCCGCTTGATCCGGTGCGTGGTATCACCAACCGTTCCAGCGGCAAGCAGGGCTATGCCATTGCCGAGGCGGCGGTCAGGGCCGGTGCGCGGGTGACGCTGGTGTCGGGGCCGGTGACCTTGCCGACGCCTGCGGGGGTTGAGCGCATCGATGTCGAAACGGCGCAGCAGATGTATGAAGCCGTCCATGCGGCCTTGCCGGCGGATGTGTTTATCGGAGTGGCGGCGGTCGGTGACTGGCGCGCCAGAGAGATTGCCCGTGACAAGCAAAAGAAGGGCGAGGACGGGGAACTGACCCTCACACTGGTTAAAAATCCCGATATTCTTGCCTCGGTTGGCAAGCATGAAAGCCTCAGGCCGCAACTGGTGATCGGCTTTGCGGCGGAAACGCGCAATGTCGAGGTCTATGGTCGCACCAAGCTGCGCACCAAGGGCGCAGATGTCATCATGGCCAATGATGTGTCAAAGGACGTGTTCGAGCGCGACACCACCAACATGATCCTGATCGATGACACCGGCCCGACAGCGGCCAAACTCCTGACCAAGCGGGAAGCGGCCGAAGACCTGATCCGTTACATAGGAAACCGAATGCAATGAATAGTGCCGATACTGCCCGCCTTGTGCGCCTGCCCCATGCGGCTGACCTGCCTGTGCCTGCCTATGAGACATCGGGATCGGCGGGGCTTGATCTCAGGGCGGCGATCCCTGAGGGGGAGGTGCTGACGCTGAAGCCCATGGCCCGTGCTCTGGTGCCGACGGGGCTGAAAATGGCCGTGCCGCAGGGGTTTGAAATTCAGGTGCGGCCGCGTTCGGGGCTGGCGCTGAAGCACGGCATTACCTGCCTCAATACGCCGGGTACGGTCGATTCCGACTATCGCGGGGAGGTCGGGGTCATTCTGATCAATCTGGGCGAGGCGGATTTTGCCATCCGTCGCGGTGACCGGATTGCGCAGATGGTTGTCGCCCGCCATGCCCGTATCGAATGGCAGGAGGTCGAAAGCCTCGAAAATACAGGCCGTGGGGCGGGCGGGTTCGGTTCAACTGGACGGGGCTGAAGGCCCCTTGCCCCTTTTGAGGGGCAGGGGAAAAGTGTCAGAAGCCCAGCACGTCCTGCATGTCATACAGGCCGACCGGTTGTTTTACGCCATAGAGGGCGGCTTCGACGGCGCCACGGGCGAACAGGGTGCGGTCGCGTGCCGAATGCGACAGGGTGATGACCTCATCTTCCGAGGCGAACAGGACGCTGTGTTCGCCGACTATGCCGCCGCCGCGAATGACCGAAAAACCGATCGTGCCGGTTTCGCGCTGACCGGTCAGGCCGTCACGCGCCGCCACGCGCACGTCAGGCAGGTTCTGGCCGCGCCCTGCGGCGGCGGCTTCGCCGAGCATCAGGGCGGTGCCGGAGGGGGCATCGACCTTACGCTTATGGTGGGCCTCAAGCACTTCGATGTCCCAGTCACTGAGCGACAGCTTTTCGGCCGCCTGTTTCACCAGACCCATCAAAATATTGACCCCCAGCGAATAGTTGCCGGAGCGGATGATGACGACCTGTGTTGTCAGGGCGTTCAGGGCTTCGTCCTCCTGAGGCATGAAGCCGGTCGAGCCGATAACGTGGGTTAAGGGCTTGCCGCGCTTTTGCCCTTCGGTGGCAGCGGCCTGTGCGATGCTCAAAGAGGCGGCGGGGGTGGAAAAGTCGATAATGGCGTCAGCCTGAGTGAGGTCGAGCGCATCGCCCTTGTCGATTTCGGCGACGATCTCAAGGCCGCGTTCCTTCAGGACGCGAATGACGGCCTGACCCATGCGGCCCTTGGCACCGGTGACGGCAAAACGAACGGATGACATATTCAGAATACTCTTATTTCGGGGCGCGCTTGGCGAGGATACGTTGCAGGGTGCGGCGGTGCATGTTCAGACGCCGCGCGGTTTCAGACACATTGTGGTTGCACAGGGCATAGACGCGCTGAATATGCTCCCAGCGCACGCGGTCAGCCGACATCGGGTTTTCCGGCGCTTCGGGGGCGTGGTCTTCGAGGGCAAGGAGGGCCTTGACGACATCATCGGCGTCGGCGGGTTTTGACAGATAATCGACGGCACCGGATTTCACGGCGGCGACGGCGGTGGCGATATTGCCGTAGCCGGTGAGCATGATGGCGCGGGCATCGGGGCGTTTCAGGTGCAGGGCTTCGACCGCTTTCAGGCCGTTGCCGTCTTCGAGGCGCATGTCCATCACGCCAAAGGCGGGGGGATTGGCCTCAATGATCCTGAGGGCCTCGGCCACGCTTTCGGCCGGGGTGACGCTGAAGCCGCGCGCTTCGAGGGCGCGGGCCAGACGCTGACGGAAGGGGGCGTCGTCATCGAGCAGGATCAGTGTCCGGTCGCCGATTTCCGCCAGACGCGCTTCGATAGCGGATTTGCGGTCTGTGCTGTCATCATCCATCAGGCTGTTCCTTAGGCAAGAGAGGTAAGGGTATCATCCCACACAATATCGATGCGGTCGCGTTGCCACAAGAGACGCACATAGGCCCCTTCGCTGTCGCGGTTGCCGTATCGTACCGTGGCACCGGTATGTTCGCAAAGGGTCTTGGCGATGAAAAAGCCCAGACCCATGCCGCCGCCCGATCCGGCACGCCCATCGACCTGACGGGTCGAGACATAGGGGCCGCCGAGGCGCGACAGGATTTCCGGCGAAAAGCCGGGGCCGTCGTCCTCGATGGACAGGCTGACCGAGGCGTCGTAGATCTCGACCCTGATCCAGACTTCGGCGGTGGCGAAGTCAATGGCGTTTTCGACAAAGGCACGCAGGGCGTGCAGCCATTCGGGGCGGCGTTTGACGCTGATCAGGGCACCGGCATCGGTTCCTTCGGGCAGGTTTTCGGCCCTGACGGTGATGTGGATCGCCTTATTATGTCCGCGATAGGGGCGGGCCACCTCTTCGAGAAAAGCGCGCAGCGGCATCTGGTCATAGACCTGATCGCGGGTTTCGGGCTTTTGCGACAGGTTTTTCAGTATGTCGCGGCAGCGCTGGCTCTGGGACACCAGCAGTTCGGCATCTTCGTGCAGTGGGTCGGTGGCGGGTAAAGCGTGCAGCATCTCACGCGCCACGACCTGAATGGTGCCGAGCGGTGTGCCCAGTTCATGCGCGGCAGCGGCGGCCAGACCGCCCAGGGCCGACAGGCGGTGTTCCTTTTCCAGCACGGCGCGGGTGGCATTCAGGGCCTGAGCCATGCGGCGGGCTTCGAGAGCTGCCTGCCAGGCGTAACCGGCGGTAAAGACGATGCCGATCAGGATGGCGGCAAGGAAGCCCAGACGATAGATATGCGGCAGGCTGAAAGAGGCTCCGGCAGCCCACGGGAGCGGCATCGACCAGAATTCCAGTGCGCAGGCTGCCAGAACGGAGACGACCACGACACCGGCGGCGTGGCGCGTCGGCAGGTTGGCGGCGGCGACGGTGGCCGGCGCGATCAGCATCAGGCAGAAGGGATTATCCAGTCCGCCCGTGGCCCCGAGAAGGGCGCTCAGTTGCACGGCGTCGAAACCGAGTTGCAGGGCGGCTTCCCAGTCCTTTATCTGGCGGCGGGTCTGGCCGCCGAAGGTCAGGATGATATTCAGCCAGATACTGGCGGAGATGATGCCGAGGCAGAGCCACAGATTGAAGCCATAGCCGAAACCATAGGCCACCGTCAGCACCAGAAGGCTCTGGCCGAGTATGGCCAGCCAGCGCAGATTGATCAGGGTATGGAGATTGAGATTGTCGGTGCGGTCGAGCGGGGTTTCGGCCAGAGCTTCGGGGGGAAACGCCTCCGGCACAGGCGAAACGTCACCGGACAGCGGGTGGGGCCGCGCCTGCGGGTTTGCGGGTTTGTGTTTAAGCCATTGGCGCAAGGGGACGGTTCGCCTATAGGAAGGAGAGCGGTTCAGAGTTTAGGAACACATAGATGAACAAGTGGCGGCTGACAATTATTCTTGTGGTTCTGGCGGGGCTTGTCGGGCTGGCGGTCTGGGGGTGGGGCAATGCCCTGCGCGGGGCATCGCCGGTGGTGACCTCAAGCGTGGCTGATCCGTCTGTGCATATCGGCGGGCCGTTCAGCCTGACCGATCAGAATGGTCAGCCGCGTAGCGAAAAGCTGCTTGAGGGTAAGTGGACGGCAGTGTTTTTCGGCTTTACCTATTGTCCCGATGTCTGTCCCCTGACCCTGCAAACCCTTGAGCAGGCGCGGACGCGTCTGGGGGCCAGGGGCAGGGATCTGCAATTCGTGTTCATTACCATCGATCCCGAACGCGACCAGCCGGCGGCGCTGAAGGCCTATCTCGACAGTCAGGGCTTCCCCAGGGGGGTGATCGGCCTGACGGGTACCGAGGCGCAGATTGCCGAGGTCGCCAGGGCCTATCGCGCCACCTATAGCAAGGTCGGCGACGGGCCTGATTATACGCTGAACCATACCTCGGTCATCTACCTGATGAACCCCGAAGGCGAATTTGCTGATCCGCTGGCCTATGGCCTGACGCCGCAGCAGATGGCGGATGTCATTTCCAGAGCTATGGCGGCGCACAGATAAAAAAAGCGCATCCATCGGGGAGGATGGATGCGCACACATCAGGGAGGGAGATATCAGGAATGATGTCGGCCGGATAACGCTTTCACATCCGTAAGGCAGAAATATCAGGTTCGGGCTGGGGGGCTGTTCAGGGAAGAACCTGAGGTCAACCCGACCGACACCCCTTTTATGCGCGCACATATGGGCCGTCAGGTGGCGGGAATAAGGTCATTTGATGGTGAGGCGCTTTTTCGTCGTGACCGTGTTTTTATGGCGTCTTTATAAGGCGCGGTTTTCACGATAATTTGCCTTGTCCTGACTGTGGGCGTTTGGCCTAATCGGCGGTCTTGGTACAGGGAAGCGAAGATGAGCGGACAGGATCAGGGCGTAAAGGGGCCGGTGTTTTTCGATCGGCGGGAACTGGAGCTGATCCTCAGGCTCTATGGGCGCAAGGTGGCGACAGGTGACTGGCGCGACTATGCCATAGACAGTGTTGGTGATGCGGTGTCCTTCAATGTCTTTCGCCGCAGCTCGGAAGCGCCGCTGTATCGCATTGAAAAGCGTCCGTCCCTGAGCCGCAAGCAGGGGGCCTTTGCCCTGTTCAATCAGGCCGGTCTGATCCTCAGGCGCGGGCATGAGCTGGGGCCGGTGCTGAGTGTGTTGGATAAGACGCGGTTTGAAATCGTGTAAGAAACACTAAAAAGCCCCGCAGACATAGGCTGCGGGGCTTTGGTATAGAGGACGGAATCCTTAGAGAGATTTCAAAAGGTTGGAGTCTGAGGCGAAAAGGCGTTTCTTCGAGAACCGAAGCGCAGCGTACTAAAGTACGTGAGCATCGGAAGCGCAGAAGACGCGTCTTTGCAGGCCAGAAAACGACCTTTTGCAGGCGCTTAGTCGCGGCTGCCGAACAGGCGCAACAGGCTCAGGAACAGGTTGATGAAGTTGATGTACAGCCCCAGCGCACCGATATAGGTCAGGGCCGCCAGCTGACGATCGGACAGCCCCGGCATTTCGTAATAGGTGGCCTTCAGCGACTGGGTTTGGTAGGCGATCAGGGCCGAGAACAGCAGCACGCCAATGACCGCCGTGATCAGGCTGACCATCGAGCTTTGGAAGAAGATATTGGCAATGCCCGCCGCGATCAGGCTGACCATCGAGCTTTGGAAGAAGATATTGGCAATGCCCGCCGCGATCAG
>Ga0222423_1000373_pt1 | contig 35004 bp, 31 predicted proteins | sample 3A0metagenome_FD_182472 | JGI IMG/M metagenome (GOLD analysis project Ga0222423, IMG submission 182472) | Enriched microbial communities from leaf-cutter ant dump, University of Wisconsin, Madison, United States - 3A0 (version 2) | ecosystem: Environmental > Terrestrial > Nest > Insects nest >...
TCGGTCATCGACGTCAGCGTCACGCCTGCGGTCGTCACCGAGACGGGCCTGTTCCCCGCGACGCACGAAGTCTCTGTCGCTCTGGGAGCCAAGCCTCTGAAGGCGGAAAAGTCGCTCAACTATGCGCTTGGGTTCGTGTTCCGCAAGGGCGCGTTCCAGTTGACGGTTGACGGTTATGACATCCGTATCAATGACCGCATCGTGCTGTCGGACAATACGCCTGCGCATCCTGACATCGTTGCCCTGCTGGCACCGTATAATGTCGCCTCGGCACGCTTCTTCACCAATGGCGTCACCACCCAGACGACCGGTGTGGATGTTGTTGCCAACTATCACTGGCTGACCGACGGGGCGGGCCGCTTTGATGTTTCGCTGGCGTTGAACAATGCCAACACGTCGATCAAAAAGCTGCCGGAATTCACCCTGTCCTCGCTGATCAGCAATCCGCCCAACCTGTTCGGTCGTAACCGTCAGTACATCCTGACCAATGCTGCGCCTGAAAACAAAGCCTCGCTCGGTATCGACTGGGCCAAGGGGCCGGTGACGATCAATACCCGCACCACCTATTACGGCGATGTCATCGACCCGTCGAACAACGTGGCCAACGATATCCATTCGGGCAACCAGACCCTGTTCGACGCCTCGGCAACCTACAGGTTTGCCAATGGCACCTCGGTGGTTCTGGGGGCGGACAACCTGTTTGATGTCTATCCCGACCAGACGCCGGCCAATCTGAATATCACCTCGGGCAACGGGGTCGGTATGCTGGCCTTTACGCGCTTCTCGCCGTTCGGGTTCAATGGCCGTTATGTCTATCTGCGCCTGAACCACAACTGGTAAGGTAAGACAGGTCTGATACTGAAAACCCCGCCGGTTGCACCGGCGGGGTTTTTTCTTGTACCGGCCCCTGATGCCCAAGGCCCGACTTATCCCCATAACCCACAGACCGGGGACAGGATAAGTCGTAAATGCTGTAGACAACCCCTACGGCCTCCAAGGGTTCGCAAGACAGGGCCTCATACACCTGCTTAAACTACGGCCATGCTCGATTCGCCTCTGCCCGCCGCCTCCGATACGCCCCAAAGCCTGCCGCACAACCTTGAAGCGGAACAGGCCCTGCTGGGCTGCCTGCTGTTCGACAACGGGGCCTATGAACGCCTGTATGACGGGCTGACGGCGCGCCATTTCTATGAGCCGTTCCACCAGAAACTGTTTGCCACCATCGAAGAACAGATACGGGTCGGCCATCTGGCGGAACCGATCGTGCTGATGGACAAGTTCAAGACTGATCAGGCCTTCAATGATCTGGGCGGTATCCGTTACCTTGCCGACCTTGTGGATCGCGCACCACCCGCGGCCAATGCCTCCGACTATGCGCGGGTGATCTATGATCTGGCCCTGAGGCGCGACCTGATCCGTCTGGGGGGCGACATTGCCCGCATGGCCGCAACCGAGCAGAATGGCCGCGACCAGATCGAAAAGGCCGAAGCCCAGCTTTATGACATGGCTGAAAAAGGCACGTCCTCGACCGGCTTCAAAACCTTTTCCGAAGCCGTTACCGGCGCCATTTCCAATGCCGAGGAAGCCTTCCACCGTGACGGCGGCCTGTCGGGTCTGGCGACGCGCCTCGATGACCTTGACCGGCAGATCGGTGGCCTGCACAAGTCCGACCTGATCATTCTGGCGGGGCGTCCGTCTATGGGTAAGACGGCGCTGGCGACCAATATCGCCATGAATGTCGCTAAAAAATACCGCTATGAAACCCAGCCGGACGGTACGCGCAAGACCGTTGATGGCGGCGTCGTGGCCTTTTATTCGCTGGAAATGTCCGCCGATCAGCTGGCGACCCGTTTGCTGGCCGATGCCTCAGGTGTGTCCTCAGACCGGTTGCGCAAGGGCGAGATCGATGCCGTGGAGTTTTCACGCCTGAAAGACGCGGCAATGGATATCGCCTCCTATCCGCTGTTTATCGACGATACCGGCGGCCTCAGTCTGGCCAAGCTGACCGCGCGCGCGCGGCGTCTGAAACGCACGGCGGGACTTGACTGTATCGTGGTGGACTATCTTCAGCTTGTGACGCTTGGGGATACGGGCAGCCAGCAGAACCGCGTGCAGGAGGTTTCGACCATCACCATGGGCTTGAAATCTCTGGCCAAGGAACTTCAGGTGCCGGTCATCGCCCTGTCGCAGCTCTCGCGTCAGGTCGAAAGCCGTGACGACAAACGTCCGCAACTGTCCGACCTGCGTGAATCCGGCTCGATCGAGCAGGACGCCGACATTGTCATGTTCGTCTATCGTGAAAGCTATTATCTCGGCCGTGCCGAACCCAAGGAAGGCACCCCCGAACACCTTACCTGGCAGGACGAAATGGACAAGGTGCGCGGCACAGCCGAGGTCATAATCGGCAAGCAGCGTCACGGCCCCATCGGCACCGTCAGGCTGGCCTTTGACGAAAACGTCACGCGCTTTGGCAATCTGGCGCGCGCCGACCGCTACGAAGGTTATAACTAACAGGGTATCAGATCCGCGCCCCGCACAAAGTTCACACTTTGTTCTTTTCTTTTGTAAAAGCCTCGCCTATAGTCCTGGTGATTCTTGGTTAGGGGTGAACATGGCGAAGGTACAGGCCGTCTATATCTGTCAATCCTGCGGCACGGTGCATAATAAATGGGCCGGTCAATGCACGGGATGTATGGCCTGGAACACGCTGGTTCAGGAAACCTCCGAAGCCCCGCCGGGCGCCCTGAAGGCGGAAACCTCGCCGTCGCGTATTTCCCGCATGGGCAAGCTCAGTTTTGAAACCCTCGATACGGTGGACGAAGCGCCGCAGCGCATGGCCACAGGTATAGAGGAATTCGACCGTGTTTGCGGCGGAGGTATCGTACCGGGATCGGCCATATTGCTGGCCGGTGATCCGGGGGTTGGAAAATCCACTCTCCTTTTGCAAGTGACAGCACGCGCTGCCCTTAACGGCCTGAAAGTCGCCTATATTTCCGGTGAGGAAGCCGTTGAACAGGTGCGTGGCCGCGCCGCCCGCATGGGGCTTTCCAAGGCCCCTGTCGATCTGGCGGCGGAAACCTCGCTGCGCACCATCCTTGAGGCGCTGAAGCGGGAAAAATTCGATCTGGTGATTATCGATTCCATCCAGACCCTGTGGAGCGACGCCATCGAGGCGGCGCAAGGCTCGGTGTCTCAGGTACGCGCCTGCGCCAGTGAACTGGTGCGGCTGGCCAAGAAAAGCCGCACGGCAATGATTCTGGTCGGCCATGTCACCAAGGACGGTCAGATTGCCGGCCCGCGCGTGGTCGAACATATGGTTGATGCCGTTCTGTCGTTTGAAGGGGAACGCGGCTATCCGTTCCGCATCTTACGCGGCTCCAAAAACCGCTTTGGGGCAACCGATGAGATCGGCGTATTTGAAATGGGCGACGGCGGTTTGCGCGAAGTCCCCAATCCGTCGGCCCTGTTTCTGGGGGAAAATGACGAACGTGCTTCAGGTTCCGCCGTCTTTGCCGGTATCGAAGGCTCACGGCCGGTGCTGGTGGAAATTCAGGCGCTTGTGGCCCCCAGCGCCTATGGTACGCCGCGCCGGGCGGTGGTCGGCTGGGATTCGGGGCGGCTGGCCATGATCCTTGCGGTGCTTGAGGCCCGCTGCGGCATGGGATTCGGTCAGAAAGACGTCTATCTCAATGTTGCCGGTGGCCTGAAGATCAATGAACCGGCAGCCGATCTGGCGGCAGCCATGGCGCTGATTTCCGCCCTGCTCGATCAGCCCCTGCCCAAAGCCTCTGTAATATTTGGCGAAATCAGCCTGTCCGGTGAAGTCAGAGGCGTGTCGCGTATGGAAACACGCATGAAAGAGGCGCTGAAGCTCGGCTTTTCAACGGCCATTGCCCCCACTCAGGCTTTGGAAAACGCCCCGTTTGAGGTAAAAGCCTATGCCCATATGGTAAATGCCCTTGGGGTGTTTGACCTGAATAACTGAATGGAAGGGGGGCGGTGTGACGGTCTATGATCTGGTGTTTCTCGGCATATTGCTGTTCTCGGTGCTGTCCGGTCTGTTGCGGGGCGGCACGCGTGAGATTGTCGGAACCGCCGCCTTCATACTGGCCGTCCTGATCACCCTCTGGTTAAGCCCCTGGCTCAGGGGCACGTTCAACCTCAGTGAGATTGTATCCCGCATTGCCTTCGTTTTTGTTTTTATACTGACCTATTTCGGTATCCGCCTGACGGGCAATGCGATGGCCGAAAGGATCAATAAACAAACCGTCCTGAGCTATGCCGACCGGATTTTAGGCATCGCTTTCGGCACGGTGCGGGCTTTGGTGTTTCTTGGGTTTATCCATTTGCTTTTTTCGGTTGTCTTGCCTAAAGACAAGCCGGAGTGGTTCACGAACGCCAGGACCTACCCCTTGAGTGTTCAGTGCGCAAAGACCATATTGTCGGTGGCCCCCTCCTGGGCGCACTATGCCGATCAGGTCGCCAGCGGTAAAAAATAGTTTTCGCGTCTGCCTCATGGACGCGGCAAGGTCAAAGAAGACACATCATGCGTAACGCCCCCTCGCCTTCGGAACTGGCTGAAAGTTTTATTTCACGCGATCCCGACGACGATAGTCTGCGCCTCGAATGCGGCGTATTCGGTATCCATTCCATGGAAGACGCCGCCGCCGTCACCGTGCTGGGGCTTCATGCCCTGCAACACCGGGGTCAGGAAGCCTGCGGTATCGCCACTACCGATGGTCGCCGCTTCTATACCGAACGTGCGCATGGTCTGGTCGGTGACGTGTTTACCGGTGCCGACCTGATCGAGCGTTTGCCCGGTCGCGCCGCCATCGGCCACACCCGTTATTCCACGGCAGGCGGGTCGCATCTGCGCAATGTGCAGCCGATGTTTGCCGATCTTGATACGGGCGGAATCGCCATTGCCCACAACGGCAACCTGACCAACTTCATGTCCCTGCGCACCAAGCTGGTCGCCGAAGGGGCTATCTTCCAGTCCACATCGGATTCCGAAGTCATACTGCATCTGATTGCCCGTTCACGCGGCCTGAAGATCATGGACCGTTTTGTCGATGCCCTGCGCGTCATCGAAGGCGGGTTCGCCCTTCTGGCCCTGACGCGCAACGGCCTGATCGGGGCACGCGACCCGCTGGGGATTCGCCCGCTGGTCATCGGTCGTCTGGGGGATGCCTTCGTTCTGGCCTCGGAAACCTGTGCGCTGGATATGATCGGCGCGACCTTCGTGCGTGATGTCGAACATGGCGAGGTGGTGCAGATCGACGAGGAAGGGCTTAAATCCTTCAAACCGTTCGAGCATAAGAGTGCCCGTCCCTGCCTGTTTGAATATGTCTATTTCGCCCGCCCCGATTCAGTTGTGAATGGCAAGTCGATTTACGAAGTGCGCAAGCGCATGGGCCGCCAACTGGCGATCGAACATCCGGCCGATGCCGATATTGTCGTGCCGGTACCAGATTCAGGCGTCCCTGCTTCGCTCGGCTTCTCCGAACAGTCGGGCCTGCCGTTTGAGTTGGGGATCATCCGCAACCACTATGTCGGGCGTACCTTCATTCAGCCGACCCAGCACATCCGCGACCTGGGGGTGCGCAAGAAACACTCCCCCAACCGCGTCGTGCTTGAGGGCAAAAAGGTCATACTGATCGACGATTCCATCGTGCGCGGCACCACCTCAGTCAAGATCGTGCGCATGGTGCGTGCCGCAGGGGCCAAGGAGGTTCACCTGCGCTCGGCCTCACCGCCTATTCTGTGGCCCGACTATTACGGCATCGACATGCCCGACCGTCACAAGCTCCTGGCAGCCCAGCATACCATCGAGGAAATGAAAGCCATGCTTGAGGTGGACAGCTTAGGCTTCCTGTCGGTGGACGGCCTGTATAAGGCGATGGGTCACGAAGGCCGCAATAATGACGCGCCGCAATATACCGATCACTATTTCACCGGTGATTACCCGACCCGCCTGACCGATAAGGAAATTGCCGACAGCGAGTCCGAATCGGATGGTATGCAACTTTCGTTTCTGGCTAATTCATGACCGGCAAAATTCTTGAAGGGCGCATTGCGCTTGTCACCGGCGCGTCGCGCGGCATCGGTCGCGCGTCGGCCTTAGGCATGGCTCAGGCCGGTGCCCACATCATCGCCTGCGCCCGCACACAGGGCGCGCTTGAGGAACTGGATGACGACATCTTTGCCGCGACCGGCAAACATGCAACCCTGATGCCGTTCGATCTGGCCGATGGAGGCGCACTGGAACGTATCGGACCTGCGGTCTATGAGCGGTTTCAGAAGCTGGACATCTTTGTCCATGCTGCCGCGACTCTGGGGTCGCTGACGCCGGTTTCGCATTTCGAGCCAAAAGACTTCAACCGCGTCATCACACTTAATCTCAATGCCGCCTATCGCCTGATCCGCTCGCTTGAGCCGGTGATGCGTTTTTCCGATGCCGGTCGTGCCATTTTCATCTCAAGCACGCTGGCCTCTAAGCCGCGCGCCTTCTGGGGGGCTTATGCCGCCTCGAAAGCCGGTATGGAAGCGCTGGTGCGCACCTGGGCAGACGAAGTGGATGTCACGCCTATTCGCGCGGCTATCGTCAATCCGGGGCCTATGCGCACGCGTATGCGCGCCACGGCCTATCCGGGCGAGGATGCCGAAACCCTGCCGCTGCCGGAGGAGATCATTCCCCTGATCGTCGATCTGGCGCGGGCAGACAAGGTGCCGCCGCTTGAGACGATTGACCGTCGGGAATGGGTGGCGCCTACTGCCTGAACCGGCATCTGATACCGACTATAATAAAGGGCAGGGACGCAATTCCCTGCCCTTTATTATTATTTACCCTTAGGCTTGCTGCGCCCGCCGGGGCCTGCGGCACCCGGCTTGGTCGAAGGCCCCGTCTTGCGTTCCGAACGTGCCTTGACGACCACCTTGGGCGCCGCCGGAGCCGATTTCGGCTTTTGCCGCACACGATTGGGGTGGGCCGGCTTTTCGTTGACCTTCGGCTTGCTCTTGCGCACACGCGGCGGGCCGGAAGTCGTCTTTGAGGCGGCATTGTCGTCATACGGGTTCTCGCCCGTATTGGCCTTGACCGTCAGGCGAATAGGCACGCCCGGCATGTCGAAGGATTCACGCAGATTATTGATCAGATAGCGCCGGTAATGGTCCGGCATGGCATAGGCGCGGCTGGCGAACAGTACAAAGGTCGGCGGCCGCCCCTTGGTCTGGGCCATATATTTCGGCTTGATGCGCTTGCCATCGACGGCGGGCGGCGGGTGGCGCTGAATGGCCAGAGCCAGCCAGTCATTGAGGTCGCGCGTCTTCACCTTGGCCGACCAGTTGCGATAGACCTTGAGGATCGCGGGCATCAGGCGGTCAAGACCGCGCCCGTTCAGCGCCGAAAGCGCGACCAGAGGTGCCCCGCGCAATTGCGGCAACATGCGCTCGGCGACTTCCTGAATTTCGTGCAGCCGTGCCTGAGGCTCCTCGACCGTATCCCACTTTGAAATGACATAGATCAGCGCCCGCCCCTCACGCTCGACCAGATCGGCAATTTGCAGATCCTGCGTCTCGAAGGCGTTTTCCTGATCCATCACCAGAACCACCACCTCGGCAAAGGTAATGGCGCGGATGGTGTCGGCGGTGGACATCTTTTCCAGCCGTTCCTGCACGCGCGCCTTGCGCCGGAGGCCCGCCGTATCCACCAGACGAATATTGCGGCCTTCATATTCCCAGTTCACCGAGATCGAATCGCGCGTAATGCCCGCTTCGGGGCCGGTCAGCAGGCGATCCTCACCCAGCAACCGGTTGATCAGGGTCGATTTACCGGCATTGGGACGGCCGATAATGGCGATGCGGATGGGCTTGGTTTCGTCGTCCTCATCGTCGTCTTCGGCGGGCATATAATCGCCTTCGATCAACTGACGGTATTTTTCCAGCCCCTCATACAGTTCGGATATGCCTTCGCCATGTTCCGCCGAAAGATGAATAGGCGCGCCAAAGCCCAGTACATGCGCCTCTTCGGCACCGGCAAAACCGGCATGGCCCTCGGCCTTGTTGGCGATCAGCAGCACCGGCTTGTCGCGCAGGCGCAGGATGTCGGCAAAGATGCGATCAAGCGGCGTCACGCCTTCGCGGGCATCGACCACGAACAGGGCGACATCAGCCTCCTCAATGGCTTTTTCCGTCTGAATGCGCATACGCGATTCAAGGCTTTGGTCGGAAACATCCTCAAATCCGGCGGTATCGATCAGATCGAGATCGATGTCACCGATATTACCGGTCGCATAACGCCGGTCACGGGTAACGCCCGGCTGATCATCAACGATCGCCAGTTTTTTACCCGCAAGGCGGTTGAACAGGGTGGATTTGCCGACATTCGGTCTGCCGACAATAGCAATTTTCAGAGTCATGTTTCCGTCTTTACAGACGAAAGCGCCGTGTGGCTATGGCTTTTATCTGATAGCGACCAACTTCGCCCCATTCGTCACGACATACAGCTTATCGCCCACCGCAATCGGCGCAATATAGGCCGGATCGCCCAGTTTCAGCGTTTTCTGACGTTCGCCGGTCTTGGCGTCAAAGGTCACGGCCTCACCTTCCGAATTGACCATCACCAGATGGCCCGAAGCCAGCACAGGCCCCGTCCATACCGGCAGGTCAGCAGCTTTTTTGCCGGTACCCATGGAGAAGAAAGATTTTTTCGTCTTGGCCCGGCCTTCGTTCAGATCCTTGATCCAGTAAATCTGACCGGAATTGGCATTGGCCGCCAAAAGCTCGCTCTGTACCGTCGCCAGAAACACCGCATCGCCTGCTGCCCAGGGGGCATTGATCGAATCGGTCGGCACTGTCCAGCGCGGCTGACCGGACTTGAGATCAAGGGCAGCGAACATGCCCGAATGGCTGGCGGCATAGACCAGATTGTTCTGCACCAGAGGACGGCCGGAAATATCACGGATTTCCGACAGGGCATTGGTGCGGGTCGTGCGCGCCAGAACCTGATTCCACAGCAGCGTCCCGTTGTTGATGTCCAGCGCAATCAGTTCACCGGATGAAAACGGCGCAATGACCATATTGTCCTTCACCACAGGGGCCGGTGCCCGCAGGATGCGCGCCGGTTCAACAATAGCCTGATAGTTCCAGACCATTTCACCGGTCGCCTGATCAAGCGCCATCAGCTGATTATCGACATCGGTAAACAGCACCAGTTTGGCGGTCACGGTCGGGGCCGAGCGCACCGGCGTTTCCAGTGTCTTCGTCCACAGGGTCGCACCGGTTTTGGCATTGAGCGCGCTTATGAAACGAAAGCCCGAGGTGACGAACAGCGTATCGCCCGACAGGGCCAGACCGCCACCAAAGGCGTTCTTGTCACGACGGATATCGGGATTGAGATTGTCGCTCCACACCTCACGCCCGCTTTCGGCATCAAAGGCCGAAACGCGTGCTTCACCATCCAGCGTATAGATCAGCTTACCGTCCGATACCGGCTGCGCCAGAACCTGAGATTCGCCTTTTGAACCGACGCCGATGGATTTCGTCCAGGCAATGGCAAAATCAGCAGCGGCGGCGATGTTTTCCACCTCCTGCCCCTGCGGGCCGGTGCTGAGGGTCCAGGCCCCCGCCGGACGGGCCGCGGGAATATAATAGTCCTGACCGGCCAGACGCTCCGAAGGGCTGATACCTTCTTCAAAGGCGACGATGGAGATACGCTCGCCCTGAGTGGCGATTTCGTTCGGCTCATCACTCTTGTCGAACGGATTGAGGCGGTTGACGGTCGAACAGCCCGACAAGAACACCGCCGCCGTCAGCGCCGTGAGCGCACAGGATTTAACCAGAGTGGTTTTTGATTTCATCAGGGCAGACATAGATGTGCGCTCTTTCGTCAGGTATCGTTACTGAGCCTGTGCCGGTGCAGGCGCAGACGCGGGTGCAGACGGCGCTGCCGGTTGTTGCGGCAGCCTGGCCTGAGGCAGTTTGAGGGCTTCGCGCGCGGCAGTGGCGGCACCGGAATCGATCGCTGCCAGAGTGGCTTCGGCGCGTTGCTTGATGCCTTCGGGGGCATCGAGACTGACGGACAGCAGTTGCAGATCGGTCTTGGCACCGGCCAGATCGCCGTTCTGCACCTTGGCCATAGCCAGAGCTTCCCGCGCCAGAGCCGCATAGGGGCGACCTTCCCTGATCAGAGGCTCAAGACGCTTTTTGGCCTCATCGAAAGTGCCGGTATCCATGACGATAAAGGCAGCCTTGAGGGCAGCCTGATCGGATACCAGAGGCGCAGAACTGGCCCTGGCGGCATCATCGAAATATTTAAGGGCTTCAGCCGGTTTGTCGGCCTCAAGCGCCAGCCCCCCCAGTTGCATCAGGGCCAGCGCCTTATAACCCGCCGTACCGGTTTCGGCGACCTTCTGAAAATCGGCCTTCGCCTTTTCAGCATCACCCGCCTTGGCCTTTTCCAGAGCCGCATCATAGGCTTCGGAACTCTTGTTCATCTGCTGGCCCTGCCAGGCCGTATAGCCCCAGTAACCCAGAGACAGAATCAGGGCACCGCCGAGAATACCGGCGACCCAGGGGGCGCTCTTTTTGGCAATGGCTGCCCAACGGTCGTGGCGCAGGCCTTCTTCGGCTTCGTCAAAAATATCGCTCACTTAGAATCCTCTGTCTCTGGTCATTGACCGCTTCAGGGGGCCTTGCCGCCACATGAAGCCGTCACTCTGGCCGCGAACCTAACCTTAGAGGCGGCATTACGCAATCACGTTTAGGGCACGTTTAGGGCACGATTAAGGATAAACGCCTCCCCCGTCAGCATATTACTTTGCGAAATATGTCTCTTGTTGGGCGGGAAAGCTGCGGCTGGTGACATCCTGGGCATAGGCGCGGGCCGCATCGCGAATCTGTTCCCTCAGACCGGCATAGCGGCGGACGAATTTCGGCGACCAGTCAAACAGGCCCAGCATGTCATCAGACACCAGCACCTGACCGTCACACTGGTTCGACGCGCCTATGCCAATGGTCGGCACACCGATTTCCGCCGTAATGACACCGGCCAGATCCGCCGCCACCCCTTCGACGACAATGGCAAAGGCACCGGCCTTTTCGCTTTCACGGGCCTCGCGCAGGACGATATCACGCTCCGTTTCGGTGCGCCCCTTGGCCTTGAAGCCGCCATCGACATTGACCGCCTGCGGCCTGAGGCCGACATGGCCCATGACCGGAATACCGCGCTGGGTCAGGTAGGCGATGGTGTCATGCACCGTCGGGCCGCTCTCGACCTTGACGGCCTGCGCCCCCGTCTCCTTCAGAATACGCACCGCGTTCTGAAAAGCCTGTTCAGGACTGCTTTCATAGGAACCGAAAGGCATATCGACAACGACCAGAGCCTTTTGCGACCCGCGCATCACCGCCTGACCGTGCAGGATCATCATTTCCATCGTCACGCCAATGGTTGACGGCAGACCGTGCATCACCATGCCGACACTGTCACCGACCAGAAGAATATCGCAGGCCTCATCGAGCAGCTGCGCAATCGGCGTCGTATAGGCCGTCAGGCACACCAGAGGCGCCTTGCCCTTGCGCGCGCGGATTTCCGGTGCCGTAAGGCGTTTGATGCTTTCGGTATGGCTGCTCACGCATAAATCTCCGGGCCGTTACAACTTAGTGCCATACATAGCCGAATTTTCCGGCGAAAAAAGGGTTTGCCACAGATATTCCCACCCTGTCCTTTCTGGACAAGTCCGCAGGGATCATGGAAAAGCAAGGGAACAGGAATATTCTGGAGTTCCCCCATGTCTGCCGAAGCCCATGCCCTAAACCTGTTGCCCGTGGTAACGCTTCTGGGGGCAGCGGTCATTGCGGTGCCGATTTTCCGCCGTCTGGGGCTGGGGTCAGTGCTGGGCTATCTGGCGGCAGGGGTCATCATCGGCCCGTTCGGCCTCAAGGCCGTCGCTCACCCCGAATCAGCCTTGCAGATTGCCGAACTGGGGGTGGTGATGTTTCTGTTCATCATCGGCCTTGAGATGCGCCCGTCAAAACTGTGGAGCCTGAGGCGGCAGATTTTCGGACTGGGGCTGTTGCAGGTGGGTCTGTGCGCCCTGTTGCTGACGGCGGTGGGCTTTTTCACCGGCTACCCTCCGGCGCAATCCTTTGTCGCCGGTGCCGGTTTCGTCATGACCTCGACCGCCATTGTCATGCAGATGCTGGAAGAACGCAAGCAGATGCACACCCCCAACGGTCAGCGCATGGTGTCGATCCTGCTGTTCGAGGATCTGACCATCGTGCCCTTGCTGATGGCCGTCAGTTTTCTGGCGACTCTGGCCAGAGGACAGGCCCAGACCAGCGGCATGGACATGACGTCTATGGATTGGGCGGCCATAGGCATCGCCCTCGCCTGCCTTGGGGGGATGGTGCTGGCGGGCCGCTATCTGCTCAATCCGCTGTTCCGGGTGCTGGCCAATGCGCAGGCGCGTGAGGTCATGACAGCGGCGGCCCTTCTGGTGGTACTGGGGTCGGCCTGGCTGATGCAGGTCGTCGGCCTGAGCATGGCAATGGGGGCGTTTCTGGCGGGGGTGCTGCTGTCGGAATCGCATTTCCGTCACCAGCTTGAGGCCGACATCGAACCTTTCAGGGGCATATTGCTTGGCCTGTTCTTTCTGGCGGTCGGCATGTCGCTTGATCTCAGTGTGGTCGCCGCCAACTGGCAGATGATCGCCTTCTATGTTCTGGCCTATATGATCGTTAAGGCCGTGGTCATTTATCTGGTCGCCCGCCTGATGAAGTCCCCCCATGCTGTGGCCATGGAGCGCGCGGTACTGATGGCGCAGGGCGGCGAATTTGCCTTCGTCCTGTTCACCGCCGCCTTTGCCGAGGGCATTATCACCGCCGAACAGAACGCCCTTCTGACGGCAATCATCATCCTGTCGATGGCGCTGACGCCGCTGGCCCTGATTGTCATGAAATATCTGACGCCCAAACCGGTCATTTCCGATGAGGGCCTCGAAGGCCCCAACGGGCTGAATGCCAATGTGCTGATTATCGGCTTCGGACGCATGGGCCAGATTGCCAGCCAGCTTCTGATGTCACGCGGTTTCAAGGTTTCGACGCTGGATAATGATGTCGAAATGATCGAGACCGCCAGCGAGTATAATTTCAAGGTCTATTATGGCGACGGCACGCGGCTGGATATTCTGCACGCCGCCGGTGCGCATGAGGCGCAGGCGGTGCTGGTCTGCGTCGATAAGCCGGATGAGGCGCTGAAAATCGTTGAACTGATGAAATCCGAATTCCCGCTGACGCCTGTGCTGGCGCGCGCCTTCGACCGCCACCACGCCCTGAAACTCATTCAGGCCGGTGCCGATTACCAGATCAGGGAAACCTTTGAATCGGCGCTTATTCTGGGGCAGAAAACGCTGGAGGTTCTGGGGGTTTCGCCTGAAGATATCAGCGAAATCACCGACAACACCCGCGAACGCGACCAGTCCCGCCTCGATCTGGAACTGGCGGCCGGCCCCGAGGCGGGCAAGGCCTATTTCAACGGCAAGGCCCCGCGTTTTTACCTGAGGCGCGAGGCCGGAGACAGCCCGACGAACCCAGATTAGTTAAAAACTATGCAAATACAGACTGATATGCCTCAATCTTAAAGCCAACAATCAACTGATCGCCAACCTCCAGAACGGGACGTTTGATCATCGACGGCTGCGCTACCATCAGGTCAATGGCCGCTGCCTCATCAAGGGCCTGACGCACCTCTTCGGGTAGTTTGCGAAAGGTGGTACCGGCCTTGTTCAGCACAACCGACAGCCCGGCCCTATCCACCCAGTCCCTGACTTTGTCGGCAGAAATGCCGGAGGCCTTATAGTCATGAAACTGATAGGCCACGCCCTGCGTCTCAAGCCAGACCCGTGCCTTTTTCATCGTGTCGCAGTTTTTGATGCCATAGATCGTTACAGACACAGATCACACCTTTCAAAGATTTTCACAGGCCGCGACGGCGGCCCGGCGACCGTTCGCCGCCCTCGCGGAGCGGTGAGCGGAATGCGCGCCTCACTTTGAGGCGTGCCCGCGAACATAAGCGTGAGCGCAAACAAAACCATTTTTCAAATTTTCTGCGAAAATCATGAAAAATGGTGCGGATGAGAGGACTCGAACCTCCACGCCTCTCGGCGCTGGAACCTAAACCCAGTGCGTCTACCAGTTCCGCCACATCCGCATCGTGGGGGCAGTTACCCTTATGCGCCGCACTTGGCAAGGGCGGACCTGAATTAAATGCGCATAACTGAACAGGCACCGGCGGGTCGGGCCGCGGCTTGTGGCGACACGATTCCACACTCGCCAAACAAGAGAAAAAACGCTAATAAGCCTCCTGACCGTCTTTTATGTCACGGTCAGCAAGTGGCATAGAGGCCTTTTTTCCTTGTAAAACAACGGGCAGACCCTGCGGTCGGCCCCACGTTCACGCAAAGTAATAAATCTTTACAGTCAAGTGAGCCGTCAGGTGAGAATCACACTTGCATTCCGGTGCAATGCAACAGATTTCTAACACCACACGGTCAGTGATCAGGATAGCCAATGAAAAAGATCGAAGCTGTTATCAAGCCTTTCAAGCTCGATGAAGTGAAGGAAGCCCTTCAGGAAATCGGCGTACAGGGCATGACCGTTCTGGAAGCCAAAGGCTATGGCCGCCAGAAAGGACATTCCGAGCTTTATCGCGGCGCGGAATATGTCGTTGATTTTCTGCCGAAGATCAAAATTGAACTGGTTGTCGCCGATGACCTTGCCCCCGCCGCTCTGGAAGCCATCCAGACCGCTGCGCGTACCGGCAAGATCGGAGACGGCAAGATTTTCGTGAGCGACATACTGGATGTCGTTCGCATCCGCACCGGAGAGTCAGGCCCGCAGGCGGTCTAAAGGCCCCGCTCTCCCCCACTTGTTCCCAAAGGCACCCAAGGCGTCGAAAATGACATCAGCAACCGATATTCTCAAGCTCATCAAGGAAAAAGACGTCAAGTACGTCGATGTCCGCTTTACCGACGTGCGCGGCAAGATGCAGCATGTCACCTTTGACATTGACCTGATCGATGAGGATTTCCTCGAAGACGGCACCATGTTCGATGGTTCGTCCATCGCCGGCTGGAAGGCCATCAACGAATCCGACATGAAGCTGCGCCCCGATCTCAACGGCGCCTATATCGACCCCTTCTATCAGCAGACGACCCTGTGCCTGTTCTGCGATGTCATCAATCCCGACACCAACGAACCCTATAACCGCGACCCGCGCTCCATCGCCAAGAAGGCGCTGGCCTATGTGCAGTCCGCCGGTGTGGGCGACACGGTCTATTTCGGGCCGGAAGCCGAATTCTTCATCTTTGACGACGTCAAGTGGTCGATCGATCCGTACAACACCGGTTTCTCGTTCGACTCCATCGAACTGCCGACCAACTCGGCCAAGACCTATCCGCAAGGCAATATGGGTCACCGTCCGGGGCCTAAGGGCGGTTACTTCCCCGTCAACCCGATCGATTCCGAGCAGGATCTGCGCGGCGAAATGCTGTCGATCATGGGTGAACTGGGCATGGAGCCGGAAAAGCACCACCACGAAGTGGCGCCTGCCCAGCACGAGCTTGGCCTGAAGTTCTCGGACATGCTGACCATGGCCGACCGCACCCAGCTTTATAAGTACGTCGTGCATAACGTCGCCCACGCCTATGGCAAGACCGCGACCTTCATGCCCAAGCCGATGTATGGTGACAACGGTTCGGGGATGCACGTCCACCAGTCGATCTGGAAAAACGGCAAGCCCCTGTTTGCCGGTGACAAATATGCCGGTCTGTCCGACCTGTGCCTGTGGTACATCGGCGGCATCATCAAGCACGCCAAGGCCATCAACGCCTTTGCCAACCCCTCGACCAACTCTTACAAGCGTCTGGTCCCCGGCTACGAAGCCCCCGTCAAGCTGGCCTATTCGGCCCGCAACCGTTCGGCCTCGATCCGTATTCCGTGGGTGTCCTCGCCCAAGGGCAAGCGCATCGAAGCCCGCTTCCCCGATCCGCTCGGCAACCCGTACCTGACCTTCACCGCGCTTCTGATGGCCGGTCTGGATGGTATCGAAAACCGTATCGATCCCGGTCCCGCCGCCGACAAGAACCTGTACGACCTGCCGCCGCAAGAGCAGAAATCCGTACCGGAAGTGGCGGGCAGCCTTCAGGAAGCTCTGGACGCCCTCGATAAGGATCGCGCCTTCCTCAAGAAGGGTGGCGTGTTCGATGACGACTTCATCGATTCCTACATCGAACTGAAGACCGAGGAAGTCATGGCGCTTCAGTTGCGTCCGCACCCGGTCGAATTCGAGCTTTACTACAAGGGCTAAGATACCCTTACAAAACATTGAATTATAAGAACAAGCCGTCCTTTTTGGGCGGCTTGTTTTTTTGTTATTCCCTCTACATTTCAATTAGTTTCAATTGACACCAATATAATAACAAATGAAACCAAATGCCTTTTAAGGCCCCGTGCCGCCGGATAGTTAAATTTGAAACATAAAAGACGCACTCCCCGTTTCAACAGGCCCCCGAGACCGTAAAACAGGGTCAAACCCCTTTGCGAAGACCGGTGACGGTCGCAGTCTGAGCAGGTGCAACATATGCACCTGCTTCGCTCACCCCATTCTCGCTCAACCAAGGGGGACACCTTGAAAAATCTGATAAAATTATCCCGCGCCACAGCGGTCGCTGCCGCCCTGCTCCTGGCGGCTCCGGTCGCCAATGCCGCCATCAATGCCACAGCGGCCCAGACCTCGATGACACAATCCGTCACCGCTTCAGAAGCCGCTCCGGCAGATGTAACCGCCACCACCGAAGCCCCTGCACCGGTGCTTCTGGGTCATCAGGTACCGCTGGAACTGAATGAATCCAGTACCGGCTGGATTCTGGTTTCCACGGCTCTTGTGCTGATGATGACCCTGCCCGGTCTGGCCCTGTTCTATGGCGGCATGGTGCGTAAGAAAAACGTCATCGCCACAGTAACGCAATCCGTGGCTGTAACCTGTGTCGTAACGGTTCTGTGGTTCATTGTCGGTTACAGTCTGGCCTTCGGTACGCCGACACACCCCGTTCTGGGCATATCTGCGGCAAGTGTAAACCCGTTCATCGGTGGCTTTGAGGCCGCCTTCCTGCATGGCGTTACGCCGGAGACAGCCTTCAGGGCCGTGCCGTCCTTACCGGAAATGCTGTGGATTTCCTTCCAGCTGACCTTTGCCATCATTACACCCGCCCTGATCACCGGCGCCTTTGCCGAGCGCATCAAACTGTCCGGCCTCATGCTGTTCATGTCATTGTGGACGGTGTTTATCTATGCGCCGATCTGCCATCAGGTCTGGGGCGGTGGCTTCATGGGCGAAAGCGGTGTGCTGGACTTTGCCGGGGGTACGGTCGTTCACGTCAATTCCGGCGTTGCCGGTCTGGTAGCCGCCCTGTTCCTTGGTCGTCGCAAGGGCTATGGCACCGAAGAAATGCCGCCGAACAACCTGATCTTTGTGCTGATCGGTGCGTCCCTGCTGTTCGTTGGCTGGATCGGGTTCAATGCCGGTTCTGCCGGAGCCGCCGATTCGCTGGCCTCCACGGCCCTGCTCAATACGCTGATCGCCGCCTGTGCCGCCGGTCTGACCTGGAAGATCGTCGAATGGATCATTCGCCGCAAACCGTCACTGCTGGGGATTCTGTCGGGGATTGTCGCCGGTCTGGTGGCCATCACGCCCGCCGCCGGTTTCGTCAACCCGACAGGTGCCCTGATCATCGGCCTGATTGCCGGCCCCGTCTGCTATGTCTTTGCGTCATGGATCAAGAAGCTGCTGGGTTATGACGATTCGCTCGACGCTTTTGGCATCCACGGCGCCGGTGGTTTTCTCGGGGCGCTGCTGACGGGCATTTTTGCCGATCCGCTGATCAATCCGGCCGCCGCAGGGGCCAGCGTCTGGACGCAGTTCACCAGCCTGCTGTTCACGATCGTCTGGTCAGGCATCGGCACCTTCATCATCCTGCTGATCTGTAAATACACCACAGGCCTCAGGGTTTCCGAAGCTGATGAGGAAACCGGTCTGGATCAGGCCCTGCATGGTGAAGCTCTGGATCACTGACCTGTTGCATTAGAGATAAGGTGCCCTGAAACAGGCACCTTATTTTCTGTTGATAATTCAAAATATTAACATTATTTAAAAATCCACACCCGGATTTGATGATAAAAATACAACATAAAATGTGTTTTAAATACACCTGTCTTGGCAAGGCTGCGGGAAGCTGTATGTTGAACACACAAAGTCACAAAACCTTCACACTAAGATAAGGTTGGGCTTTAAGGAGAAACGTCTCGGAAACGGTTTTTAAAACCCTTCTGAGGAATACAAGAGATGAAAAAACTGCTTCTGACCGCTGCTGCGGCTTCGGCCCTGTTCGTTGCTGGCGCGGCTTCTGCCGAAGTCAACTATAATGTGGCCCTGACCAGCGACTACGTATTCCGTGGCATAAGCCAAAGCGATGAAAACGTTGCCCTGCAAGGCGGCATCGACTGGAACAACAACCTGTTCTACGCCGGTGGCTGGGCGTCCACGGTAGATCTGGCTGACATTGATTACGAAGTCGATCTTTATGCTGGCGTCAAGCCGACCGCAGGTAACTTCAACTTCGACTTCGGTGTGGTTTACTACGCCTATCCGCAGGAAGACGACGCCAACGCCACCGAGCTGAAGGCCGCTGTGACCTATCCGCTGGGTGCCGGTTCGGTCGGCGCTGCCTATTACACCAACACCGATGACACCTTCGACACCTACTATGCCGAAGTGAACGGTGCCTACCCGATCAACGACAAGTTTGCCGTTTCGGGCGCTTTCGGTACGCAGGAAATCGCTGATGCCGGTTCCTACAACACCTGGAACCTCGGCGTGGCCTACAACATCACCGAAAACTATTCGGTTGACCTGCGTTACCACGACACCGACTTCAAGCGTTCGGACTTCGGCGCTTTTGACGAAGGCTACGATCTGGTCAAGGAACGCGTTGCCGTGACCCTCAAGGCTGCATTCTAAGCCTCAGGCTTACGATCTGCCCGGGAGAGCCGTCCGATTCGTCGGGCGGCTCTTTTGCGTGATAAACTTGCTACAGCCTAAACCCGACATGCACCGCTCTGGCAGCAACACATATGGACAAGGATGACAAAAAACACATAAAACCAATAGTTACATATATTTATATCACAAAATGATCCGCGTTAACTTCTTGTGACATTTTTGCATCAAGCTACCCCTAAACGCCTGTCAGGGGGTGTTATGCGACAAAAAAAAGTCTAGATTAACCCCAGGTTTAAGGCGGTTCATATAAAGCCGACTTTATACACAATCAGACGCTGGTTTCAGCCTGACCAACTATAATAAGGATACAGATCATGAAAAACCTCCTGCTTGCCGCTGCTGCCCTGAGCGCACTGGTTGCGGCCCCTGCAATGGCCGAAAGCGACCTCAGCTTCAACATCGGCGCGACCAACAACTATGTATGGCGCGGCGTTTCGCAATCCGACAAGTCCGGCGCAGTTCAGGCTGGCGTCGATTACACCAACAACAGCTTCTATGCCGGTGCCTGGGCTTCGACCGTTGATTTCGACGACGCCAGCGTTGAGCTTGACCTCTATGCCGGTGTGAAGCCGACCGTCGGCAACTGGAACTTCGACTTCGGCGTCGTGTACTACACCTATCCCGACTCTGACGACGTGGACAACACGGGCGAACTGAAGGCTGCCTTCAATCACCCGATGGGCCGCGGTTCGATCGGTTCGGCCATGTACGTCGATTGGGAAACGCTGGAAAACCCCTATTATGAGCTGAACGCGGCCTATCCGATCGCCGACAAGTTCTCGGTTTCGGGCGCTATCGGCAAGCAAGAGCTGGAAAACGGCGACTACACCACCTGGAACGTGGGTCTGGGTTATGACCTGACCGACGTGGTTTCGCTTGACCTGCGCTACCATGACACCGGCGACCACGATGCGTTCTGGGCGCCTACGGGCCGCAACCTCGGCAAGGAACAGGTTACCTTCGGCATCAACGCCGCGTTCTAAGTCGGGTTTTAAACCTGAAAAAATTGGCCGCAGACCCTTTCGGGTTTGCGGCCTTTTCTTTATGTCTTGATCTGCGGAAGGCGGCGCATACGGTCCCCGCCGAATCACCCCACTATGGTTCCATGTCCAGTTCAACACCCTCTCCTTCCCTGTCGCCTCTGTTTGACTCCTCCGAAGGGGCCGCCCCTTCCGGCGTGACACCCGCCGAGGCCAGACCTGAAGCGCCCGCGCCCGCCGTCCCCGTAAGCGCGCCTGTGGATGCTGGCGGTTACGGTGCGAATGCCATCGAAGTCCTTGAGGGTCTTGAGCCGGTGCGCAAGCGTCCGGGCATGTATATCGGCGGTACGGACGAAAAAGCCCTGCACCACCTGTTTGCCGAGGTGCTGGATAACGCGATGGACGAAGCCGTGGCCGGACATGCCAGGGCCATCTGGGTCGAGCTTGATGCCGACGGTTACCTGAGCGTGCGCGATGACGGACGCGGCATCCCTGTCGATCCGCATCCGAAATATCCCGGCAAGTCGGCCCTTGAGGTCGTGATGACCGTGCTGCATTCCGGCGGCAAGTTTTCCGGCAAGGCCTATGAAACCTCCGGCGGCCTGCACGGGGTGGGCGTGTCGGTCGTCAACGCCCTGTCCGAGCATCTTGAGGTCACGGTCTGGCGCGACGGCCATGAATGGCAGCAGAGCTTCTCAAAAGGCCTGAGCCTTGGCCCCATCAAACAGGTCGGCCCGTCGAAAAAGCACGGGACGCGTGAACGCTTCCTGCCCGATCCTGAAATTTTCGGCATAGGCGCACATTTCAAGCCGGCCCGTCTGTATCGCATGGCCAAGGCCAAGGCCTATCTGTTCCGCGGCGTGCAGATTCACTGGAAATGCGCGGCCTCGCAGATTACCGACCATACCCCGACTGAAGACAGGTTCTATTTCCCCAATGGTCTGGCCGACTATCTGGCCGAACGGGTGCAGGATACCGAAACCCTGTCGGAAATCTTCTCCGGCCGTGTCGAGCGGCGCGACAGCAAAAACGGTGGCGAAGCCGGTGCTGTCGAATGGGCCGTGGTCTGGTCAGGGGCCGGTTTCGGCGAAAATGACGGCTTTACGCAGTCCTATTGTAACACCATCCCGACGCCTGACGGCGGCACCCACGAAGCGGGTTTGCGCGCCGCCCTGACGCGTTCGCTCAAAGCCTATGCCGAAATGACCGGCGACAAGCGCGGCGGCATCATCACCGCCGAAGATGTCGTTGCCCATGCCGGTGTGGTGATTTCCGTCTTTATCCGTAACCCTGAGTTTCAGGGCCAGACCAAGGATCGCCTGTCCTCCAGCGAAGCGCAAAAGCTGGTGGAAAACGCCCTGCGCGATCCGTTCGATCACTGGCTGATTTCGTCGCCCAAACAGGCTGATCGCCTGTTGCAGTTCGTTGCCGAACGCGCCGAAGACCGCCTGAAGCGCCGTAAGGACAAGGAGGTGCAACGCGCCTCCGCGACACGCAAGCTGCGCCTGCCGGGCAAGCTGGCCGACTGTTCGCGTCAGGACGCCAAGGGCACCGAACTGTTCATCGTCGAAGGCGATTCGGCGGGCGGGTCGGCCAAGCAGGCCCGCAACCGCACCACGCAGGCCATCCTGCCCCTGCGCGGCAAAATCCTCAATGTCGCCTCGGCCACCGGTGACAAGGCGCGCTCCAATCAGGAGTTGTCCGATCTGGGGCTGGCGCTGGGGGTTCAGCCGGGTGCAAAGTTCAAGGACGACGACCTGCGTTATGAACGCATCGTCATCATGACCGACGCTGACGTGGACGGGGCGCATATTGCCTCGCTGCTGATCACCTATTTCTATCGCACCATGCCGAGCCTGATCCGTCAGGGCAGCCTGTATCTGGCCATGCCGCCGCTCTACCGCATCAGTCAGGGCAGCAAGATCATCTATGCCCGTGACGACGCGCACCGCCTTGAGATTCTCGAAAAGGACTTCAAGGGCAAGAAGCCGGAAATCAGCCGCTTCAAGGGTCTGGGGGAAATGATGCCCGCCCAGCTCAAGGAAACCACTATGGATCCGAAAACCCGCACCCTGGCGCGGGTGACCCTGCCGGAAAACGAGGCGGAGATTGAGGAACTGGTGGAAACCCTGATGGGCCGCAAGCCTGAGCTGCGCTTCCGTTTCATTCAGGAAAACGCGGAATTTGCCGCCGAAGACCTTGATGTCTGATGCTTGAGGACAAACTCGCCCACCTCCCCAAAAGGAAGCAGCGTGAACTGGCACATATTGTGCGCGTGCTGTGTGAGCGGTTTGACGAAGCGACCCGTAACAAGGGCCCGCGCAACCGTCGGGGCCGGATCGTCAAGATCATCCTTTACGGCTCACATGCGCGCGGCGACTGGGTAGAAGACCACCGCGGCGGCTACTATTCCGACTATGATATTCTGGTGGTGGTCAATGAAGAGCGCTTTACCGAGGTCGTCGATTACTGGGAAGTGGCCGAAGACCAGTTCATGCGCGAACACAGCCTGACCGGTAATCTGCGTTCGGATGTCAGCCTGATCGTTCACAGTCTGGGAGAAATGAACGACCCGCTGATCGGTGGCCGTCCGTTTTTCACCGACATCCGCCGTGACGGCATCATGCTTTATGAGGCGGAAAAGTTCGGCCCTCTGGCCGATCCGACACCCATAACCCCTGAGGATATTCAGCGGCAACGCCAGAGCTATTACGACGGATGGCGCATGAAAAAAGACAATTTTTTCGCTTTGGCAGAATCTTCTTTTCACAAAGGCTTTTTTTCTGATTCCGCCTTTTTGCTGCATCAGGTGGTCGAACGCAGCTATCACGCCTTTATGCTGGTGCGCACCCTCTACACCCCAAAACTGCATAATATCGTCAAGCTGCGCGGCCATGCCGAAGCACAGGATATACGTCTGGCCGACATCTGGCCGCGCAATACCCGCTTTTCACGTCGGGCCTATGAACGTCTGCGCCGCGCCTATATCGAAGGCCGCTATTCCCTGCATTATGAAATCACTGCCGAGGAACTGACCTGGCTGTTTGAACGGGCCGCCCACCTGCAAACGCTGGTGGCCAGACTGTGCGAAGACATACTGATCCTGCCGCCGGAAGATAAAAAACCGGTCTGAGCGGCGGTAAAATCATCTTTCCCCCAACAAACCCCTGTCATTTTTCACAGATTCTGTTAGTAGAAGGCCAAACCAGCGTAAACTGCGCCGGTTTGCGCCCCTTGTGTGGCGATTTTGACGATCTTTCCGTCCCCTTACCGGTTTGCCCCTTACGCTTGATGACCAAATTTTCCGATCTCGGCCTCAGTTCTGATGTTTTAAAAGCCGTCACCGATACCGGCTATGACACACCTACCGCCATTCAGGAACAGGCGATTCCCGTCGCCCTGACCGGTCTTGACGTACTGGGGATCGCCCAGACCGGCACTGGTAAGACCGCTGCCTTTACCCTGCCGATGATCGAACGTCTGGCCGCCGGCCGGTCGCGTGCCCGTATGCCGCGCGCCATCGTTCTGGCCCCGACCCGCGAACTGGCCGATCAGGTCGCTGAAGCCTTCGAGAAATACGCCAAATATTGCAAGTTGAACTGGGCCTTGCTGATTGGCGGCGTGTCCATGAGCGATCAGATCGCCAGGCTCGATAAGGGCGTGGATGTACTGATCGCCACACCGGGCCGTCTGCTCGATCTGTTTGAACGCTCGAAAGTCATGCTCAACGGCGTTCAGATCATGGTCGTGGACGAAGCCGACCGGATGCTCGATATGGGCTTCATTCCCGACATCGAGCGCATCTTCAAACTGACGCCGCCGACGCGCCAGACCCTGTTCTTCTCGGCCACCATGCCGCCGGAAATCACCCGTCTGACTCAGGCCTTCCTGAAAAATCCGGTGCGTATCGAAGTCGCCCGTCCGGCGACAACCAACGAAAACATTACCCAATATGTTTACCGCATCCCGCATACCAATGCCAAGGTGCTGCCCAAGGCCAAGCGCACGGCGCTGCGCACCCTGATCGGTAAGCTGGACATCAAGAACGGCATCGTCTTCTGCAACCGCAAAACCGATGTCGATATCGTCGCCAAATCCCTGAGCGTCCACGGGTTTAATGCCGCGCCCATTCATGGTGACCTTGATCAGGGATTGCGCATGAAAACCCTTGATGCTTTCCGCAAGGGCGAACTGACCCTGCTGGTGGCTTCGGATGTCGCCGCGCGCGGTCTGGATATTCCCGCCGTCGGCCATGTGTTCAATTTCGACGTTCCGCATCACGCCGACGACTATGTGCATCGCATTGGCCGCACCGGTCGCGCCGGACGCACGGGCGAAGCCTATCTGCTGCTGGCGGAAAACGACGAAAAGAACTACGACAAGGTGCTGAAACTGATCAAGCAGGAGCCTCAGACGCTTGAGCTTGAAATCGACTGGACGGGGCTTGAAGAAGCCGCCGAGCGCCAGAACCGCGCCTTTGCCGACAAAAAGGGCGGTGCCGACCGTAAGGGTTCGCGCCGTAAGGACGGGTCGCGTGACCGCTCGCGCCGGAGCGAAACCCCTGTTGTGGATAAGGCCGTCCCCGCCGAAGCCGCGCCGGTTGCCGAAAAACCCGTCGCCGAAGCGGCCCCTGAGGCCGTCAGCGCCCCCAAGCCTGAGCGCAAGCCCCGCGAACCGAAAAAGGCCGCGCCAAAGCCTGTGCGCGAAGCCGAAGCGGCCCCCAAGGACAAAAAACCTGCCCGATCAGCGAATAATGAAGGCGAAGCCTCAGGCTTTGGCGCCCATGTCCCGGCCTTCCTTCTGCGAAGCGCCTATGCCAATCAGGAAAAATAAAAAAGATATTTCTGTTAACCGCCTGTCAGAGAAGTTTGAGTAAGATCAAACCGTCGCAAAATCGCGACACCAAAGGTAAGCCCTGAGAGCCCCTATGACAAACGACATAGAAGTAAGCGTAAGAAGTCCGCAAGCCTATGCCCTCGCTCAGGAAGCTCTGCGTCTCATGGAGCTTCACGGGGTCTGGCCGACACCCTTGAATTACGAACTGTGGTTGCATGTGGCCGGCGATCCGGCATCGCCCCTGTCTCAGGAAATCTTCCGTCTGGTCAATGCGGGTGAAACCATTACCGAGGAAATTTCCGAAAGTCTGGCATCGAAATTCATTCTGCGCCTGAAACTGAACGACGAAGTGCGCGACGCGGGCCTGAAGCTGACGCGCGAACTCACCTCGATCACCGACGTCATCAATGAGGCGCAAAACGCCCAGAAACATTACAGCCAGACCCTTCAGGCCGCCCATACGGATATGGCCGTCGATGTCGATACCGGCCGTCTGAAATCTCTGGTTACCGATCTGGCCTCCGCAACGCAGCGCGTGATTCAGCAGCACAATTCGCTGGAATCGCGTCTCAATGAATCCTCGCGCGAAGTGTCACGGCTGCGCAAACACCTCGATCAGGTGCGCATGGAAGCCATGACGGACGCCCTGACCAATCTGGCCAACCGCAAATCCTTTGACGAAGCGCTGGACAAGTTCTGTGAAACCAATGCCGAACCCGTCCTGACGCTGGCCGTCATCGATATCGACCATTTCAAGCGCTTCAATGACACCTGGGGCCATCAGACGGGCGATCAGGTTCTGCGCTATGTCGCTTCGGTTCTGGCGCGCATGGGCCGTCCGCCGCGTCTGGCGGCACGTTACGGCGGCGAAGAATTCGGCATGATCTTCCCCGGCGAAAGCATTGATACGGTTGAACGCCTGCTGAACGAAGCGCGTCAGGAAATTTCGTCGCGCGTTCTGAAACGCCGCTCGACCAACGAAGATCTGGGTACGGTGACCATCTCCGCCGGTCTGGCGCAACGCACTGCGGGCGAAGACGCCTTCGACCTGCTCGATCGGGCCGACAAGGCGCTTTACCGCTCGAAAAATGCCGGTCGTAACCGCGTCACCTGCGCCGATATGGTTCAGGACGCCGCCTGAGTTTCAGGCCCATAAAAACATATTGAACATTGTTCAAATTTAACCTACACAGGGACAGGCTTTTGTCTCCGTGGGTATTTTTATGCGCTCTGCCCTGTTTGCCGCCTTTTACTGGCTCGCTTCCGTTTTCTATAGTCTGCTGGCGCTGAGCCTGTCCCTGCTGCCGGGGCGCAGCCCCGTTCTGTGGGTCATTCAGCGCTATACGCGCCGTATGGTCTGGGGAATGCGCATTATCGCCGGTATCCGTCTTGAGGTGCGCGGCAAGGCCCACATCCCCGACAGCCCCGTCATTTTTGCCGCCAAGCATCAGTCATGGGGCGATGGCTTCTGCCTCTATGCACAGTTCAGCGATCTGGCCTTCGTCACCGGTGATCATCTGGAAAAATATCCGTTCATGGCCACACTTCTGCGCAAGCTGGGGGCCATTGTCGTCAATAATTGCGGCGGACACGAAGCGCGCCGCAACCTCAGCGACCGTTCGGCAGACGCTGCCCGGGACGGCCGCCATATACTGATCTATCCCGAAGGCCACCTTAATGCGCCCGGCACCTATCGCCGTTACCGCTCGGGCGTCTGGCATATGTACCGGAATTTCAACCGTCCGGTCGTGCCTGTGGCCACCAATCTCGGTCTGTTCTGGCAGGAAGAAAAATTTGAGAAAAAGGCCGGTACGGCAGTTCTGGAATTCCTGCCGCCTATCGCGCCGGGGCTTGAAAAGGCCGAATTCATGGCCCTGCTGCAAGCCCGCATCGAAGAGCGGACGCAGGCCCTGATCGCCGAAGCGACCGGCACGCCGGTCAGGCCCTCGGTTCTGGTTGATTAGAGCCTGTTCCGTTCAAAATAAATCGGAACAATGCTCTAATTTTTTGTTTTAACGCGCTTTTGAATCCGAAAAGTGCGTCACACTTTTCGGAAAGCGCTCTAAAGCCTGTTCCGTTGGAATAATGCGCTCATTTTTTGATGTTACGCACTTTCGGCCGAAGCTGGCGTAATGGTCACGCTTTCGCCGCAACCGCAGGCATCGGTTTCGTTGGGGTTATTGAACACGAATTTCGCCGCCAGCTTCGTGGTTTCATAATCAATGACCGTCCCCACCAGATACAGAACCGCCTTGGGTTCAATGAGGATCGTCACCCCCTTGTCGGTCACCACCTCATCCAGCGGTTCGGCAGCTTCGGCATAGGACAGCACATATTCCTGACCGGCACAGCCGCCCTGTTTCACCCCGACCCTCAGGCCGATACAGGGCTTTTCGGCGCGGCTCATGATCGCCTTGACCTGCTCGGCGGCGCGGTCAGTCAGGGTGACGATGGCCGGTCTGGGGCGGCGCGGACGAACGGTGACAGCAGGTTCCATAAGATTATCCAATCAAACAGCCTGAGTTAAAACATATTCAGTTGCAGCTTGGCTTCGTCGCTCATCTTGGAGGACTCCCACGGCGGATCGAACACCAGATTGACCTGACAATCGGCCACACCGCGCACGCCCATGACAGCGTTCTGTACCCAGCCGGGCATTTCACCAGCCACAGGGCAACCGGGGGCCGTCAGGGTCATGTCCACAACCACTTCGCGGCTGTCATTGATATCGACCCGATAGATCAGCCCCAGCTCATAGATATCGACAGGGATTTCAGGATCGAACACGGTCTTGAAGGCCGCAATGATCTCTTCGGTCAGGCGCGTGATTTCGGCCTCGCTCAGGGGTTCGACCGCAGGCGGGGCTTCGGCGGTAGCGAACAGTTCGGACTGTTCTCTGTGGTCAGGGGCGGCGTCGGTCATGTTACACCTTACTCGAAGAAACTTTGCGCCTTTTCGACACCGGCAATGAGGGCATCGATTTCAGCTTCGGTATTATAAAGGGCGATAGAGGCACGCACGGTCGAGGTTACCCCCAGTCGGGTCATCAGAGGTTCCGCGCAATGTGTCCCTGCCCTGACAGCTATATTGTATCGGTCAAGGATTTGCGCAACATCATGGGCATGGGCAGAAGCCAGAGAAAAGGTCAGAATCGACCCTTTTTCGGCGGCTTCGCCATGAATCCGCACAAAATTGAGGCTTTTCAGCCCCGCATGGGCGCGCTGATACAGGGCCTTTTCGTGGGCGACGATGGCCTCACGATCCCATTGCGTCAGCCAGTCGATCGCCGCCTTCAGGCCGATGACCTCAAGGATGGCCGGCGTACCGGCCTCGAAACGATGCGGCGGCTCGGCATAGGTGATGCGCGTTTTGGAGACATTGCCGATCATCTCGCCGCCGCCCTGCCAAGGCGGCATGGCCTCAAGCAGCTCGTAACGGCCCCACAGAACGCCCAGACCGGTCGGGCCATAGAGCTTATGCGCCGAAAAGGCGTAGAAATCTGCGCCGATGTCCTGCACATCGACCGGCAGATGCACCACCCCCTGACAGCCATCGATCAGCACCTTCACGCCAACGGCATGGGCCTTTTCGGTCAGGGCTTTCACCGGATTGAGACTGCCCAGCACATTCGACATATGGGTAATGGCGACGATTTTCACCCGCTCGGTCAGAAGCGCGTCAAAGGCCTCAAGGTCCAGCGCCCCGTCGTCACGGATCGGCACCCATTTCAGCACCGCACCGGTACGCTCGGCCAGCATATACCAGGGCACGATATTGGCGTGATGCTCCATCTCGGTAATCAGGATTTCATCACCGGCCCTGAGCGACAGGCCGAAGGTCTGAGCCACCAGATTGATCGATTCCGTCGCCGACTTGGTGAAGATGACTTCTTCAACGCGAGCGGCATTGATGAATTTGGCCACCGTCTCCCGACCGGCCTCAAAAGCGTCGGTCACCTCATTGGCCAGACGATGCAGCCCCCGATGCACATTGGCAAAGGAATGGCGCATGGCGTGGCTCATGGCGTCGATCACCGCTTCGGGCTTTTGTGCCGAGGCCCCGCTGTCGAGATAGATCAGCGGCTTACCGTTGATTTCCCGACCAAGGATCGGAAAATCACGTCGGGCGGCATGTACATCAAAGGCCATAGAAGCCTCCGGCCTTATGCTCCAGCCAGTTAAGCACCATGTCGCGCACGACCTCATCGGCAATCTGTTCGGCCACAGGCACGACAAAGGCCTGCATCAGCAGCGCCCGCGCCGTCGCCTCGTCCATGCCGCGCGACTGACAGAAGAACAGCGCCGCCTCATCCAGAGCGCCGACCGTATTGCCATGCGCGCACTGCACGTCATCGGCATAGATTTCCAGCTCCGGCTTGGCGCGCACCCGTGCCCCGTCATTGAGCATCAGGGCCTGATGGTGCATCCGCGCATCCGTGCCGTCCGCGCCGCGTTCGACCAGTATGCGCCCCTGAAACACCGCCGTCGCGCGATCCTTGGTCAGACCCTTAATCAGTTGCTGCGTCGTGCCATTGATGTCGGCATGGCGCACGCGGGTCGTATAGTCGAAATGCGCCTGATCCTTCAGAAGATAGGCCCCGTGCATTTCCACCTCGGCCCCGTGACCGGCATGATCGACATGGCTTTCAAAGCGCTGGAACTTCGCGCCCGTGGCAAAGACATATTGCTTATAAACACTGTCCGGTGCTGTGGTGACATAGGACTGACGCACCGACACCGCCGTTTCCGGCTCATCGAGAATGACCACGCGCGTCAGATGCGCACCCTTCGCCAGATCGAAATGCAGGGTCGTATGGGCGGCATAGTCGAACGCGCCGGTATAGTCCTCAAGCAGGATCAGGCTTTCACCTTCGGCCAGAGCGATACGCCCCTCGCCCTGATAGCCGGACACACCGTCCTCAAGGCCGAAATCGCCCATATCGAGATACAGGCGGCCCCTTGCCTGACGCACGGCCTCCTGAAGGCCCGCCAGTTGCCCGTCACCGGCACAGTGCCAGTAAAAGCCATTGAAATCAGCTACCTGCGCCTGAATATGGGTCAGGTGACTGGGTTGCGGCGCTTCGCGGAGACTGCGCGACAGATCGGAATATTTCCAGTCCTCATCGCGGCGTGTCGGCCAGCTTGCCGGATCAAACAGGTCGAATGCCATCAGGCCGCCTCATTGACATAGCGGTCATAGCCATGCGCTTCGAGTTCGAGCGCCAGCTCCGGCCCGCCCGAATGGACGATGCGGCCGTCCACCAGAATATGGATGCGGTCGGGTTTGATATGATCGAGCAGACGCTGATAGTGGGTGATGACCAGCATCCCGCGCTCCGGCGACCGCAGGGCGTTGACGCCTTCCGAGACGACCTTGAGCGCATCAATGTCCAGACCGGAATCGGTTTCATCGAGGATGAGGAATTTCGGCTTGAGCAGCGCCATCTGCAACACTTCCATGCGCTTTTTCTCGCCGCCGGAAAAACCGACATTCAGCGGACGCTTGAGCATTTCCGTGTCGATTTTAAGCGTTTTGGCGATTTCACGAATGTCCTTGAGGAACTGCGGCGCGCCGACCTCATCCTCACCACGCAGCTTGCGCTGGGCATTGAGGGCGGTGCGGATGAAGGTCATGGCGGGAACACCCGGAATTTCCAGCGGATACTGGAACGACAGGTAAAGTCCGGCTGAGGCGCGTTCATGCACCTCCATCGCCAGCAGATCTTCGCCGTTCAGCGTTGCGGAACCTTCGCTGACCTCATAGTTGGGACGACCGGCCAGCGTATAGCCGAGCGTCGATTTCCCCGCCCCGTTCGGCCCCATAATGGCATGAACCTCACCGGCAGGCACGTTCAGCGTCAGGCCCTTGAGGATGGTCTTGTCTTCGACCGCAACGGTCAGGTTTTCGATATTAAGCATTGTCATTTTCTCTTTTTAGCCGACCGAGCCTTCAAGGCTGATGGCCACCAGTTTCTGCGCCTCTACGGCAAATTCCATCGGCAGTTCCTGCAACACATCGCGCACAAAACCGTTGACCAGAAGCGCCACGGCCTCTTCCTGCGACAGGCCGCGCTGCATGGCATAGAACAGTTGATCCTCGGACAGGCGCGTCGTCGTTGCCTCATGCTCGAACTGCGCCGAAGCCGTATCGGATTCGACATAGGGCACCGTATGAGCGGCACAGGTCTTACCGATCAGCAGGCTGTCGCACTGCGTAAAGTTACGCGCCCCACCGGCCCTGGCATGGGCCGACACCAGCCCGCGATAGGTATTGGACGACTTGCCCGCCGACACGCCTTTGGAGATGATGCGCGAGCGGGTATTTTTGCCCAGATGGATCATCTTGGTGCCGGTATCGGCCTGCTGATAGCCATTGGTGACGGCGATGGAATAGAACTCACCCACGCTGTCGTCGCCGCGCAGAATGCAGGACGGATATTTCCACGTCACCGCCGAGCCGGTTTCCACCTGCGTCCACGAAACTTTTGAGCGCGCGCCGCGACAATCGGCACGCTTGGTGACAAAATTATAGATACCGCCCTTGCCTTCGGCATCGCCCGGATACCAGTTCTGCACGGTCGAATATTTGATTTCGGCATCCTCAAGCGCGATCAGCTCAACCACCGCCGCATGCAGCTGGTTTTCATCACGCATCGGCGCGGTACAGCCTTCCAGATAGGAGACATAGGCCCCCTTGTCGGCAATGATCAGGGTGCGCTCGAACTGGCCGGTATTTTCGGCATTGATCCTGAAATAGGTCGAAAGCTCCATCGGGCAGCGTACGCCCTCCGGCACATAGACGAACGACCCGTCCGAAAACACAGCCGCATTGAGGGCGGCAAAATAGTTATCCGAAACCGGCACCACCGACCCCAGATACTGCTTCACCAGTTCAGGATATTCGCGGATCGCCTCGCTGATGGCGCAAAAGATCACGCCATGCTTTTTCAGCTCATCCTTGAAGGTGGTGACGACCGACACGCTGTCGAACACCGCATCGACGGCATATTTCGGTGACCCGACGACACCGGCCAGAACTTCCTGTTCTTTCAGCGGAATCCCCAGCTTGGCATAGACGGCCAGCAATTCGGGATCGACCTCATCAAGGCTGTTCAGTTTCGGTTTTGACTTAGGGGCCGCATAGTAATAGAGATCCTGATAATCGACCTTCTGGTAATTGACCTTTGCCCAGTCAGGCTCATCCATTGACTGCCAGCGCTCAAAAGCCGCCAGACGATATTCGAGCATCCAGTCCGGTTCATTCTTGCGCGCCGAAATAAAGCGCACAATGTCCGCGCTCAGTCCTTTGGGGGCATATTCCATCTCGATGTCCGAGACGAAACCATGCTCATAGGTCTCAAGTTTCTGAACCGTCTCGATGGTTTCCTTGACCGCAGCCATCAGGCGCTTTCCTTTACTTTACTCAGTTGCCTGACCTTATGGGTTTGATACCCCTTCAGCCAGACCTCGGTGACCCTTTGCCAGTCGGCAGGGGTGGTATTCCAGCCCGACGACACGCGCAAGGCCTTATCGGCAAGGCCCTCAAGCCCCATAGCCTCAAGCACGCGGCTCGACCTGACCTTGCCTGACGAACAGGCCGAACCGGACGAGACGCAGATGCCGTTCATATCCATATGAATAAGCTGCAACTGCGCCGTCCAGTCCGGCACGGCGAAACAACAGATACCGCCTGCACGCGGCGCGTCCATGCCTATAATCGTCGCACCCGCCGCTTTCAGCGCCGCTTCGGCTTCGGCCTGCCCTTTGGAACCGTTACCGCTCAGGCAGCGCACGGCCTCAGCGAAACCGGCAATGCCCGCCAGATTTTCCGTTCCGGCGCGCAGACCAAACTCCTGCCCGCCACCGGTCACAGAGGCCCTGATGTCGCGGTCGGCATCATAGATGAAGGCCCCTGCCCCCTGTGGCCCGCCGATCTTATGGGCGGCAAGGGACAGGCTGTCCGCGCCCCAGAGCGTGAAATCGATGTCGCTCTTGCCCAGCGCCTGCACCGCATCGACATGCAGCCAGCCGCCCGCCGCGTGAACCTTCGGGGCCAGCGCCTCGACCGGCTGAAGGACGCCGGTTTCATTATTGACCCGCATGACGCAGACAAAAGGCCGCCCGCCTTCGGCCAGAAGCGCCTCAAAGGCCTCAGGGTCGATCAGGCCATTGGCCAGAACCGGCGCGATGGATACCGGCACACCGGCCTGAGCGGCGGCCCTGTACAGGCTGTCATGCTCGGTGGCCGCGATAATCAGACGATCAAAGCCTCTGGCCTGAGTGAGCGCCAGACTGTTGGCCTCCGTCCCGCCGGAGGTAAAGACCAGCCGCGCCGACCCTGTGCCGTTAATGGCCGTCAGCAGCGTCTCACGCGCCTCCTCAAGCAACAGCTTAGCCTTGCGCCCCAGCGCATGAACCGATGAGGCATTGGCCCCGATGTCCCAGGCCGCAGACATGGCTGCGCGCACTTCGGGCCTGACCGGCGAAGTGGCAGCGTGATCCATGTACAGGGGGGGCAGGCTCATGACCTCAGACCATCTCCCTCAGTTGCGGCGCAAACGGCTCGATGCGCACCGTCTTGCGCGTGCGCTTATGCACGACATCGCTTAACGAAACGGTCGAAAGATAGTCGTGGATGGCAAAGCCCAGATCTTCCCACAGATTATGCGTCAGGCACCTCTGCCCGCCAGGCATACAGCCGATTTCCCGCGCCGCGTTTTCCGGCGACAGGCGCTTGTTGGCCCCCAGCTTGTTCGAGGTATGGGCGCAGCGCGTCGCCTTGATCGGCTCATCGACCGCCAGCACGATTTCCGAGACAAAAAGGCTTTCCGATGGCCGCGCCAGCGAATAGCCGCCCCCGGGGCCACGCGCGCTTGTGACCAGACCGGCACGGCGCAGACGGGCAAACAGTTGTTCCAGATAGGACAGGGAAATCTGCTGGCGCTCGGATATTTCCGACAGGGAAATCGGACGGCCCTGCGCATTCATCGCCAGATCCGTCATGGCCATGACGGCATATCGCCCTTTTGTCGATAATTTCATATCAGATCCTTATGACGAAAAACCTGCGCAATTTTAAAAGAGTGTGCTACACCCCACCGCTTGCAGCGATTTTTGTCTTCCCACGGGGGGACTTAGTAATTCCGACTACTGTAGTCAAGAATTATGCGCTGCATCATGACAATTTTTGTTACAACTAGGTGAATTAATGCCTGAAGTGATCCTTACCGGCGCCGCCGGACGCATCGAAGCCCGATACACAGCCGGTAAGACCGAAAATGCGCCCATTGCCCTGATTCTGCACCCGCACCCCAAGGCGGGCGGCCATATGAACAATCCGGTAACGGTTCAGCTTTTCCACCTGTTCATGACCCGCGGCTTTTCGGTACTGCGCTTCAATTTTCGCGGCGTCGGCAAATCGCAGGGTGAGTTTGACGCCGGTATCGGCGAACTGGCCGATGCGGCGACGGCGCTTGACTGGCTTCAGGCCAAGAACCCGACCGCCTCGCAATTCTGGGTCGCGGGCTATTCGTTCGGAGCCTATATCGGGATGCAGCTTCTGATGCGCCGCCCCGAAACCGACGGCTTTATTTCCGTGTCACCGCCGACCAATGCCTATGACTTCAGTTTTCTGGCCCCCTGCCCGGCCTCCGGCCTGTTCCTGCACGGGGCCAATGACACCATCGTCCCGCCGCCCGAAGTCGATCGCGTCGTCGCCAAGCTGCGGTCACAAAAGGGCATCGTCATCGATCACGAACTGGTCGATAATGCCAACCACTTCTGGACGGATCAGTTGTCCGAAGTCGAATACCATGTCGGTTCCTATCTCGATCGCCGACTGGCGGAAAAGGCCGAATAATGCCCCTGCGGCGCTGACCATGACCTGATCCACAGCCATGCCGCCGATATTGCCCCTGTTGTCAGAAACTTCCTCAATCAACCTTCTCCCCTGTATGGCCCGGATAGATAGCTGACAGGTGTTCGGAGACATACCTGACACATTAGGATGACGACACTGGAGGTGTCGTCATGCCGTGGAAACAGGTATCGATCATGGAACAACGTCATGAGTTTG
>Ga0222423_1000375_pt1 | contig 34710 bp, 41 predicted proteins | sample 3A0metagenome_FD_182472 | JGI IMG/M metagenome (GOLD analysis project Ga0222423, IMG submission 182472) | Enriched microbial communities from leaf-cutter ant dump, University of Wisconsin, Madison, United States - 3A0 (version 2) | ecosystem: Environmental > Terrestrial > Nest > Insects nest >...
CTACGAGCCGCCCGTGTGCAATGAGCGCGGCATGCGTGGTGGCCTCCGGAAGTTCCTCGAGGTGATGCGTGACGAGGACGCTCGTGAGGTGGGGATGAGTGTGCGCGAGGTCGTCGAGGGTCTCGAGCAGCTGCTCGCGCGCGGCGACATCGAGGCCCGTGGTGGGCTCGTCGAGGAGGAGCAGCTCGGGGTCGGTTGCCAGTGCCCGGGCAATGATGGAACGTCCGCGCTCGCCTTGAGACAGCGTGGGCCAGATGGCGGTGGCGCGGTCGGTGAGGCCCATCTGGGCCATGAGGTGGGCGGCGCGGGTGAGCTGCGCGGGAGTGGGCTCCCAGCGGAACGGCACCTCCAGCGTGCCCGTGAATCCCGTGAGCACCACCTGCTCCACGGTGAGCGGCAGGCCGATGCTGTGGCGCGGGTTGACGTGCCCGATGCGGCTGTGGAGATCCTGCACCGCCACCCTGCCCAGGCGGGAGCCGAGGATGTCGACGGTGCCGCTGCTGGGGTACAGTCGCGCGCCGCACATGTTGAGGATGGTGGTCTTCCCGGCACCGTTTGGGCCCAGCAGCGCCCAGCGTTCTCCCTGGTTGATCGTGAGATTCACGCCATTGAGGATGTGGGTGTCGCTGCGGTTGAGGCGGACGTCGGTGAGGGTGATGGCGGAGGGCATGGCGTGTCCCACCCTATGCCCGACGTTGGGGCCGGCTTGTGTGCGCGATGCTCAGTAGCACTTTGAGGGGCTTGGTAACGGTTTGGTAACGGTTGGCGGTGTTTGGTGGATTGTGGGGTGTTTATGTCAGACCCCCTGAGTTGGCTGGTGTCATGACCTTCTCGCTCGCCGATGTGGATGCCGCGCTGGGTGCGCTGCGTGTCCATTCGGGTGCGGATTTGGGGTCGGTGCCGCGTGGTGAGCTGATGAGGCTGATGCGACTGGTGGGGGAGGTGAAGGGTGCCGCGGACAGGCTCGCCGCTGCTGTTGCCGGTGAGGTGGCACGCCGTTCCACGGCCTCGGACGGGCCGGCAGGGATGGCACGGCAGCACGGGTTCGCGTCGCCAGAACAGTTGGTGGCATCCGTCACCGGCACCGCCCACGGCGAAGGCGCACGGTTGGTGCGGGCCGGCACGGCCTTGAACACACCCGGCGCGCTGGGTGAGGGTCTTCGCGACGGGGCGCTATCGGTGGCTAAGGCCGACCTCATCGCCCAGACCCTCGCGCCCCTGCCCGGTGACACCCACGACCTTGAAGCACGCCTGACCCGTACCGCCCGCGCCATGGACTACCGCACCCTCAAACTCCTGTGCTCACGCGAAGCAGCCCGGTTCAACGTGGCCCACAAGGAATCCCTGGAACGCCGTCAACACCAGCAGCGATCCCTGGACATCACCGAAGACACCTCCGGCATGATCCACGTGCGCGGCACCCTGCCACCCGCCCAAGGCGCGATCCTGCTGACCTTCCTCGACGCACAAACCAAACACGCCTTCCAAGCCAAGCGAGACGGCACCGACGACGACCGCACCGCCACCCAGATCCGTGCCGACGCCCTCATCGCCCTCGCCACTCACGGCCTCGATTGCACGAGCCCCGCCTCTGGAGTGAAGGCCACCATCATCCTGCGGGTCGACGCCGACTCCGCCAACGCCGACACCGGCCTGGCCACCTGCGACGCCCTGACCACGCCCATCTCCCTGACCAGCCTGCGCCAACTCGCGATGGACGCCTCAGTCATGCCCATGCTCGTCAACGCCAAAGGCGAAGTCCTCGACATGTGGCGCGAAGAACGCCTGTTCAGCTGGGCCCAACGCATGGCCCTCGCCGAACGCGACGGCGGCTGTGCCAAGTGCCACGCCCCCATCTCCCACTGCATCACGCACCACATCCGGTGGTGGTCCCGCGGGGGCCCCACCAACCTCTCAAACGGCGTGCTGCTGTGCGTGCGATGCCACACCCAAGTCCACCGCGACGGCTGGGATATCGAGGTCGACACCAACAACCACGTGTGGTTCACACCACCTGCGGCGGTGGACCCGCACCAACACCGAATACTCGGCGGCCTCGCAGCCCTCACCACCGCGTGAGGGCCCACAGGCACGCCCACGTGGCCGGGCGGGGTGCGTGGGCTGGCCGGGGTGGGCTGGCCGGCGCCGGCGTCGCCCCCTACTCGGTGAACGCCTTAGACCACAGCACCGAGCCATCCGGATTGCGGAAGACGTACTCCGCATTCATAGGCCCCTGGACGCCCGTGGCCGCCATCGACGGGAAGACCTGATCCACGAGCAGGCTCTGGAAGGCCTCAACCTGGCCCTCAAAGTAGGCGGACGCCTCGTCTGCATCGAGCTCGTCCACATACGTGTAGTCGTATCGGACGCCGCTCGGGTAGATCGGGTCAATGGCGATGTTCGAGTACACACCGTCATAGGTCTCGACGAGCTGGGGAATGGCATCGCGCTCAAGCTTCACGTAGGCGTCGAGCGCCGCGGCCGCATCGAGGTCACCGTCGTCAACCGCAGGCGAGTCGTCGCTGGCCTCAGGCAGCGGCCCTGCCTGAGTCGCGTTCGCGGTGGGCGACACGGCTCCCGTGGGGAGCGGGTCGTTTGGTGACTCACCCGCACAGCCGGCGAGCATCGCCAGCCCCACCGGTACCGCCAGGACGATGCTCAGATTGCGACGCAGTGCGTGGTTCATGTTTCCCCTCAGCGTAGGTGTGTGAACTTCCAGGCACGAGGCTACCCGGACTCAGCGCACCCCGCGCAGTCGCAGCGAGTTGCCCACCACAAACAGCGAGCTTGCCCCCATCGCCGCCGAGGCGATCATCGGGTTGAGGATCCCAAACGCCGCGAGCGGAATCGCCGCCACGTTGTAGGCAAAGGCCCAGAACAGGTTGCCCCGCAGCACGCCAAAGGTGCGCCGCGACAATCGGATGGCGGCCGGCACCGTGCGTGGGTCGCCCTGCACAATCGTGATGTCCGACGCCTCCCTCGCCACATCGGCCCCCGTCCCCAACGCGATGCCCACATCGGCAGAAGCGAGCGCGGGTGCGTCGTTGACGCCGTCGCCCACCATCGCCACCCGTGCGCCCGAGCCCCGCAGCCCCTCGATGACCTCTTGCTTGCCCCCCGGCAACACGCCCGCGATCACATCGCCCGCGCCATCGATTCCCACGCGCGCCGCCACCGCCGCGGCCGCCGCCTCGTTGTCGCCGGTCAGCAGCACCACCCTGGTGCCCGCGGCCCGCAACTGGGCCACCGCCTCCGCGGCACCCGGCTTGACCGAATCCGCAAGCGCCACCGCCGCCTGGGCCACCAGGCGCTCGCGCACGGCGAGCAGCACCCCCGCCGCCGGTGTCGCCACCGCTCCCGCGAACACCACGGTCTCCCCCAGTGCCTCACGCGAGGCGGCCCATTCGTGGAGATCGGCGGGAACCTCGTCGAAGAGCGAGCGCGCACCCACCGTCACATCGGTGATCTCCTCGCCGTCCTTCACGGTTGCCGTGACTCCCCGCCCCGGCGTTGAGCGGAAGCCCTTGAGCGGCAGCCGCTCGGCAACGTGCGCCGAAATGGCGCGCCCCACGGGGTGCTCCGAGCGCGACTCAACGGAGGCCGCTGCCGTGAGCAGAGCGTCGGGCGCTCCGGGCGAGACGGCCGTCACGGCAAGCCGACCCTCGGTCAGGGTTCCGGTCTTGTCAAAGACAACGGTGGTGACGAGCCGCGCATCCTCGAGCACCTGCGGGCCGCGCACGAGGATCCCCGAGCGTGCCCCACGCCCCGTTCCCACGAGGATCGCGAGCGGCGTGGCAAGGCCCAGCGCGCATGGGCAGCTGATGATGAGCACCGCCACCGCGGCCGTGAACGCGCGGTTCGCATCACCCGTGGCAAGCAGCCATCCCACGGCGGTGACGAGCGACAACGCGATGACCACGGGCACAAACACCGCCGAGATCCGGTCCGCGAGGCGCTGCGTGCGCGCACGCCCACTCAGCGCCGCATCCACCATGCGCGCCACCTGCGCGAGCATCGTCTCCGAGCCCACACGCGTGGCCTCCACGGTCAGCGCCCCATCCGTGGCAATGGTGCCGCCCACCACCTGCGCACCGGCAGCAACATGCACGGGCACCGATTCGCCCGTGATGAGGCTCGCGTCCACCGCGGCCTCGCCCTCCACCACCACCCCGTCCGTGGCGATCGCCTCGCCCGGCCGCACCAGGAACGTCATCCCTGGCACCAGCGCCTCTCGCGGTACGACGCTGCCGTCGGCAAGCGTGGCGGTTGCGCTTTGGCGCTGCGACAGTGCCCGCACGGCATCCCCGGCCCGGGCGGTAGACCGCACCTCGATCCACTTGCCCAGCAGGATGAGGGTCACGATGACGGCGCCCGTCTCGAAGTACACGTGAGCATCGAGGCCCAACAGGAGCACCACCGTGGACCACGTCCACGCCGCTACCGTGCCCAGCGACACGAGCGTGTCCATGTTCACGGCCCCATGGCGCAGACCCTTGACCGCGCTGCGGTGGAATGGCCAGCCCGCCCAGAACACCACGGGCGTGGCGAGCACCAAGGCCAGCCACTCCCATCCGCCAAACTGCCACGCCTCCACCATGGACACCGCGAGCAGCGGCACCGAAAGAATCAGCGCACCCCAGAACCGGCGGCGGTAGTCGGCGATGCGAGCGGCGTCTGCGTGAATGTGTGCGGCATGCTCGTCGAAGTGGGCATGCTCGGCCATGTCGTGAGCCGTCGGCTCCTTGGGGGTCAGCACCTCGTACCCCAGGCCGGCAATCGCAGCCCGCATCGCGTCTTCCAGCTCGGCAATGTCGGCATCGTGCGTGGGGTTCACGGTGGCGCGCCGCGTGGCGAGGTTCACCACGGCGTCGTCCACGCCCGGCAGCTGCGCGAGCCCGCGTTGAATGGTCGATGCGCACCCGGCGCACGTCATGCCGCCCACCGCCAGATTGATGGCGGACGGCGCGGCGGGATGCTCCTGCAATGTACTCATGACGGCAGGCTAAACCTTACTGCCCACTGGAATGTCAAGACCAAGGACCTGGCATCGATTGGGGTCGGTGCAGTCGTCGGGATCCAGGGTGTCCGCGCGCCGCGCCAGCGCAGTCAACTCCGTGCGCGCCGCCAGCAGGGAGTCGATCTGCTTGTCGATCTCCTCAAGGTGGCGTGCCAGCAGGTCGCGAGTGTGGTGGCAGCTGCGCTGCCCCTCGTCCTTAAGCGCCAGTATCGAGCCTGCTTCGGCAAGAGAAAGCCCGGCGGCCTGGGAGTCACGAATGAAGCGCAAGCGGTCCACGGCGTCGGGCCCATACTCGCGGTAGCCGTTCGAGAGCCGCCGGGGCGCGGCGATGAGCCCAAGGCTCTCGTAGTACCGGACGGTCTTGGCCGTGACCCCGCCGGCTGCCGCCAATTCCCCAATCTTCATCCTTACAGCGTACTAGAACCTTGCTAGGCTGGCCAGGTGCGCGCCACTCCACGCCGGCTCGGCCTCCTTGGGGGCATCACCTGGCACTCGTCGATCGACTACGAGCGCGCCCTCAACGAGGGCGTCAACGAGGCGCTCGGGGGCAGCAGCAGCGCCGACCTCATCGTGCGCTCCTACGACTTCCAGCAGATTGCCGATGCGCAGGCCGCCGGCGATTGGGACGGCCTTGGCGCCACCTTCGCGGCCGATGCCCGCGCCCTCCAAGCCGCCGGCGCCGAGGCGATCCTCATCTGCGCCAACACCATGCACCTCGTGGCCCCCGCCGTGCAGGCCGCCATCACCGTGCCGCTCATCCACATGCTCGACGTCACCGCCGACGCCATCGCGGCCGCCGGGCTGGACACCGTGGCGCTCCTGGGCACCGGATACACGATGCGCATGCCGTTCTACCGCGACCACATGGCCGCGCGCGGCATCACCGTCATCGTCCCCGACGAGCCCGATCTCACCGCCACCCATGACCTCATCTACGAGGAGCTGGCACGCGGCATCGTCCGCGACGAAGGCCGCGACCTTGTGCTTGGCGTCACCGGCCGTCTGCTGGAGCGTGGCGCGCAGGGCGTCATTGCCGGCTGCACCGAGATTCCCCTGGTCGTGACCCAGAACGACCTCACCGTGCCCTACTTCGACACCGTGGCGCTGCACGTTGCCTCCGCCCTCACCTTTGCGCTGGGAGACTGACGCCGTGAGACCCGGATTCATCGACACCCTCGCCGCGTGGTGCGTTGTCCCCTATGACGACCGCGAACGCACGCCTCGCGAGCGGGCCGACGTTCTGGCCGCCCTGGGCATCGACGCGCTCGCCTGGGACTGGCGAGACGAGCACGTGGAGCAGTTTGGCGAACAGCTCGACGCCCTTGCCGAGCGCAGCCTGGCGCTCGCCGCCATCTGGGCCCCCACTGCGCCCACTCACGGCGGCGACGGCATGGTCAGCCCGGCCCTCGAGCGCCAGGTGAGAGAAGCGTCGGGCAGGAACCTGCGCCCCCAACTGTGGGCCTGCGCCGAGTTCGGCGCACCCGGCCCAGCACCAACGGACGGCGATCCGCGCGCGTACGCCACCCTGCTGGAGCCTGTGGCCCGGCTCGCCGATGAGGTGGGAATGCAGCTGGCGCTGTACAACCACCTGGGCTGGCTTGGCGAGCCCGACAACCAGCTGCGGGTGCTCGAGGAACTGGCGCGCCGCGGCTACAAGAACACCGGAATCGTGTACATGCAGCATCACGGCCACGCGCATGTCGACGACTTCCCGGCGATGTGGGGCCGCGTGCAGCACCGCGTGGTGGCGCTCGGCCTCAACGGCACACGGGACGGCGCCCACTGGGGCAACGGCAAGGTGCTGCCGTACGGGCACGGCCCCCGAGACCTGGAGCTCGCGCGCATCATCGAGGCGAGCGGCTGGCACGGCCTCACCACCGTGCTCGGCCACACCATGGACGACATCGAGGCACGCCTCAGCGATGATCTCGAGGGGCTGGACTGGATTGCGCGGGCCCTCGCGGCGCGCATCCCCGAGCCGCGTTGGCCGCACTGATACGTTTCGATCGTGACTGAGGCACACACCCCTCGGATAGTGCAGTTCGGGTGGGAAGGCACCGAGGTGCGCTGGTGCGACCGCCCCAACGTCGCTGCCGCGCGCGTCGTCGCCTACGACGCCCTTGACCGCACCCCTCGCGAGCGCGCCAAGATGCTGCGCCGCATTGGCCTGCGCCACATCGTGTGGGACTGGCGAGACGAGCATGCGCTGCAGTTTGATGCCGAGCTTGATGCCCTGCGCACCGAGGGCATCAACCTCTCCGGCATCTGGGCTCCCCACCCCCTGCCCGACGCCGGGGAGCCGGACCACGACTCTCGCCTTGGTTACGTGAACCCGCACGTTCGCCAGTTTGTCGCCGAGGCGGCCCGCCGCGCCCTCGCCCCAGACCTGTGGGTGGCCATCGAGTTCGGCACCCCCGGCGAGGCGGCGCCCCTGCATCCGTCCACGCAAGTGGCGCGCATCTGGCGCGCCGCCGACCACGTGGAACCCCTCGCACGCCTCGCGCAACGTAACGGCATGTGCGTGCTGCTGACCAACCACCTTGGCTTCTTTGGCGAGCCACGCAATCTTGTGGCGCTCGTGGAGGCGCTCGCCGAGCGCGGCCTGCGCAACGTGGGCATCGCCTACCAACAGCAGTACGGGCACGCCCACATCGCCAACTTTGCCGATCATCTTGCCGCGATGCAGCCGCACCTTGTGGCGATCGCCCTCAACGGCATGGACCCCCAGGCGGTGGAGACCGGGCGCACCATCCTGCCGTACGGCGCGGGCCGCGCGGACCGCAAGCTGGCACACATCATCGCCGCCTCCGGTTGGGAAGGGCAGCTCGTCATCCAGGGCCATAGCAGGGACGATGCCGAGCTGCGGCTGCTCGATTCGCTTGACGGGCTGGCCTGGGTTGTGGCCCGCCAAGACGGCAAGCGCCACCGCCGCCCCGTGCCGCGCATCGCGGCGCCGGCCTTTCCCACGTCGGTGACCATGGCGTCGGGCCCCGCACCGGCGGACCCCACTGCGCCCAACACCGCCGTGCCCGAGCCGATCCATCGCGAAGCCGTGTCCATCAGCCCCCCCGATCCGTTCACGGCCGCCACCCACGCGCTCCTCAAGCACCTCGAGGCCGTGGGATTCCGCGGCGCACCGCGCAGCTTTGGCTGGGATGCACAGGGGCGGCACCTCGTGGAATGGGTGGACGGGATACGCGCCGACCACCCCCAGGCGCCCGACGCCGCGCTTGACCCCGCGCGCATCGGCGCGTTCATGCGCGAGATGCACGACGCCTTGGCAAGCTTTGTGCCGCCGCCCGGCGTGCAGTGGTTTGACGGGCTGCCGGGGCCCGGCGCGGAGATGATCATTCATCAAGACATCTCGCCCTCGAACATCGTGGTGGCCCCTGACGGGCGGCTCGTGGCGATCGACTGGGACGCGGCGGCTCCCGGAACGCGGCTATGGGACATTGCTCATGCCGCACACGCGTTCGCGCCGCTGGCGCGGGGCGGGCTGGATCCCGAGGCGGCGGCCGCACGGCTGGCGCGATTCGCCGACGGCTACGGGCTCACCGAGCAGCAGCGCGCGCACCTGCTGCCGCTGCTCGCCGACCGCAGCGAGCGGATGTACCAATACCTCGATCAGATGCGCGTTACCGGGCAGTCACCGTGGGTGGAGCTGTGGGATCGCGGCGTTGGCACGGTGTGGAAGTCCGATGCCCAGTGGATCCGCGAGCACGAGCCCCACTGGCGCGAGGCGCTGCTGGTGTAGCCGCGGCGCGGGCCCACCACCCTGCGCCCTGCCACCCTGCGTCCTACCAACCCACCGCCTCGAGCAGCTCCTCGGCCGCCTCCTTGGCGGTGCGGCCCACGTTGGCGACCACAGCGTCGTCCAGGCTCAGCCTCTCCAGCTGAGATTCCAGCTCCACCGTGCGCGCAAAGCCCCACTGCTGCCAATGCCCCTCGGGCTCGCGCGCGCGGATGCGCTGCATGCGCTCGTCTTCCGGTGCCGTCACGCGCGCAATGACGACCTCCCCCGGCAGGCCATGCGCGGCGAAGGCGTGCGCATAGCGCGCCCTGTCCTCGACGTCCTCGACCACCCGCGCAATGGTGATGAGCCCATACCCGGCCTCGCGGTACACCGGCGCCACCGCCGCGAGATTGCGGAACATGAGGCTCTGCTTGTAGGGGTCGGCCGCATCGAAGGGCTCGGCCTGACACAGGTAGTCGCCGTCGATGAACGCCGTGCGCGCGCCGCGTTCGCTGAGCACATCATGGACGCCGGCGGCCGTTGCCGTCTTGCCCGCCCCAATGGTGCCGTTGACAACGAGCACTCGCGTGGGCAGCTCCTTGGCAAAGCACACCGAGCGCGGATCGCCTACGTACGGGCCAAATCCCGCCGTGCGGTCGTAGCCGATCGCCTCGTACAGCCCCATCGCCTCGGGCTGCGCGGTGCCCGTTTCGAGCACGATGCGCACGGCCCCCGCGCGCCGCGCCGCCGCCTCGAGCGCCCCCATGAGCACCCGCGAGTGGCCGTTGCCGCGATGGCTCGGCCGCACAAAGAGTCGCTTCGCCTCCACCGATCCCGCGCCCGTGGGGTACACGGACCACCTCGCGAGCGCCGTGCCCACCGGCTCCCCCTCCGGGGTGACGGCCAGGAACGAGGCGACCAAGCCGTCGGGCGGAATGTGTGAGGCGAAGTCCGCGTCGGCATCCTCCTCGCCGTAGCGCTCAAAGATCTCGGCCTGCTGTTCGTCCCACAGCGCCGTGGCGGTGGGATCGTCGAGGGGCACCTGCCGCACGGTGATCATGGGGCAAGCCTAGGGCGGGAAGCAGCAGGCACGGCCCGACGTTGTGCCTGGCTATGAGCCACCCTCGCCGCATCGGCTTCCTCAGTTTTGGCTGGTACAGCTCCGCTCCCGGCTCTAAGGTGCGCACGGCCGCGGACACGCTCAACGACACCGTGCGCTTGGCTCAGGCCGCGGAGGATGCCGGCATGGACGGCGCGTGGATTCGCGTGCACCACTGGGAGCAGAACCTCACCTCGCCGTTCCCGATTCTGACGGCGATGGGGCGGGCCACGTCGTCCATTGAGTTGGGCACGGGCGTCATCAACATGCGCTACGAGAATCCGCTGTACATGGCGGAGATGGCGGCCACCGCGGACCTCTTGGTGGGCGGCAGGCTGCAGCTGGGGGTGAGCCGCGGGTCACCGGAGATGGCGCTGGACGGCCCCGGCGAGTTTGGCTATCCGCTGCCCGATGGCATGCTCCCCGTGGAAGACGCCGCCGCCCGCATCGCGCTGTTCCGCCGCGCCATCAGCGGCGAGGGAATCGCGGAGCCCGGCGCGCACGCGCATGTGCTCCCCGGCCAGCTGTTGCCCATCCAGCCCCAGTCCCCGGGGCTGGATGGGCGCATCTGGTACGGCGCCGGCAACACCGACTCCGCCCGCCGCGTGGGCGAGCTGGGCATGCACCTCATGTCATCGACCCTGGTGTTGGAGGCAACCGGAGAGCCGCTTGACGTGCTGCAGTCTCGCCAGATCGCGGCCTTCCGGGAGTCGTGGGCGGTCGCGGGGCACGAGGGGGAGCCCAGAGTCTCGGTGTCGCGTTCGGTGATGCCCATCGTCGATGACCTCTCGCGGCTCTACTTTGGCCCGTACCTCGAGAAGGAGCGGATGGGCGGCAATCGCGACCAGATCGGTGAGATCGACGACGCAGTGGGCACCTTTGGCAAGACCTACGTTGGCGAGCCGGACAAGCTGATCGAGGAGCTGCGCGCGGACAGCGCCGTGATGAGCGCGGACACCCTTCTCATCACCGTGCCCAGCCAACTGGGGGCGGACTTCAACCACTCAAGCTTTGTGGCGCTGGCGGGGATTCGCGACGCATTGAGTAAGGTGCCCGATCAGTTGCTGTAGATGGTGCTCCGGTGCCCAATCTCGAGCGTCAAGATGATGAGTTCCGCATCGCGAATCTCGCAGAGCGCCCGGTAATCACCGACCCGGTAGCGCCAAATGCCCGAACGGTCCCCCGCGAGCCCCTTCCCACGCGACCGAGGATCGGGCGACTCGGCGACGTCGTCGAGGTACAGAACTATCCGCCTGGCCACGGGAGGATCGAGCTTGCGCAGTTGCTTGCGCGCGGTCTCTGAGTACTCGACGCTATAGGCCAAGCTCGCGCTTCACTTCTGCTGACGAGTAGGTGCGCTCGCTGCGTTCAAGCACGGCGAGCGCGATCAGGTAATCGGCGCGGTCCTCAAGGTACTGGTCGAGCGCCCGCTTCACGTAATAGCTCTTGGTGCGTCCGGTGTCCGCCGCCAACTTCGTCAGCGCGCGCTCCTGCTCCGCACTGAGCCTGACTGTGAGGGTCATCGCGCCTCCCTTCTCCATGTATTACAAGTATGACACGCACCTCTTCGTTCTGCTCTGAGGCTTCCCACGTTAGGCGTCGAGCCATGTCCCGAGCGGTTATCCACAGGGGGCACCCTCGCCGCGGTCGCCGGTGCCAAGATCAGGCATGACTCACGACACAGGCACCGCCCTCGATCTCTACACGCGCATGATGAACACGTACATTGCGCCTTCGCTGCTCGCCCACGGCCTCACAGGTTCCCGCGGGAAGCTTGAATGGCCCTGCGACAGCGCCTGGGCACTGCTGGGTTTCCAGAAGTGGAGACCCGTCACTCGAACGCGGGTAGCCTTCACCGTGAACCTGTCGCTCTTCGACCGCGCGGAGTGGACCCAGCGCAGGGCCAGTGACGCGTCGCTTGCCGCAAAGCCCGCGCACAACTCAAACTACGGCACCTGATCGATGCTGCAGCGCATCGGGTTCCTCATGCCACGACACAGGGATCATTGGTGGCAGATTGAAGTCGGCACCGAGGCGGATCGCCTAGCGAGTGAGGTCGTTGGGGTGCTGGTGCAATGCGCCATCCCGTGGCTGCGAGCGCATGCGACCGCTTCGGGCGAGGAGCGCCAGTCCTGAGCCCTACTTTCCCGCGAGCGTCACCACGGGCTCATCGTCGAGGATCACGTCCCCCCTAGCCGTCACGCGGTCGCGAGCAGGCCCTTGATTGCCGAGGTGAAGAAGCCGAGCCCGTCCGTTCCGGTGCGGCCACCCTCGAGCGAGTCGGGCCCAAAGCCGGGTTCCGTCGCGTGCTCCGGGTGCGGCATGAGACCAACGACGTTGCCGCGCGCGTTCGTGATTCCCGCAATGTCGCGGCGAGAGCCGTTGGGGTTGAATCCCACATACCGGAAGGCGACGCGCCCCTCGCCCTCGAGCTCGTCGAGGGTGTGCTCGTCGGCAACATACTGGCCGTCTTGGTTCTTGAGCGGGATGGTGATCTCCTCGCCCTTGCGGTATTCCGTTGTCCACGCGGTGTCCGCATTCTCGATGCGCAGCGTCTGGTCGCGGCAGATGAAGTGCAGGTGCTCGTTCTTGATCATCGAGCCCGGGAGCAGGTGCACCTCGGTGAGCACCTGGAAGCCGTTGCAGATACCCAGCACCGGCATCCCGCCGTTCGCCGCATCCACCACGGTCTCCATGATGGGCGCAAACCGCGCAATGGCCCCCGCTCGCAAATAGTCGCCGTAGGAGAAGCCGCCGGGAAGCACCACGGCGTCAACGTCATGCAGGGAGGGGTCGGAGTGGAACAGTGAGACCGCCTCGCCTCCCGCGAGCCGCACCGCGCGCATCGCGTCGCGATCGTCCAAGGAGCCCGGGAACGTCACCACCCCAATCCGCGCCGTCACAGGACGGTCACCTCCACGACGTCCTCGATCACCGGGTTGCTGAGCACCGAACCGGCGGCCTCGCGCACCTTCTCCAGCACGGCGTCGGTCACCTCGCCGTCAATGGTGAGCTCAAAGCGCTTTCCCTGGCGCGCAGAGTCGATCCCCTCAAAGCCCAGCCGGGCCAGCGCGGAACCCACCGCCTTGCCCTGGGGGTCAAGAATCTCGGGCTTGGGCATGACGTGAACGAGGATCGTGGCCATGGCGGAAGTCTACCGGGCCGCCTCACCGCACCTCCGCGCGGCGATCTCAGCACACGTAGCCGTACGTCTGCGGCACCACGGTGAGCCATGCGGTGAGGTGCCCGCTGTCCGAGCGCCAGAACGCCCGCCCGCCGCGATACACGTACAGGGTTCCCACATCGTCGCCTAGGCCTGGGGGAGCCACGATCGCCGCGGCCATCGCTATGCCCTTTCCGCCCCACGCTGGGGCGGCGTGCGCGCTCGGCGTATCCCAATCATCTCGCTGGATTTGGTACCAGGTGGTGCCGTCATGGGAGAGCGTCTCGTTGCCGCAGGCCGGGTAGAACTCCACGCCCTGCGTCATGCTCACGTAGCCGCCCGGCTGCGGCGCAAGGTTGAGGTTGGCCCACCACAGCGCACCCCCCACCGCCGCCACTACCGCCACCAGCGCCACGACCGTCCACCACAGCTTCTTCATACCTAGCAGACGCCCACGCACGCGGTTTCGTTGGGGTGCGAATACCCTGTGCACGTGCACCTGTTCGACTACGACCCCAACACCGTCGACATGGCGCTTGGCACCCTGCGCACCGTGCTCGAGTACGTGGGGGTGATCGCGTTCGCGGTGTCGGGTGCGGCGGCGGCCGGCCGTAAGCGCATGGACATCGTTGGCGCCATGGTGCTCGCGTCCGTGGTGGCCGTTGGCGGCGGCACCATGCGCGATCTGCTGCTCAACATTCCCGTGTTCTGGCTGCAAAGCCCCCTGTTCATTGTGGTCAGCGCCACCGTGGGGCTTGCCGTGGCGATCTACGCGCGGTGGCATCACCTCGACAAGCTCACGCGCCACCGCACCGTGCAGATTTCCGATGCCGCGGGCCTCGCCGTGTTTGTGGTGGTTGGCACGGGCATTGCGCTGGATGCCGGCGCCTCCCTGTTTGCCTCGGCCCTCATGGGGGTGGTGACGGGGGTTGGCGGCGGCATCATTCGTGACATCCTTGCCGCCGAGGTGCCCGACGTCTTCCGCGCCGGCACCTTCTACGCCACCGCGGCGCTCGCGGGATCGGCGTCCTATGCCCTGCTGCTGTGGCTGGGAGCCAGCAGAACCGTGGTGTTTTGGGTGCCGATTGTTGTGGTGCTGGTGGTGCGGCTGGGCTCGCTCAAGTTTGGCTGGGGCGTGCCCACCATCGGCGAACCCAAGGCACGGCGCTAGCTGCGGCCTCGCTAGTTCTTCGCGAGGCGGTCGTACGCCTCGAGGTAGCGCTGGCGCGTGCGCTCCACCACCTCGTCCGGCAGCGCGGGCGGTGCCTCGCCGGAGTTCCTGTCCCAGCCCGACGCTGGGGACGTCAGCCAGTCCCTCACGTATTGCTTGTCATAGCTGGGTTGGGCGTGGCCGGGTTCCCATTGATCGGCGGGCCAGAAGCGGCTCGAGTCCGGCGTGAGGACCTCGTCGCCAAGGATGATGGCGCCGCTCGCGTCGCGCCCAAACTCAAACTTGGTGTCCGCGAGGATGATGCCCTTGGTACGGGCGATCTCGTGGGCGCGCTCGTAGATGCGCAGGGTGAGGTCGCGAAGCGCGGTGGCATCGGCAAGGCCAATCTCGGCCACCACCTTGTCAAAGCTGACGTTCTCGTCATGCAGGCCAAGCTCGGCCTTGGTTGCCGGTGTGAAGATGGGGTGCGGCAGCTTGGAGCCGTCCACGAGGCCCTGGGGAAGCGGCACCCCGCACACCTCGCCCGTGGCGTTGTACTCCGCGAGGCCAGAGCCCGTGAGGTAGCCGCGCGCCACGCACTCCACGCTGAACATGTTCAGCCGCTGACAGATCATCGCGCGGCCCTGCACCGCGGACGGCACGGGTGCCTCCACCGTGTGGTTGGGGACGATGTCCTTGATCTGGTCAAACCACCACAGGCTGAGCGCCGTGAGCACGGCGCCCTTGCCGGGGATTTCCGTGGGGAGCACCCAGTCATACGCACTGATGCGGTCGCTGGCGACCACCAGCACCACGTTGCCGCGCGGGTGGGGCTGTACGGGCTCGTAAAGGTCGCGCACCTTGCCGGAGTAGATGTGGCGCCAGCCGTCGAGCTGCGGTGCCTGCGGGATCGGGGATGCAGACATCAGCCCACCGCCTCCGCCGCCTTCTGGGCAATATCACTGCGGAAGTGCGACCCTGCGAGCGAGATGCGCTCGACTCCTGCATACGCGAGCCCTCGTGCCGCGGCGAGACCGGCGCCAACCCCCACCACCGACAGCACCCGGCCGCCGGCCGAGACCAACCCGGCCCCAGCGTCGGCGCTGTTCGCTGACAGGGCCGTGCCCGCGTGAAGCACGTGCACGCCGTCCACCTGCTCTGCGGCGTCGATGCCCGTGATGGGATCGCCCGTGATGGGCGCCTCGGGGTAGCCGTTGGAGGCGATGACCACCGTCACCGCGCTGTTGTCGCTCCAGCGCAGCGCCGGCACCTCCGCGAGCCGGCCCTCTGCGGCGGCAAGGAGCACCCCTGCGAGGGGAGTCTCGAGCCGGGCCAGCACCACTTGGGTCTCCGGATCGCCAAAGCGGGCGTTGAATTCCACCACCCGCACGCCCTTGCTCGTGAGCGCGAGCCCGCAGTACAGCACCCCCACGAACGGCGTGCCGCGCCGAGCCATCTCGTCAACGGTGGGCTGCGCCACGTGCTGAACAACGTCGGCAACGAGCCCGGGCGGCGCCCACGGCAGCGGGCTGTAGGCGCCCATGCCGCCGGTGTTGGGGCCGTCATCGTGGTCGTGGACGCGCTTGAAGTCCTGCGCGGGTTGGAGCGGGACAACGCTCGTGCCGTCACACAGACAGAACAGGCTCACCTCGGGGCCGTCGAGGTAGTCCTCGACCACCACGGATCCGCCCGCGGCGAGGATCGCCTCACCGTGACGCAGCGCCTCGGTGCGGTCGCTCGTGACCACCACTCCCTTGCCCGCGGCCAGGCCGTCGTCCTTGACGACGTGCGGGGCGCCAAACTCCTTGAGCGCGGCGGCAAGCTGATCGATGGAGGTGCAGGTGCGGCTCGCGGCCGTTGGCACGTTGGCCGCGGCCATCACCTCCTTGGCAAAGGACTTGGAGCCCTCGAGCATTGCCGCTTCGTGGGACGGTCCAAACACCGGAATGCCCGCCGCGCGCACCGCATCGGCCACGCCGGCCACAAGGGGAGCCTCGGGGCCCACCACCACGAGGTCTGCACCCAGGTCGGTGGCCAGGCGAGCGACAAGGGCGCCGTCAGTGGCGTCACCGGCGTGCAGCGTTGCAAGCTGCCCGATGCCCGGGTTGCCCGGCAGTGCGTGGAGCGCCGTCACGGCGGGGTCGCGGCTGAGCGCGCGTGCGAGCGCGTGCTCGCGAGCACCGCTTCCGACGAGGAGGATGATCACGGCTGTGAGTCTAGCGAGGCCCGGTGCCCCTGTTGCCCCGGTGCCCCCGGCAGCGCAGCCGGTCAGCCCCGAGCGTGCAGCAGATCGTTGATCTGAATGATCTCGTCGCGTCCCGGGCCCACGCCGATCGTGGAGATGCGGCAGTCGCTCAGCTCCTCAACGGCCGTCACGTAGTCGCGCGCATTGGCGGGCAGGTCCTTGAGCGATCGCGCTCCGGAGATGTCCTCGTCCCAGCCCGGGAACGTCTCGTACACGGGAACAGCCGCGGCGAAGGCGCCCTGATCCAGCGGCAGCTCCTGGTGGCGAACCCCATCGACGTCGTAGGCCACGCACACCGGAATCTCGTCGATGCCCGTGAGGACGTCAAGCTTGGTCAGCACGATGTCGGTGAGGCCATTGATGCGCGACGCATAGCGGGTGATGACCGAGTCATACCAGCCGCAGCGTCGGGGGCGCCCCGTGGTGGTGCCGAACTCGTGACCCACGTCTCGCAAGCGGTCGCCCCACTTATCAAGCAGCTCCGTGGGCATCGGTCCCTCGCCCACACGCGTGGTGTAGGCCTTGGCGATGCCGATCACCGAGTCGATGCGGGTTGGCCCCACACCCGAGCCGGTGCACGCGCCTCCCGCCGTGGCGTTGGAGGACGTGACGAACGGGTAGGTGCCGTGATCAACATCGAGCATCGTTGCCTGGCCGCCCTCGAACAGCACGGTGGCGCCCTCATCGAGAGCGGCGTTGAGCACGAGCGACGTGTCCGTCACCATGGGCTCCAGCCGGTCGCGGAACGACAACAGCTCGTCAGCGACCTCGTCCACGGTGATGGCACGGCGGTTGTACACCTTGACGAGCAGGTGATTCTTGGCCGTGAGTGCGCCCTCGATCTTGTCCCGCAGCACCTGCTCGTCGAACAGGTCGCCGATGCGGATGCCAAGCCTGTTGATCTTGTCGGCATATGCGGGCCCGATGCCGCGCCCCGTGGTGCCGATCTTGCGCTTGCCGAGGAACCGCTCCGTGACATTGTCGAGAGTGCGCGCGTACGGCGTGATGACATGCGCGGCATTGGAGATCAGTAAGGCGGAGGGGTCCACGCCGCGTTCCAGGAGACCGTCGATCTCCTGGAACAGCACGCGCAGATCCACCACAACGCCATTGCCGATGACCGGAGTCACGCCGGGCGTGAGGATGCCGGACGGCAGCAGGTGCAAGGCGAACTTCTGGTCGCCAATGACGACCGTGTGACCGGCGTTGTTACCGCCGTTGAACTTCACCACATAGTCGACTCGCGAGCCGAGCAGGTCCGTTGCCTTGCCCTTGCCTTCGTCGCCCCACTGTGCGCCGACAATCACCGCGCCCGGCATCGCGGACTCAGATCTTCTTGCCGGCGGACCCCAGCTGCTGGCACGCCTCGACGACGCGAGCCGCCATGCCTGCCTCGGCAAGCTTGCTCCAGGCGCGGGGGTCGTACGACTTCTTGTTGCCGATCTCGCCGTCCACCTTGAGCACGCCGTCGTAGTTCTTGAGCATGAAGTCGGCAACGGGACGCGTGTAGGCGTACTGCGTGTCCGTGTCGATGTTCATCTTGATCACACCGTGCGAGACCGCGGTGGCGATCTCCTCTGCGGTGGAGCCGGAGCCGCCGTGGAAGACGAGGTCGAACGGCTTGTCCTTGCCGATCTTGGCGCCCACCTCGGCCTGGATCTCACCCAGCAGCTCGGGACGCAGCTTGACGGCGCCCGGCTTGTACACGCCGTGCACGTTGCCGAACGTGAGCGCCGTCAGGTAGCGACCCTTCTCGCCAGCGCCAAGGCGCTCAACGGTCTTGAGGCCGTCCTCCGCCGTGGTGTAGAGCTTCTCGTTGATCTCGGCAGCGTGGCCGTCCTCCTCGCCACCCACAACGCCGATCTCGATCTCGAGCACGGTGCGGGCGGCCTGCGACAGCGCCAGCAGCTCCTCGGAGAGCACGAGGTTCTCCTCGAGCGGCACGGACGAGCCGTCGAACATGTGGGACACGAACAGCGGCTGCTCGCCACGCGCAACGCGCTCGGTGGAGATCGCGAGCAGCGGACGCAGCCACGAGTCGACGTACTGCGCGTGGCAGTGGTCGGTGTGCAGGGCGATCGTCACGCCGTACGCGGCGGCAACCTCACGCGCGTAGGCGGCGAGCGCCACGGAACCCAGCACCTGGTCCTTGATGGTGGAGCCAGACGCGTACTGAGCGCCACCGATCGACACCTGGATGATGCCGTCGGACTCGGCCTCGGCAAAGCCCTGGATGGCGGCCGTGATGCTCGAGGACGAGGTCACGTTGATGGCGGGGAACGCGTACGCGCCGGCCTTGGCGGCGTCGAGCATCGCGTTGTAGGACTCGGGGGTGGCGATAGCCATGCGGAACTCCTGCACTTGGATGAATGGAACCGCGAACCATTCTGTCAGATATCTGAGGCGGCCGTTAGGGCCGATGTCCTGCCTCGATGTCCGCATGCTGCAAAACCCACGCGTGCATGGCGATGGCACCGGCCGCACCCGCGTTGATGGAGCGCGTGGAGCCGTATTGCGCGATGGCGAGCGTAGCGTCGGCCACCTCGCGAACGGCGTCGGTAAGCCCGACGCTCTCCTGGCCAAAGACGAGCACGCACGCCTTGGGAAGGGCGTAGGTTTCCAGCGGCACAGAGCCGGGCAGGTTATCGATGCCGATCACGGGCAGCGACTCGGCGTGGGCCCAGGCGACGAAGTCCTCGACGGTGGGGTGGTGGCGCACGTGTTGGTAGCGATCGGTGACCATGGCGCCGCGGCGATTCCAGCGGCGATTGCCGATGATGTGCACCTCTTTGGCGAGGAAGGCGTTGGCGGTGCGCACCACCGAGCCGATGTTGAAGTCGTGCTGCCAGTTCTCGATGGCGATGTGAAACGGGTGGCGGCGAGAGTCGAGGTCGGCGACGATCCGATCCATGGGCCAGCCCTTGTAGCGGTCGACGACGTTGCGGGTGTCGTCTTCGGCATCGGTCACACACGTAGGCTAGCCGCGTGATTGCCGCAACCGTGCCGATGCTGGGCCCCGACTGGCTCGACCCCGATACCCTCATCAATGGGTTCATCGATCGCTTTGGCACGTGGGCGCTTGCGGCCATCTGCGCGATCATCATCATCGAGACGGGCCTGCTGTTCCCCATCCTGCCCGGTGATTCACTGCTGTTCACCGCGGGGCTGTTCACGGGCACGGGGCAGATCGCCCTGCCGATCTGGGCGGTGGCACTGATGATGGGCGTCGCCGCGTTCATCGGCCCACAGATTGGATACTGGATCGGGCGCGGGGTTGGTCCGCGAATCTTCGCTCGCGAAGATTCGCGCTTCTTCAAGAGGTCGTACATCGACCGCACGCACGCGTTCTTTGATCGCTATGGCGGCAGGGCCATCATCCTGGCCCAGTTTGTGCCCATCGTGCGCACGTATGTGCCGGTGGCCGCCGGCGTTGGCCGCATGCCGTATCGCCACTTTGTGCAGTTCAACGTGGTGGGCGCGCTGCTGTGGGGCGTGGGCGTGACGATGCTCGGCTTCTGGCTTGGCAGCTTTGAGTTTGTGCGCAACAACATCGAGGTGGCGCTCGTGCTGATTGTGGCGGTGTCCCTCATCCCCATGGCGGTGGAGTGGATCAAGCACCGCGTGGAGGCGCGCAAGGGGGCTTGACATCGCACTTGTTTTTTGCAAGTGTGAGGACATGCCGCGCGTGCGGCATGTGACAAAGGAGTCCCCCATGCCAGCAGTATTCGTTGGCCTTCCCGTTGCCCAGCTCGAACGCACCACCGCGTTCTACTCGGCTCTCGGCCTCAGCCAGAACCCCATGTTCTCCGACCACAACGCCGTGTGCTTCACCATCGAGGAAGACCACAGCTACCTCATGCTCATCACGCGCGAGTTCTTCCAGACCTTCACCGAGCTGCCGATCGGCAACAACGCTGTCTCGCCCGCCGCGTCGGTGACGGTCTTCCTCGACACCCGCGAGGCCGTTGACTCCGCCGTATCCAAGGGCCTCGACGCCGGTGGCACGGAGCCACAGCCCGCAGACGACTACGGCTTCATGTACCAGCGCCAGGTCAACGACCCCGACGGCAACGTCATCCAGTTTGGCTGGATGGACCCCGCCGGCGCAGCGTCCTAGATGGCCGCACGCGACTACGGCCAATACGACGGCGTCTCGCGCGCGCTAGAGCTCGTTGGCGAGCGCTGGGCCATGCTCATCGTGCGTGACCTGTTGGTGGGCCCGCGCCGCTACGGTGAACTCGCCGAAGGGCTGCCGCGCATCCCCACCAACATCCTCGCCACGCGCCTCAAAGAGCTCCAGGCCGCCGGGATCATCCGCCGCGCTCCCCGCATGCGCGCGCCCGTCTACGAACTCACCGAGTACGGCCGCGAGCTTGAGCCCATGATGCTCGCGCTTGGCGCGTGGGGCGCCCGCGCGCTTGAGGCCCCCCGCCCCGAACAGGTCATCACCCCAGACGCCATGACCATCACGCTGCGCACGGCCTTTCGGCCCCACGCTGCCGCGGCTCTGCCCCACACCTCCTACGCGGGGCGATTCGACGACGCCCACCTGGTCATTCGGGTTGCCGGCACGGAGCTGGCCGTGGACCGCGGCCCCGGCGACGGGGACCTCACCTTTGCGACGGGCCACCAGATTCACCGCGTGCTCACGGGAAGCCTCAGCGCCCGCGAGGCGATCCACACCGGCGCGGTGCGAGTGCTCGGCGGCCCCGAGGAGCTCCTCGACCGCTTTGCGCAGACCTTTCGGCTCGCCGCCTAGAACGCCGCTGCTCTAGAACTCCGTTGCCCTAGAACTCCACCGTGGGCGCCTGGCGCGCGGCCGCGTCCTCGGTCTCGAAGTACTCGGCCCGCTCAAAGTGGAACATGCTGGCGATGATCGTGACGGGGAACGTCTCGATGCGCGTGTTGAGCTCGCGCACGTTGGCGTTGTAGAACCGGCGCCCTGCGGCCACACGGTCCTCGGTGTTCGTCAGTTCGCCCTGCAGCTGCAAGAAGTTCTGGTTGGCCTTGAGGTCCGGGTACGCCTCGGCAACCGCAAAGAGGCGGCCGAGCGCCTGCGTGAGCACGTTCTCGTGTTGCGCCTGCTGTGCGGGCGATGAACCAGGGGCGGACGCGGCGGCACGCGCGGCGGTGACCGCCTCAAACGTGGCCCGCTCGTGCGCGGCATAGCCCTTGACGGTCTCCACCAGGTTGGGGATGAGGTCGTGGCGACGCTGCAGTTCGGTGTCGATCTGGTGCCATGCCTCCTGCACCAGGTTGCGCAGCTTTACCAGGCCGTTGTAGGCGGCGACCGCCCAGATGACGATGATGACGACGATCACGCCGAGCGCAATCAGGAACCACTCCATGAGAACCTCCCGCGGTTGTTACCCAGACTCTAGCGGCCGCGCCGGGCGCCGTCCTCATCCTGTGACGAGTCCCCCTGCGCGCCAATGCCCGTGTAGCGGCGGGACGTGAGCGCGCCGGGAGTCTTGGCCCAGGATGGCGCATTCGCCTCGCGCTCGGCTTCCCATGCCCGACGCTGTGCATCCAGTTCGGAATACGTCCTCACCACGTGTGCGGGGACCCGTTCGGCGACCCCCACGATGAGCCCGAGTCGCCGCGCAAGGTCGCGAACGTCGGCCCTTCCGGCGCTCCACGCCATGATGGAGTCGCCGTCGACGCGCACCGCCACCCCCAGCAGATGACCGGCGATGAGGTGCTCCATCATGCGGGGGTCCAGAAAGTCGATCGCGTAGCGGCGGTCGTCGCACAGCACGCGCCACTGCCGGTTGAACTCCGCGGACTCGAGGTCGATGTCCGCGGCACCGAGCGCACCAAGAACGCGCGATCCCGCGTCCTCTGGCACCAGCTCGAGCCGGCGCAGCCGCGTGGGCGCGGGCACCTGGGCCACGGTGAACACCTGCTCCGCGGCGCGTTCGTCTCCCACGCGGTGTTCAAAGACGTACGTGTAGGACACAAAGTCGAGGCCACGGTAGGAGCCGCGAATGACGTCCTCCGCGCGGCGCTTGGACCCCAGCCCAAAGGGAAATCCGGTGAGGCGAGACACCCCAAGCTGAGCGCCCTCGGCGTACGTCCAACCGTTGAGTAGGGCGAACTCGCGCAGCTGCTGAGCGTGCCGGAACTTCTCCACCTGCTGGTAGATCCACAGGCCTCCGGACACGGCCGCGGCGATCACCGCGATCACCCCAACCGGCCCCCACAGGTTTCCCAGGTAGAAGCCGGCAACCGCCACCAGTCCCGAGACACCGGCCACCCAGCCGAGGATGTTGCGGGCACTGAAGCGATGCATGACCTACTCCAGGCCCAGGTCCGCGAGGTTGTACAGGTACAGATACGGCAGCCCCTGGGCCTCCACGGCCTCGCGGGCACCCGTGCCGCGATCCACGATGACCGCAACGGCCGCGACGTTGGCGCCCGCCTCACGCAGCGCCTCCACGGCGGTGAGCACGGATCCACCCGTGGTGGAGGTGTCCTCCACCGCCACCACCGTGCGGCCTGCAACGTCAGGGCCCTCGATGCGACGCTGCATGCCGTGCGCCTTTGCCTCCTTGCGCACCACAAAGGCATCCAGCGCCAGCCCGCGCGAGGCCGCCGCATGCAGCAGCGCGCCGGCCACGGGGTCCGCCCCCAACGTGAGCCCGCCAACCGCGTCAATGTCCGCGGGGCCAAAGCCGCTCACCTCGAGGTGATCGAGCAACAGGTGCCCAATGAGCGGGGCGGCCTCGTGGTGAAGCGTCACGCGGCGCAGGTCTACGTAGTAATCGGCCTCGCGGCCCGAGGCGAGGGTGATGCGGCCGTGGACCACGGCCAGGTCGCTGATGAGGTCGCGGAGGCGCGCGCGCGGCGATTCAGGGGCGGCGTGGGTCATGGCGTCAGCCTACCGGCGCTACAGTCCACGCCCCAGGCGCCGCGTCACCGCACGCGGCGCAAGCATGGCGAGGCTTCCAGCGGCCATATAGCGGGCCGACGGTGTCACCGTCACCGCCCCGCGACGCACCGCACTGAGCGCGGAGCTCACCACCTGCTCGGCGCTGAGCCAGGCGATCTGGGGGTAGTCCGTCTTCATGTGTTCCAAGGAGGGAGCGTCATGAAACCGGGTGCGAGTCAGGCCCGGGAGCACCGCCGTGGCCGTCACCCCGGTGCCGCGCAGCTGCCCCGCGATCGCCTCGGTGAACTCCACCACCCAGCGCTTGTGAGCGCCATACGTGCTGTTGCCAAGGCGCGCGGCAACCGAGGAGACGTTCAGCACCGCGCCGTGACCGCGTCGGACCATGCCGGGCAGCGCCGCGTGGGTGAGGCGGAGAGGTGCCGTCACAAGAACATCGTGGGCCGCCGCCTCCTGATCCCATGCGGAGGCGAGAAAGGGCGTGCCAAGGCCAAACCCGGCATTGTTGACGAGCAGGCTCACGGGACGCGCATCATCGGCAAGCCGGTCGGCAACCGCCTCGCGGCCGGCTGCGTCGGCAAGGTCGGCAGCGAGCACCTCCACGTGCACACCGGTGGCGCTCGCCACAACGTCGGCCAGCTCGCCGAGCCGATCCCTGGAACGGGCGCTGACCACAAGATCGTGCCCCGCCGTGGCAAGCTGCCACGCAAACTCTTCTCCCAGCCCGGACGACGCTCCGGTGACCAGTGCCGTTGCCATGCACCGACCCTACGCGGCATTACGGTGGTCCCATGCGCTTTGCCACGTGGAACGTCAACTCCATCCGCGCACGCGTTGACAGGGTTGCCGACTGGCTCGAGCGCTCGCAGGTGGACGTGCTGGCGATGCAGGAGATCAAGTGCAAGCCCGAGCAGTTTCCACTGGCGCCGTTTGCCGCGCTCGGCTACGAGGTGGCCGCGCATGGCCTCAACCAGTGGAACGGCGTGGCGATCGCCTCCCGCATTGGTCTCGACGCCGTGGAGACGCAGTTTCCCGCACAGCCCGGCTTTGCCAAGACGGGCGACCCCCAGCTGGAGGCGCGCGCCATCGGCGCGCTGTGTGGGGACACGCGCGTGTGGAGCGTCTATGTGCCCAATGGGCGCGGCATCGAGGATCCCCACTACGCCTACAAGCTCGCGTTCCTTTCTACCTTGCGGGACGCCGCGGCCTCGTGGGCCGGTTCGCCCACGCTCATCGCCGGCGACTTCAACGTGGCACCGCTGAGCACCGACATCTGGTCGGAGACCGACGCCTCGGCCGAGACCCACGTGACGGAGCAGGCGCGTGCGGCCTTCCACGCCTTCGCCGAGGTGGGATACGAAGAGCTCAGCCGCCGCTTCATTCCGGCGCCCAACACCTACACCTTCTGGGATTACCAGCAGCTGCGCTTCCCGCGCGGAGAGGGCATGCGCATCGACTTCGTGTACGCCTCCGCCTCCGCGGCCGCGCGCGCAACCGGCGTCACCATCGACCGCGACGAGCGCAAGGGCCAGGGCGCCTCCGACCACGTGCCCGTCATCGTGGACCTTCCGGACGCGACGTGACGGCTTTGACATGACCGACGACTTCGCCGCACCCCCCGCGGCCGATGGGACTCCGGCGGGCACGGTCAGCCGCTCCGACTTCCGGCCAACGCCTCCCGCCCCACGCCGCACTCCCTTTCCGCGCTGGGTCGCCGTGCTCGTTGGCATCGGCGGGTTGGCCGTGGTTGCCGGGGTTGCTGCACAAGTGGCTCTGACCATCCGCGACGCCAACCTCACCGCGGCACACCCCGGCGACACGGGCCGCATGCACTCCGCTCAGGTGGTGTCCGGCATGTGCCTGGAATCGCTCGGCTCTGCGGCGGGCACCGTGACGGTGGTGGACTGCGACGCGCCGCATTCGGCAGAGGTGGTGAGTTCGTTTGCGGTGCCAGGCGAGGAGTGGAAGGGTGACGCCTGGGTAGCCGACGCCGTGCTCACCTATTGCACGTCCCAACTGGCGCCCGGCGGACCCCTCGCGGATGCGGTGCACCACCGCACCTGGGTGGCGTGGGTTCCCTCGGCCGGGACGTGGCGTCACGGCGACCGTACGGGACTGTGCATCGTGACGAGCGACTCACCGTGGACGGGCCACGCCATGGACACCGTGGAGCACGCCGAGGCGTAGCGCGCTATGCCGCCGTGGAGTTGGCGGCCGTGGAATTGGCCGCCGTGGAGTTGGCGGTGGGAGAATGGGCCGCCGCAGCGTCGTCCTCGACGGCCCCAAGCGCGGCAATCGCGGCGGGCTCTCCCCGATGCGCGAGCCATTGCAACACCGAATGCGGCGTCAGCGGATTGCTCGCAATGATGGGGCGCAACTCCGGATAGTTGATGGCCATGTGGGCCAACTGATTGGGAGTGGTCTCGAGACTCGCCGCCATGCGGCGTGCGGATCCCTCGTCGCCCCGGCCTGCCTCTGACGAGGGCACGGCCGGGGCCTCAGCTGGGGCGACGAGAGGCCGCTCATCATCGGGGCGCGCAATGGCGGTCACGTGCTCTGGCCGAGCCGACGCACGTCTGGCGGTGACGGCATCCCTACTCAGCACTCCAATGACGAGCAGCGGGAGAACTGGCAACGCCCACATGAACGGTGGGTAGTTGACGGCTTGCACCCGCACGAGCGCGAAGGCTGCCGCGACAAACACCACGCCGGCCGCGCCAAAGGCCACGAACGACTCGGTGCTCAGCGTCGCACGCGAAAAGAGACCGGCGACGACGATGCCCACAAAGAGCACACCCGTCAACAAGACACTCAGCGTCTCGACAGTCCAGTCCATCCCCTACCTCCGCTTGAACGACAGACCTCCCCCCGGCTGCGGCCTGTCAGAGCACAGCGTTGCACCCCCTGCGGACTCCGTAAAGCCCCCATTTATGGGGGCAGGGACACCCCTTACCCGCGATCACCCCTCGGTATCAGCCTTCGTCCGCTACATTGCTGTGCGAGGGGAAGTGGACATGGCGGACACCTGGCGTATCGCGTTGGTCGAGGACCACGCGCTCATCGCTATCGGCTTTCGCGATCTGGTGGCCGCGCAAGACGACCTCGCGCTCGCCGGCATGGTGGACACCGTGGCGCATCTGGACTCCATCGAGGGTGACCTGGACCTGGTGGTGCTGGACCTTCGCCTCGCAGACGGCTCCCTTCCCCAAGACAACGTCAGCGCGATCCATCGCCGCGGCGCGCACGTGCTGGTCTACACGGGGGCAGAGGACAGACGCCTCATCCAGTCGGCCGCAAAGTCTGGCGCGCTCGGCCTCATACGCAAGTCTGCCGAGCCTGCCACGCTCCTCGAGGCCATCCGTACCGCAGCGTCGGGCAGGGAGGTGTTTGGTGCGGACTGGGCGGCGGCCATCGATGCCGACGACGACCTCCGCGACGCCAAACTCTCCGCGCGCGAACAGGAAATTCTGAGCCTGTATGCCTCGGGCGAGACGGCGGCATCGGTGGCACTCCAGACGGGGCTGTCGAGGGAAACCGTTGCCGACTACGTGAGCCGCATTCGCCGCAAGTACGCCAACGCGGGCAGGCCCGCGTTCTCGCGCGTAGACCTCTATAGGCGCGCCATCGAGGACGGCCTCCTGGCCGAGGACTTGGATGCCTGAGGTCGACGGCGAACGGTCCGCCCTGGACCGCATGACTCGCACCATGTACTTCGCCATCGGCGTGGCCGCCATCATCTTTGGCGTACTGCTGGCGCCCGGGGCGTCGGGCTTCCTTGGCCAGACGGATCAAGTGGACGGCCCCCTCTTGTGGTTCTCCGTGGCCATTGTGCTGGTGGTGCCCGCAACGTTCACGGTCCTAGGGCGCGTGCTGCCACTCACCGTGATGCGCGGGCTCGCCACCGCCGTGGCCATCGGCTTCGTGTGTTCGCAGCTACTGTTTCCCGTGGCTTTGCGCGTGGATCAGCTCGCCGGCCAAGGGTCTCCCTGGCTCCAGGGGTTCGGCCCCATCCCCGCGACCCTGCTCGCCGTGGCCTGGCGCGGGCGCATCACGTGGATCTTCGCCCTCCTCCAGGGCCCCATCATCGTGTTCGTGAGCCTCGCCACTCGCGACGCAACCACCATCCAGGCGGTTCTCGATGGCCTGGGATCCATGGTGAGCTGCTCGATCTTTGGCGGCGTCTCGCTTGCCGTGGTGCTTGCCGCCGCGCGGCTCGACGCTGTGGCCGGGCGTGCCCGCGAACAGGCCGCCATCGAGGCGCGCGCCGTCACGCGCGAGCGCGAGCAGACCCGCATCAACGCCATGGTGCACGACGACATCATGTCCGTGCTGCTCTCCGCGAGCCGCACCCCCGCCCCCGAAGGCCTGAGCCAGCAGGCCCACGCGGCACTCGCATCCGTGGAAGACCTCGCGAGCGCGGCACTCGCCACACGGCCCTACGCCCCGGAGGAGGTCATCGCGGTATTGCGCGGCACCGCAAGCGAGGCCGCACCCGACGTGGACTTCTCGTATGTCATCGACTCCGACCTCACCTTCCCCAGGGACGTGGTCGCCGCGCTGTCCGAGGCCACGGCGGAGGCGGTACGCAATTCCGTGCTCCACGCGGGGGCCGACGCCTCCCGCACGGTCGTAGTCACGGTATCCGAACGTGGGGTCGAGGTTGTGGTGACCGACGATGGCGTTGGCTTTGCCGTGCGGGACGTGCCACAGCGTCGGCTTGGCATACGGGTGTCGATTCTGGAACGCATGCACACGCTCCCTGGCGGTGACGCCAGAGTGCGCTCCCACGTGGGGGCGGGAACTCGCGTGACACTCAGTTGGAGCCGCCCGTGACGTCCACTCGCGATCGCGCCACGCCCACCGACGTCAGTCGCCTGCTGGCGCTGCACACCGACGGCGCCCACCTCATCATGGGGCTCGTCATCGTCTCCAACGCGGTCTTCACGTTTGCCACCGCCGGCCTGCTGGATCACGCGTGGGCGTCCTACGTGGCGATGGTGCTCGCCTGCGCGGGAGTGGTGATCGTGGGGCGGCCCTTCCCCGATCCCTTCCCCATGCGCCTCACGCTTGCCGTGCTCGCGATCATCGCAGTGAGCACCACGCTCGTGTGTTACGCGCTTCCGGACACCGGCGCGCTGGGGCGCGCCACCTGGCACCTTGGCGCCAACACCTGGCTCATCTGGTTCCTTATCCTGCGCCGACGCGTGCTGCTGGCATGGGTAGGCGGGTTCGCGATGGTCGCGATCATGGCGGCGTATGGGGTCATCAGCGGACGAGGCGCGCTGTGGGGTGTGGCTCTCACCCAGTCGCAAGTGGCTCTCATGGTGGTGGCCACGCTCTTTGGGGCCTCGCTGCGGCGCACCGCCAATCGCATCAACGAGCTCACGGAGCGCTCGGTGAGCGCGTCGGTGGTGGCGGCCTCCGCCGATGCCGCCCAGGAGATTCGTGTGCAGCGCGCCGCAGAGCTTGCGTCCACGGCCGTGCCGCTGCTGGATCGCATCGCCACCCACGGCTCGTTCACCGCCGAGGACCGCGCCGCATTCGCGCGCGTGGAGGCGCAATTGCGAGACGGGGTGCGCGGACGCGGCCTCATGATGCCCATCGTCGTTGCCGCGGTGGCGCGAGCCCGCGAACGCGGCGTGGAGGTCACGTTGCTCGACGATCGCGGCACGGACCTGCCGTCCGTTGCGGCCATGGCTGAGATCGGCGTGCGAGTCGCCGCCGCGCTCGACGGCGCAACGGCCGGCGCCGTCACCATCCGGCTCCTGCCGCCTGGACGCGACACCGCGGTGACCGTGGTGACCAGAAAGGGAGAGGCGACGACCCGCCTCGCCCTCACGGGCGAAGGGGCCGTCGCCTCCTAGGTGGATGGAGCGTCGGGCCGCTACGCGAGGGCCTTGGCCTTGAGCGCCTCGAACTCGCCCTGCGTGATGGCGCCGGAGTCCAGCAGGGCCTTGGCGCGCTCGATCTCGGCCGCGGCACCGCCAGAACCGGTCTCGTTCATGAGGCTCTTGGTGTACTCGCGGTCATACTCACGTGCACGCTTGGCGTCCGCAAGGTCGCGGTCGGCCATGCCCGAGCCGCGCGCAAAGAGGTAGATGAGCGTACCGATGATGGGAAGCAGGATGATGAAGAAGATCCACCAGAACTTCCCCCAGCCGCCCAGGTCACGGTCGCGAAACACATCCATGATGATGCGAATCACCACGAAGATGAAGGAGATCAGAACAAAGATCCACAGCGTGTAAAGCAAGAAGGCAACAAAGCTGCCATCGAAGAAACCGGACATCGCTACTCCTTGTAGGGGCGCTCACGCCATGTGAGCGCCTCCCTCGACTCTAGACCGTTTGCGGTCAGCGTGACGGGGCAGAAAGGACAATCTGCGCAAGAGTGGGCAATGGCACCATTCCGTGGGCGAGCACGCGATCGTGGAACTCCGGCAGCGGCAGCTTCGCCTCCTCGCGCAGGCGCATGATCTCAAGGCGGCCCACCATGTAGCTGAGTGCCTGACCCGGCATGGCGATGTAACGGTCCACCTCGGCGGTGACCGCACCCAGCGCATTGGGCGAGTTGTCCATCATGAAGTCGATCGCCTGCTGACGCGTCCAGCCGAACGCATGCATGCCCGTGTCCACCACGAGCCGGCAGGCACGCAGCGAGTCGTTGAGGAGCATGCCCACGCGCGCGAGCTCGCTCGAATACAGGCCAAGCTCATCCGCGAGACGCTCCGAGTACAGCGCCCATCCCTCCAGGTACGCCGTCACGTTCATGCGCTTGAGGACGTTGTGCAGGCCCTTGTCTTCCTCGTGAAGCGCGAACTGCAGGTGGTGTCCAGGGACTCCCTCGTGGAAGGTGGTGCCCTCCACGTCGGTACGGCTCCAGTCCGTGGGGTTGGAGACGTTGAAGAAGAACTCGCCCGGCTTGCCCGTCTCGGGCTCCGGGGCGCTGTAATAGGCCTGCGCGCCGCCCTTGACGGCGTTGACGCGGCATGGCGTCACGGGCACGCGGTTGAATGCTCGCGACAGCGCTGCGGTGGCGCGTGCGAACGCCTCCTCGGCATCACGCACCAGGTCCTCCGGGTTGGTGTAGACGAGCGACTCGTCGTCCCTGAAGTACGCGTAGATCGCCGCGAGATCCGTGGTGCCTGCGATGGGGCCGCCGATGGCCCGGTACTCCTCGTCGAGGCGCGCAATCTGGTCAAGGCCCACCTGGTGAATCTGCTCCGGGGTGAGGTCGGTGGAGGTCATCGCCCACACCAGGTCCCGGTACTGCGCGTCGCCTCCGGGCAGGTGGCAGTAACCGGGGTGGTCGTCGTCGCGGCCGCGCTCGGCGAGAGCGCGCATCCGCGCCGCGTGCTCGCTCAACGCCGGCACCACCTCGCCACGCACAATCTGGCGCAGCTCGCCCACCCAGGCATCGGCGTCGGCCTCCGCAAGGTCCGACGCCGGGGCTTGGGCGGCCAGCCGGTCCACGGCGTCCGGGGCGGCAAGCAGCTCCTCGATGAGGTTTGCCGTGCCGTTGAGGTGGCGAGTGAGGCCGATGATCCCGTTCTCTGCCTCGGCCTCGGCAACGGAGGCGAGGTCGTTGAGGGTGGCGGGAAGCGCGCGCATCTTGGCGAGGTACTGATCCGCGTGGTCACGCGTGACAAGGTTGAAACGCGTGCCGAAGAGCTCGATCATGCTGACAAAGCCGAGCGCCGGGTGGGTTCCCGTGATGGCCGCGTTCCACGTGAGGTCAACCGATGAAGACCGCGCCGTGAACGCGATAGCGGCCTTGAGCGCAATCTCCCTGTCCGTGCTCGCGGTGAGAGCATCTGCCCGTGCCGCAAACTCGGCAAACGCACGCTGGTGCTCGGCCACAGCGTCGGGCGCAAAGGCAGGCCACGTGTCCAGGTGCTCGGTGGAGGAGTTCCACAACAGTGAATGGCCGTCGGCCGCGCGCGCGAACTCGTAGTACTCATCGGCGAGGGAAGAAAGGGTGTCCATTGCTCGACCTTAGCCCCGTTGCGGGCGTGCTCTGCACACAACGAAAAAGCCCCCTCCGAGGAGGGGGCTACTCGCGCGCCCGGAGGGATTCGAACCCCCAACCTTCTGATCCGTAGTCAGATGCTCTATCCGTTGAGCTACGGGCGCGTGGCCGTGAGGCCGAGTCACGAGTATACGGGAATCCCGAGCGCTCGCGGAACCAGGTGGCGGTGACTTCCCGCGACTCCTCGCGCCCGCGTCCTCGTGCCCTCGCGCCCGCGCCCGCGTCCTCGCGCGCTGTGAGTGCAGCAGGCCGGTGTGGGCCGCCGAAACCGGCGCGGAGTACTCACAGGGCGCAACCGACAGGGCGCAACCCATAGGGCGACAGCGGCGCGCCGGGCCTAACACATGGCGGAGACGGTGGGATTTGAACCCACGGAGGGCTTCAACACCCTCACGGTCTTAGCAGGACCGCGCACTAGGCCTGACTATGCGACGTCTCCAGGCCGGATAAGGATACCCCTACGCGGAGAGTGTGGGATTCGAACCCACGGTGGCTTGCGCCACAACGGTTTTCAAGACCGTCACCTTCGGCCGCTCGGTCAACTCTCCTCGTCGGCTAACCGACGGGCCCATTGTGCCAGCCGGCGGGCAGCCCCGGACTCACCACGGTGAGTTCGTACAGTTGGGCGGCGCGAGCGAGCTCCGCGTCATACGTGACGATGGTGTCGATGGACGGGTGCGCCACCGCGGCGCCAAGGTGCAGCGCGGCAAAGGGACGCAACACGCTCGCCGCGTGCGTGGAGACCTGCACGTTGTCGTCGCTGAAACGCACCACGGGGATGCGCGCGCGAACCTGCTCCACCACCTCGTACGCCTTGTCCTTCTCCTCGCGCGGATACAGTGCGGCCGCCTGACGAAGCTCCGTCAGTCCCAACTGGCTCGTGGCCAGCTGATCAAGGCGCGGCACCGCCCAGGCGGTGAATTCCTCGTAGAAGCGCACTCCGGGCAGGAAGCGGCACAGCGCTGAGCCGTCCGCGTACATCACGGCCTCCAGGGTACTGGACGCACCAGCGGCGCGGACCATGGCCCCTCAGTGACCACGGCCCGCGCCGCTAGCAGGCGTTACTTCTCTTTGATGCGCTGCATCGCGAGCTGGACCACGGCGATCAGCGCCTGCTTGGTCGCCACCTTCTCACGAGCATCGGTGTACATGAGGGGAACGTTGGGGCCAAGGCCGAGGGCCTCGCGCACGTCCTCGAGCTGGTGCTTTGCCACGCCGTCGAAGCAGTTGACACACACGACAAACGGGATGCCCCGGCCCTCGAAGTAGTCAACGGCGGGGAAGCACTGGTCCAGGCGTTCGGTGTCGACCAGCACGCAGGCACCGATGGCGCCGCGCACAAGGTCATCCCACATGAACAGGAAGCGATCCTGGCCCGGTGTGCCAAACAGGTACAGCCACAGGGAACCGGGAAGCGCGATGCGGCCAAAGTCCATGGCCACCGTGGTGGTGGTCTTGCGATCGGTGACGCCGCCAGCGTCGTCGACGCCAACGGAGTGCTCCGTCATGGCCGCTTCGGTGTTGAGCGGGTCGATGTCGGAGATCGACCCGATAAAGGTGGTCTTGCCCACGGCGAAACCACCCGCGATAACGATCTTGACGACCGTAGGGGCAACATGGGACGGCGCCGACGCCGTGGCGACGGGCGCGTCAGAGGGCTGCGATGCCATCGAGGACACTCTCCAAGAGACTCAGTGAAAGGCCGCCGGACTCATCATGCGTGCTCGCATCCTGAGCGGTTCCGCCGGTGTGGATTCTCAAGTAACTTTCTTCGGCAAGATCCGTCACCAGCACCCGGACCACACCCAGCGGAAGGCGGGTGTGGGCTGAGAGCTCGGCCACGGATTGATATTGACCTGTAGCAAGCTGCAGGATCTTCTTCTTTTCGGGGGTCAGGCCCCGCAAAGTCTCAGGGTTGGACGCCGCTTCAACGAGCGCCTCCATGGGCAGGTCCGCGCTCGCGGCACGCACTCGCCCACCCGTGACGGCGTACGGCCGGACGGCATAGGTGTCGTCCGCCTCGTCGTCCGCAGACTGCGTGTAGAGATCGGCCATCGTGCGTCCTTACGACCGCGTCTGTCCGTCGGTGGGCAGGTTCTGGCGCATCTCGGTGATGAGCTGTGGCGTGAGCGCGTTCTCGGTACGCGAGACGAGCAGGGTCATCTCGTAACCCACAAGGCCAACGTCACACGTGGAATCCGCCGCCACCGCGAGCACGGAGCCGTTGCTCACGCTCATGAGGAACAGGAACAGCTCGTCCATCTCGATGATCGACTGCCGTACCTCCCCCGCGTTGAGCTGCCGCGCCGCGCCGCGCGTCAGGGATGCCATGCCGGACACCACGGCAGCGAGCGTGTCGCCTCCCGTGCGGTCAAGATTCTTCGACATCGCCATGAGCAGGCCGTCGGCGCTCACCACGAGGGTGTGGCGCGTGCCGGGAACCGTCTGGACAAAGTTGTCCAGGAGCCATCCAAAGTTGGTGGCCTCAGTGCTGAGGGTGGTCACTGGTCCTCCTTGAGGGTGCTGGGTAGTGCCATTGTTCTATTCCTGCCCGACGGTGCTTTGCGAGCGCTGCTCGAATTCCGCCACGTCATGCCGAGCCCGCTGGGTCCCGGAGTAGAAGCTGCTGAATCGGGTACGGACCTCGTCCGCGTCCCGCTCCTTGTGTGAAATCTGGACCTCGGGCTCAATCGGCTTGACCTCTGGGGCCGGGGCGTCAACGGAGCGCCTGCGCTGGAGTCCGGCGCGCGTCGTCTCCACCTTGGGCCGCACGGAGGCCAGCGAACTGAGCTCGGAGAAGACCGCGCTCGTGAGCTCCGCCTGGCCGGCGACCTCCGTGTCGATCTCCGGCTGGATGTCCACCACGGGCCGGTACTCCCTGGCAACATCCGGCTCGGCGGCGGCAAGCGCCGTGGCGCCGGCCGCCTCCCACCCAAACGGGTTGGCGAGTTCGTCGGGAGTGAAGGACTGCCCCACAACGGGCTCCTCGGCCGCGTGCTGCGCGGCGCCGTGAGCGCCATACAGGGCGAACGCGCCGCCCGGGTTGGGGCTTGCGGCGGCGAACTCGGCCGGGGCGTCGTAGGCAGGTCCGGCATTGAGGCCCGACGCAGGGGCGGGCTCAAAGGTCTGCGCCGGCTCGAACGTCTGGGCGGGTTGGTACGCCTGTGCGGGCTCAAAGCTCTGCGGGGCGCCATAGCTGGGTGCCGGTGCCGCGTCATAGCTCGGCGCCGACGCGGGTGCGGCGTCGTAGGTGGGTGCAGCGTCGTAGGTGGGTGCAGCGTCGTAGGTGGGTGCAGCGTCGTAGGTGGGCGCAGCGTCGTAGGTGGGCGCAGCGTCGTACGTGGGCACGGGCTCCGGGGCCGGGGTCGGCGCAAAGCCGGCGGGTG
>Ga0222423_1000376_pt1 | contig 34661 bp, 37 predicted proteins | sample 3A0metagenome_FD_182472 | JGI IMG/M metagenome (GOLD analysis project Ga0222423, IMG submission 182472) | Enriched microbial communities from leaf-cutter ant dump, University of Wisconsin, Madison, United States - 3A0 (version 2) | ecosystem: Environmental > Terrestrial > Nest > Insects nest >...
GCGCGACACAGGAAACGGGTGAGGCCTCCTCACGCAGCCTGACCACGGCAGATCAGCTGGTGCGGCAGTCCGAAGTCCTGAAATCTCAGGTGCAGGCCTTCGTCGATCAGGTGCGCCACGGGTAAGTCCCTTCCCCTTTGACTGATCTCAACAACCTTCCCCGTTCATCGGGGAAGGTATTTTTTTAAACTGAAACCGCTTCACAGAGTCGCCAGGCCCCTCTACATAAGAACAGTTCTCACCCTATACGGAGTCTCTTCCCCCATGCCCGAAAAATGCTTCAAATCATTTTCCGCTGCGGTTCTGACGGCCTGCGTATCCCTGTTGCCTTTGACGGCGATGGCCGAGGTTCGTCTGCCGAAAATCATTTCCGACCACATGGCGCTTCAGGCCGATGCGCCGGTTGCCATCTGGGGCTGGGCTGATCCGGCAGAGCGCGTGGAGGTGCGGATCGCAGGCCAGACCCAAAGCGTAAAGGCCGATCAGACGGGGCACTGGCGCGTGACCCTGAAACCCCTGTCTGCAACTTCGGCACCGCTGGACTTGCAGGTCAAGGGTAAGAGCAACAGCCTGCGGGTGAACGACATCCTCGTTGGGGAGGTCTGGCTGGCGTCGGGGCAATCCAATATGGAAATGCCGTTTCGCTGGGCTAAGACCAAAGGCACCTTCGACTATCAGGCTGAGATGGCGGCGGCCAATCACCCCTCGATCCGTATTTTCAAGGTCAAAAAGACCCACGCCAAGGCACCACAAGAAGACGTCGAGGGGCAATGGATCGTCTGTGACCCGTCTCAGGTGACTGAGGAGGGCTTCTCGGCGGCAGGCTATTATTTTGCCCGCCGTTTGAATGCCACCCTGAAGGTGCCTGTGGGTCTGATCGATTCCACATGGGGCGGCACGCGGATAGAGGAATGGATATCAACCGAAGGCTTTGGCACGCAGCCGGCTCTGGCGCGTTTCCTTTCGGTTGAGGCGGGCGGTGAAAAAATCGACGGTGTAAAACGCAGCGAACTGTTCAATGCCATGATTGCCCCGCTCACGCCGTTTAGCCTGAAAGGAGCTATCTGGTATCAGGGCGAAAGCAACGCTACCGACGCGGTGGCCAGCCGTGACTATACCGACAAGATGCGCGCCCTGATCGGCGGCTGGCGAACGAGCTTCGGCCAGACCGTGCCGTTCTATTATGTGCAGATTGCTCCCTACCTGTATCATGTGGACCGGCCTTTGCGGGTCACCTCGCCTGAGGCGGCCCCCCTGATCTGGGAAGCGCAGACTGACGCCCTGTCCATAGCCGATACCGGCATGGTGGTCGTCAATGATCTGGTGGACAATCTGTTCGATATTCATCCGCGCAACAAACGCGATGTCGGTGAGCGGCTGGCCGGTATGGCGCTGGCGCGTACCTATGGGCAAGGGGCGGCGGTTTTTTCCGGGCCGCGTTTCAAAAATGTCTCTTTCGACGCCGGTAAGGCGATCATAGGGTTTGACGATGTGGGCAGCGGGCTGGTGTCGCGTGACGGGAAGCCTGTCAACTGGTTTGCCATCGCGGGTGCTGACGGGGTTTATTACCCCGGACAGGCGGAAATCGTTGGCGACCGGATCGTCGTCTCCAGTCCCAATGTCCCTGTGCCCGTAGCCGTCAGGTTCGCCTGGGATGAAGGCGCACAGCCTAATCTGAGCAATCGGGAAGGCTTCCCCGCCTGGCCGTTCCGCAGCCAGAGACCGTAAAACACATATCGGAGTAACAGATGACCAACCGCAGAAATGCCCTGAAATCCCTTGGGCTGGGGGCCTTCCTGTGGGGCGGGGCGGCCACAGCGGAAACACGGGCCGCAAACCCTGCCCCGACATGGGCGCGCGGCATAGAAGGCCAGCGCAAGGCCGATCTCGGTAATGGCACCTATCTGAATCCGATCATGTCCGGCGACCATCCTGACCCGTCGATCCTGAAGGACGGTCAGGACTATTACATGACCTTTTCCTCGTTTGAGGCCTATCCCGGACTGGTTATCTGGCACAGTCGGGATCTGGTCAACTGGACGCCGGTAGGGCCTGCCCTGACGCACTATATCGGCTCGGTCTGGGCACCGGAACTGTGCAAGCACAATGGCCGGTATTTCCTGTATATTCCGACCGTTACGACGGCCAATCCGGCGTCGAAGAAAACAACATGGGTCATCTGGGCCGACGATATCAGGGGGCCGTGGTCAGACCCCATCGATCTGAACATCTCCGCACAGATCGATCCGGGCCATGCGGTCGGCGAAGACGGTTCACGCTGGCTGTTTCTGTCGATGGGCGATCGGGTGCGTCTGACAGAAGATGGCCTGAGGACGATCGGCGCGGTCGAACATATCTATGATCCCTGGCAGTTCCCTCCCGAAACGGATGCCGAAGGCTTCGCCCCCGAAGGCCCGAAGATCATGCGGCATGGCGACTATTTTTATATGATTCTGGCCATTGGCGGCACAGCAGGGCCGGTGACCGGCCATATGGTGATTGCGGCGCGGTCAAGGTCGATTAACGGCCCGTGGGAACACCATCCGCGCAATCCGCTGGTCAACACCCGATCCAAGGCCGAAAAATGGTGGTCACGCGGCCATGCCACCCTGATCGAAGGGCCTGCCAAAGACGGGGCGGCTGGCGACTGGTGGGCGGTCTATCACGGCTATGAAAACGGTTTCTGGACTCTGGGGCGGCAAACGCTTCTGGCGCCGGTAAGCTGGGCAAAGGACGGCTGGCCGGACTTCGGCGGCGGCGATCTGTCACAGCCGTTGCCCAAGCCCGGAGGCGGTCTTTCCGGCCCGCACGGGCAGGCGCTGTCGGACGATTTTCTCAGCGACAAATACGGGGTGCAGTGGACCTTTTTTAATCCGTCACCGGACGAAGGCGCAAGGCTTCGCCGTGACAACGGCATTCTGCACATAAAAGCGACCGGCACCACGCCGTCCGATTCCTCGCCCCTGCAATTTACCGCAGGCGAACAGGATTACGAATGTGAATGCGAAATCGAGGTCGATGACGGGGTGCGCGCCGGCCTGCTGATGTTCTATGACTCACAGCTCTATGCCGGTGTCAGCTTCGATGCCAAACGCTTTGTAAGCTATAAGTACGGCCTTGAGCACAGCCATCCGGCCAATCCCTTCGGTCGTCATCTGTTCATGCGGATGCGCAACAGTGAAAATGTCGTCCGATTTCATATCTCGGCAGATGGGGTCAACTGGCAACGCTATGAGCGTACCTTCGAGGTGTCCGGCTATCACCACAATGTGCGTGGCGGCTTCATGGCTCTGAAACCGGCCCTGATCGTCACCGGTGCGGGCGAGGCGCGCTTCCGCAATTTCCGTTTCAGGGCCTGTGAACCCTCAGGGACAGAATAGGCCGCGCATCAGAATATCCGCATGATGATCCGCCAGTTGCGGCAGATCGGGCAGGGCGGTCGTGGCCGTGGCGAACACCTCACGGAACAGGAGCGCGGACATCATCGGGCCGATAATGGAAAAGGCATAGAGGCGGGCATCGCCGCTGCGTATTTCCCCGCGTGCCTGGGCACGTTCAATGGCCCCCGTCAGAAGATCGAGTACCTGAGACACGACTTCATCGTACCAGATTTTGGGCAGGTCGGGAAAGGTACGCGCTTCGGACAACAACAGGCGCGCTATGGCCGGAAGGCCGCTCTGGGCCAGATGACCGGCCTGTCCCAGCAGGGCGGGCAACAGGGTACGCAAGGGCATGTCCTGACGGGACAGGGCGTCGCGCACCGGCCCCAGATTGGTGGTCAGGGCCGTATGGGCCACAGCGCGGAACAGATCCGGCTTGGTCGGGAAATAGCGAAACACCGTGCCTTTGGATACCTGTGCGCGCCGTGCCACCTCCTCCATTTTGGCCGCCCCGAACCCGTATTCGAGAAACACCGCCATCGCCGCTTCGATGATTTCGGCAGGCCGCGCTTCTTTGCGGCGCCGGTGCTTACGGGACGGTTCGGTTGAGGGATCGGGTAACGTATGCGGTTTCACCTGGTTTCCTTCTTGCAGATCACATAAATGACCCGTTGGTCATTTATTGTTGACGGCGGCCTCAGTGTACGCATATTGTACCTGCATGAGCAAATGGACAGGCCCCTCGGTTCTGGTGATGATCTTTCTGGGTGGCTGCATGGTGGGGCCGACCTACAGGCGGCCTGTATCGCCTTTGCCCGAAGCCTATACCTCTGTTGTCGGCCCGGCTTCGGCCAGCGTCGGGATGCCCCTGTGGTGGAGGCAGTTTAACGATCCCCTGCTTGATCGACTGATCGCCAAAGCCCTGAGCGACAATTATGACATGCAGGCCGCTGCCCTGCGTATTCAGCAAGCCCGCACTCGGGAAGCCCTGACGCGCGGCGGGCAGGGGCCGAAACTTACGGCCAGTGCGCAGGCCAGCGACACGCGCCTGAGTGCCAATGCCTTGCCCTCGGGGCTGGCCGGTCTTTTGGGATCGGGCGCGTCCGACGGAGGGCCGGAGACGGGGCCAGAGATGGAGACCGGCCTCGGCCTGCCGGGAACCGCGTTTTCGGCCTATCAGGCCGGCTTTGACGCGCTCTGGGAACCAGACCTGTTTGGCGGGCAGCATCGCGCCGCCGAAGCCGCACAGGCGCGCACGCAGGCCTCTGTCTGGACGCAGCGGGATGCGCAGGTCAGTCTGACGGCGGAAGTGGCCAACAGCTATCTGCAATACCGGTTTTATCAGAAGCGTCTGGCCCTTGCTGACGACACCCTGACGGCCGCACAACAGTCTGTGGCCCTGACGCAGGCGCGTCAGCGCAATGGCCTTGGCGACACGACCGCTGTGCGTCAGGCCGAAGCCGATCTGGCGCAGGTTGCGGCCCTGCGTGACCAGATGGCTGCCGAGGCCGATATACGCTTGCAGACTCTGGCCTATCTGCTGGGGCCAGCCTCCGCAGAGATGGTTGCCGAGGTTTCCGCAACCCCTGCCCCGGCCTTTGCTGACATTATCATTCCCGCCGGTCTGCCGTCGGTGCTGTTGCAAAGGCGCCCGGATATTCGGGCCGCCGAGCGGCAACTGGCGGCAGCGACCGCCGACATCGGGACGGCACGGGCCGATCTCTATCCCAAACTGAGCCTGACAGGAGTGGCGCAACTGGTGTCCCAATCCCTGTCGAGCCTGCTTGAAGGCGACAGCGTGCAGGCCAGCCTTGCCGGTCGTTTGTCCCTGCCGATTATCGACGGAGCGGTGCGGCGCAACAGTGTTGCCCTGCATGAGGCGCGGGCCAGCGAAGCTGCCGCCCTCTATCAGAAACAGGTCTTTGCTGCCCTGCGTGAGGTGGAAACTGCCCTGACGCGGCTTGAGGGCGACCGGCAGGCTCTGGCGCATCTGGCAGCGGCTGAGGCCGCGGCACAGGACGCGGCAGAAACGGCAGATATACGCTACCGCCACGGTCTTGTGGCGCAGGCCGGGGTGCTGACGGCCCGTCGCCGCCACCTGTCGGCGCAGGATGCGGTCGTGCAGGCCGAAGCGACGCACGCACAGGATATGGTGGCCTTTTACAAAGCTCTGGGCGGCGGCTGGGTGCCTGACGCCCTGCCAAACGGGGGCACAGATGACACAGCCGACTGACAGTAAAAAACGCAAGCCCCGCCTGCCGATGCGCCTTCTGGCCATCCTCGGTCTGAGCCTTGTCGGCGGGTTGATCTGGTGGGGACTGAGGCCTGCCCCCGACGCCACTGCCCCGCGCTATACGGGCTATGTGGTCAGCGAAAACCTGTATATGGCCTCGCCGGTCAGCGGCACCCTGACAAGCCTTGCAGTTGTGCGCGGGCAGAGGGTTGCGGCCGGTACACCCCTGTTCAGCCTCGACCCGACAGTGCGGGCCGCCGCCGATGACAGCGCACAGGCCCAGACAGAGGCGGCACGGGCGCAACTGCGCCAGCAGGAAGCCCTGTTGGTTCAGGCACAGGCGGATATCCGCGCCGCACAGGCCGATGCCGACAAGGCGGCGACGCAGCTTAATCGTCTGGTGTCGGCGCAGGGGGATAAGGCCGGTGCCGTAGCCCAGACAGACATCGATCAGGCGCAGGCCGCCGTTCAGGCCGCCCGTGCCCGACAGGAGGCCGCCAGGGCGCGGCAACAATCGGCCACCGCCGCCATTGCCAGCGCGCAGGCACAGGTGGCTCAGGCACAGGCCGGACGCACTTCGGCGCAACAGCAACTGAAGGAGCTGTCGCCGGTGGCCCCCTCTGCCGGACGGGTGGAAAATATCATGTACCGGCCCGGCGAAAGTGTGAGCGCCAATATGCCGGTCATTGCCATCGTACCGGACGCAGAGGTCAAGGTGCGCTTCTATGTGCCGGAAACGCAGGTCAATGGTTTTCAGGTCGGTCGCCGCGTCAGGATTGGCTGCGACGGTTGCGCCAAAGACCTTGGTGCCGTGGTCGATTTTGTAGCCACCCGACCGGAATATACGCCGCCGGTCATCTACAGTCTGGAGGCACGTCAGAAGCTGGTGTTCATGATCGAAGCCGTCCCGTCGGCGCCGACGGCCCTGACCCCCGGACAGCCTGTGGACATAACCCCTGACACTGACACTGACACTGACGGTTCCCTGCAATGAGTGCCGCTATTGATGTGCAGGGCCTGAACAAGAGCTTCGGTGACAAGCATGTCGTGCGCAATGTCTCCATTCGTGTGGAACAGGGGCGCATTACCGGCTTTCTTGGGCCGAATGGTTCGGGCAAGACCACGACCCTGCGCCTGTTGTGCGGTCTTCTGACGCCCGACAGCGGAGAAGGGGAGGTGCTTGGCCTCGACTTCCTCAGGGACAGCGACGCGATCAAACGCCAGACCGGCTATATGACCCAGCGCTTTTCGTTATATGAAGATATGACCATTGCCGAAAATCTGGCCTTTATGGCGCGGGTATATGAACTGAACCGGCGGCCGCAGCGGATCGACGAAGCTCTGTCGCGGCTGGGCTTGCAGGATCGGCGCGATCAGCTCGTCAGCGCCCTGTCCGGCGGCTGGAAGCAGAGGCTGGCTCTGGCGGCGGCCACCCTGCATGAGCCGAAACTTCTGTTGCTGGATGAGCCGACAGCGGGCGTTGACCCCAAGGCCCGCCGCGAATTCTGGGACGAAATTCACGCTCTGGCGGCCAGAGGCCTGACGGTGCTGGTGTCCACACACTATATGGATGAGGCCGAACGCTGTCACGATATCGGCTATATCCTCTATGGTGAACTGATTGTGCGCGGGACAGCCCCCGACATTATCGCCCATAGCGGACTTGTGACCTTCAACGGCGAAGGGGAGGGCATTGACCGCCTTCTCGGTGAGCTGGAACACGCGCCGGGCGTCCTCAGTGCCTCGGCCTTCGGGGCATCCCTGCATGTCAGCGGCACAGATCGGGAGGCCCTGCAAAGGGCCATCGCCCCCTATCAGCAGGCGGCCTATCGCTGGCGCGAGGTCAATCCTTCGCTTGAGGATGTGTTCATTCAACTGATGGGACGGAAAACAGACGACAGGTATACCTCATGACCGGCCTGTCCCTCATGCGCATCTATGCCATCATGGCCAAGGAGTTCACGCAGCTTACGCGCGACCGCATCACCTATGCGATGATCCTCGTCATGCCGCTGATGCAGCTTCTGCTGTTCGGCTATGCCATCAATACCGATCCGCGTCATATGCCGGCGGCGGTAATGGCCTATGATCACGGGCCGCTGGCCGATGCGGTGGTGGCGACGCTTGAGCGCACCACCTATGTCGATGTGAAATATCTGCCAGACTCCGAGGCGGAGATGGACAGCCTTCTGCGGCGCGGAGACATCGCGCTGGCCCTGACCATTCCGCCTGATTTCAGCGAACGTGTGCTGAAGGGCGATCGGGCGCAGATTCTGGCCGAGGTCGATGCGACCGACCCGACAGCCGCAGGCGGTGTCGCAGCGGCGGTGGCCGTCCTGCCGACCGAGGCGCTGAAGGCGGATCTGAAAGGGGTTCTGGCCCATCCGGCGACTGCGCCCCCTTTTGAGGTGGTCACGCACCGGCTGTATAATCCCGAAGGTCGAACCTCGTTCAATATCGTACCCGGATTGCTGGCAATTATCCTGTCCATGACTCTGGTCATGATGACGGCAATGGCGGTCACGCGTGAGGTCGAACGCGGCACAATGGAAAGCCTGTTGTCCACACCCGCCACCGCCTTTGAGGTAATGGTCGGCAAACTTATGCCCTATGTGGCCGTGGGGATGTTGCAAACCGTCATCGTGCTGCTGCTGGCGCGGCTGCTGTTCTCGGTGCCGATGGCCGAAAGCGCGGCGGGCTGGTTTGCGCTGGGGGTCGGGATTGTGCTGTTCATTACCGGTAATCTGGCGCTGGGTTATCTGATCTCCACACTGGTGCGCAGCCAGCTTCAGGCCATGCAGATTTCCATGTTCTACATGATGCCGTCGCTGTTCTTTTCCGGCTTCATGTTCCCGTTTCGCGGCCTGCCGGTCTGGGCGCAGGTGATCGGCGAAGTCATACCCATTACCCATTTCCTGCGCATCGTGCGCGGCGCCTTGCTAAAGGATCAGGTGCTGGCGGATATGGGGCCTGAGCTTCTGAAGCTGGGGGTGTTTCTGATCGCCGTAGCCTTCCTGACCGTGCTGAGGTCGCGCAAGACACTGGACTGACGCCAGCCACAGAGGTCTGCGGCTGGCTTTTTTGTGCGGTTACGGATTGGGTATGGTGAACAGGCGGTCATAATCGCGCCAGTGCGCATTCATGGTGTCGATCTTGTGCTTCAGTTGCGGCGACAGATCCGGCCCAAGCCGCATGATGCTCTCATCCGTCGCTGTTGCGGCCAGATCGAGCAACGGCTCAGGCGAGCTGTCCAGCAGCGCCTTCAGATTGACCATTGTATCAATCTCCTTGCGCGCCGTGGCCATCAGTTCGGTGCGATCCCAGCTGGATTGCACCCCCAGCACCGGATCGGTTTCCGGCATCGCATTAACCCCCTTCACCCGATCGAGCTGGGCCTGGTAGGAAACCATATTGTCGGCGGATTGCAGCAGGTAGATCAGGGCCTGAGCGCGGCGTGCCGTGGCTTCCCAACAGGCCTTTGCGGTTGGGTCGGTCTGGGCCGCCGCGATGGTGCTATAGAGCGTATGCGCCCGCTCCACACGCGGCACCGTCAGCTCGATCGTCCGCTGGAACAGGAGCTTGGCCCCCCAGCCTTCATACATGCGCATGGCCTGTATATCCGCAAGATTATTGGCCTGTTCTTCGCCCTTGGCCTGAAACAGATAGGCGCGATAATCCTGCTTTTCGGCCTCGCTCAGGTCTTCGGGGAAGGGCACCATCGGGCGGTTGACCCAGCGATTGAGGACATGCCCGAAGCGCAGCATCCCGCCGAAATCGAGAACACCGAGATACTGACGCGCATCATCCATCGCGCTCCAGGCGTCAATCAGATTGTCCGCCTGCGCTTCTCCGACCTCCTGCACGGCAAAGGCACGCAGGGCCGCCAGACGTTCGCCGCTGGTGCGCATCGGCAGGGTCTGCGTCGCCTTGAACAGACGGTAATTCAGATCAACCGAGGCCTCATCCCCCAGATTGTACATCCGCCGTTCAGCTTCGCCTGCCGCTGTGCGGTTCTCTCCCAGACCGCTCATGACCGGAACGCTGAGGCCGATGACCGGATAAAAGGCATTGCCGCCAATCCCCCTGACCGCACCCGTCTGGAACCGCCTGCCGTCAGGGCCTTCGCGCCCTTCAACCGCCAGACCGCGCGGCAGTTTGCGCACAATGCTTTCGAGGACATCCGGCGAAAAGGTCGGGATCATCCACTGACGCGGCGGGATCGGGTTGATATTGATGCGAATGTCGTGACCGGCCTCACGCGCAGCATTCTGCACATTGATCATGAAACCGGCCACGCGGTCAGACACCGGCTTGTTGCGATAGTTGCTGTTGCCGTTTTCACCGGGATAGAGGCTTGGGGTCCAGTCGAAGCCCGATCCGGCATCGGTGGTCGTCCAGTTGAAGGTTTCCACCTCAGGGCAGGCCTCAAGCAGACGCTGCATCCCGTCACGATAGATGGCCAGCATGACCGGATGATCGACGTTCGGCGCGAAATAGACATCGCGCGAACGGCTCGGCTGATCGATGCGTGGCCCGCGCAGCTCAGGATGGGCGGTAAAGAAGGCTTCGGGCAAAACTGCCGGTTCATTGGCGTTCCATACGCCCTTCAGGCCGTATTGGCGCAGGATGCGGCACCTTTGCTGCACGGCCTGACGGATCTGGCTGGCCGAATCCATATCGACATAGGGCCGCAGCATGTCCGGCGGAAAGATGGTCAGGACATCGGCATGGTGTACGAACCAGGCCGGATAGGGATCGGATGGCCCCTGTTTCCAGCGGGCAATGGGCAGGCCCTCGGTAATCACCATATGGGTAGCGCCCAGATCCCTGAGCAGGGCCGCCTTGTGTTCAAAGCGGGCCAGATTTTCACTATCGCGTGAGGCGGTATGCGGGGCCGTCACCGCACTGGTTTTCGGGGCCGCCTGAACGGCAAGCGATGCGCCCGCCATCAGCGCCACAAGCGAGCAGGCCAGAGCAAAAGGGCGATTGAAAGGCATTTTATCTCTCCGTATTGTTATGGTTTTGGCCCACTCTGCACCGATGTCGCCATAGAGGCAACACACGCATAGGGGCAGGCCTCCGCTCAATCGACTCAGGAGGGAAATATGAGCGGGTGACACAAAAAAATATTATTTCCCCGTCGGGATCGGATGTTTTTCCCGTATAAGAGTCACTGTCAAATGTGAAAACGGGGTTTGATGAAATTATGAAGACACACCAACTCTATCGGGCAGGGTTTGCGTCCTTGCTGCTGATCGGACTGGCAGGGGGTTCTCCCGCCCTGTCGCAGTCCTTCACCCAGGGCGCAGTGCCGGTTATTGAATCCGGTCTGCCGGGCGTTGCCATTACCAATGAAACCGGCGTCACGCCGGTCAAGGCGCCGGAAAATCCACCCAAGGAATGGATCGACAAGGACACAGGCCATCGGGTCATCCGCGTTTCTGATGAGGCCGGTTCGTCGAGCAACTATTTCAACGTCAACTCCTATACGCCCGACGGCAAGTGGATGGTGTACTCATCACCGTCCGGCATCATGGCGCTTGACCTCAAGACCTTTGCCACCAAACTGATCGTCCCGCGTCCGGCTTCGCTGCAATTCGTCGGTACCAAAACCGGCACCGTCTATTACATCGTCGGTAGCGGCGGGGGTGGGGCGGCAAGCCAGGGAACAGGCACCGGCACGGGCCTGAAATCCAAAGCCGCCGAGGCCCCCAAGGGCCGCAATAGCGGCCCGCGCGTCATCATGGGCTATGACTTCAACACAGGCAAATCGCGTGAGATTGCCAGGCTGGAACCGGGCTACGGAATTTCGACCATAAACGCGGACGAAACCCTGTTTGCCGGGTCGCGTGAAACTCATCCGGCAGCACAACCCCGCGTTCAGGGACCTCCGGGCAGCGTCGGCACATCGCGCGATCCGGGTGACGAACTGCTCCCCAATGGCCAAAGGGCAACCTTCGCCGAAGGCCGCGAAATCCAGATCAATCGCCGTCTGGTTCAGAACATCCCGATGGAAATCTTCACCATCGACATCAAGACCGGTGAAAAGAAAACCGTTACGGCCTCGACCGACTGGCTGGGGCACCTCCAGTTTTCTCCGTCCGACCCCAACCTGCTTCTGTATTGCCACGAAGGCAACTGGCATATGGTCGATCGGATTTGGGTCGTGAATGTGCGTGATGGCTCCGAACCGAGACTGCTGCATAAACGCACCATGAATATGGAAATCGCAGGCCATGAGTGGTGGAGCCATGACGGCAAGACCGTGTGGTACGACCTGCAAACGCCGCGCGGTGTCGATTTCTGGGTGGCCGGTTATGACATCGATACCGGCAAGCGCCACTGGTATCACATGGACCGCAACGAATGGGGGGTACACTTCAACCAGTCGAACGACCGCTCGGTCTTCTCGTCTGATGGTGGCGATCCCGAAATGGCCGCCCGCGCGCCGGACGGCAAATATATCTACCTGCTGCATCCGAACGCCGTGTCTGACATTGCCGGTCTGCACGCTGACAATGCCGACAGCCTGATCATGCCGGGCTATTTCGTGTCGGAAAAGCTGGTGAATATGAAAAATCACAACTACCGCTCCGAACCGAACGCCTCGTTCACACCGGACGGCAAGTGGCTGGTCTTCCGCTCGAATATGTGGGGCCACGGCCACGTCTATGCGGTCGAAGTCGCCAAGGCGGCACAATAAACGGCTGGAGGCGTCCTGTAACAGGGCGCCTCCATTTCACAATAATGACCATGTTTTCGGGTTAAAAATAACGTTAGCCAATTTCCCATAATGTTTATTATCAGAGAAAAATATGTAGCTGCCATTTAGTAATGTCGCACCTGTGCCAGTTAGAAATGGCACCCTCCCTACAGGTTTGTGGGAGGCCCTCTAAAATGGTTTTACATATCATGAGCGACAAAGAACTTTCGCGGCTTGAAGTCCTGCGCGATCTGACGAGTGGCCGGTTGACGGCATTTGCGGCAGCCGAACTATTGGGATTGGAGCGTCGGCAGGTTCAGCGTCTTGCCAAGGCCTATCAGGCGCAAGGTGCAACCGCCCTCATCTCCAAGAAGCGCGGCCGACCGAGCAACCGGCAAATGCCAGAAATCCTGAAGTCTCAGACGTTGGCGATTATCCGTGAGCGCTACGCGGATTTCGGGCCTACCCTGGCCGCGGAGAAGCTCCGCGAGGTTCACGGCATCAAGATTGGGCGCGAGACGCTGCGGCTCTGGATGCGCGAAGCCGGTCTCTGGGCAGACAGGCAGAAGCGCCGCGGACGGGTTTACCAACCGCGCTATCGTCGGGAATGTGTCGGCGAGTTGATACAGGTCGACGGCTCAGAGCATTGGTGGTTTGAGGATCGGGGGCCGCAATGCACCCTGCTCGTCTTTATTGACGACGCCACCAGCCGGTTGATGCACCTCCAGTTCGTCCAGTCGGAGTCGACCTTCGCCTATTTCAACGCCACGCAGCGATATCTGGAGCAGCATGGCAAGCCCGTGGCCTTCTACACTGACAAACATGCCGTCTTCAAAGTGAACAAGGCCGCCGGGCTTCACGGTGACGGCATGACTCAGTTCGGCCGCGCGCTGAAGGCCCTGACGATCGAGATCATTTGTGCCAACTCCAGTCAGGCCAAGGGTCGCGTCGAGCGGGCCAACAAGACCTTGCAAGACCGGCTGGTAAAGGAGCTTCGGCTCGCTGGCATCAGTACCATGGAAGCTGGCAACGCCTTCCTGCCGAGCTTCATGGTGGATTACAACAAGCGCTTCGCCAAGGCACCGTTTAACGACAAGGATCTCCACCGGCCCATGATGCCCAGAGATCGGCTCGACGAGGCCTTCACCTGGCGGGCCGAGCGAACGCTGTCGCAGTCCCTGACGCTACAGTACGACAATATCCTTTTCATGATTGAGCCGTCGGAGTTCGCTCAAGCCGCGATTGGTTGCAGAGTTGAGGTTGTGGACTTCCCAGATGGCCGCCTGGAGGTTCGTTACAAAGGCCGCAGTATGCCCTACCGGACGTTCGACAAGTTGCGGCGCGTCACAGAGACCGCCGTCCTTGAGAACAAGCGCCTTGGCGGCCTCCTTGACCTGATCCGCCAGAGCCAGGAATGCGAACCGCCGGGGAGACGCACCAGCAGGGGCCCGAGACGGCGCGATCAGACTAATCACATGTTCAGCGTTGGTTGACTCCCTGCCCTGACGGCTGATTTTGATTCGGGGCTAATGGCGTATGCAAAAAACGATACCATTGGACTGCCGTGTACCGGTCGGCGGTTAGGCGCTGCGCTAGCTTGAAAGCTACGCGCCTGCCCGCCGACCTACTCCACTGACAGTGCACGTGCCATTTCTAACTGGCACAAACCGCGACATTTCTAACCAGCCTAGACAATTGCTGCGGCCATTATCGCACCTCATGAGCGCATTAGGTCTTTGACTTCGCCTACAAACTCGTTCTATCGTTTCGGTTGAGCCGAACGCACGGCTCAGGGACTTAGAAATCCCTCAGTAACTGGTTGTCGCCGGCCACTCCGGCGCACCTCCTTGACCTGTCATGGTCGGGGAGTCTGTGGCGTATGTCCAGGCCCTCCGGCTAAAGGCCACAGGGACCGAGTTACTGCGGTTTTCTAACTCCCCAATCACCAAGGATCAGGAGGCCCAAAGCGGGGGCGTACCGCTATAGGGCCTCCGGGGGGAGAGAGCTTATGAAAACTCGCGGGGCAAGGGGCTGATAATGGTCCCGATTTCAATTTTCCTATTCATCCCGTTAGTTGGCGCTTTGGTCTATTTCGGTTGGCGCGTCTGGTCCTCCGAAGTACGGGCGCGACTCATTCCTCAACACGAAATTGAACAAGCTGCGCTCAGCTTAGTCGAGCAATACGGGATCAGCAGAGCCGAGAGCGAGGCGGTGACGGCCTCCGGCGCTCGCATTTGTGAAGAATCTAGCCTTCCGGTGATTTCATCAATGGACTTCACCGCATCGATGGGCGCCACCATCATCACTTCCGACAGCAGCTCGTTATGGGCGCGGCGGTAGAGGTCAGGATTCTGTGGCCACAGGATCATTTCGGGGCAAAGACGCTGCGCCTCGTGCAGAGGCATGACATTCTTGACGCCGCGCAATTTTGCTTCGCGGCTGACGGCGATCACGCAGCTTGAACCCTTCTCCATAGGAACAATGCCGACTGGCTTACCCCGCAAATGCGGATGCGCCAATTGCTCGCAACTGGCGAAAAAGCCATCGAAGTCGAGATAAAATCGTTCTGGAAAGTCGGGTTTACGCATATAAATACCGTTCTGGAAGGTCGGCAACTTTTTACAATGTTCCCGTTATGTTCCGTTGGGTGAAAAAGAGTCAAGCCGTAGGTTGCGCAATCGGAATGGCTGAAAACTTTATATGTGTAACTATTACCGGCTGGAATTTTGTAAGTTTCGGAATCCTCAGCGTTTTCAGGTAGGATAAAATTTTTGACAATTTTGAATATTACGTCTCGGAAGTTTGAGGAAGAGGATCGTCAGGACGTTCAGCGCTCTGTGATGGCCCAGGTCCTGGCCGATCCCGAACGCTTCCTGACCGCCTATACACGTCATAAGGCATCCTTCGGTGGACGTTACGTTTCGGCCGACCTGATGAAGGAGATGTTTGTCGAATTCAACGCAAACCCCGAAACCCGCAATCGCTATAACGCTGCGGTGCATAATGCCGCTGCGGCCCTATCGTCTGTTCAATATGATCGTATGATTCAATATGCCGACGCGCCGGAACAGGACGAAGCCTATTTTGTAACGGGCATACCGGGCGCAGGTAAAACTACCGCTGTGCTGTATCGTGACGAGCTTCCGCCAAGCGGCCGTGTTGTATTTGAGGGACAACTATCAAATCCGATGACCGGATTGGAGAAGATCGAGAAGGCATTGAAGCAGGGCTTGGCGGTGACCATCCGTGTTGTCCATAGAGAACCGGAAGGCGCGCTCGACAATACCCTGAAACGTTTTCGAGAATATGGCCGCGGCGCCAGTATCGGGCTGATGGCGGACATACAGGCGAAATTGCCGGATGGTCTGGCGGAGATCCGAAAACAATTGGGCGACAAAATCAGGCTGGAAGTGTATAATTACAGACGTCCCAACGAATACGCATTTGAAGGCGGTTGGGACGTGACGGAACGGATACTTCGGAAAGAGGGAGATCGAGATGCCATCTACAATCGACTTTATCAGCGTCTCGAAGACCTTAATCGAGGTGGACAACTCAGTCCCGACGCCTACGCCCAAGCTTTCGGTCAAGTCCTGGACCACGGAAGAACGCGAAGCGATCAGGCAGCAAGAACGCGCGGAAATGACGGCGGCGCTGAGCGGGCTGTCGGAGAATCCCGAACTGCAAGCCAAAATCCGCAAGCTCGCGTTCTAACGCCAACAGAGGACGCAATAGCGCGCTTTCTGGACCTGGCCGAGAAACGAAAGCAGCAGCGCGCCGGTTTTTCAGATCAGGGCAGCGACTGGCGTAATGTCCCCACGCCTCTGCGGGTGCTCGTCGACCAATTCAACGCCGGGAGTAGCCAGACTCAAGCCGGGGTTCTGCATGGTCTGAACGACCGGTTTAAACAGGCCCCGGAATATCTAAAGACTTTCAAGAGCCAGTTGGACCAGATCAACTGCCCTTCTGATCCTGACCGATAAGCTTCAACCCATCCTACAGCGTATTACGCCGTTAGGTCGCTTCTGACATCTGTTGCTATTGAATTCATTGTACGAATATGATCTCTAATCATTTGGCCAGAGCGAGTAAGGCAAGTAGTGTCCCAGTTACCGTTATGAGGCGACCCCGGTACAAGCGCCGCAGAAGATTCCGCCTTATCAGATATTGCCCAGTTTATATAGCCCAAGCCCCGAGTGTTAAGAAAGTCCCACCAACATTTCGTCTCATTTTCATCTATGAATCCATCACCGCTCGCTTCACAAACACCATATTCGGTGACTAATATGGCTATGCCATTATCCATAGCGCGCTCAATGCGTTGCCTCAATAGTTGCCGGTGGCTTGCTGCGTAGAAATGAAGTGTATATGCAATATTGATATCAGAAATAGGATTACTTGCAGCGACATCGACGCGCTGACTGTAATTTTCTGTTCCTAAAATCACCAAATTATCGGGGCAGTATTTACGAATTGCCGGCAAAATAGCTTCATGATAAGGCTTGATATCTTTGGTCCAGCTAAATGACCGTGCCGGTTCATTCCATAACTCGAATATTAGATTGGGGCAGTCCGAATATCTTTTTGCAAGACGATCAAAAAATTCCGACGCCGCTTCTATTTCTGGCAAATGCGAGTGCCAGTCCACAATCACATAAATACCGGTTTTTAGAGCGGCCTCTATAATGACCGAAGCTCGCTGGAACTCCGCATCCGGATTTTCGATATAACCTCCCTTATGTACGCCGACGGCGGCGCGGATCGCGTTAATTCGCCAATCGTGCGCCAGCCATTCGACCAGTTCGGCATTATAAAATTGCGGCATCCATTGACTCCAGAACAGCGACACGCCTCTGAGAACGAATGGCTGATCCCTTTCGTCCACGATCTTTGTTCCCGAAGTTTTCAGTCGCCCATGCTGCAACGCAGGTCTGTTCATTTCCAGAATATTTCTCATATTCCGGCCCTTGCCGCGACCAAGTTAAGACCGCGTTCGACGCATCGATCCTGGGCTATAGCATTGGCTACCTTATTCAGACGATCATGAAGACGATCGTCAGATAACAGCTTCTCGATCAGTTTCGTCCAGTGCTGGTTTCCAATCTCGATGTTCATGATCACGCCACCCAAACCGAGGCCGGCAATTCTCATAGCGTTGTCCGGCTGATCAAATTTATCAGGCAAGATGACCTGCGGTATCCCTGCCCGAAGCGCTTCGGAGGTTGTACCGATGCCGCCGTGATGAACAAGCAAGCGTGAGCGTCGAGCCAGCCATCCGAGATCGGCATATTTTCTGACGATGAAGGTGCCGCTCTCGACGCTTTGAAGATGAGCATGACGGCTCAAAAATATACCGGGGAGATTCAGGGCGCCACATATTGAACGAGCTAAATTAAGAAACCCGGAAACATCGCTCACGCCTGTACCAGGTGTAAAGACAATCGGTTTGCCGTATTGCGCTATAAAATCGCGCAGCGTTGTATCTTCAACTTCATTCTGTTTATCAGGAAATCCAATACAATGCGTATTCGGTGGCCAATCTGGTTGGGGGCTTGCATACCATTGAGGGCACAAAAGCAAGGTGAGAGTATCGTCTAAACGTGTATTTTTGAATGGTATCGGCTTTGCGCCAACTTCCTTGCGAAATCGGTTGGTTGCACGGCGGTACCTACCTATTGCTCCGATTACCATCAGTAACGGAAAGATAACGGCGTTATAAAGCCATCGCCAACGACCGGAGGCCAAAAGAGTCCAGGGCCATGGCGGCCGATGCTTGGATTGAATGCCAGAAGGCTGTAAGACCACTTTTGCATTAGGAAGGTCAAAGACCTCCGCCGCACATTCTGGTCCGAGCATATTGTTGCGATAAAATAATATAGGGCGTTCACCGGTTGCAACGCGCCGCGCTATAAAATCGAAGGACGCCCGGTACGACGGCATAATATTTTCTAAAAAGAATCGAAAATTGTCACGGTTGCTTTGGGGCGGATCATCGGGCGCAATGGAGTGAAATGACGCTCCCGTTTCAGTTGCAATCTTTTTCCATCCGATATTGCTTAAGATGGTGACATTATAACCTTGCGTAACCCATGCTTTTGCGAACGGAAGAAAAGGAAGGATGTCCCCGTGGGTGCCAAGCGTGCAGATGATAATTTCTTTTTTATTCAATAAAATAGCCCCCCGTTAAAGGTATTAAAACACCTGGATTTTTACCCTGTTGGTATTTGATTTTTATACTTCCGAGAGCCTAGCAGGAGATGCGCATGTGTTTCAAGTTTCCGCTTGACCGTAGGGTCTATTTAATTTTCTATCTATGTTAGAAAATATAAATTAACGGGGCAGTCTTATGGATGACAACGCGACGGGAACTGAGCAAACATTCGATGTAAACGATGGAGAAATGAATTTATCCATCGTTTTAAGTGAATCAGATTCGAAAGAGCTTGTTGTGGGTAAGAAAAGATTCTTCCGTCTTTTCGAACATGCGCTTTCTTTTGTCGAAGAGCTAAGCTCTTAAGTGCATATTCTTTTTTGTTTGGCTGTCTAGAAGACTTAAATTTTAGGCTCAACACTAAATTCGTGTTGATGGTATGGTTAATAATTCGGATATAAATTTGTAGGCATATTTATAACCAACCATTCCACCAAATTTTCTTCTGGATTCGTGACTCGCGATTTATCTGTCAAGGCTGAAACCAAAAGCCTGTTCTCGTTAGGCATATGCCCAAGAATCCCCTCATGAATCTCAGCAGCAGATTTGTCTGAACTTATAGCCCATAAGTTTCTTTGAATCTTGATAGCAGATTGCCCCCGAAGATACCCCTCCAAGGGTTCGTATGGTTTTGAAGAATCAATCCCTAAAAGATCATAAGACACGATGTAATAAGCCATCTTAATTGACCTTCTCACCAGTATATGGATCAAGGTCTAAGCCCATCTTCTGGCAATACAGGATTACAATCAGATCATAGACCTCATCATGATTGCCATAAGCTATTCCAAGCCCATTTCGTAATTTCTCGCTTGGCAAAATACCCGAATGAAGCATTCCGCCAACGATTTCAGTCAGATCGTCCTTATCTAAAATGCTCATCTCATTGCCCGTGAATAATTCAGTTCATCAAATTTGAGGATGAATCCCTTAATCAGAAGTTAAAATACGGAAATATTCCCTACGGAGATTCTGCGTAAGGAAAAATGCCATATACCTAAAGGGCTTGGTTTGAAATCAGGCACGAAAAATGGCAAAAACAGTCTTCACAGGACATCACAAGCATCTTGTCAAAACGCTGATTGAAGCCCGTAAGAAGTCGGGATTGACGCAAACGGAGTTGGCAGAGCGTCTTGGTAAGGATCAGACATTCATATCCTTAGTGGAACGCTCTCAAAGACGTGTAGATGTTCTTGAGTTTTACGCTTTCTCAAGAGCAATGAATATTGATCCATTGGATTTATACTCTGATTTGATAAGCAATTTGCCAGAAAATATAGACATATAACCATTCTACACTTGACAAATACGGAATATTTCCATATATTATCTGAGTAATCATATGATGAAAGGATGATTTGTTGAGTAAGATTGAGGTCATTAAGGCAAGAATAGCCAGTTTAGATGCTTCCCAATTGGTTTCTATTGGGGATATGATCTCTGCGCTTATTCAAAAGCAAGCCATTGGCGTCATCTTGGAACAACGCGCCCGCAAGATGGTCAAGGAGCCATGCGTCCATTGTGGCAATTCATTCCTTGTCCGCTTTGGCAAAACGCCTTCTGGAACACCTCGTCTGAAATGCCGCTTTCATGATTGCGGCAAGACCTATGTGGTGACTCAAAACAGCATCTTTCGCGGGATGTATAAGAAAACCGAATGGGTGAAGTTCATGAGCGAAATGCGCCGTCATTCATCCATTCTGGATATGGAAGACAATCTCCCTATTTCCCATTCAACGATTCTTCGCTGGAGACATCGCATCCTGTCATCGTTCCAAGATAATGGCGCATTATCAGGCGTTGTTCAGGTGGATGAAAAGTTCTTCCGCAAATCATTCAAGGGTGATCAACAAGGCGTTCTTGATGCTGATCGTTTCCCTCGTATTCGTGGTGGACAAGGCGTGTCAGCAGGATTGAGTCATGATCAGGTAGCGGTTCTCACAGCCGTGGAAAATCATGGCAACATCAATCAGGCAGTCATTGGCGGACGCACTACCGCAAACATCCAGACAGCCATGAAGGAATGGCTTTCAAGTGGGGCGGTATTGGTTTCTGACAAGTTGTCCGCTTACAAGCATGTAGCTGCACAATTGGGATGCCTTCATATCAAGGCTGGTGAAAGCCATATGAACCTTAATCGGGTCAATGCGTATCACAACAATTTGGAAGACTTGATCAATAGGAAATGTCGTGGCGTCTCCACGAAGCATCTTACCAAATACCTTTCATGGGCGAGGCTCATGACGCGCAAGCAGCCTTTTGGTCAAGGTATGGCTGAAATGATGTTGGCTTAGGGAATCATCCGTTAGGACAATTTTAAAGGGAATTGTGGTGATGTGAAGCGGTTAAACATGACCGCCCACAAGGAGGGGATTCGAAATGGCAAAGTATCTTCCAAAGCAATTAATGGTGACAACCAATGGCCCCATTCCAAAAAAGGGTTTCAATGTTTACGCAACGGTGATCACAGAAGTATCTTCTGGTAGCATTATATTTTCTGTATATTTTGACAATCAATCCGATGCTGATGCGCTATCAGCTTCAATTGCGAGGTCATTCCAATCATCTGCGGATGTAATTGAAATTCCTTGATAGAATATACTTATTTGTTCTGACTTTCTGATTTTATTAATGAAATCAGCATCATCTAATATTTCCTTAATTCGATTTTGTTTGTTTTTATCCATAATTTAATCTCCTGTTTTAATTGGTAATATTATTTATCAATTTTTTCAGGAGATTTTTTAGTGCTTATTTTCGTTAACTATTCCATCAACATGAATTTAGTGTTGAGCCCTGGAAATAATATCCTGAACGATAGAATCGTCATTATAAAAAATCTCATTTAGTTTTATTTTAATATCTCTGTACCATTTCTTCATAAAACTATTTATCAAAATTCATTAACTATACCATCAACACGAATTTAGTGTTGAGCCAAATTTTATTTCTCCTGGACCACATGAATTTTACCTCGATATCAATCTAAAGCCAGCTTCATGAGCGATTTTAAACCTGCTTTGTCATTTGTCCTGCCGGACCAAACGACGCTCCTCGCCGAACTTGACGGCTTGGCCGTTCGTAGTGATGCTGTGGCAAGAGGTCTAGCCGCAATCAAATCCGGCTTTTTCACGCATCCAGACGGCCGAACTGATGAACTAGGAGATGTTTCGCTTTTTCATTCGCAGTTAGCGTTGCTGGCCCATCTGGCTCATATTGCGCCGCAAGGCTTATCCATCGAAATCGGATTCGGAATGGGGTCGTCGACCGCCATTATTCTCGGAGTCCGCGCCTTAAAGGGGCCGGACTTCCAACATCTGGCATTTGACCCTTATGGCCTTCCCGACAACCGCGGAACGATCGTACAGAACTATCTCGAAACCGAATTTGGCGACGCATTTAAACGTATCTATAAACGTTCTGAGATTGGCTTGGCTCAGCTATTCGACAATGCGGGCGCCGGCAGCGTCGGATTAATTTTTATCGATGGCAGTCACACGTTCGAAAACGTCATAGTCGACTTTTTCTGGGCCGACGCGCTCTGTTGTGTCGGCGGGTATATTATATTCGATGATGCCGACTATCCAGCTATCGAGACGGCGATTAATTATATCGAAAAGAACAGACCTAATTACCAGATACACAGATCGGCAGCGGTCAACACAACAATACTTTTCAAGACCGCGGATTATGAAATTCCCTGGTATGCTTTTGCGCCGTTTGAAGTTGCGGAACGCAAGGACTGGGACAAAAAAACCAGCTTGAGCTTATCTACTGCATGTGTCTTGTGGCCACGAACCAGTGGGTTAAACAGTTGCCACCACAAGGTTTTTTGTCGATGACAATTTGCGTGTTCAGAGGCATGTCGGCCTGAAGCTTTGTTTTCTGACCATACTCTAACGAACGGCGAGCTTGGCTTCGCAGTCTTCAGATTCGTTGGCGGGCGGCGGAGAAGCACAAAGTTCAAAAATTTTCCCATTAGAAACATTCAAGACTCTTGATGCCCGCCGAACAAGTGCTGGTCTGTGAGCAACGACAATGCGTGTTATCGGCATTTGCTCTACCAATTGGGCGATTGCTTCTTCGGTTTCCGGATCGAGGTTCGCCGTGCCTTCGTCAAGGATAAGAATTCGTGGTTGGCGATAGAGCGCTCGCGCCAGCAGAACGCGCTGCTTTTGTCCTCCCGAAAGGCTTGATCCCATATCTCCAACCAGGGTAAGATAATTCATCGGCATTCGGGCAATGTCGTGATGGATTTGCGCCGCCGCAGCGGCCAAATGGACCCGCTCCATGTTTAGGTCCGGATCGAAAAAAGCGATATTGTCCGCAAGCGTGCCAGATAGAAGACGATCATCTTGGGCGACAATACCAACTTGCGCGCGCCAAGCTCTCCATAATTCAGACCTCGCAATATGACCCTCAATTAAGATTTGTCCGGCATCCGGTTTTTGTAGGCCCAGAAGTATTTTGAGCAGCGTGGATTTGCCACCTCCCGAGGCACCGGTTATGGCCACGAAGTCTCCGGCCTTGATCTGCAAACTAACGTCTTGAAAAATCCAGGGATCTGACGCGCCGTAACGGAACGATAGTTCCTTGATCGCAATGTCTCCAACGACTTGCAGCGGAGCTACGACACCAGCGTGTATCTCGGCATCCTGAGTCACGATATCACCGACCCTCTCAAGATGTACCCCCAACATCTTGAACTGAAACCCTTTGGTAATTAACGATAAAACACGATCAGTAAAGGTCTGTCGGAACGACAGAAACGCCATTAACATACCAATCGAAAATCCTTGGGCTGTTAGAATGGCGCGAGCTCCCAAGTAGAGAACAATAATTGTCTGCACCCCGATAATTGTCGATTGCAGAAGGGTTGCCGTTATTTGAAAGCGGCTAAGGGAGAGTGAAGCATTGAACGATTTTCCGAACAAATTGCGCCATGCGCCTTCGCGCTCCGCCTCTCGCCCCATCAATTTAATCGTCGTCGCAGCGCGCACGGTTTCCATTACATGCGACTGTTCTACTGCGGAGGTTACAATTGATTCTTGTGTACGTGAACGCATGACCGGGTAATAGGCGAATGTCACACCTATCACTAGGAGAAGAGACAAAAGTACAACCAGTGCCAATACAGGTGCATAAACGAATAGTATGCAGCCTGCAACGACAGCCATCCCTCCGTCAATTAGAGCCGAAATGACTCCTTGAGTGATTGCGTCCTGAACGGCCTTGGTAGATTGCATGCGCGACAGAATATCGCCTACGTGACGCTTTTCAAAAAAGCTGGAAGGTAGCCGGATAAGATGGTGCAGCAGATTTCCAACCATTTGGTAGACCATCTGGTTACCTAATAACTGTACCGTCCAATCGCGCATGGCCGTTACTCCGGCCTGAAGCAGAGCGATTGCGCCGAACGCAAGACATATCACCGTGAGTAGATTGAGGTCATTATGACCGATCGCCTGATCGACAACTAATTGCATCTGGAAGGGCAATGCAAATGCAACAATTTGGAGCGCGACCGAAAGAACGATCACCTGCGCCAGGCTTTGGGCAAGTCCGTTGAGGTTCGACCAGAGACTAGAAAGTTTCACCGGCACTTTAGCTTCGATGGATGCGAAATTAGCGCCGGGTGAAATTTCCAAGACGACCCCGGTGAAGTGTTTAGAAAACTCATCGAATTCGAGATCGACCTTGCCGCGAGCGGGGTCATGAATTGTGGCGGATTTCGTTCCGACTTTTTTCAGAACAACAAAGTGATTGAGATCCCAATGAAGGATGGCCGGCAGCTTTAACTTATTAAGTGAGTTCATCTCCGCCTTCAGTGCGCGCGAGGTGAATCCAAGCTGGTCGGCAAGCGTCATTAGGCTACGCAGATTGGCGCCTGACATGGAAATCGGAAATCTCTGCCGCAAGCCGTTCAGATCAATGTCGTGCCCGTGATAGCACCCAATCATGGCCATACAAGTCAAGCCGCATTCAGCGCTTTCGACAGACATGATAACTGGCATGGTTTTCTGGCGCAGAAACCGCAATTCATCCGGAATTTTCATACTCGTTTTCCGACGGCATAAAGAGGATCAAGGAGCCATTCGAGCAAGGATCGCTGATCGATAACCACATCGGCTGTCAGCAGCATCCCAGGCTGAAGAGGCGTCTTTTGACCGTAGGCATCGACATAATCCCGGTCTATCGCTACCCGAACACGAAATACCGGTTCCTTTAGTGCCATTCCAGCAAGCAGCACGTCCCCCGGTGCTAGGATGGTACGGGAAACCGACAAAACCTTACCCTTTGCGGAGCCGAATTTTTCGTAGGGAAACGCTTGGTATTGCAGCGAAACATCCTGGCCGGTCTTTATGAATCCGGCGGCCCGAGAGGGGACAAAAAGCTCCGCCTCCAGTGGGCTGTTCGAAGGCGTCAAAATCATGACTGTATTCCCCGCCGCGACTGTTTGTCCAGTCTGCATAGGAATTGCGGTAACTTTTCCTCGCACTGGTGAGGTGAGAGCGTACTCGTTGCTCGCAAAAATCTGCTCGACCTTCTGATCTAAGGCTGCCTGATCAGCCTGCGCTTGGCTCTTGGCCTGGGCGATCAAAAAAGGTGAAGCGGCAAGCTGGCTGGATATTTGAGCAAGTTGCTGCTCAATTGAAAGCTTTGTGCTGCGAGCCGAAGAAACATCCTGTTGCGCAGTCAATACCGCGCCATTTGCTGTATCTAGCGCTAACTGAGACAGGTAGCCTTTTTTGAAAAGTTCTTGGGCGCGGCCGGCGTTTGCCGCAGCGAGGTTCTGTTTTGCGGCAAGAATCTCGACAAGTTTTCCGGCTTCCTCACGCTGTTTAATCAGGGCCGCCTGCTGATTTACCAACTGATTGCGGTCTGCGATGAGTTTATCAACCTGAGCCTGCCCTGCCAGTCGACTTGCATTGCGTTGCGACTTGGCGCTGTCGGCCAAAGCGCGACCAGCATCACCGTGCGCGGTGTCGGTGGAAAGTCTTATCCTGGCTAATAATTGTCCTGACGAGATCGTATCACCCTCGCTGACGTCAAGGGTTTCCAGTACGCCCCCATCACGCGCCGTCATCCGAATTATTCCAGCCTTAGGGACAAGCCATCCGGTTACCGCCTCTGTCCGTGCGTAGGTGGCAACGGAAGCAAAAATCAATCCGAGGATTATTATCGACACGGCGGCATAGCTGAGGAATGACCAAGATACAGTTGTACCCAGTAGTACCTCACCCTCCAGTTTACGTGCGGCGTGTGAAACGGCTTCGTTACGAAACAGCTTACTCAAAATTTTATGCTTTCATTCCGCTACATAAGAAAATAAATTGTCTAATTTAGGCAGTATAATTTCTTTATTGCAAACAGTTATACATTTCCCACGCATCATTGCATCCTCCCAATCAAATTCAAAACGCCACACATTCCCAAAGAAATGGTGTGAGTTTTGCGCTATGACGTCAAATTTCACCTTATGTCCGTTCAGAATGGCTTCGTTGCCGATTTTATAGAAGGTTAAAAGTCCATATTTCTTTTCGGAATTACGTTTACACAATAGATATTCGATTGCATTTGATGACGTCGAGCCAATAATTTGACAATTATCAGAGAAATACGATCCTTTCCAACTGCGCCTACTTTTTGAAAGTACTTTATTTATAAAAGTATCAAGAATATTCTGAAAATTTTCATGGAATACGTAGGAGGCCAAATGGCGATCTATCAGTTTATTTATAACGTTAAAATACATCAGAGGTCTGGTACTGGACCACCTCAAAAAAGCCAGACGCTGTGAGTGGGACATTCGGGCATGAACCTCTTCTGCAAGTTGTTGATCAAAGCCCTCTGGGTCTTCTAGCTCCATGCCGTTTGACAGTCTCGAAACCGGTCTGTGCAACCAAGAAAAAAGCTGGTGTCCGCGATTGTCAACCTTTACCCGATGAGTCTGCTGAACCGTATAATATTGATTTAAGGCATTTAGAACAAATATTCCATTATCGTCATCTAACAACTGTAAATCATGCGATAGTCGCTTGCTGAACCCTTCCTGAATTGCCTTTATAAAAATTATATATATATCTTTGGATAAAACAGTCTCATTTCCTGAGTATTTATTATAGTAAAATACTATAGATTCTATAGCGGCTTTCGCAGCATTTTCTTCGCTGCCAAATTCCTGCCCCGGCAGGCCATAAGCCTTTCGCCAATTGGCTACCGCACGAAAAGCGCCAAAATCAACCATTGCGCCGTCAATCGATTGATTCGACGTAATAAATTGGCCTTGCCATAATCTTACCGCTCTCGCCGCCCCCATCTGCTCGCCCAAGCGGCAAAAAATGTCTCGAATAGCGGCGGTATCTTTGAGAAAATCAGACCGTACCAAGCTTCGAACCCGATCGGCGTCAAGATATTGATCCGACCCTGGAAACCCCGAGGTTCCAAAATATATACTTCTTTCGAAATGGGCGGGTCGAATGAAGTTTTTCCGGACTACGATCGCACAAGGTTCCTCCCCCTGCCCAAAATCAAACGTCTCCCCGGTTGCTATAACAGCGATAACCGGCACCGCCCCGAACGGAAGTTCTTCGTCTGCGAGTCTGCTATTGATGACCTCCTTAACAGCTTCTTTCAAGCTTAGCCTTCCGTGGGAATGTGCCCGGTCGATATTTCGCCCGACTAGAGGTGTTGGACCAATCCCCTTTGCGTTATAAAGGCCAAACACCCCGCATCGCCCGCTGCCACCCACGGCCGTACCCTTCGTGGCACCGTAGCGGTCCGCAAAAACAATCTTTTCCGCGCCATTGCCTGACACCGCTGGTTCAGTAGACGAATAGCAAAACTCATCTAGTAACCACGATGACACGACATCATATTCGTCGCGGTCAAGCGTATTTATTCCGTTTCTTAGAAAGAAATCGTGATTAATCCAGATTAGTTTGGGAGATTTCAGTCTATGAACAACAAATGAAGAAAGCAGACTTTCCCCATATGGCGTCATGTCGATTGAGTTTTCGTGTTTCATTGGGAAACCCCTTCGTCTTCAATCGCATGACCTTCCGTAAGTGTTGTCGGCCGAATAACAATATCAATAACTTTTCTACAACCACGTCGACTTTTAATCCCCCACACATGGCTGAAGCGCCCTTCAAACAGTGTTCTTAACTGGCGATGAAGATCTCGCGCATGTCCGAACGGCGCGACAAAATCAAGAATGACAAGATTATCTCCCTCATTCAACTCACTGTCGTGTAACAACCTATCTGTACGCACCAGATCGTCAATAACAATGTCGGTTAGGTAACCCCAAATTGCATAAGCAACCGGATGTGACAGTTCGTTATAAAGTATAGATACTTGCCAAAGCTTCAAAGCTGGTAAGACCTGAGCCTTAAGTGCGCCAATCTTGAATGTGTTTCTCGGCGTCGAGAACAAAATATTTGTTATGCACCCAAGATTATGGTTCAGCGCAAGTTGATAGAAATTGGGTTTTGTAACAGAGAATTTGTCTGACATTCCGGACCATTCAGGAAAACGAGGGGCGCCCCTATCTGGGGTGCCCCAATTTGCTAGTGGGTAAGAATCCAGGCCACACCGGCACCCGCACCGCCGATGATCGCGCCGACGGGACCGCCGATAGCCCCGACCATGGCGCCGGCGCCCACGGAACCGATGAATTGAACCGAAGGGGGAACCTCGGAGTTCACTTCATGAAGAAGATCGGCACCCGAGACGGCTTCAATTTCATCGTTAGACAAATCACGCATATTTAGTCTCCTTATTGTTTCCACCCATGATGGGCAATGAAACTCTAAATATAGATGTTATGTAAGGTCAATGTTAAATATAAAAAAATCTCAACATATTCAATCTATACAATAAACAGAAAGCGCCATTATCGCAGATTACTGTGCAATCTTCGGTTAAATTATTATTATATATTTTTTGAATTTTATTAATTACAGTATGGCTAATAACTATAAGAAACAATTAAAAAATATTGTTTCAAATGATTTTATTTATTGGGCCATTTTGTGATTTTATATTAGGTGCCACGCATTGTTAAATGCATGACTAATCTGAAAGATGTTAGTGGCTCTCAACGGCGTTCCCCCAGAACTGGAAAATTGATATTTTTCTTATTTTTCCACTTAACTAAACGCATGAGGAGAGCGAGTCAAGAAATATCTATCGTGGATTGTGTCCAACGTAACCAATTTGTCAAAATTCCGCTCATAATTTCGCGTCTATTTAAAATTAATTAACCTGTATGTGCCATCGTTTTGGAAAGAGGAGGCCGCAGAATGCAATCGAAATTTAATATCCGCCCTTTTGGAATTTTAACTTCGGCAATTGAGGTTAACAAAGTTGGCTTTGTAAGTTATATCTTTACTTGGATTCTAACCGTTGTATGTTTGCTTGCCTTTTCATTTATTGGCGTTAGGGAAATTGATCTTAATGTACAAGATCATTCTACCTTATTTTTATTTGCGTCTGGATCTATTTTTACTATAGTCGCCCTCACAATTTTTACTGTCTCAAACAGGACGCGTAAAAGCTAACCTAACGTCTCCATGACAAGCGTATCAGTCTGAGCAAAAGTTCGGGGTACTACGTGTCAGATTTTAACGATAACGCGTCTGCTTTTATCCTTTGAGGGGCATCTTGGAAGAGAAAACACGAGATCGTTTGATTGTATTGGCACCGTCTGGGGTAGCGTTTTTTGGTGGACTGCTCATTTATTCGGCGTTGCCAAAAACATTTCTGACGCTCATTGCTGTCCTTGTCGTGGCGGGCTTAGTTTCTGCGGTTCTTTCGTTGCTTCCCCCAGTTCAACGGGCAAGGCAGCGCATGATAAAGCGTAAATATCCTGTTGAATAGGATCGCGCATTACTTTTCAGTGATGCTTCCAAAAATATTGTCGATTAAGTTTATTCTGACTTTGATTTATTCACACAATGTATCTTTTGGAGATGCTGTATGTGTGCTTGGACATTGACCTTGTTTGAACTACACCGCCCTTTCCTGGCCTCGTCCATTGTCCGGACGGAACTTTTGCGGTAGCGCTTTGCTGGGAGCAGATTTGTCGAAGACGTTTAATGTCGTGGGCTTTTTGACGCTTTGGGCCGCTTTTACAACGCGCGCCTGTGCATCTTTCCGTAGGCGGTCGAACTTGGCGACGTCCCAGGTATTGCGCATGACATCGGCCCGTTCATAACCGACGATCTTGCCGCTTTGGTCTTTTATCGGCTTGTCAATCGTCACTTCTTTGCGGCCGCCAAAGGCGACGACCACTTTTTCACCTACGACAGCGCCGGCCTCCTCCAGAGCGCGCGGCAAGTCCACGCCCCAGACTTTCGACCGCTTTCTTCAAGGGTGACATAGTGGCTCGGCTTTTCGCCCTTCTGATCTTGGTAGGGGGCTGTGCCGGTTTCGACCATCTTGCCGACGTAAACGCGATTGGACAGGAACCGTTCCGCTGCGATTTCGCGCGCCTTGGCTACGGCTTCGGGACTATCGCCCCTGTCAGCCATGATTTTGCCGGGGCTTAAATCGACCTTAGGTTCATCTTCGTGCGGTGCGGCACGTTCGTCAAACTGCGGCCTCTCGACCGGCTTCGGGCGCTTGGTATCGTTGCTGACCACATTCTCCGTCCCGGCCTGGCCACGCTCAGCCTGATACTCTGCAAGGCGGGCCTGGTCGAGTTTATCAGGCGAATATCCGCTGACGTTCATTCCGCGCAGGCTCGCTTGCAACCAGGCTTCCCGCTTGAACTCCCTTGTGCCGGACAGCTTCAATTCCGACCAACCGCGCGATTCGGCCAGATCGATCATGGATGCGATGACGGCCGGGTCTTCAAGGCGCGTCGTCAAGCGTTTTTCTCCGGCTTCAAAGGCGACGTCATGTTTGTCGTCACGGAAATGATACTTATCGTCCGCGATCAGGTAGCGCTTTTCCAGCCCCTCCCGAAGCATACGCAACCGTTCGGCTTGCCGAGCAGCGCTCTGCTGGCATGGCGCAGGGGGATATCTTCCCAGACACCATTTACCAGATAACCGAAGAAGGTCAGAAGGCCCGAACAGGTAATCTCTCCCTTCGCATAGGTGGTCAAACGCTCGGGCCGGTAGGGCTCCAGCGCCCGCTCGACCATCTGGGCCACATCCTCTAGACCGTCCAGCGCCTCAAGGGTTTGCGTCCTGATTTCCTGAAGGCTGCGTTTCTGTCCCCCAAACAGATTGCCGAAAATATTGGGCAGTTTGCCTGTATTAGGCCGGTAGACAACGGTAAGATACAGTTCCGTGCGCATCTGGCGATGCGTGTCAAACGTCTGATAATAGTCTTCGGCCAGTTTGTGGGCAAAGCCGTTGTCATAGACTCCGTTCAGGCGCTCCTGCACCTGACGGCGGATCTTGTGCGACCACAGGGCCACCTGCCCACCGCCCAGACCGCGCAACAGATTGATCAGGCCTTCCTTATAGGCGGCAATGTCGGCTTCGTCGCGCGATTCAAAACTGATCCCGCGCAGCTTCCAGGTCGCCACCAGATCACCGGTACGGCGAAGCTGAACAACATTGGCGCGCAAATGGTTGCCAAAAGGCATATAGATGCCGACCGGCACCTGATCAGCCGATGCCGCCTTAATCCGGGCTTTGGATTTCATGGAGGTTATCGCTTCCTGTATTTGAGGGGCGTATAGGTCACCGCCCCCCAGTGACGGCGCGGGCCATACATAGCCATGCGCAGGCGTAATCTCAGGATCAACTGGTTCAGACGCTGGTCATCCTGTCGGGTAATCATCCGCATCCACACATAGGCTGGCAGCCAGATGGCAATGATCAGGAAGGTCAGATAGACATTCACAAACAAGGCCAGCATTGCCACCAGCACCGCAACTCCGGTCAGGATGATAAACGGTACCATCGGTACCCCCAGAAACATCGGGGGACGTGTACAGCCTCTGAAGACAGGATCACGGAACGACACCACGGATCAGCTACCCGAGCCGCCAGCAAACAGTTGCGGGCCAATGGCCGCTGCACCGCCGACCAGAATGCCGCCAAAGAAGATATGTGCTACTTCCGACCATTTGGCATGCTGGAACATCATCTTGATGCCGACCCACATCAGGGCGATCACAATCACCACCACACCGACACCGGTCAGCGTTGTCCTGATCCAGTTAAGGCCGGACGTCAGTTGCGCCATCTGGGCATAGGCCGGTGTGGCACAGACCAATGCAAAACCGGCAAGTGAACCTAAGCGGGCGATTTTATTACGTGTATAGCTATCCATGAGTTTTCCCTAAAAAAGCAAAGCCGAAACCGGCTGATCTGACAGTGCAGTTGAAGATGGCGCTGAGGCCTGTGGTTGTGGAAACGGCGGACTGTCCGCGCGCGATACAAAGAGCGCATGCCCCGAAACAACAGGGGGCGCAGGAGGTGGTTTTGCGGGCCTTCCCGCATAACGCACCCTGGCTTCCGACGTCAGCTTGGGCACAACTGGAGCGATTGCCGAAGCAAGCTCCACCAGGCTTGGAGACGGCTTAACCGACACAACCTTTGCGACATATCCCAGCCTGTAACCTGCCTTGAAATTACCGGTGTAATAGCAGGAGAATGCATCGGTCAGAGCCGTGGAAGACCGCCCGGCACGACGGTAACAGTCCTCCAGAATTTGCGCCCCTGCCCGCATGTTGGCGCAGACATCAAAGCCCGTACGGATCGACAGACCATAACGAGCAAAGTTCTTTCTGTTCACCTGCATCAGGCCAATAGAATAATTATATCCTTTGTTTTCCAGCATTTGTGCTGTGGCAATAGCCTCAGCCAGTGTCTTAGGCTGACGCTCAAGACGTGCCCCGACCACACCTATGGCATAGGGGTTGAAGCTTGATTCAACCGCCGCAATCCGATGCAAGGTATCAATGTGTACGTGGGGGGGGGGCGCATAGCTCCGCCACTGCCGCGAAGTCCATAATCGCCAGCCGCTTTCAAATGAATTTACAGGATTTGAACGCTACTTTTGCGGGAGCCTAGGCAAAAGGATTCCGCAACGCAATATCTATATGCGAGTTAATCGCATTTAATCCACAGATTGTGTTATAATAACCAAAATAGACGCGAGGCCGCAAAATCACTTCCAATAGACCAGAGAAACATGCAAATGCGCAAATTGGGGGCCTTGTCCGCTATTTGTGTTGCGCCCGCCCATATATCGACAAGTGACACTTGACGCTTGTCAGTCCAAGCTGTATCTATTATTTATGGAGATCGAGAGCATTGACCACAAAGGCCTGAGACGGTTTTTCGAAACCGGCAATGCCAAAGGACTGGTGGGTGATGCAGACAGGATTCGCAAGATTCTGGTTTTTATTGATGCCGCCAGCAGCCTCGAAGAACTGGCAATCCCGCCCAATTACGGGTTGCACGAACTGACAGGGAACCGAAAAGGTACCTGGTCCATGACGGTAACAAAAAATTGGCGTCTGACTTTCCGTATAAATGAATCTGGCGCGATCATCGACATGAATTTGGAGGACTACCATGGCTCTTAAGATGCACCCGTCTCTTGCCATCCATGTCGGAGATTGGTTGAAAACAGAAATTGTTAATCCAACAGGGCTGAGTGTTACCTCATTAGCAACGCATTTTGGCGTTTCACGGCAAGCGTTGAGCGCATTGCTGAATGGCAATGCCAGTTTGTCTGCTGATATGGCTATCCGTTTTGAAAAAGCTTTCGGTGTCAAGGCAGACACTCTCTTACGTATGCAAACAACCTATGAACTTGCTCAAACACGCGCTCATGAGAATGATATCAAGGTTGAGCGCTTGGCCGTTGCGTAGTCATTACGTTTTCGCGCCCGAAGCAGACGTCGCAGGTTTGGCAAATGCATGGCCGCAATAGCGGAAATACTTGATGGACCCAAATGAAAGATACACGCAGCGCCTATCCGCTTACTTGGCGGCGCGCTGCCATAGAGGGAGTTTTAAGAATCGCACGAAGAAAACAGCGACGGGGGAGTAATATCGGATGAAGGTTTTTATCAGTTGGAGCGGCAGCCGTAGCAAAGCTGTTGCGAACGCATTGCGAGAGTGGTTGCCGCTAGTTCTACAATACGCCAAGCCTTGGGTATCAGATAAAGACATTGGCGCTGGGGAACGATGGGCGCAATCCGTTGCAGGCGAACTGGACGCCTCAAATTTCGGCATCATCTGCATCACGCCCGAAAACCTGCAATCCGAGTGGATTCTTTTTGAGGCTGGAGCGTTGTCTAAATCGATGCTCGACGCTAAAGTCATTCCGCTACTTTTCGGATTAGAACTAAGCGATTTGAGTGGGCCACTCTCGCAATTTCAAGCTCAAAAAGTGGATGAAGCTGGTATGATGGAAGTTATTCGCGCCATCAACAAAGTCTCTGACAACCAAGCCAATGATCAGATCGTGACGCGATCCGTCCCGCTACTTTGGCCTGCGTTGCAGGCCGAACTCAACAAAATTCCCGATACACAACCTTCAGAAAAGCACATGCGCCCGCAGCATGAAATCTTAGAGGAACTTGTGACCGGAGTGCGCGGGCTAAACACTCGGATACGAGATTTCGATCCAGAATTGGCCGAAAAAGATAGGCTCTATCGCCGCCGAAAGTATCGACTCCACCCCCGCATGTTTGAAGAATTCATCTTTACCTCGTCGGAAATTGATGACGGGCCGAGTGTGCTCCTCCTAATGGGTGGCATACTGCGTGATGATTTCCCCTGGCTTGCCGAGTTGTTTACGGAGTCCTATCGTGAAATCCGCGACGGCGGCCCGGAGGTTGCCGAACGCGCCCTGAACAGGTTGAGAAGAGCGGTGAAATATCTGTCACGCGGCACCATGGTCAGAGAATTCATGGGCAATTCCAAGGATGCCATGGTGATGATGGAAGAACTGCCGATGATTTTGGATATGTCCCTTCACCACATTCTTGCTCGATCGGACCAGGGTAAACCGACGGATGAAGACAAAGGTGAAAGAGACTAGATCGGCATGAAATTTAGCTGAATCGGGGTTCCCAAATCAGAGACATTCTGATTCACTTTTTCCGACAGGAGGAAGTGAGATGGGTCGTCCTTTATCTATGGATTTGCGCGA
>Ga0222423_1000380_pt1 | contig 34484 bp, 27 predicted proteins | sample 3A0metagenome_FD_182472 | JGI IMG/M metagenome (GOLD analysis project Ga0222423, IMG submission 182472) | Enriched microbial communities from leaf-cutter ant dump, University of Wisconsin, Madison, United States - 3A0 (version 2) | ecosystem: Environmental > Terrestrial > Nest > Insects nest >...
TGGCCGAGACCCGCGCCTACGGCTTCGAGAAGGTGCGGCAGGAGCAAATCGAACTGGGCGCCAAGGTGCGCGCGCTGCTCGAATCGCGCGGCTTCCCCAGCGTGGCGGCCGAGGGCTTCAAGGCCCCCGGCGTGGTGGTGAGCTACACCACCGACCCCGGCATCCAGAACGGCAAGAAGTTCCTGGAGGCGGGCCTGCAGACCGCCGCGGGCGTGCCGCTGCAGTGCGACGAGGGGCCGGAGTTCAAGACCTTCCGCATCGGCCTGTTCGGGCTGGAGAAGTGGCACAACGTGGACCGCACGGTGGGCCACCTCGCGGCCGCGCTGGACCGGATCGCCTGAGCCCTTGCTCGCCCCGCCCGACCACGCCCGCCTGCTGCGGCGGGCCCAGCGCCAGGCCACCGGCCTGTTGCTGGCGGTGGGCGCGGTGTTCGCGCTGACCTATGCCTTCCCGCCCGGCCTGCTGGTGGCGGGCGTGCGCGCGGTGGCCGAGGCCGCCATGGTGGGGGCGCTGGCCGACTGGTTCGCGGTGTCGGCCCTGTTCCGGCGCATTCCGCTGCCCCTGGTGCAGCGCCACACCGACATCATCGCGCGCAACAAGGACCGCATCGGCGGCAACCTCGCGGCCTTCGTGCGCGACAAATTCCTCGACGCGCCCTCGCTGGTGCAGCTGATCCGCCGGCACGACCCGGTGGACATGCTGGCGCTGTGGCTGGCCGCGCCGGCCAACGCCGACCTGCTGGGGCGCCAGGTGGCGCGCCTCGCGCTGGCGGGGCTGGACACGGTGGAAGACGCCAAGGTCCAGCGCTTCATCGCCCAGGCGGCCCGCGCGCTGCTGGGGCAACTGGACCTGTCGCGCTCCATGGCCTCGGCCCTGGCCGCGCTCACCCACGGGGGGCGGCATCAGGCGCTTCTGGACGACCTCTTCGAGCGCCTCTCCGCCGTGGTGCGCCGCGAGGAGACCCGCGCCTTCGTCTCCGACACCCTGGTGCAATGGCTGCGGCGCGAGCACCCGCTGAAGGAAAAGGTGCTGCCCACCGACTGGCTCTCCGGCAAGGGCGCCGACGCCATCACCCACGCGCTCGACACGCTGCTCCAGGCCATGGCCGAGGACCCGGCGCACGAGTTGCGCGGGGCGCTCGACGCGGCCCTGCAGCGCCTCATCGCCCGCCTGCAGGACGACCCCGACTGGGTGCGCCGGGGCGAAGAAGTGCGCGCCTACCTGCAGAACGACGCGGTGCTGGGCCGCTACGTGCACGACCTGTGGGCCGGCCTGCGCGAGCAGCTGCGCGCCGACCTGGGCGACAAGGACTCCGCCATCGCCCGCCGCGTGGCCGCCATGGGGCGCTGGCTGGGCGAGGCGCTGGCGCAGGACGCGGCGCTGCGCGCGCGCCTGAACGTGCGCCTGGAGCTGTGGGCCGCGCAGTGGGCGCCCGAGGTCTCGGAGACGGTGGCCGAGCACATCCGCGCCACCGTGCAGCGCTGGGACGCCCAGGAGATGGCGCGGCTCGTGGAGCTGCACATCGGCCGCGACCTGCAGTACATCCGCATCAACGGCACGCTGGTGGGCGGCTTCATCGGGCTGGTGCTGTTCCTCATCGCGCACGCCGGGGCGCTGTGGGCGGCGGTGGCGGGGCGGTAGGGCCCGCCTGATCAGCCCCCGCCGCGCTCCGCCTCCTCGGCCTCGTGGGCGCGGGCGATCGCCAGGATCACGTCCCGCGCCAGGCGGCGCTTGGGCACGGGCAGGCGCAGGTAGACCTCGAACAGCTCGCGGTCGTCGTAGCCCAGGCCCGCGTGCCAGGGGCGGGGCGGTTTGCTGGTGCGTGGCGCTTCGTTCTCGCCGTAGCCCAGGGCCTGGGCCGAGGTGCCCAGCCACTGGGCCAGGGTGACGAGCTTTTTGTAGTCCGGCAGCGTCTCGCCGCGCAGCCAGCGGCGCACGCCATGCAAGGTCATCGGCTTGCCCCAGTGGCGGGTGTTGAACTCGCGCTCCAGCACGGCGGGGCGTGGTTCGTAGCCCGCCGCCGCCATGGCGTCGCGTAACCGGGCCGCAAACTGTTCCTTTGCATCTTGCATGCCCGCGAGGCTATGTATCGCACTGGGCAGTGAAGTAATTGGCGGGCGTAGTTAATGGAGTTGATTTAACTTATAGTTACGTTTCTGTGGCGCCCTGATTGAGGGCTGCATAGCATTCGCTAGCAGGCGGCAACTCTTGATGAAAAGGAGACAAAAATGAAGTGGATTCGCGCAATCATTCAAGCGGTCATCGCTATCGCATTGGGACTTTCGCTCCATGGTGTTATCGCCCAAGAGACTTCCCCGCAATACCAACCCCTTTCCCCATCCAGCGGAAGGCAGGTGCAATTCCCTTCCAAGTTCTGCCTGGGCTACTGGGGAAACGATTTCACCTGTAAGGACGGAACAGTCTCGGCAACGCTGTTCGAACCGCAGGGCCCGTGGTCGGCAGTCGTCCTCGTAAGTCATGGCTCGCAGGGATTGGATCAGCGCCATTTCGAGTATGCCGATGCACTCACCAGGAGCGGCTTTGCTGCGGCCGTCATTGACCACTGGACACCGAGAGGCGTCAGCCAAGCCAGCCAGAACTACACGCAGATGACCCAGAGAGGGGGGACGACCTCCTCCATTGCAACCGATGCGATTTTTCTGGCGCAGCACCTGAAATCGCAGTTCCCCAATATCAAGAAGGTAGGGTTGATCGGCGAGAGCATGGGCGGCATCGCCGTTCTGCAGCTTGCCAAACAGCGCATGGTGGAACTATTTGCCACGGGCAGGCTGGCGGCTCCAGGTGGCACGCCCTTTGAATTTCCCATCCAGGCCATGGCGAGTCTCTATCCGGGATGTTTTGAGCAGGTCGTCGGTGAGCGTTTCAATGCCACGTCCCTGCTCATGCTGGTGGGTGAAAAAGATGACCACACGCTTGCTTCGCATTGCGTCGAATACCAGGATTGGATCAACACCCATGGCGGTCATGCGAAAACCGTCGTCGTGCCGGGGGCCTATCATGATTTCGATGCCCCGCACCGGGCTACCTACAACCCTCGGTCGCAGAACCTAGCCAAGTGCCGGTACATCGTGACGGGCGAGACCATGCGTCTCGTAGACAGCGGGAAAGAACTGCCCTACAACCTCGCCGGGCAAAGCCAATTGCCGCGTGAATGCTCCCGATCGGGCCTCTGGTCCGGCCATGCGGGCAACCGCTTCGTGGCCGTGCCCTTGTGGATGGATTTCTTCAAGAAGGAACTGCAATGACGGCGCATCCGGCCTAGAACCGGGGCAGGTCCGGGTGGCGGATCTGCCCGCCGCGCACCAGCATCTTTCCGTACTCCGCGCAGCGGTTCAGCGTGGGGATGACCTTGCCGGGGTTCAGCAGCCCGTCCGGGTCGAAGGCGGCCTTCAGGCCCCGCATCTGCGCGTTCTCCTCGGCGGTGAACTGCACGCACATGCTGTTGAGTTTTTCCACGCCCACGCCGTGTTCGCCGGTCACGGTGCCGCCCATCTGCACGCTGGTTTCCAGGATGTCGGCGCCGAAGAGTTCGCAGCGGTGCAGCTGGTCCGGGTCGTTGGCGTCGAACAGGATCAGCGGGTGCAGGTTGCCGTCGCCCGCGTGGAACACGTTGGCGCAGCGCAGCTGGTACTTCTTTTCCATTGCCTGGATCGCCAGCAGGATGTCGGCCAGGCGCTTGCGCGGGATGGTCGAGTCCATGCACATGTAGTCGGGGCTGATGCGGCCGCTGGCGGGAAAGGCGTTCTTGCGCCCGCTCCAGAAGCGCAGGCGCTCGGCTTCGTCCCGGCTCACGCTCAGGGCGGTGGCGCCGGCGGCGCGCAGCACAGCGCTCATGCGCCCGATCTCTTCCTCCACCTCCTCGGGCGTGCCGTCGCTCTCGCACAGCAATATCGCCTCGGCCGTGAGGTCGTAGCCCGCGTGCACGAAGTCCTCGACGGCGGCGGTCATGGGCTTGTCCATCATCTCCAGCCCGGCGGGGATGATGCCCGCCGCGATCACGGCGGCCACGGCGTCGCCCGCCTGCCGCACGTCGCCAAAGCTCGCCATGATGCAGCGCGCGAGCTGCGGCTTGGGGATGAGCCGGACGGTGACCTCGGTCGCCACGGCCAGCATGCCCTCGCTGCCGATCACGGCGGCCAGCAGGTCGTAGCCGGGCGCGTCCAGCGCACCGCTGCCGAACTCCACGGGCTCGCCTTCGGCGGTGAAGCCCTGGATCTTGAGCACGTTGTGCACCGTCAGGCCGTACTTCAGGCAGTGCACGCCGCCCGAGTTCTCGGCGATGTTGCCGCCGATGGTGCAGGCGATCTGGCTGCTGGGGTCGGGCGCGTAGTACAGGTTGTACGGTGCCGCCGCCTCGCTGATGGCGAGGTTGCGCACGCCGCACTGCACGCGGGCGGTGCGGGCCACCGGGTCCAGGTCCAGGATGCGGTTGAACTTGGCGAGCGACAGCGTGACGCCCATCGCATGCGGCATGGCCCCGCCCGACAGGCCCGTGCCCGCGCCGCGCGCCACCACGGGCGCCTGCAGGCGGTGGCAGGTCTGCAGCACGGCCTGTACCTCGTCATACGTTTCGGGCAGGCAGACGACCAGCGGGCGCTGGCGGTAGGCGGTGAGGCCGTCGCATTCGTAGGGCGTGGTGTCCTCGGCGTGCCAGAGCAGGGCGTGCGCGGGCACCACGCGGGCCAGGGCCTGCACCACCTCGGCCTGGCGGGCGGCGCGTTCTTTATCGGGGGGCGTCATGCCTGGCACTGTAGGGGATGGCGGGCGGCGGGGCGTGAGCTTTTCTGCAGGGGCTTGTGAAAATCGCCCGGATACTACTAATTTGATAGCTTCTGGCGCTTGCTGGATAAGCGCTGGAGGCCGATTTGGCTTGAATTTCTCAGGCCATGGTTTTGCGCAGCCATTCGGCGAAGGCGGCGCATTCCCAGCGGTCCATGGTGCCGGTGCGCCAGCACAGGTAGTGGGCGTGCGGGCTGGCCGTGTCGATGCTGAACAGGCGCACCAGCGTGCCGTTCTCCAGCCAGGGCGCGCCGAGCTTCAGGCGCACCAGGGCCACGCCCATGCCGGCGGCGGCGCCGTCGCACATCAGGCCGATGTCGTTGAACTGCGAGCCCTCGCTGGGCTCCGCCCAGTCCAGCCCCGAGGCGGCGAACCAGGTGCGCCAGGGCTCCAGCGGGCTGCGCAGCAGGGGCACGCCCTCCAGGTCCTCGGGTCGGTCGAACGGGCCGTGCTCGCGCACGAAGGCGGGCGAGGCCAGGGGCGTGACCACGTCGCGGGCCAGCTCCACGTGCTCCACGTCGGCATAGTGGCCGGGGCCGAAGCGCACCATCAGGTCGGCGTCCTCGGCCACCACGTCCAGCAGGGGGATGGAGACTTGCAGCGCCAGGTCGATCTCGGGGTAGGCCTCGGTGAACTGGCGCAGGCGCGGGATCAGGATGGTGCGCGCGAAGGTGGGGGTGACGGCGAGCTTCAAGCGTCGGCGCCCCGGTGCGGCGGCCGCGCCCGGAAAGCGCTGCAGCGCGGTCAGCCCCTCGCGCACGTGGGCCAGGTAGGCGCTGCCCTCGGTGGTCAGCGAGAAGTCGGCCCGGCCGAACAGGCGCGCGCCCAGGATCTGTTCGAGCTGCTTGACGCGGTGGCTCACGGCGCTGGGCGTGACGCACAGCTCGTCGGCGGTCTGCGTCACGCTGCGCAGGCGGGCCAGCGCCTCGAAGGTGAGCAGGCACTGGATCGGCGGGATGCGCCGCGCCGCGGCGGTGAGCAGGGACGACGGCGCCGCGCTGGCCATGGCGGGCTTTAGCGGAACACCACCGTCTTGTGGCCGTTGAGCAGCACGCGGTGCTCGCTGTGCCACTTCACGGCGCGGGCCAGCACCTGGCTTTCGGTGTCGCGGCCCCGGGCGGTGAGGTCTTCCACGGTGTCGGTGTGGTCGGCGCGGGCCACGTCCTGTTCGATGATGGGGCCCTCGTCCAGGTCGGCCGTCACGTAGTGCGCGGTGGCGCCGATGAGCTTCACGCCCCGGTCATGCGCCTGGTAGTACGGCTTGGCGCCCTTGAAGCTGGGCAGGAAGCTGTGGTGGATGTTGATGGCCCGTCCGGCCAACTTTTGACATAGATCAAGGGAAAGTATCTGCATGTAACGCGCCAGCACTACCAGCTCGGCCCCTTCGGCCTCGATAATCTCGAACTGTTTCGCCTCGGCCTGGGCCTTGGTGGCCCCGGTGACCGGGATGTGGTGGAACGGCACGTTGTAGCTCGCCGCGAGCTGGTAGAAGTCGCGGTGGTTGCTGATGATGGCGCGGATGTCGATGGGCAGCAGGCCGCTCTTCCAGCGGAACAGCAGGTCGTTGAGGCAGTGGCCTTCCTTGCTGACCAGCAGCACCGTCTTCATGGGCGCCGCCGTCGCATGCAGGCTCCAGTGCATGGCGTGGGGTTCGGCGAAGCTGGCCAGGCGGGCCTTGAGGGTGGCGTGGTCGTGCTGGTCGCAGGCGAACTGCACGCGCATGAAGAACAGGCCGGTGTCGTGGTCGTTGTACTGCGCGGCTTCTTCGATGTTGCCGCCCTGCTCCAGCAGGAAGCCGGAGACTGCGTGCACCAGCCCCAGGCGGTCGGGGCAGGACAGGGTGAGGATGTAGGCGTTGTTCATAGCTGTGCGATTGTCGCAGCATGGACCTGGGCGCCGGTTACGGGGAAATCAATGGGCGATCCGGGCAATGGCCCCGCAATGGTCCCTTGGCGGGGCATGCTGCTGTATTTGGTGCTGGGCGTGGCCTGGGTGTTCGCGGGCGACGCGGCCCTGGCCCAGTGGGTGGACGACCCGGTGCAGCTCACGCGGTTCCAGACCTGGAAGGGCTGGGGCTACGTGCTGCTGACCAGCGGCCTGGCCTGGTGGATGCTGCGGCGCGTGCGCCGCGCCGAGAAGGTGCGCCTGGCCATGGCGCGGGAGCTGTCGCAGATCGTGCGCCACGCGCCGGCCGGGTTCGCCCGCGTGGCGCCCGACGGGCGCCTGCTGTGGGCCAACGCCCGCCTGTGCGCCCTGCTGGGCCTGCCGCTGGCACGGGTGCGCGGCCTGGACTTCCGCGACGTGATGCAGGCACCCGACCGCGCGGGCGCCGATGCCCAGCTGGCGCGCCTGCTGGCCGGCGAGATCGACCACTACGTGGGCGAGTGCGAATGCCAGCGCCCCGGCGACGGCCGCAGGGTGCCCGTGCTGTGCACCGTGACCCAGATCCCCGGCGCCGACGGCGAGGCCCCGCACCTGGCCTGCGTGGTGCAGGACCTGGACGAGATCACGGCGGCGCGCGCCGCCCTGCAGGCCAGCGAGGCGCACGAGCGGCTGGCCGCCACCGTGGTGGACAACTCCGTCGAGGGCGTGGTGGTGACCGATGCGAACAGCCGCATCCTCTCGATCAACACGGCGGTCACGCGACTGCTGGGCTACACCGAGGCCGAGCTGCTGGGCAAGACGCCGCGCGTCTTCAAGTCGGGCCGGCATGGCAAGGCGTTCTACGAGGCCCTGTGGGCGTCCGTGCGCCAGACGGGCCACTGGGAGGGCGAGATCTGGAACCGCCGCAAGAACGGCGAGGTGTTCCCCGAATACATGTCCCTGTCGGCCGTGCGCGACCCGGCCGGCACGGTCACGCACTACGTGTGCATGTTCACCGACATCTCCGAGGAGAAGGCGCGCGAGCGGCAGCTCGAATACCTGGCGCGCAACGACGCGCTCACCGGGCTGTCCAACCGCGCCTGGTTCGCCAGCCAGCTCGGCCACGTGGTGCAGGAGGCGCGCGCCAGCGGCGAGCACGCCGCCGTGCTGCTGCTCAACCTGGACCGCTTCAAGGACGTGAACGACAGCTACGGCCCCACCACGGGCGACGAGGTGCTCAAGCACATCGCGCGGCAGGTGCAGTCGGCCCTGCGGCCCGGCGACGTGCTGGGCCGGCTGGCGGGCGACGAACTGGCCGTGGTGGCGCGCCACCTGCGCCATGCCGACGGCGCCGCGGCCGTGGCGCGCAGCCTGATCGCCGCCGTGGCCGAGCCCTGGCGCTCGCCCGACGGCTTCGAGGTGGTGGTCGGGGTGAGCGTGGGCATCTGCATGTTCCCCGAGCACGCGGACTCGGCCGAGCTGCTGCTGCAGGGCGCGCACGCGGCCGTCTACGGCGCCAAGGCGCAGGGCCGGGGCGCGTGGTGCTTCTTCCACGAGGCCATGACCCAGGCCGCGCGCGAGCGGCTCGCGCTCGAATCGCGGCTGCGCCTGGCGCTGGCGCAGGGGCACCTGATGGTGGTGTACCAGCCGCAGGTGGACATCGCCACGGGCCGCATCCTGGGCGCCGAGGCGCTGGTGCGCTGGAACGACCCGGAGGAGGGCATGATCTCGCCCGCGCGCTTCATCCCCGTGGCCGAGACCTCGGGCATGATCGGGCCGCTGGGCGAATGGGTGCTGCGCGAGGTCTGCCGCCAGGGCCAGCAGTGGCGCGCCCAGGGCCTGCCCGACCTGACGCTGGCCGTCAACGTCTCGCCGCGCCAGTTCCACCTGACCGACCTGGCCGGCTGCGCGTCGGGGGCGCTGGCCGACTCGGGCTTTCCGGCCGAGCTGCTGGAGCTGGAGATCACCGAGACCGCGCTGGCCGAGCGCACCGAGGAAGAGGCGCGCCAGGTGCTCACCCGCCTGCGCGGCCTGGGCCTGCGCATCGCGGTGGACGACTTCGGCACGGGCTACTCGTCGCTCGCGCAGCTCAAGCGCTTCCCGATCGACGTGCTCAAGATCGACCAGGGCTTCATCCGCGACATTCCGCAGAGCGAGGACGACATGGCCATCAGCGCCGCCATCATCGCCATGGGGCACAGCATGGGCCTGTCGGTGCTGGCCGAGGGGGTGGAGACCGAGGGGCAGCTCGCCTTCCTGCGCGAGCGCGGCTGCGACGCCTACCAGGGCTACCTGTGCAGCCGGCCGCTCTCGGCCCCGGAGTTCGCCGCGCTGCTGCGCGAGCGCGGCTGAGCGCTACTCCTGTTTATTCCTTCTTGCCGCCCCATTGCTTGCGCAGTTCCGCGCAGTGGTCCTTGGGCGGCAGGGCGGGCGTCGCGATGACCGCATCCGCTTCGCTTTCGATAGCTACTGGCGCTTGTCCCGCCTGCGCCAGAGCCACTTTTGACTTCAAATCCACCGGCCAGTGCGTGGGCACGCCCAGGCTGCGCAGCACGTGGCCGCCGCCGGCCACCAGCAGCACCGTCCGGCCGGGACGCAGCGCCTCCTGTGCGGTGCGGGCCATGCTGGCGTCGCGCGCGATCTGGATGCGCGCCATGGGGCCGATCTGCGATTCGGGCAGCAGGCCGCAGTGGCCCTCGCGCAGCGCCGCGTGCTGGCGCTCCAGCGCGGGGGCGGGCAGGTGCCGGTCCCACGCGGCGTCGGCCAGGGCGGCGCGCATTTCGGCGCGGGGCAGGTTGCCGCCCAGCACCGGCACGCCCGCGCGCACGGCGGCCATGGCCACGGGGCCGTAGGCCTTCCAGGGCCAGGCGGCGTCCTTCCACTGCAGGGCGGCCTGGACCTGGGCCTCGGTGGCGTCGGGGGGCAGGCCGGCGGTGTCCTGGCCGCGCTCGGCCATCTCCATCACCAGGGCCGCCAGCTGCCCGCGCGCCGCGAGCCACTGCACCGTCTCGCGCTGCAGGCGCTGGTGGTCGGGCGCGTCGTGCTGCTCGCCCAGCAGCAGCACGTCGGCGGGCAGCAGCGCCTGCAGGCGGGCCGGCGGCGCTGTGTCCACGCTGGCGCAGGCGGCCAGCAGGGGGAAGAGGGAAAGGAGAAAGACCCGGGGCGGTGGCATGTGCATGGGCGCAATGCTACGCGGGTGGGGATGGGCTCCACGCCGCCCTTGACGCAGGTCAAGTGTTGCCGCGCACCCGCTGCCTACACTGCCCGCATGCGGTCCAAGCCCACGCTCACCACCAAGCTCCTGGCCCTGGGCGCGGGCTTCCTGCTGGTGGCGCTGGCGTCCATCAGCCTCACGCTGTGGGTGACCTGGAAGCTCGAAGGCGGCGCCGCCGCCGTGAACGAGGCGGGCCGGCTGCGCATGAACATGCTGCGCATGGTGCTGGTGCTGCAGGCCGAATCGCCCGAGGCCGTGCAGGAGCGCGCCCGCCTGTTCGACGCGAGCCTGGAGCTGCTGCGCACGGGCGACCCGTCGCGCCCGCTGTTCGTGCCCTGGAGCGAGGACACGCGCGCGCGCTTCGACGCCGTGCGCGCCCAGTGGGCGCAGGCGCGCAGCGGCTGGACGGGGCCGCTCCCGCCCGACCGTGCGCACACGCTGGCGCAGGCCGACGCCTTCGTGCAGCAGGTGGACGGCTTCGTGGAGGCCATCGAGCTGCAGATCGCGGGCTGGACGGCGGCCCTGCACCTGTTCCAGCTGTTCATGATGGCCCTGGCCATCTTCGCCGCCGTGACCTTCATGGCCGTGAGCTACCTGCTGGTCATCAACCCCGTGGCCCGCCTGCAGCAGGCCCAGGCCCGCCTGCGCCAGGGCGAGCTGGGCACGCGCCTGCCGGTGGAGACGGACGACGAATTCGGCCAGCTCGCGGCGGGCTTCAACCTCATGGCGCATGCGCTGCAGGCATCGCACGACGAACTGGAGCACAAGGTGCAGGCGAAGACGGCCAGCATCGCCGTGAAGAACCAGCGCCTGGCCGCGCTCTACGAGGTGAGCGCGCTGGCCGCCGACGCCGGCAGCCTGGAGCTGCTGGCCCAGGGCTTCGTGCAGCAGATCCGCCGCGTGGCCGGGGCCGACGCGGCGGCCGTGCGCTGGTCCAACGAGGCCAACGAGCGCTACGTGCTGCTGGCCGGCGACGGCCTGCCCCGCGCACTGGCCGACGGCGAGCACTGCCTGCACACCGGCAGCTGCCTGTGCGGCCAGCCGCAGGCGCAGGCGCGCACGCGGGTCATCCCCATCACGCCGTCCACGCAGGTGGCCCTGCCGCACTGCCGCGAGGCGGGCTTCGAGGCCATGGTGACCATCCCCGTGCAGATGCAGCAGCGCGTGCTGGGCGAGGTGGACCTGTTCTTTCGCACGCCCATCGCGCTGACCGACGGCCTGCGCGACCTGCTCGAAGCCATGACGCGCCACCTGGCCAGCGCCATGGAGGGCCTGCGCGCCACGGCGCTGGAGCGCGAGGCGGCCGTGGCCGAGGAGCGCGGCCTGCTCGCGCGCGAGCTGCACGACTCCATCGCGCAGTCACTGGCCTTCCTCAAGATCCAGACGCAGCTGCTGCGCGATGCAGTGGCCAAGGGCGACGCGGCGCGGCGCGACCGCAGCATCGGCGAGCTGGACGTGGGCGTGCGCGAGTGCTATGCCGACGTGCGCGAGCTGCTGGTGCACTTTCGCACGCGCACCAGCGAGGAGGACATCGAGTCCGCCCTGCGCGCCACGCTGTCCAAGTTCGAGCACCAGACCGGCATCGCCACCACGCTGGGCATGGTGGGCCACGGCCTGCCGCTGGCGCCGGACCTGCAGATCCAGGTGCTGCACATGGTGCAGGAGGCGCTGTCGAACGTGCGCAAGCACTCGGGCGCCACGCGGGTGGACCTGCTGGTGCACCGGCACCCGCGCTGGCGCTTCGAGGTGCAGGACAACGGCCAGGGCTTCGACGTGGCCGCCGTGCCGCCCGACTCGCTGCACGTGGGCCTGGGCATCATGCGCGAGCGGGGCCAGCGCGTGGGCGCCGTGGTGCAGGTGGAATCCGCCCCCGGGCAGGGCACGCGCGTGTGCATCGAGCTGCCCACCCAGGCCGCGCCAAAGCCCCCCCTCCCCGAGGCCATTGCTGCATGAAAACGCCCCTGACCCTGCTCGTGGTGGACGACCACACCCTGTTCCGCCGCGGCCTGATCGCGCTGCTTTCGCAGGACGCGGGCCTGCGGGTAGCGGGCGAGGCGGGCGACGCGGCCGAGGCGCTGCGCCTGGCGCCCGTGCTCAAGCCCGACGTGATCCTGCTGGACAACCACCTGCCCGGCGTGACGGGCGTGGACGCGATCCAGGGGCTGCGCGAAGTCGCGCCCGCCTCGCGCGTGCTCATGCTCACCGTGAGCGAGGACGGCGAGGACCTGGCCGCCGCGCTGCGCAACGGCGCGCAGGGCTACCTGCTCAAGACCATCGACGGCGACCTGCTGGCCCAGGCCATCCGGCGCGCGGCGCGCGGCGAGCCCGTGGTGAGCCCCGAGCTCATGGGCAAGCTCGTGGCCGCGTTCCAGTCGCAGGGCGCGCCCGAGCCGCAGCCGCTGCCCGAGGAGCCGGCCTCGCCCCTGTCCCCGCGCGAGGAAGAGGTGCTGCGCGAGATCGCGCGCGGCGCGAGCAACAAGGAAATCGCGCGCACGCTCGACATCGCCGAGACCACGGTGAAGATCCACGTGCAGCACATCCTGCGCAAGCTCAGCCTCACCTCGCGCGTGCAGGCGGCGGTCTATGCGTCGGACCGCCTGCGCGCGGACTAGTCCGCGCATCACTCCATTTTTGATAGCTGCTGGCGCTTGTTGGAAAAGCGCTGGAGGCCGTTTTGGCTTGAAGCGACTATGCCCCGCATAGTTCTTTGGTAGTAGTGCGGCGCCCCCCGGCCTAGTTCTTCTGCACCGCCCCGCGCCTCCCAGCGAAGGATGGGCGCCGCGCCCCGTTCGCGCGACCATGGATGCCATCTTCCACACAAGGGAAACACCCATGGCAACCGCGTCGCACCCTGCGGCAAACGACCCCCGCCGCACCCGCCAGGCCTGGTCCGTGCTCATCGTCAGCACGCTGGCCTTCACCGTCTGCTTCATGGTCTGGATGATGTTCGGCGTGATCGGCATCCCGATCAAGAAGATGCTGAACCTCAACGCCACGCAGTTCGGCCTGCTCACCGCCATGCCGGTGCTCACGGGCTCGCTGGTGCGCGTGCCGCTGGGCATCTGGACGGACCGCTACGGCGGCCGCATCGTCATGGCCCTGCTGATGGCCGCCACCGTGCCGGCGATCTGGTTCATGGGCTCGGCCACGGAGTACTGGCACTTCCTCGTCATCGGCCTGTTCGTAGGGCTGGCGGGGGGCTCGTTCTCCGTCGGCACGCCCTACGTGGCCCGCTGGTTCCCCAAGCAGCGCCAGGGCATGGCCATGGGCGTGTACGGCGCGGGCAACTCGGGCGCGGCGGTGAACAAGTTCGTGGCGCCGGTGATCCTGGTGGCCTTTGGCTGGGCGGTGGTGCCGCACGTGTACGCGGCCATCATGCTGGGCACGCTGGTGCTGTTCTGGCTGTTCAGCCACAGCGACCCGGCCCACCTGGTGCCCAGCAACGTGTCGTTCACCGCCCAGCTCAAGGCGCTCAAGGACCCCAAGGTGCTCAAGTACTGCCAGTACTACAGCATCGTGTTCGGCGGCTACGTGGCGCTGTCGCTGTGGATGGTGCAGTACTACGTGGGCGAGTACGGCCTGGACATCCGCGTGGCGGCGCTGCTGGCCGCGTGCTTCTCGCTGCCGGGCGGCGTGCTGCGCGCCATCGGCGGCGTGCTGTCGGACAAGTACGGCGCGCACAGCGTGACGTGGTGGGTCATGTGGGTGTGCTGGATCTGCCTGTTCCTGCTGTCGTACCCGCAGACGGATTTCACCGTGCTCACGGTGGACGGCCCGCGCACCTTCCACATCGGCCTGAACGTCTATGCGTTCACCGCCCTCATGTTCCTGCTGGGCATCGCCATGGCCTTCGGCAAGGCCAGCGTGTTCAAGTACATCAGCGACGACTACCCCGCCAACATCGGCGCCATCAGCGGCATCGTGGGGCTGGCGGGCGGCCTGGGCGGCTTCATCCTGCCCATCCTGTTCGGCGTGCTCATGGACTGGACAGGCATCCGCTCCAGCGCCTTCATGCTCATGTACGGCGTGGTCTGGGTCTCCCTCATCTGGATGTATTTCACCGAGGTGCGCCGCACCGACGTGATGGCGCCGCAGCACGCGGCCTGAAAGGCAACACCATGTCATCCGCTACCGCAACCCCCGCCCGGCAGGGCCGCCTGCTCACGCTCTGGACGCCCGAGGACAAGCAGTTCTGGGCCCGCGAGGGCGAGGCCGTCGCCAAGCTCAACCTCTGGATCTCGGTGCCCGCGCTGTTCCTGGCTTTCGCCATCTGGCAGGTCTGGAGCGTGGTCGCCGTGAACCTGCCCGCTTTGGGCTTCAAGTATTCGACCAACCAGCTGTTCTGGCTGGCGGCGGCGCCGGCCCTGTCGGGCGCCACGCTGCGCATCTTCTACTCGTTCATGGTGCCCATCTTCGGCGGGCGGCGCTGGACGGCGCTGTCCACCGCGTCGCTGCTGATCCCGGCCATCGGCATCGGCTACGCGGTGCAGGACAACACCACCGGCTACCCCACCATGCTGGCCCTGGCGCTGCTGTGCGGGCTGGGCGGGGGCAACTTCAGCTCCAGCATGGCCAACATCAGCTTCTTCTTCCCCAAGGAGCGCAAGGGCTCGGCGCTGGGCGTGAACGCGGGCCTGGGCAACCTGGGCGTGTCGGTGGTGCAGTTCCTGAGCCCGCTGGTCATCACGGCAGGCATCTTCGGCATCTTCGGCGGGGACGCGCAGACCATCGTGAAGAACGGCGAGCACACGCAGGTGTGGGCGCAGAACGCGGCCTTCATCTGGGTGCCGTGGATCGCCATCGCATCGGTTGCAGCATGGTTCGGCATGAACGACATCGCGGACGCGCGCGCCAGCTTCGCCGCGCAGGCCGCCATCTTCCGCGCCAAGCACAACTGGATCATGTGCCTGCTGTACCTGGGCACCTTCGGCTCGTTCATCGGCTTCGCGGCGGGCTTTCCGCTGCTCATCAAGGCGTTGTTCCCCAGCGTGAACCCTCTGGCCTATGCGTGGCTGGGGCCGCTGGTGGGCGCGGTGGTGCGGCCCTTCGGCGGCTGGCTGGCCGACAAGGTGGGCGGCGGCGTGGTCACGTTCTGGAACTTCATCGTCATGGCGCTGGCCGTGCTGGGGGTGCTGTACTTCCTGCCCAAGGGCACGGGCGGCTTCTCCCTGCCCTTTGGCCCGGCGGAGGGCAGCTTCGCGGGTTTCTTCGTGATGTTCCTGGTGCTGTTCCTCACCACGGGCATCGGCAACGGCTCTACCTTCCGCATGATCCCCGTGATCTTCCTGAACCAGAGGCTGCGCGCGCTGCAGGGCGGCCACAACGACGACGCCGCCCGCGCCCAGGCCATCAAGGACGGCAACACCGAGGGCGCCGCCGCCGTGGGCTTCGCGGGCGCCCTGGGGGCCTATGGGGGCTTCTTCATTCCCAAGAGCTATGGCAGCTCCATCGCCGCCACGGGCGGGCCGGAGTTCGCGCTGTGGATGTTCGCCGTGTTCTATGTGCTGTGCGTGGTCGTCACCTGGTGGTACTACGCCCGCAAGCGCGCCGAAATGCCGTGCTGAAAAAACAAAACCAAGGAGCTTCACGATGAGCCACTTTCTCGACCGCCTCTCCTACTTCTCGCAGCCGCGTGAGACCTTCGCCCAGGGCCACGGCCAGACCAACGGCGAGGACCGCACCTGGGAAGACGCCTACCGCGACCGCTGGGCGCACGACAAGATCGTGCGCAGCACGCACGGCGTGAACTGCACGGGCAGCTGCAGCTGGAAGATCTATGTGAAGGGTGGCATCGTCACCTGGGAAACCCAGCAGACCGACTACCCCCGCACGCGGCCCGACCTGCCCAACCACGAGCCCCGGGGTTGCGCGCGCGGCGCCAGCTACAGCTGGTACCTGTACAGCGCCAACCGCGTGAAGTACCCCATGGTGCGCGGCCGTTTGCTCAAGCACTGGCGCGCCGCGCTCACCGTGGCCAAGAGCCCCGTGGACGCCTGGGCCAGCATCGTCGAGAACCCCGAGGCCCGGCGCGAATGGCAGAAGCAGCGCGGCCTGGGCGGCTTCGTGCGCAGCACCTGGGACGAGGTCAACCAGATGATCGCTGCCGCCAACGTGTACACCATCAAGCAGCACGGGCCGGACCGCATCATCGGCTTCTCGCCCATTCCGGCCATGTCGATGATCTCGTACGCGGCGGGCTCGCGTTATCTGAGCCTCATCGGCGGCGTGTGCATGAGCTTCTACGACTGGTACTGCGACCTGCCGCCGTCCAGCCCGCAGGTGTGGGGCGAGCAGACCGACGTGCCCGAGAGCGCCGACTGGTACAACTCCAACTTCATCATCGCCTGGGGCTCCAACGTGCCGCAGACGCGCACGCCGGACGCGCACTTTCTGACCGAGGCGCGCTACAAGGGCACCAAGCTGGTGTCCATCACGCCCGACTATTCCGAGGTCGCGAAGCTGGGCGACCTGTGGATGCACCCCAAGCAGGGCACGGATGCCGCCGTGGCGATGGCCATGGGGCACGTCATCCTCAAGGAGTTCTATTTCGACAAGCGAAGCGCGTACTTCGACGACTACGCGCGCCGCTATACCGACCTGCCGCTCTTGGTCGTGCTCAAGGAAAAAACCTTGCCCGACGGCCGCACGGCCATGGTGCCCGACCGCTACGTGCGCGCCAGCGACTTTCCGAATCAGCTCGACCAGTCCAACAACCCCGACTGGAAGACCGTGGGCTACGACGAGCTGGGCCAGGTCACGCTGCCCAACGGCTCCATCGGCTTCCGCTGGGGTGCGGAGGGCCGCCCCGACCAGGGCCTGTGGAACCTGGAGAACAAGGAGGCACGCACGGGCAACACCGTCAAGCTCAAGCTCTCCGTGGTCGAGGACGGCCACCAGCCGCACGAGGTGGCACCCGTCGCCTTCCCGTACTTCGGCGGCATCGAGTCGCCCAACTTCCCGGCCAACGCGCAGGGCGGCGACGTGATGGTGCGCCCCGTGCCCGTCACGCACCTGGACTTGCAGGGCGACGGCATCGCGGGCCGCGTGGCGGTTGCCACCGTGTTCGACCTGCTGGCCGCCAACTACGGCATTGATCGCGGCCTGCCCGGCGAGGAATCCGGCGGCAGCTACGACGCCGACCGCCCCTACACCCCCGCGTGGCAGGAAAAGATCACCGGCGTGCCGCGCGACCAGATCATCACCGTGGCCCGCCAGTTCGCCGACAACGCCGACAAGACGCATGGCCGCAGCATGGTCATCATCGGCGCTGCGATGAACCACTGGTACCACTGCGACATGAACTACCGGGGCATCATCAACATGCTGATGCTGTGCGGCTGCATCGGCCAGAGCGGCGGCGGCTGGGCGCACTACGTGGGGCAGGAGAAGCTGCGCCCGCAGACCGGCTGGACGGCGCTGGCCTTCGCGCTGGACTGGATCCGCCCGCCGCGCCAGCAGAACTCCACCAGCTTCTTCTACGCCCACACCGACCAGTGGCGTTACGAGAAGCTGGGCGTGGAAGAAGTCCTTTCGCCCCTGGCTGACGCCAAGAATTACCAGGGCTCGATGATCGACTTCAACGTGCGCGCCGAGCGCATGGGCTGGCTGCCCAGCGCGCCGCAGTTGCAGACCAACCCGCTGCAAGTGGTGAAGGACGCGCAGGCGAAGGGCATGGACGCCAAGGACTACGTGGTGCAGTCCCTCAAGGACGGCAGCCTCACGATGAGCTGCGAAGACCCCGACCACCCCGCCAACTGGCCGCGCAACATGTTCGTGTGGCGCTCCAACATCCTGGGCTCGTCGGGCAAGGGGCATGAATACTTCCTCAAGCACCTGCTGGGCACCACGCACGGCGTGCAGGGCAAGGACCTGGGGCAGGACGAGGCCAAGCCGCAGGAAGTGCAGTGGCACGCGCAAGCGCCCGAGGGCAAGCTCGATTTGCTGGTCACGCTGGACTTCCGCATGAGCACCACGTGCCTGTACAGCGACATCGTGCTGCCCACGGCGACGTGGTACGAGAAGAACGACCTGAACACGTCGGACATGCACCCCTTCATCCACCCGCTGTCCGCCGCCACCGACCCCGCATGGCAGGCCAGGAGCGACTGGGAAATCTACAAGGGCTTCGCCAAGGCGTTCAGCGAAGTCTGCGTGGGCCACCTGGGCGCGGAGAAGGAAGTGGTGCTCACGCCCATCATGCACGACACCGCCGCCGAAATGGCCCAGCCCTACGGCGTCAAGGACTGGAAGCGCGGCGAATGCGACCTGCTGCCCGGCAGGACCGCGCCGCAGATCGCCGTGGTCGAGCGCGACTACCCGAACACCTACAAGCGCTTCACGGCCCTGGGGCCACTGATGGAAAAAGTGGGCAACGGCGGCAAAGGCATCGGCTGGAACACGCAGACCGAAGTGGGCCAGCTCGGCGACCTCAACGGTCGCGTGAAGGAAGAGGGCGTGACGCAGGGCATGCCCCGCATCGTGAGCGACATCGACGCCACCGAGGTGGTGATGATGCTCGCGCCCGAAACGAATGGCCACGTCGCCTGCAAGGCGTGGGAAGCCCTGGGCAAGCAGACGGGCCGCGACCACGTTCACCTGGCCCTGCACCGTGAGGACGAAAAAATCCGCTTCCGCGACATCCAGGCCCAGCCGCGCAAGATCATCAGCTCGCCCACGTGGAGCGGGCTGGAGAGCGAGAAGGTCAGCTACAACGCGGGCTACACCAACGTGCACGAGCTGATTCCATGGCGCACCCTCACGGGCCGCCAGCAGTTCTACCAGGACCACCCGTGGATGCGCGACTTTGGCGAGGGCTTCACCAGCTACCGCCCGCCCGTGCACCTCAAGACCCTGCACGAAGTGGAAGGCTTGAAGCCCAACGGCAACCCCGAGATCGCGCTGAACTTCATCACCCCGCACCAGAAGTGGGGCATCCACAGCACGTACAGCGACAACCTGCACATGCTCACCCTCAACCGGGGCGGCCCGGTGATCTGGCTCAGCGAGGACGACGCCAAGCGCGGCGGCATCGTGGACAACGACTGGGTGGAGCTGTTCAACGCCAACGGTGCCATCGCGGCCCGTGCCGTGGTCAGCCAGCGCGTGAACCCCGGCATGGTGATGATGTACCACGCGCAGGAAAAGATCATCAACACCCCCGGCTCGGAGATCACGGGCACGCGCGGCGGCATCCACAACTCGGTCACGCGCATCGTGCTCAAGCCCACGCACATGATCGGCGGCTACGCGCAGTACAGCTACGGCTTCAACTACTACGGAACCATCGGCACCAACCGCGACGAGTTCGTGCTGGTGCGCAAGATGCGCCGCATCGACTGGATGGACGGCGAGGGCCAGCCCGCCGGCGCCGAGGCCCATGCCTGAAGAACGAGAAGGAGAACCACGATGAAAATACGCGCACAGATCGGCATGGTGCTGAACCTGGACAAGTGCATCGGCTGCCACACCTGCTCCGTCACCTGCAAGAACGTGTGGACCAGCCGCCCCGGCGTGGAATACGCCTGGTTCAACAACGTCGAGACGAAACCCGGCATCGGCTACCCCAAGGAATGGGAAAACCAGGACAAATGGAACGGCGGCTGGACGCGCCACCCCGACGGCTCCATCGCCCCGCGCCAGGGCGGCAAGTGGAAGCTGCTGATGCGCATCTTCGCCAACCCCAACCTGCCGCAGATCGACGACTACTACGAGCCCTTCACCTTCGACTACGACCACCTGCAATCCGCGCCGGAATCGAAGGCCGCGCCCACCGCGCGCCCGCGCAGCCTGATCACCGGTCAGCGCATGCAGAAGATCGAATGGGGCCCGAACTGGGAGGAAATCCTGGGCGGCGAATTCTCCAAGCGCAGCGCCGACAAGAACTTTGACGAGGTGCAGAAGGACATCTACGGCCAGTTCGAGAACACCTTCATGATGTACCTGCCGCGCCTGTGCGAGCACTGCCTGAACCCGGCCTGCGTCGCATCGTGCCCCAGCGGCTCCATCTACAAGCGCGAGGAGGACGGCATCGTCCTCATCGACCAGGACAAGTGCCGGGGCTGGCGCATGTGCGTCTCCGGCTGCCCCTACAAGAAGATCTACTACAACTGGCAGAGCGGCAAGGCCGAGAAGTGCATCTTCTGCTACCCGCGCATCGAGGCGGGCCAGCCCACGGTGTGCTCCGAGACCTGCGTGGGCCGCATCCGCTACCTGGGCGTACTGCTGTACGACGCCGACCGCATCCAGGAAGCCGCCAGCGTGGAGCGCGACCGCGACCTGTACCAGGCGCAGCTCGACATCTTCCTGGACCCCAATGACCCGGACGTTATCAAGCAGGCGCGCATCGACGGCATCCCGGACAGCTGGATGGAAGCCGCCCGCCACAGCCCCGTCTACAAGATGGCCGTGGACTGGAAGGTGGCCCTGCCCCTGCACCCCGAATACCGCACGCTGCCCATGGTCTGGTACGTGCCGCCGCTCTCGCCGATCACGGCAGCGGCCAATGCGGGCCACGTGGGCGTGAACGGCGAGATCCCGGACGTGTCGCAGCTGCGCATCCCCGTGCAGTACCTCGCCAACCTGCTCACTGCCGGCGACACCGGCCCCGTGGTGCGCGCGCTGGAGCGCATGCTCGCCATGCGCACCTACCAGCGCGACAAGCACGTGGAGCAGCGCCAGAACCTGGCCGTGCTGCAACAGGCAGGCCTGAGCATGGCCGAGGTGGAGGAGATGTACCACGTGATGGCGATTGCCAATTACGAGGACCGCTTCGTCATCCCCACGGCACACCGCGAATACGCCGAGAACGCCTTCGACATCCGGGGCGGCTGCGGCTTTTCGTTCGGCAACGGCTGCTCGGATGGAGCGACCGAGGTCAGCATGTTCGGCGGCAAGAAGCCCCGCACGATTCCGATCAAAGCCACGGTGTAAGGAGGCGCGACCATGTTCAACAAACCCCCTGCATCCCTGCGCCTCACCCTGCGCGCCCTGGCCTACTTGCTGCGCTACCCCGACGCGCACATGCGCGCCGCGCTGCCGCAGCTAATGGACGCGCTGCACCTGGAGCACGCCCTGTCGCCCGCGCGCATGGCCGAGGTCGAATCCACCTGCCGCTATCTTTCAGCGCTCGACCCGCTGGAGGCCGAGGCGCGCTACGTCGACCAGTTCGACCGGGGCCGCCAGACCTCGCTGCACCTGTTCGAGCACGTCCACGGCGACTCGCGCGACCGCGGCCCCGCCCTGGTGGACCTGCTGCAAACGTATGAGAAAGCGGGCCTGCAATTCGACGCCGACGAGCTGCCCGACCACCTGCCCGTGGTGCTGGAGTTCGCCTCTACCCAGCCGCCCGAGGTGGCACGCGAGTTCCTGGGCGAAATGGCCCACATCCTCAACGCGCTGTTCAGTGCGCTGGTGAAGAAGACCAGCCCCTACGCCAGCGTGATCGCCGCCGTGCTCGACGTGTCGGGCCACCGCGCCCAGGCCGTGCCGCTCACGCCCGAGCCGTCCCTGGACGAGGCCTGGGCCGAGCCCGAAGCCTTTGGCGGGTGCAGCACCCAGGGCCAGTCCAGGCCCGGCCAGGAGCAGCCCCTGCATTTCGTGCGCAACACCCAGCGCCCCACCCATTCCCAAGGAGTCTCAGCATGACCGCCTGGCTCGACACCCTTCTGTTCGGCATCTACCCCTACATCTGCCTGGCCGTGTTCTTCATCGGCAGCTGGGCGCGCTTCGACCGCGACCAGTACACGTGGAAGAGCGACTCGTCCCAACTGCTGCGCACCGGCAGCCTGCGCTGGGGCAGCAACCTGTTCCACGTCGGCGTGCTGTTCCTGTTCTTCGGCCACAGCGTGGGCATGCTCACGCCGCACTTCTTGTACGAGCACTTCATGAGCGCCGGGGCCAAGCAGCTCATGGCGATGGTGACGGGCGGCCTCGCGGGCCTGATGGCCTTCGTGGGCCTGTCCATCCTGCTGCACCGCCGCCTGACCGATGCGCGCATCCGCGCCACCAGCAAGGCCAGCGACATCCTCATCTTGGTGCTGCTGTGGCTGCAACTGGCGCTGGGCCTGGCCACCATCCCGCTGTCGGCCCAGCACCTGGACGGCTCCATGATGATGCGGCTGGCCGAATGGGGCCAGCGCATCGTCACCTTCCGCAGCGGCGCGGTGGAGCTGCTGGCCGGGGCGGGCTGGATCTTCAAGGCCCACATGTTCCTGGGCATGAGCATCTTTTTGATCTTCCCTTTTACCCGCCTGGTCCACGTGTGGAGCGGCTTCGGCACCCTGGCCTACGTGCTGCGCCCCTACCAGGTGGTGCGCGCCCGCCGCCTGAACCTGCCGCCCGGCCACAACCAGCCCAGCAATCAAAACTGATAGCTGCCAGCGCCTGATATGCAATGGTTTCAATGCAAAAAACATATGAAACCCATATGAATCAGGCGCAACCAGCTATCAAAAAAGGAGAACCCACCATGACCGCCACCGCTGCCCACGTGAACGGCACCCCCCTGCACGCCCCGGGCGAGCTGCTGGACCAGGACACCCTGCGCCAGCGCGCCTGCACCGAGCTGCTGCGCCAGGCCGCCCAGTGCGCGGGCCTGCTCGCGCCCGCAGACGCGCCGGGGCTGGACGGCGCCACCAGCGCCGCCGCCTCCGACGCCATCGAGCGCCTGCTGGACCAGGAACTGCAGGTGCCCGACCCTTCGGAAGACGCCTGCCGCCGCTACCACGAGGCCCACCCCGCCGCGCACGCCCAGGGCGAGCGCGTGCAGCTGCGCCACGTGCTCTTCGCCGTGACGCCCGGCGTGGATGTCAAGCAGCTGCGCCTGCGCGCCGAGGCCCTGCTGCTGGAACTGCGCTGCGCGCAGGACGGCGGCCAGCGCTTTGCCGAGGCCGCCGCGCAGTGGTCCAACTGCCCCAGCGGCCAGCACAGCGGCGGCGACCTGGGCTGGCTCACCCGCGCCGACTGTGCGCCCGAGTTCGCCCGCGAGGTCTTTGGCGGGCAGGAAATCGGCGTGCTCTCGCGCCTGGTGCACAGCCGCTTCGGCCTGCACGTGGTCGAGGTCGTCGCGCGCGACGCGGGCCGCCAGCCCGCGTTCGAGGAAGTGCGCGAGGCCGTGGCCCTCACCCTGCGCCAGCAGGCGTGGGTGAATGCGCTGCGCCAATACCTGCAACTGCTCGCGGGCGCAGCCGTGGTGGAGGGCGTGGCGCTCGATGCAGCCGACACGCCCCTCGTCCAGTAATGCCCGACGAACTGCTGGACAGGCTGCGCCGCTTTCACGACGACGCCTTTCCCCACTACCGCGAACAGTTCCAGGAACTGGTGGACGGCGGCCAGCACCCCACCACGCTGTTCATCGGCTGCTCCGACTCTCGCCTCGTCCCCTACCTGCTCACGGGCGCGGGGCCGGGCGAACTCTTCCTGGTGCGCAACGTGGGCGCGTTCATCCCGCCCTACGACGGCTCCCACGGCCACCACGGCACCACGGCAGCCATCGAATTCGCCGTGCTCAACCTGCAGGTGCGCCGCATCATCGTCTGCGGCCACAGCCACTGCGGCGCCATCAAGGCGATGTACGGCGAAGTCTCGCCCGAGGCCCCCAACCTCGACCGCTGGCTCGACCTGGGCCGGGAGGCGCTCCTGCCCGTGCAGCCCGGCCCCGAGGCCCTGCGCCGCACCGAGCAGCGCGCCGTGGTGCTGCAGCTCGAACGCCTCATGGAGTACCCCATGGTGCGCAGCCGCGTGCAAACGGGCCAGATCAGCCTGCACGGCTGGCACTACGTCATCGAGGACGGCGAGGTGCATGTGTTCGACGTGCAGACCGGCGGCTTCGTGCCTGCATCGCGCGCCGACAACAGCGGCACCGGCCCCTACCACCCCTACGTGGAGCACGACGGCCAGGTCCTGGTGGACGAGACCTGACTTGACCGACCGCAAGACCCTACTGGCGTCAGGTGGCCTAAAGTCCCTTTCCATGAAGCGCGAACCTCCTCCCCTCACCCTGCCCGTGCAGCCCATCAGCCTCGACGTGCTGCGCGAGAAATACCTCAAGCCCGGCGAAACCACCGCCGACGAGCTCTACCGCCGTGTCGCCCGCGCCCTGGCCTCGGTGGAGGCCCCGGCGCTGCGCGACAAGTACGAGGCCCTGTTCCTGGCCAACCTGCACGCCGGCGCCATCGGCGCGGGCCGCATCATGAGCGCGGCGGGCACCGACATCCAGGCCACGCTGATCAACTGCTTCGTCCAGCCCGTGGGCGACTGCATCCAGGGCGTGGACGACGGCGGCTACCCCGGCATCTATGAAGCCCTGCGCGAAGCGGCCGAAACCATGCGGCGCGGCGGCGGCGTGGGCTATGACTTCAGCCGCATCCGCCCCAAGGGCGCGCAGGTGAAGGGCACGGCGTCGATGGCGTCAGGCCCGTGCAGCTACATGAACGTGTTCGACCAGTCCTGCTTTACCGTGGAGAGCGCGGGCGCCCGGCGCGGCGCGCAAATGGGCGTGCTGCGCATCGACCACCCCGACGTGCTCGAATTCATCACCGCCAAGCGCACGCCGGGGCGGTGGAACAACTTCAACGTGTCGGTCGGCGTCAGCGACGACTTCATCCAGGCCGTGCAGAGCGGTGCGCCATGGGAGCTGGTGCACACAGCCCGCCCCGGCGCCGCGCTGATGGCCCAGGGCGCACGCCAGCGCGCCGACGGCCAGTGGGTCTATGCCACGGTGCCCGCGCGCGAGCTGTGGGACACCATCATGAAGTCCGCCTACGACTTCGCCGAGCCGGGCATCCTCTTCCTGGGCCGCATCAACGAGGACAACAACCTGCACTACTGCGAGGACATCGCGGCGACCAACCCTTGCGTGACGGCGGACACCTGGGTCATGACCACCGAAGGCCCCGCCCAGGTGGCCGACCTCGTGGGCCGCTCCTTTGCCGCCGTGGTGGACGGCCGGGCCTATGCCGTGCAGAGCCAGGGCTTCTTCAAGACCGGCACCAAGCCCGTGCTGCGCCTGCAGACCCGCGAGGGCCACCGACTGCGCCTCACGGCCGACCACCGCGTGCGCCGCGTGGCGCGCAAGACGCGCTATTGCCTGGAAGTGGAATGGACGGAGGCCGTGCACCTGCAGCCTGGCGACGAGCTCGTGCTGCACGACCACCGCGCCTTCCAAGGCTGGGACGGCGCGGGCACGCAGGCCGAAGGCTATCTGCTGGGCCTGCTGATCGGCGACGGAACGCTCAAGGCCGACAAGGCGGTGATCTCGGTCTGGGCGCCACAACTGAAGGCCGTGGGGCAGGGCGCCGCAGCCTATGCGGCCACCGGGGCCGATGGCATCCTGCAGGCCGCGCTGGCCGCAGCCGCCACCTTGCCGCACCGGGCCGATTTCCAGGGCTTCCAGCGCCCCGTGGCGGGGCGGGGCGAGGCCCGCATGGCCAGTGGCGCGCTGCGCAAGCTTGCGCTTCAACTGGGCATGGCGCCGGGCCGCAAAACCATCACCCCGGCGATGGAGCGCCAGTCCAGCGCGTTCGCCCAGGGCCTGCTGCGCGGCCTGTTCGACAGCGACGGCTCGGTGCAGGGCGCGCAAGACAAGGGCCTGAGCGTGCGTCTTGCACAAAGCGATGAAACGCTTCTGCAAACCGTGCAGCGCATGCTGCTGCGCCTGGGCATTGCCTCCACGCTGTACCGCGACCGGCGGCCCGCGGGCGCACGCATGCTGCCCGATGGCCGGGGCGGCCAGCAGCCTTATGACACCCGCGCGCAGCACGAACTCGTGGTCAGTGGCGACAACCTCGCGGTGTTCGCCGAGCGCGTGGGTTTTGCCGACACGGACAAGCGCGAGCGGCTGGAGGACGGCCTGTCCAACTACCGCCGCGCGCTCAACCGCGAGCGCTTCACGGCCACCGTGGAGTCGCTGTCGGACGACGGCGTGGAGCCTGTCTACGACGTGACCGTGGCCGACGTCCACGCCTTCGATGCCAATGGCCTCGTGGTGCACAACTGTGGTGAGCAGCCCTTACCGTCCTACGGCTGCTGCGACCTCGGCCCCATCATCCTCACGCGCTTCGTGCGCCACCCCTTCGGCTTTGGCGGCGTGGCGGCGTTCGACTTCGACGCCTTTGCCCAGGCCGTGGCGCTGCAGGTGCGCGCGCTGGACAACGTGCTCGACGTGACCTACTGGCCCTTGTCGCAGCAGCGCGACGAGGCCATGGCCAAGCGGCGCATCGGTGTGGGCTTTACTGGCATGGGCAACACGCTGGCCATGCTGTGCCTGCGCTACGACCGGACCGAGGGGCGCGCCATGGCGGCGCGCATCGCCGAGCGCATGCGCGACGCGGCCTATGCGGCGTCGGTGGAGCTGGCGCGCGAGAAGGGCGCGTTCCCGAAGTTCGACGCCGAGCCCTACCTGGGCGAGGGCACGTTCGCCAGCCGTTTGCCCGAGCCGCTGAAGGCCGACATCCGCGCCCACGGCATCCGCAACAGCCATTTGCTGTCCATCGCGCCCACGGGCACGGTCAGCTTGGCCTTTGCCGACAACGCCTCCAACGGCATCGAGCCCCCGTTCTCGTGGACCTACACGCGCCGCAAGCGCGAGGCCGACGGCAGCACCGCCGAATACGCGGTGGAAGACCACGCCTGGCGCCTGTATCGCGAGCTGGGTGGCGACATGAACGCGCTGCCGGACTACTTCGTCTCGGCCCTCGCCATGTCCGCGCAGGACCACATCGCCATGATGGAGGCCGTGCAGCCCTTCGTGGACACGGCCATCTCCAAGACGGTGAACATCCCCGCCGACTACCCCTACGAGGACTTCAAGGACCTGTACCTGCAGGCCTGGCGCGCGCGGCTCAAGGGCCTGGCGACGTACCGGCCCAACACCATCCTGGGCTCGGTGCTGCAGGTCACGCCCGAGCCCGCACCGGAGCCCGCCGCGCCACCGCCGCAGGACCCCATGCGCACCGTCATCGAAAGCCGCCCGCGCGGCGGCCTCTCGGCCGTGGCCGAGAAGCTCGAATACTGGACGCAGGAGGGCCACAAGACGCTGTACCTCATCGTCTCCTTCCTCCCCGTGCCCACGGGCGTCGGCAACGGCACGGTGGACCGCGCCATCGAGTTCTTCATGCCCGTGGGCCAGAGCGGCGAGTCGCAGCAGTGGATCACCTCCAGCATGCGCATGCTCTCGCTCGCGGCGCGCGGCGGCTTCCTGGAGCGGGCCCTCTCCGACATGCGCAAGGTGGCCTGGGACCGGGGCCCCGTGCGCCTCGGAACGCACCGCAAGGACGACGGCACCGTGGTGCCCATGTGGCACGACTCCGAAGTGGCTGCCATGGCCTACGCCATCCAGAACATCCTGGCGCGCCGCGTGGCCGACCCGGTGCAGCAGCAACTGCCGCTGGACGAGCCCGCGCCGTCCCCCGCCGCCGTGCCCCAGGCCATGGCGGGCAAGAAGTGCGGCGAATGCGGCGCGCACGCCGTGATCCGCAAGGACGGCTGCGACTACTGCACGCAGTGCGGCCAGTTGGGCAGCTGCGGATGACCCAACCGGCGCGCCCCGTCATCGCCGTGAAGCCGGTGGGCGGCAAACCGTCCGCCGAGGCGCTGGCGCGCATGGACAAGCATTGGCGCTGGCGCCACCTGCTGCTGGCGCCGCACCGGCTGGGGTTCTTCCTGGCCATGGTGGTGCTGGTGGCGTCGGGCGCGTGGTGGGCGCTGGTGCAGGTGGCGCGCTCCACGGGCGGCTGGGGGCTGTACTACGCGATGTCGCCCACGCTGGTGCACGCGGCCGTGATGGCGTTCGGCTTCATCCCGCTGTTCTTCTCGGGCTTTTTGTTCACGGCCGGCCCCAAGTGGCTGGGGGTGGAGCCCCTGCCCGCGCAGGCCCTGCGCGGGCCGCTGGCGGCGCAGGCGCTGGGCTGGTTGCTGTGGCTGGCCGGCGCGCACTGGCGCATCGGCGCGGCCCTGGCCGGGCTGGCGCTGGCCGGCGCGGGCCTGGCGTGGATGACCGTGCTGTTCTGGGGCCGGGTGCGCCTGAGCCGGGCCGATGACCAGCTCCATGCGCGCGTGATCGGCATCGCCTGCGGGGTGGGCTGCGCGAGTCTGGCGGCGCTGTGGCTCAGCCTGGCGGTGGGCACGCATGCGCTGGCCCGCGCCTGCATCTACACGGGGCTGTGGGGCTTCGTGGTGGTGGTCTACGTCACGGTGGCGCACCGCATGATTCCGTTCTTCACGTCGAGCGCCATGCCCATGGTGCAGGTCTGGCGCCCGTTCTGGGTGCTGTGGCTGATGCTCGCGGCGGCGGCCCTGCAGGTGCTGGCGGCCTGGCTGGAGTGGGCCGGCGTGCCGTCCGGCGCGGCCGGGCCGGCCTGGATGGTGGTGCACGGCGGCCTGCAGATCGCGGTGGGCGGCGTGCTGGTCTGGCTGGCGGGGGTGTGGGGGCTGGTGCAGAGCCTCAAGAACAAGCTGCTGGCCATGCTGCATATCGGCTTCGTGTGGCTGGGCCTGGCCTTTCTGCTGGGCGGGCTGTCGCAATGGCTGGCCTGGGGCTTCGGCCTGGGCACGCTGGGGCTGGGCGCGCTGCACGCGCTCACCATGGGCTGCCTGGCCTCGCTGATGCTGGCCATGGTCACGCGCGTGTCGTGCGGCCACAGCGGCCGCGCGCTGGTGGCCGACCGCATCGCCTGGACGCTGTTCTGGCTGCTGCAGGCGGCCACGGTGCTGCGCATCTTGGCGGCGGTTCCGGGCGTGTTCGGCGTGGCCTGGGCCTGGCTGCTGCCCGCGGCGGCCTGCCTGTGGGCGGCGACCATGGGCGTCTGGGGCGCACGGCTGGGAAGCTGGTATGGGCGCCTGCGCGCCGATGGCCGCCCGGGCTGAAGATCCACCAACCGCTGAGGTATCCGTCATGGCTGTCATCCCCTGGCCCCTGAATCCCCAGCCCGCCCCGCCGACGGCCGGGGATGCCACGGCCGTGGCCGCGGCGGCGCTCATCCAGTCGCGCCAGACCATCCTGCCCAAGCGCCTGGGTGCGCCGGGCCCCGGCGCCGGCGAGCTGGGCCAGATTCTGGACGCCGCCGCCCACGCGCCGGACCACGGCCAGCTGGTGCCCTGGCGCTTCGTGCTGGTGCCCGAGGCCGCGCGCGGCGCGCTGGCCGAGGCGTTCGCGCAGGCCTTGCGGGAGCGCGACGCCGACGCCACGCCCGAGCAGGCCGCGCAGGCGCGCGAGAAGGCGCACCGCGCCCCGGTGCTGATGCTGGCCGTGGTGGACGCGCAGCGCGGCGACCCCGCCATCGGCCTGGCCGAGCGACTGGTGTCCGCAGGCTGCGCGGTGCAGAACATGCTGCTCATGGCCACGGCCCTGGGCTACGGCTCGGCGCTGACCAGCGGCAAGGCGCTGCAGTCGCCCGCCTTGCGCGCGCTGTTCCGGCTGGCGGAGCCGGAGCAGGCCGTGTGCTTCATCAGCATCGGCACGGTGCAGTCGCGCAAGGCCCTGCGCGCGCGGCCCGCCGCCAGCACCTACGTCACCACCCTCGAAACCGAAAAAACCCCATGCCAATAGCCAGCTTCGACGACCTTCTGCACGCCGCGCGCGCCCAGCCCGAACCCCAGCGCCTGCTTTTCGTCTTCGCCGCCGCCGAGCTGCCCGACGACGCCACCCCCGCCCAGCGCGCACGCTTCGAGGCCGGGCAGGGCGGCGCCCTGGTGCCGCTGATGTGCGTGGACAAGACGCCGCAGGAGCTGCCCTCGTTCCGCGCCCTGGTGGACGAGGCGCGCCAGTTCACCGCCCCGGGCCACGACTGGGCGCTGGTGTTCGCGGCGGCCCTGTCCGGCACGCTGGACAAGGCCCCCACCAGCGCCGACGCCGAGGCGCCGCTGCAGCGCATGGTCGATGCCATCAAGGGCGGCCGGCACGGCGCCTACATCCCGTTCGACCGCGACGGCCAGCCCGTGCATTTCGGGTAGCCCCATGGCCGTCACCCTGCCCGGCTTCAACACGCCCGCCGTGGGCTTCGAGCAGCCCTTCGCCATGCTCGAAGCCTGCCATGAGCGCGTGCAGCGCACGCTGGCCCTGCTGCAGCGCCTGCGCGGCCACGTGCAGGCGCAGGGCGCGGCGGACGAGCCCGCCCGCCAGGCCGCACGCGACGTGCTGCGCTACTTCGACGTCGCAGCGCCGCTGCACCACGAGGACGAGGAACGGCACGTGTTCCCCCTGCTGCTGGCCCGGGGCACGCCCGAGGTCGTGGCCCTGGTGCAACGCCTGCAGCACGACCACGCCTGCATGGCGGCCGACTGGGCCGCCGCGCGCGGGCCGCTGCTGGCCCTGGCCGAAGGGCGGCAGGCTGCGTTCGGCGCGGCCGACGGCGCCGCGTTCGACCGCTTCGCCGCGCGCTACGACGGCCACATCGCGGGCGAGGAATCCGTGGCCTACCCCGCCGCGCAGGCGCTGCTGCCGCCCGGCGATGTCGCGCCCATGGGGCGGGAGATGGCTGCCAGGCGTGGAGCGCCCCACTGAAATGCTTCGCTATTGATAGCTGCTAGCGCTTTCTGGATAAGCGCTGGAGGCCGATTTGGCTTCAAATCCAGAAAGGCCCGCCCGCGGCGCGATACTGGCAGGCCGTATGCGTACTTATTTTTTGCCCGCCGCCCGCGTGGCGCTGACCCTGGCCGTGGCCTGGGCTGCCGCCGGCGCCTGCCTGGCGCTGAAGACCCCCTTGCCCTGGATGATCGGCCCGCTGCTGGCCACCTCGCTGCTGTCGATCGCCGGCGCGCCCACCGAGAGCTGGGGCCCGCTGCGCAATACCGGGCAGTGGACCATCGGCGCCGCGCTGGGCCTGTATTTCACGCCCCAGGTGGTGGCGCTGATCGGCGGGCTCTGGTGGGCCATCGTGCTGGGCATCGCGTGGGCGCTGCTGCTGGGCTGGCTGTTCGGGGCCTGGCTGTACCAGGTGCACGCGCCGCGCATGCACGGCGTGCCCGCCGCCATGCTGCGGGCCACGAGCTACTTCTCGGGCGCGATCGGCGCGGCGTCGGAGATGACGCTGCTGGCCGAGCGCGAGAACGCCCGCACGGACCTCGTGGCCGCGAGCCACAGCCTGCGCCTGCTCATCGTCACGGTGAGCATCCCGTTCGCGCTGCAGTGGAGCGGCCTGCACGGCCTGGACATCCTGCCGCCCACAGTGCGCGTGGTGGACGGGCCGGGCCTGGCGCTGCTGGCCGTGCTGACCGGCGCGGGCGCGCTGCTCATGGACCGGCTGGGGCGCGCCAACCCGTGGTTCATGGGGGCGATGCTGGTGTCCATGGCGCTCACCATGGCCGGCGTGGGCCTCTCGGCCGTGCCGCAGTGGCTGGTGAATGCGGCGCAGCTGGTGATCGGCGTGAGCCTGGGCGTGCGCTTTCGGGCCGACTTTCTGCGCACGGCGCCGCGCTGGCTGGCCTCGGTGGCCGTGGGCACGCTGGCGCTGATGGGGGTGTGCGCGCTGTTCGCCGCGCTGCTGGCCTGGGCCACGGGGCTGCCCTGGGTCACGCTGCTGCTGGGCACCTCTCCGGGCGGCATCACCGAGATGGCCATCACGGCCAAGGTGCTGCAGCTGGGCGTGCCGGTGGTGACGGCCTTCCAGGTGTGCCGGCTGATCGCGGTGCTGATGCTGGTCGATCCGCTCTACCGGCGGATCTATCCGGAAGGTCAGTGAACCACGACGGGGTTCTGCGCCAGACCCGCGTAGCGGTCCAGCGCGTCTTCCACCTCTTCCTGGGTGGGCGTGTCGCGCTGCCAGGCCAGGATCTGCTCCTGGAACATCTCGGCCCAGGAACCGTCCAGGTACACCTCCTTGCCCGAGCGCTTGTCCACGATCTCGAAGCCATGGCGCGCGAGCTGGGGAACGGCGGGTGCTGTGTCGTGCAGCGCCTGGCTGCTGCCTTGCGGCTCCACGGCGTCGGGCAGCATGTGGACCACCACGAAGGATTCGGAGTCGTAGAGCATGTGCATGGCGTGTTCCTCCTGTGGATGTATGCCTGTCAGATAGCAGTGTAGGGCTGTAGTTCAAGGCCTGCGACAGAATGCACTGAAAAGAATGGCCTTCCCCTTCCTAAAAGACTTGCACGATGAGAGTGCGCATAGAACGACGGGCCGAAGAAATACCGCAGGCCGTGGCGCTTTCGCCGGATCAGAAGCTGCCCCAGCGGGTATGGAATGTCGTGAGGGGGTAGCTGTTATCTGCACCCATGCCACCTAGCATGAGCGAAGTCACCGTGACATAGGCGAGCAGATAGCGCTTCTCCTTGGCCACTTTGGCCACACTGTGCAACAGTGCGCTGTCACACAGGCATAACAGCACTGTGATCAGATAACCGTGAAATACGACCCATGCCCACCAGCGGAAATAGTCGACAGCTACCCCATACAAGGCACACGCCCCCAAGGCGCTGCAATACAAAAGCTGTATGGTTCGGTTGCTGGTGGTGTTTTCCTGTTCCATTTGTTTCAGCATAGTGATATACAGGTAGCCCTGTGGCAAGAGTCCAAATACTAGGAATTCCAAGTGATAAGCAAGCTGCAAAGGGTTAAGCAGCCGCTGTAAGCTCGAAAATGCAATTTCCAACAGCCCGTCCCTGTAAACGACGGCATATGCGTTCAGTACCAGCCAACCACCGGCACGTGCCTGTTGTTGCGCAAAATCATCTGCCAATTTTGCTATGTCCCGCACGCCCCATACTGCAATGGACAGCATAGCGAGGATATTCACTGCCAGGAACAGGAAATACCATCGGCGCCCAACAGTGCCGTGGCGATAAATCCACCATGCCAGCACCACAGGCATGAATAAGAAGAATGAGGCTTCATGAATGAGCATCGCCACAAGTAGAAGGGGAGTCGCGGTGCAAAAAGCCAATGCAGGCTGTTTGCTCCAATTCACCAGCGCTATGGCCAAGAGTGCTAGGGCCAGTGTGGGATGGTCCAGGCGCCCTGCATCCAGCAGAAGATGTTGAATGGTGGCCGAACTGGCTGCGAATCCTATGGACAGATAAGCGATGCCTGGCTGCCAGCCGCTGGCGCGGTATAGCCGCCAGAACAGCGTACTGGCCAGCAGCCAAACGCCGCTTGCAATGCCAAGGCTGATGGAGTGGATCAGCGTGTGGGTGGGCACGATTCCGGCTTGTCGCAGCATTTCTCCTGCCAGCCCGCGTTTGACAAAGCCGTGGGAATAATCAAGAAACCAAGCTGTGTTGGCATATATCGCATCGACCCAAAGAGTAGAACGCCAGTACGCAAGCGCAGATATGGCCAAGTACAAGCTTGCCATGCCAAAAACATGGAAGGGGATGCTGCTTATCCATTGGAGCGCGGCGGTAGGCGTTTTCGTTTTTCTGTTTTTGTTTTCGGGTGTAACCATGGCAATAAGTAAAGACGCTTTTGCGCCATCGTACGCATTGGCTAGGGCGCATCATGGCGGGTTAGCAGCAGGTCCGCGAAGTCGCCGTTGGCCTGCGTGATGCGGATGCGCACCGGCAGGTAGCCCAGGCCGGGCGCCACCCAGAGCTCGGCCTTCTGGTCGTAGTCCTTGCGGGGCAGGCGCTGCAGCTTGAGCGCGGGCGTGGGGCCCGAGGGCAGCTCCAGCGTCTCGGGGCCTTCGACGGTGAAGGTCCAGCGGTCGGCGGCGCGGGCGCTCACGGTGGTCAGCGTGAGCTGGGTGCCGGGCACGAAGCGGCCGGGGTCGGCGGCCAGCAGGGCGCCCAGCTGGATGAACACGCTCAGCCGGTCCTGCACGCCGGGGCCGGCGGCGGCGTCGGGCGTGTTGGCGCTGAAGGTGACACGGCCCTTGGCGTAGTCGAAATGGGCGGCCTGTTCGCTGCGCGACTTGTCGGAGAAGCGCTCGGGCTGCAGGCCCTGGGCGGTGACGGCGCCCCGGCTGCTCTGCGCGCGCGAGCCCACGAGGAAGGCGCTGATCTCCTGGCGCGCCTCGTAGCGGCTGCCGTCGTGCTGCCACAGCAGCTCGGCGCGGGCGCTGTAGGCGAATTTCTTGGCCTGGCCGCTCACGTCGAACGCGAGCCGCGCGGGCGCGGGCAGGCGCACCGGCGGCGGCGCGGTGCTGGGCGCCTGGCCGGTGCCGCTGCCCGGCGGCGCGACGATGTCCACGCCCGCGCTGGCGCCGGCCGGCGGGTCGACGGGCGCCGAGGCCGTGGCGGCGGGGGGCGGTGCCGGCGGCTCGGAGGCCGGTGCAGCGGGCGCGCTGGCTGGGGGCTCGGCGGCGCTGGCGGTTTCGGTGGCGCTTGGTGTTTCCGTTGGGGCTGCTGCTTCGGGGCCTGTGGATGTGAGCGTGGGATCTTCCGGTGTTTCAGGCGGTGGAGGCAGGGGACTGGTCGGCGCGTCTACCCGGCGCGGGCGCTTGGTTGGCGACTTCCGGGCGGGCGCGGCGGGCGCTGGCGGGGCGGCCGCGACCGGCTCCGCAGCGGGCGGAGGTGGCGGCGGCGCGGCGATGCTGCGCGTGCTGAACACCCGGCCCGTGGGCTGGACCGGGCTTTCCCAGGCCAGCGGCACGCCGTGCAGCACCAGCCAGTGCAGGGCCAGCACCAGGGCGGTGATGAGAAACAGCGCGCGCCGCGGCATCCGTCAACCGCTGCCCGC
>Ga0222423_1000381_pt1 | contig 34426 bp, 28 predicted proteins | sample 3A0metagenome_FD_182472 | JGI IMG/M metagenome (GOLD analysis project Ga0222423, IMG submission 182472) | Enriched microbial communities from leaf-cutter ant dump, University of Wisconsin, Madison, United States - 3A0 (version 2) | ecosystem: Environmental > Terrestrial > Nest > Insects nest >...
AACGAACCAAAGAAAACGTCTGGAAAAAAATCGGCAAACTCATAGACCTCTTTCCTCCAAACGAATGCGCAAACTACTTCAGGAACTCAGGATACGCTTCAGCATAAAATCATAACGCTCTAGAGCGTGTTCCGTTCTAATTGAATCGGAATAACGCTCTAATTTTTTGTTTTTACGCGCTTTTTAATCCGAAGGGTGCGTCACACTTTTCGGAAAGCGCTCTAAGAGACGGTTGGAAAGCCTGTGAAAAAGCGGATGCGTTTTCCCCTGACGCATCCGCTTTTTTTCAGTGTTGAACGGATGGAGACAGTATAAGATAAATCTATTGCCCTGTCACGCCTGTCCGCCATATGTTTTCCGGTGAATTTATACCATGTGACCGGAAACCCTGACCTCAGTATTATGTGAATAATTGCGGATTTCCTCAGGATTGACATGCATCCTGTATCGATTTTTTATTGCCGTAAGTATGGGTATGCGCTGGCTTACCTTGTCCTGCGAAAAGCGGGGCGCCAACAGATCATATAATCAGGGGCGACAATGAAAATCATGATTGTTGAGGATAACGAAGCGCTGGCCCAGACGACCGGATGGGTGGTCGAAAGTTTTGGCCATGACTATTGCCTTGAATATGATGGCAAGGGGGCTCTGGAAAAGGCGCGGCAATGGCGGCCTCAGGTCGTTATCATGGATATAGGCCTGCCGGGCATGGACGGTTATGAACTGTGTGAACGCCTGCGTGCCGAACCGCCGCTTGCCAATACGGTTTTTATTGCCCAGAGTGGGCGTTCCGACGCCGGACATCGTGATCGTCTGGCTGCGGCGGGCTTCCATCATAATCTTCTGAAACCTGCCGGTGTCGAAAGTCTGCAAACCCTGCTTTCGGAGATTGAAACCGCCCTGTGCGCCTGAAAAGGGATGTACGGGTTTCTGTTTGTTGTCTCTCAAGCCGGATAGTGTCTTTTCATGAACCGCTCGAACGCTGCTTTGAAAGCCGGACGTCTTGATCGCAAGGATATATTGGTGCTTCTGGCACTGATCTTTGTCGGTCTGTTTTTCATTCTGTCCGGCATTGTCTCCTATCTTAATATCCGCACCCTCTATACCAATGGCCGCGAGGTCATGCGCACCCATGAAATGCTGATCAGCCTGACCGAATTTCTGGGGACGATGAAGGACGCTGAAACCGGTCAGAGGGGCTATCTGCTGACGGGAGATGACAAATATCTGGCACCCTATAACGAGGCCCGCGCCCGCGCCGAAGATCAGTTGCAGGCCCTTGAGAATCTGACGGATGATACACCGGCCCACAGGGCCCGGATGGGGCCTTTAAAACTCAGGGTAACGCAGAAACTGCATGAAATAGACCAGACCATCACCTTGCGCCGCACCGAAGGGCTGTCTGCGGCTTTGCGGCTGGTGGAAACCGATCGCGGTCAGGCGGATATGGACAGTATCCGCACGCAGATCGCTGCCATGCAGGCCGTCGAACAGCAAAGACGCGCCCAGCTTATGGCCGAAATGGAACAGGCCCTGAGGGTGGCGGTGTTCAGCGTCGTGGTGGCGGCCATTCTGGGGCTTATACTGACGCTGATCGTGGCCGCCATTATCCGTACGACGACGGTGCGCCGTCAGGCGGCGGAATGGGTGCAGACGGGACTGGTGGGGCTGAATGCCGCCATGCAGGACGAGCAGCGCCTTGAGGAGATAGGCCAGAGCATACTGGCCTATCTGTCGGCCTATACCGGCGCGCAGGCCGGTGCCTTTTTCGTGCGCGACGGTGGCGGGTTCAAGCAGGTGGCGCATCTGGGCCTGCCGGTTGGTCACAGCCTGCCGGAGCATTTCGTTCCCGGACAGACCCTGTTGGGGCAGGCGGCGCGCGAAGGCACGATCCGTCTGATTGAAACACCGCAGGACGATTCCCTGACGGTGGCCACGGCACTGGGGCAATGGCGGCCGAGCCATCTGATCATCGGGTCGGCCAGGGCGGAAAACACCGTAGAGGCGGTTTTTGAGCTGGGTTATATGGCGCAGGTCAATGCCGTGGTGCCGCGTCTGATTGAGCAGGCCGTGGAATCCATTGCGCTGGCGATCAGGGCGGCCAATTATCGCGCGGCCTTGCAGGAATTGCTTGAGGAGACCCAGCGCCAGTCGGAGGAGCTTCAGAGCCAGTCCGAGGAATTGCGCGTCAATAACGAGGAACTGGAGGAGCAGAGCCGCGCCCTCAAGGAGGCCTATCAGCGGCTTGAGCAGCAGCAGGCCGAACTTGAGCAGACCAATAGCCAGTTGTCGGATCAGGCGCGCCTGCTGGAGGTGCAGCGTGACGATCTGGCGCGGGCGCAGGCCGAAACCAGCCTCAAGGCGCAGGAACTGGAGCAGGCCAGCCGCTACAAGTCCGATTTCCTCGCCAATATGTCGCATGAGTTGCGTACGCCGCTCAATTCGTCTTTGATCCTCGCCAAGCTGCTGGCCGATAATCCTGAGGGTAATCTGAGCGAGGAACAGGTGAAGTTCGCCCAGACCATCCAGTCGTCAGGCAATGATCTGTTGCTGCTGATCAATGATATTCTCGACCTGTCGAAAATCGAAGCCGGTCAGATGGAGATCGAGGCGGAGCAGGTATCGCTCAGGCGGCTGACCGAGGATATGACGCGGCTGTTTGCCCCCGTGGCCGATGAAAAGGGGCTGAGTTTCGTCGTCGAAAGTGCGGACGGCGTACCGGAAAGCCTCAGCACGGATCGGCTGCGCCTTGAGCAGATACTGAAAAACCTGTTGTCCAATGCCTTCAAATTCACCAAGACCGGTGAGGTCAGGCTGCGCCTCAGCCCGTCGGCCAGAGGGCTTGATTTTGCCGTGTCCGATACCGGCATAGGGATTTCCGAATCCCAGAAACAGGCGGTGTTCGATGCCTTCCGTCAGGCCGACAGCACGATCAACCGCAAATATGGCGGTACGGGTCTGGGCCTGTCGATTTCGCGCGAACTGACGCGGCTTCTGGGCGGTGAACTGACGCTGGAAAGCACGCAGGGGGTCGGATCGACCTTTACCCTGAGCGTGCCGGTGGCCTATGATCCGGCCAAGGTCAGGCAGCGTGAGGCTCTGCCGCCGCCAGTCAGGGTAGATACGCCGTCAAAGCCTGAAATCCTTGCGCCGGAAGCCTCTGAACCGGAAGCCGATGCCGATGATGACCGTCTGGCCCTGAGGCCCGATACGCGTTCGATTCTGGTGGTTGAGGACGATGCGCCCTTTGCCGACATATTGCGCGATCTGGCGCATGAGATGGGCTTCATGTGCCTGATCTCACATACCGCCGAAGACGCTTTTGAAGTAGCGCGCCAGTATTTGCCGCAGGCGGTGATCCTCGATGTCGGCCTGCCTGATCATTCGGGACTGTCGGTGCTGGACCGCCTGAAACGCGATCCCCGTACGCGCCATATTCCGGTGCATGTCGTTTCAGCCAGTGACTATACCCATGCCGCCCTGTCTCTGGGGGCGGCCGGCTATATGCTCAAGCCGGTCAGGCGCGACGAGCTGATCGAAGCCTTCCGCCAGCTTGAGACGCATCTGAGCGAGCGGATGCGCCGCATACTGATCGTCGAGGATGATGATGTGCAGCGCGACAGCGTCAGCCGCCTGCTGAAATCACCGGACATCGAAACGGTCGGGGTCGGTACGGCGGCGGACTGTCTTGAGAAACTGCGCGAAGGCGTATTCGACTGCATGGTGCTGGATCTCAGCCTGCCGGATCAGTCGGGTTATGCCTTGCTGGAAACCCTCAGTCAGGAAGACGCCTATGCCTTCCCGCCGGTCATCGTCTATACGGGGCGCGATATTTCTGCCGCAGACGAACAGAGGCTGCGGCGCTATTCGCGTTCGATCATCATCAAGGGGGCAAAGTCGCCGGAGCGGCTTCTGGATGAGGTGACCCTGTTCCTGCACAAGGTAGTGACCGATTTGTCGCCCGAACAGCAGAAGATGATCTCAAAGGCGCGTCATCGTGACGCCATGCTGGAGGGGCGGCGTATTCTGGTGGTTGAGGACGATGTGCGTAATGTCTATGCCCTGACCAATATTTTCGAGCCTCTGGGGGCCATTGTCACCATTGCGCGCAACGGACGCGAGGCGCTTGAGCGGCTTGAGGCGGTGCAGGATGAAGCGGAAACGGCCATCGATCTGGTGCTGATGGATGTCATGATGCCGGAAATGGACGGGCTGACGGCGACGCGGGAAATCCGCAACCGCCCGCAGTGGCGCAAGCTGCCGGTGATCATGCTGACGGCCAAGGCCATGAAGGACGATCAGGAACGCTGTCTGGCGGCGGGGGCCAACGACTATCTGGCCAAGCCGCTCGATGTCGATAAGCTGGTGTCGCTGGTCAGGGTATGGATGCCGCGCTGACATGCCCCACCTGAACCAGACAGAGGCGCAGACCCGGACTCAGGTCGAGGACATTGAACTTCGCCTGTTTCTTGAGGCGGTTTTCCTGAAATATCATTATGACTTCAGGGGCTATGCGCTGGCCTCTATCAAGCGGCGCCTGATTCAGGCCTGTCAGCACTATGACTGCGCCAGCTTTTCCGATCTTCAGGGGCTGGTGCTGCGTGATCCGGCACTGATGACCGGGCTTCTGGCCTATCTGACGGTGCAGGTGTCAGAGCTGTTCCGCGATCCGGCCTATTTCCGCGCCATTCGTGAAAAGGTCGTTCCGCATCTCAGGACATATCCGTCGCTGAAAATCTGGGTGGCGGGCTGTTCGACGGGTGAGGAGCTTTATTCCCTGGCTATCCTGTTCCGTGAAGAAGGGCTTGAGGAGCGGACGATGTTCTATGCCACCGACATCAATCCCGACTCGCTCAAGCAGGCGGAGGCCGGTGTCTATGCGATCGACCGGCTTCAGACCTTTACGGAAAATCATCGTCTGTCGGGCGGCAAGTCGTCCCTGTCGGACTATTATACCGCTGCCTATGGCTGGGCGACGTTCGATAAGTCCCTGAGGGCGCGCACGGTGTTTTCCGATCATAGTCTGGTGACCGATGCCGTCTTTGCCGAAACCCAGTTCGTGTCGTGCCGCAATGTGCTGATCTATTTCAACCGGCCTTTGCAGACACGCGCCATCGGCCTGTTCCGCGATTCCCTGTCGCGTCACGGTTTTCTGGGGCTGGGGTCGCGTGAAACCCTGCGTTTTTCGCCCTATGCCGACGATTTTTCCGAATTTGCCTATGAGGAACGCCTGTACCAGAAACGGGGAGAGGGCTGATGGCTGTCTCAGCCCCCGCTGCGATAGTGATCGGCGCGTCGGCAGGCGGGTTGAAGGCCCTGTCCGACATATTGCCGCATCTGCCGGCGGATTTTCCTTTGCCGGTCATGGCGGTGGTGCATATCCCGCCGGACAAGCCAAGCCTTATTGCCTCCCTGTTTCAGGACAAATGCGCCCTGACCATAACCGAGGCCGAGGACAAGGAAACCATCCGTCCGGGTCATGTCTATTTCGCCGTGCCGGACTATCACCTGCTGGTCGAAAAGGCGGGTTGCCTGTCCCTGTCGTCGGATGAGGCGGTGTTGTATTCGCGCCCGTCCATCGACCTGTTGTTCGACAGCGCTGCCGATGCCTATGGGGCGGGCCTGATCGGGGTCGTTCTCAGTGGTGCGAACGAGGATGGTGCGGCGGGCCTCAGGCGGATAGTGTCCGAAGGCGGGCAGGCGCTGGTGCAGGCCCCTGAGACGGCCATGGCGACCGCCATGCCGCAGGCGGCATTGCAGGCCTGTCCGTCGGCCCTTAGTCTGCCCCCTCACGGATTGCTTGATGAACTGAAGAAAGCGGGAGCCTCATGCCTGAACGTCTGAAAACGCCCGTACATATTCTGCTGGTCGATGATCTGGAAGAAAATCTCCTGTCGCTCGAAGCCCTGCTGCGCCGTGAGGGGTTGGTGCTGCTCAAGGCGCGCTCAGGCGTGGAGGCGCTGGAAATACTGCTGAAGCATGAGGTGGCGCTGGCGCTGCTGGATGTGCAGATGCCGGAAATGGACGGGTTCGAGCTGGCGGAAACCATGCGCGGTTCCGAACGTACGCGGCAGGTGCCGATCATCTTCCTGACGGCGGGGTCGGCGGGGCGGGCGCGCCGGTTCAGGGGATATGAGGCCGGTGCGGTCGATTTCCTCGAAAAGCCGATCGAGCCGGATATTCTGCGCTCGAAGATTGATGTCTTTTATCAGTTGCACCGCCAGAAGCTGTATGTCGCCGCCCAGCGTGACGCCTTGCGCAGCGCCTTTGAGGAGAACCTGCGCCTGCTTGAGGAAAGCCGCGCCTATGCCCAGGCTCTGAAGGAAGCCGACCGGCGCAAGGATGAGTTTCTGGCCACTCTGGCGCATGAGCTGCGCAACCCTCTGGCCCCCATCCGCAACGGGCTGCATATTCTCAAAATGTCGCCCAGACCGGAGATGGCCGAAACGGTCAGGGATATGATGGACCGCCAGATGACGCATATGGTGCGCCTGATCGACGATCTGATGGATGCTTCGCGTGTCAGTCAGGGCAAGATCGACCTCAGGCATGAACCCATCTCCCTTCAGGCCGTGCTGGAGGCGGCGATGGAGGCCAGCGGGCCGCTGATTCAGGCGTCGGAACACCGGTTTGAAACCGACATACCCGATACACCTCTGGTGGTGGAGGGCGATCTGACGCGGCTGGCGCAGGTGGTGGGCAATCTGTTGAACAATGCCGCCAAATATACCCCGCGCGGCGGCCTGATCCGTCTGAGCCTCACCCGCAACGGGGATGAGGCGGACATTTGCGTCAGCGATACGGGCCTCGGGATCGACAGTGACATGCTGCCGCGTGTGTTCGAGCTGTTTACGCAGGTTGACCGTAATATGAACTGGGCGCAGGGCGGGCTGGGGATCGGGCTGGCTCTGGCGCAGAAGCTGGTGCATATGCACGGTGGGCAGATTTACGCCGAAAGCGCCGGGCGCAATCAGGGCGCCAGTTTTCATATCCGTCTGCCCCTGAGCGGGGCGGCCCCCGCAGCCGCCGAAACCCCTGTTGTGCCGCGTCTGCTGACGCCGCTTGAGGTGCTGGTCATCGATGACAATCGGGAATCGGCCCAGACGACAAGCTGGATGCTGGAGCTGATCGGACACCGCACCTGTGTGGCCCATAGCGGGCAGGCGGGGATTGAGATGGCCCTGTCTGCGATGCCGGATGTGATCATGCTGGATATCGGGATGCCGGATATGGACGGTTATGAGGTCTGTCGCCGTCTGCGTCAGGTGCCGGCCTTGCAGCAGACGCTCATTGTCGCCCAGACCGGCTGGGGGCAGGAACGTGACCGCGCACAGGCCTATGAGGCCGGTTTCAGCCATCATATCACCAAGCCGGTCAGTATGGATCAGGTGACGGCGATTCTGGCCGAGGCGCAAAATCGCCTGAAATAGAGCGACCCTTTATGCCTGTTGAGGCCCTAAGGGGTGACATGCACCTGTCGCAAGGGGCATTTCCACTGCGGGCCGACCTTGCGGCCGCTGTACTGGCTGGCTTCGGAGCGTTCGCCGTGGCGCGCCAGCATGGGGTTGGCGCTGCTGGCTATGGCGATGTCGCGGGCGATGATACTGGCCCTCAGGGTTTCGTAACGGCCTTCGTGCCGCAGATGTTCAAACTGGTCGTGCGTGTTGAAGATCAGCACCGGCACGTCAAAGCGGCGGGCAGGGTGCAGGGCGACGACGAAAAAGGCTTCTTCGGCAAAACTCAGGGAAAATTCGGGGTGATCGACCTCAGGATGGACGCGCGGATCATAGGCATGGCCCCTGTGGGCGTCGATGGCTTCCAGCGCCTGAAGCCGCGTCCACATGACGCTTTCAAACTGGGCTTCGGTTAAACTGTCGGGGCCATCGAAGATGACGGCGAAACTCTGAAACGGGCCGGGAGCGCGGCGGTAGGCGCTGACGAAAGTTTCAAGCGCTGTATGGATGGCCATATCATCCTGCGGACATCTCAGGTCACCGGCGCGGACAAAGGTGATGCGGTCGCGCGCCAGTGCCGACTTGGCGCCGACGCAAGGAAAGGCCTTGTCACGGATATGGGCCTTGAGTTTTTCGGTAAGGCTTTCGGGGGTGGATATCGGCTGATCCGGCACGGGAGCCGCCGCCGGACGGGTAGAAATGCCGGTAGGGGCAGGCATGGCTTACTCCTTTCAACAGGAGGTTGATATTAGCCAGTGCCGTCTAAAGTAATAATGGTGAAGTCCGCCCCTGAATTGCAAACACAGGATAAGGAAACTGCCCTTTCGGTTTTTGTTTACGCAATTATTATTAAAGCCAACGGGTTTTATATTCTCTGGTAATGATCCTAATCTTATGGTCGGTAGTGCTTTCAGATCAGGACAGAGGGATTATGATACAGGAAATTGCCCCGCGCTCAGGTACCGCCTTCCGCCTTATGAAAGGTCAGCGTCTGAGGGTTATCGATCCTCAGGGGGAGCAGGTGTCCGACATGCTGGCCTTTAGCGCCGAAGACACCGCCGAGGTCATTTCGTCGGGCCGGTCGCTGGACTATGCCTCGAAACTGTTTCTGACGACCGGTGATCCGCTCTATTCCAACCGCAGCCGCATCATGCTGCGTATTATCGAGGATACGGTCGGGCGGCATGATTTTCTGCTGACGCCCTGTTCGGAAGATACGTTCCGCATCATCTATGGCGATGAACATCCGCATCATGGCTGTTTCGGCAATCTGGCGCAGGCGCTGGCCCCCTATGGCATTGCCCCTGACCGGATTCCCGTGGCCTTCAATATTTTCATGAATGTGCAGGTCGATGGGGATACCGGCGCGCTCAGGGTCGATCCGCCCAGGAGCCGCGCCGGTGACCATATTCTGTTCGAGGCGGATATGGATCTGATTATCGCCCTGACGGCCTGTTCGGCGCTGCAATCGAACAACTATGCCTTCAAGCCCATTCATTATGCGATCGAGGACGCAGTTTGGAGCGTGTTCCGTTCCAAATGAATCGGAACAACGCTCTGACTTTTTGTTTTGACGCGCTTTTGAATCCGAAAAGTGCATCACACTTTTCGGAAAGCGCTCCAGGCGGCGTCTGCCAGATCGCTTTCCAGATCGCTTTTCGGGGGTTCCGTGGCCTTCAGGGCTGTGCCGGATTTGATTTCGGGCAGGGTCTCGAAATGGGCAATGAGCTGCGGCAGGGTCTTTACGGGCACCGAAGGGATCAGCGCGCGTAAGGCGGGCAGGCGGGCATAGGGGATGGACGGCCAGAAATGGTGCTCCCAGTGATGCCAGGACAGGTGCGGGGCCAGCAACGGGCCTTGCCACCAGTTGAGATGCAGGCGTTGTGTCGTGTCCGTCCCCTGATGTTCGATCCACATTCTCAGGCGGAAGAACATGATGAAGCTCGTCAGCAGGGACACATACCACAGAAGCGACACCCACCACAGGCCGAAGCTCAGTAGCAGGCCATTGGCCGCCAGATGCCACAGGCCGAGCGCCAGATAGGTGCGTTTATGCGTCGGGCGGGAATAGTTGAAAATGATTTTATAGTCGATCAGCCCGCCGCCGATCAGATCTCCGGCGGCCAATGTCAGCACATCCTTCAGTCTGGCGGGTAAATCCCACTGATCGGCGCGCAGACCCTTATAGACGATTTCGGGGTCATGGGCGGTGCCGAGGTCGCGGTGGTGTAATATGTGCAGGTTGCGATAGCCGTCGCCGGTCAGGCCGAGAGGCATCCACGCCAGTATGTCATTCAGAATATCGTTCAGGCGTTTATTATAGGTGATGGTGAAATGGGTGCCGTCATGGCCCAGCAGGGCCAGTGCATGTTGCCGGTTACCGATCAGCAGGATCGCCGGAAGAACAAGCCACAGGCTGCGGCTCAGGCCCAGAACGATGAAGGTGGCGGCAATTACGCCCCAGTCGAGGGCCGCGTCTTTCAGCCAGGTGACCGGTATGCGGCGGCTGAGGCGTTTGAGGTCGGCGGGTTTCAGCAGACCGTTGATGGTCTGGTCGCGATGATGGTCCATGAGGTTCCCCTGAGGTGTGACAGACGGAACCGGACAGTAGGGGCTGATGAAAATACAAACATCACGCGCATGCGTGATCCCTCAACTCTCCTTAAAGGGGAAAATTAACCCTAGACTGGCACGGGCCGGCACGCGCTTAGGGGCGGGGTTGGCTTTTGTGACGATTGGAGCCTGTTCCGTTCATATTGAATCGGAACAACACTCTGATTTTTTTGTTTTTACGCGCTTTTTTTATCTGGAAAGTGCGGCGCACTTTTCGGGAAGCGCTCTAAGCCATGAGGGTAAAATGTTGTTCAAATCTGACGGATACCGGTTTGAGGAGTTTGTCGAAAAGACAGGTAAGCTGACGACGCCACAGGCGTTGTTCGATGAATTTATCGGGGTCATGGGGCGGTTCGGCTATACGCGCATCATCTTTTCCGTGCCGCGCGACGAAGCCTTGCCTGAGGCGGATAACCGCATCGGGCTGATGCACAACTATCCTGAAGACTGGCAGAAATACTATACCGAAAAGGGTTTCGAGCGGCTCGATCCTGTCCTCAGGGCTGCGGGCACCTATAATTATGCCTTCCGCTGGCGGGCGCTTGAGCGGACGCACAGACTGTCGGAGCGGCAGATACGCTTTTTTCGTCTGGGGGAGGAGGCGGGGCTGAGGCACGGGATCGGGATTCCCATGTCCGGCGACAAGGCGCAGATTGCCGGTATTGCCATGGCCTCGGGCGAGCGGGTCGATGCCGTGCGTGCCGATCTCGATCTCATCAGCGCCTATTGCAACCAGTTTTTCATGAGTTTCAAGCGCATGAAGGGGGCGGAACCTTCGGTATTGCCGCCTCTGGTCGCATTGTCGAAAAAGGAAACCGAGGTGCTGCAATGGGTCGCCGCAGGCCGCAGCGACGACGACATCAGCCGCCTTCTGAACATCAGCCCGCATACGGTCGATACGCACCTGCGTCATATCTATCAGAAGCTGGAGGTCAATAACCGGGTGTCGGCGGTGGTGAAGGCCATTGTACTGGGGCAGATAAAAATCTAGGCGCTCACGTCTTCGCGTGATGTTGGACGGTTACTTTCAACGTTCTGATCGGGGTTTCCAGAGGAGGCTTTTCATGATCACCATCATTTCCCATCAGAATATCGCCCGGCATACGGCATTGTATCTCTCGCAATTCCGCCTGCGCCATCAGGAGTTTATCGAACGCCAGAATTACAATGTCAAAACCTTGCATGGTATGGAGTTCGATGAATATGACACACTGGCCTCGGTCTATGTGGTCTATTCCGAAGACGGGCAAGAGGCGCTGGGCTGTAGCCGTCTGACGCCCACGGACAAGGGCTGTATGCTGGCCGATCACTGGCCTGAGCTGGTGACGGACAAGACCCTGCTCAATGCCCCCGACATCTGGGAAGGGACGCGCTTTTGCATCAACAGCCACCTGCCCGCCGCCACCCGTCAGGTCATCTGCCGCCAGATCAGTCTGGCCTATCTGGAGTTCGGGCTGGCCAATAATGTGTCGCAGATCATCGGCCTGATGCCGACCCTGATCCTCAGGACGGTGTTCGAGCGCTCAGGCATCAGCCTTGAGCGGCTGGGGCCTGCGCAGGCCATAGGTGCCCATGCACGCATTCAGGCGGCCTCGATCCGCATCACGGCGCAGCAACTGGAGCAGGCGCGCCGCAAGACCGGTCTGGCGGGCCTGACGCAACCTGACGAATGTTTTGTTGACTATTTTGAAGCGGGCAGACAAAAAGCGGCTTAGGGTATTGGATAGGGTTTCAGACAATTATGCGCGCCTAGCTTGCTAATTGAGCCTGGTTCATGCTAGGCGTGTGTTGCAGCTGAAACGATCCAGGAGAGGATAGCAAAGCATGGTACAGGACAAGGTGCCCCATAAGGTTGATGTCATTGTCGGGGCGCGTGTGCGTGGACGCCGTAAGGAAATGTCGCTTTCGCAGACGGAACTGGCCGAAGCCATAGGTGTCACCTTTCAGCAGGTGCAGAAGTACGAAAGCGGCGTCAATCGCATCAGCTCGTCCAAGCTGTTTGAAATCTCGAAGGTGCTGCAAACCTCGATCCAGTATTTCTTCGATTTCCCCGATGACCATGCCGAGAATTTTTCGGTGTCCTCATCCGAGGAAAACGTCATCAATTTCCTATATACCGCCGAAGGGCTTGAGCTGGCGCGCACCTTTACCGCCATTCAGAATGGTCGCAAGCGCCGCAGTCTTCTGAGCCTTATCCGCACACTGGCGGACGAGACACCGCAACAGGATGTCTGATTTTTCGGCCATCCATCCCCCGAAAAGCACTAAAAAGCCTCTGAAAACCCTGCGGCATCACTCATCTTCATGATGGTATGCGTGGGCGCGCCTGCCATTATCGCCTGACCTGCCCCTGTCCGGGAAAAGGCGGGGTACATAGTGGAGGCTGGGTGAGATGTCGATGGACAGAGTGTCTTATGGTGAAAGCGTAACGCGTGTGCTGGATGCGCTGGAGTTCCTGAAAAAGCAATGCGATCAGGTCGGTCTGGCCCATATGGCCGGTCATATCAATGTGGCCCTGACGGCCTGTCTCGATGAATATGTCGAGGAACAGCGCAACGCCCTTGAGCGCCGTCTGGATGGCGTTCTGGACAAGGCATTGAATTAGTTCTCAGGCTTCAGGGCCGGATCAGGCCGAGCATAATGCCCTTGATGGAGGCGGTCACCCGGTTATTGACCTCCAGCTTTTCAAATATATGCCGCATATGGGTGTTGACCGTATTGCGGCTGATCATCAGCCGGTCGGCAATATCGTCATCGGTCGCGCCTTCGGCCACGCGGGTGAGGATCTCGATCTCTTTCAGGGTCAGGATGATATTGTCCCGGCCTGTGGCCTTGGCATTCAGCCGCTTGTAGGCGACATAGAACTGGTTGCAATAGGCAAACAGCAGGTCGAGATTGCGGCAGCAGTCATTCGCCTTGTGTGAGGTCGCCAGCGCAATACCGGCAATCTGCGACTTGGGGCCATGCAGGGGGATGCCGACCCCGTGGTTGAGGCCCGCTTCTTCGCCCAGACGCATGAATTTGTTTTGTTGCTCCGAAATGCGTGAGGCGCGTTCGATGTCCGTCCAGAAAAAGGGCAGGTCATGCGTGGCGGCGGCCTTCAGGATCGGGTCGATGCGGTCGAAGCCTTTTTCCGCGTAATATGTCTGCCAGTCTTCGGGATAGTGGTGAAACAGGCCGATGCGGTTGAGATTGTCCGGCAGGTCGGCATCACGCGCGATCGAAAAGATCAGCCGGTCATAGCCGAAGCCCTGCATGGTGTCGGTCAGCAGATCGAACAAGGCCTCGGAGGATCGGGCCTCGGTCGTCCGGGACACGAAACTTTCAAAAGATGTTGCGCTGTGGCTGGCCGGTACAAACATGAAATGCCGCAAGATGACAGGTCTGCAATAGTAGCAGGCAAACCTTTTCGGGCAATGCTTATTTCTGAATGTGGTGCAATATAACCGGCCCTGTAATGATGCAGGGCCGGTTATTATGGCAGAGGATCAGGCCCTGGCCGGTCGAAACTGGTTCAGAAGCTCAGGCATACAGATCAGGTTGATGCCCCATTGCGAGACTTCGGGCACAGCGAATTTCGAGGCAAAGGCCAGAGCGCTGCTGTTGATCACGGCCCTCTGGCTGACGGTCGGGCCATCGACGATTTCAGGCTCGGCCATCATATATTCCTGCCCCTGCATCACCAGCAGCTTGCGGTACAGATCGAGTGCCTTTTGATGCAGGTCCTCGCGGCCTGTATTGACGGCGACCTCTGCCGTCAGGCGCGGCTCATAGTACCAGTTGACGCGGTGGGTTTCGACAAAGCGCGCGCACAGGCCGTTCCAGGCGCTGACAAATTCCGGGCAGTCGATCAGTTGCATCAGGTCGCGGGCAATCTGGTCACCGGCGAACAGGAACATGAACTGTCCGGGCTTGTCGTTCGGCATACCGGCCGGTTTCAGGTGCTTGGTGGCCGGATCGAATGCGTAGGCGGCTTCGTCGATGAAGCGTTCCGGCATGGCCCCGATGTCGCGCATCCCCGTCAGGCAATAGTCCCTGTAGGTGGTGTCGCCGGTGCGCTCCCATTCGGTCATCCAGTGGCTGGCCAGGGACAGCCAGTCCGGCCCGATACGGATAAAGGCATGGGGCGGGGCAATGTCCGGTCGCGGGGAGATCTTACGCAGGGGCGGAATTGCTGCCAGCGTCTTTTCAACCGTGGCCAGAGGTTCACGCATCAGGTCGCCCATGCGCTCATCGGTGGTCAGGTAGTAATAGATGCGCTTCATATGCGCGATATTGATGCGCGCCTCCTTGGCACCGCAGCCCCAGTGGCTGACATTGTGGCGTGAGCCGACACCGGCAAACGGGCCGGTATGATAGACATCGACCTCAAGCGTGTTGCGCGTCATATCCTCGGCAGCGCGGAAGATGTCGGCGCGGCCCGACCGCAGGAAGGCGAACCACAGCCACAGATTGGGCATCAGCTCCGTCGCGTTCCAGCCGTGGCCGCCGATGTCGTACATCCACTGGCGGCGCGCCGGATCATAGGTGCGCTTATAGTCGCCGAAATCCCAGAACCCGTACCAGCCGCGCCGGTCGGCTTCCTGACTGAAGAAGGTGAAGGCGCGGTCAAGCTGGGTTTCGGCCAGAGCCGTCTCTGCCGCCGTCAGGCCTGCCACCGGCGTCCCCGGCAGGCTCCAGTAACCGAGCGTCCGGGTGTCGTGATACAGGGCGGGCGGACAGACGAGCAGGGGCGGATGGGCACCGGTTTCGGCCATGCGGTCAAGCGCATCGGGATCGGGGGTGGCGTCTGTGGCCCACAGGGTCAGTTCGGAGGTATTGGCGCAGCCATAGGCATCGGCATGGCCTTCCTCATAGTCCTCATAGACCACGGACAGGGCATGGCCCTTTGTGTCATAGTGGCGCATATCCATCGGCTGGGCGTCGGGTGACCAGAACCACACCTTCAGTTCGCCCTGATCGGTCGAGGCATTGGCAACCTCGAAACCGGCGGGATATTTCTGCCAGAAACGTTTGAGGCTGATGCCCAGACCGCCTGAGACATCCCCCAGAAAGGCGAAGCCGCGCGCGCGGTGACCGGCCATGATCTTCAGCCAGGCGCTTTTGGGGTTGGTGCGTTTGTGCAACTCCCAGCCATCGGCGGTCAATTGACTGAAGCGGAAGCTGTCCCAGACGGGGGTTTCGAGAATATTGGCCCTGTCTTTTTCCGACAGGGTCCCGAGATTGGCGATGCGTTCTCCGCGCAGTTGCGCCTGCTGAAAGGGCAGGGCCTGTTCCATTGTGCGCGGGCTGTAGCCGGGGGCCATCAGCACCGGCTCGGCAAAGATATTGTGGTTGTCGGTGGCAAAGCGGATGTGGCGGTTCTGGATTTCCTCACGGAAGGGGATGGTGAAATGCAGGCCCAGCCCCTTGATGAAGTCAGTGGCCTGATCCCCGTCAAACACGAAAGAATGTACCATGCGGATGGCCTTCAGACCGGCGGTGAAATAGAAACGCACCGTAAAGGGCAGCCAGCGGCGGTCAGGGCCTGAGACGGCACGGTGGGTGCCCTCAAGGCGCACCACGGCGCGCACCGGCCCGGACTGTTCGACCGTGACCTGAGTGAGGTCGCTTTCGTAGGCCACATCGCGGCGGATGCCTTGCGCTTCCTCGCTGCGGTCTTCGCGGATGACCACCAGCTTGCCGTCTCTGGCGACCTCATGGCCGTTGACGTTCAGGGCGCTGATGAGGTGGCGGCCCGTGCGGTCGATGCGGGCCGTGACCGCGCCGGTGTCGATCACCACAGCGGTTGCTGTTTCTTTGACGCTGAGCGGAGTGGCCGGTTTTGCAGCGGCGGATTTGCCGACGGATACCTTCAGGCCGGTCGTTTGGGCATCTGCGGCCATGGCCATGCCTGTCCATTTGATCGACCCGTCCGGCCAGTAGGCCATCGGCCAGGTCTGGGCCGGAATGGCCTTGCCGCTGGCATCGCGCAGGGTGACGGCGGCGTTCTTGCTGACGCTGCCACGCGGCCAGGGTACGCCCCATGCCACGCCCGCAGGCTCTGCCGGTGCGTGGCCGTCAAGCCAGTTCAGGGCTACGTCGGGCGGCGCGGTTTCGGCGGCGCTGGCGGCACCCCCCAGATTGGCAGCCGTAACGACGGCCAGTGTGGCGCCGGACTGGGCGAGAAAGGTTCGGCGATTGGGGGTCATGAGCTTTCCTTATGGCTGTTTTTTACGAAGTGCCTTGATCGCAGGAAAAAAGGATGCCACCTTGGGGCGCATACCGCAAGGGGGCATCAGGCGGGGACTACCTTTCGATGCTGAGGCCCATCACACCGATGACCACCTCATTGGCGATGCTGCGCACCGTGACCGATTGCAGGGTTTTAGCCGGATCAAGGGCGATATCGAGGACATTGGCCGCGCCGCCGTCGATCTTGCGGTTGCGGTCTTTCTGGCCCTTGGTGGCTGGCCCCGGCACCCAGGCCTTGCCGGTTTTCAGATCGACCCGTACCGGTGCCTTGCCGCAGACCTGAAACTGATAGTCGTCCACGAACATGTCGCGTTCGATCGGCCACCAGTTTTCGGGATTGCGCAGTTCCAGCCGTTCGCGTGTGCCGTCGCTATAGGTGACGACGACCTCGCCATTGATCAGATCGCTCTGCATGGTGTTGGTCGAACCGGCCATCAGCAGATACAGGCGCTTGCCTGTACCGCTCAGGGGGATGGTCGCCGCCTGAGGATAGTTGTCCCAGTGCGAGGTGAACAGAATGTTCGGCCCGTCGCCGGAGGGGGTGGTGAAGGTCACCCCGCCCGGCAGGCTGACCTGACCGGCCTTGCGCAAGGCGCTGTCGTCGATGCGGGCGCTGTCGTTTATGCCGCCGGCCCATGACCCCAGACCGTGCGCCGGCAGGGCCAGCGACACATAGGGCGAGCGCGGGCTGCGGTATTTTCCGGGCTTGAAAATTTCGGTCACGCGGTCGTTGAAGCGGCCGCTGAGATCGACAGATTCCGTGGTATGGCTGCCGCTGGCCCATTGCGGGGTTACCAGATCGCAGGCCGGATGGGTGGCCGCAGGCTGGGGGTTCAGGGCGAACCAGCCAAAGGCGCCTTGCTGATAGAGGGTGAAGTTTGCGTCTTCGGCCGGTTTTTGTGTGGCTCTGGTGGCGTCGATTGCCGCTCCGGCCCAGTTCAGGCGGATCACGGCCTGCGCGCGCAGGGGTATCTCGATGCGCACCTTGGGTGCCCCGACCGCCTGCACCGGCGTCCAGCTGACGGCCTTGCCATCGACGGTGACCTTGCTCAGCTTGTCGCTATGGGCAGGCAGTTCCAGCACCAGAGTGTTAAACAGGTTGTCCGGCTGGGTGACCGTCCATGTGTCGGTTGTGCCATTGCGGCGGAAGTCCACACCGACATTGGGGTGGGTCAGTTTGGCATGGTTCCATTCCGGCGGGAAGCCGGGGCTGAGGGTCAGGGTGTGGCTCAGGGCATCGGGCCTGACGCCGAACAGACCTTCGACAATGGTGCGTGACATGACACCGGCCCCGTCGGCAAAGTCGCGCTGCGATTCGCGGCGATAGACATCAAGATAGTTCAGCGTCCCGATATTGCCCGGCGAAATCCCCATATACAGGCTGGCCAGAAGGGTGGCCCGCGTCATGGTGTAGGCCTCTTCAGGGCTGCCCGACAGCCACAGCCCCAGCGCCGTATGCAGGTTTTCCGACAGGACGACATTGTTGGTTGACCAGGAATAGAGCGACCAGTTCGTCGTCGGCAGCATGTAATAGGGGCGGTCGGCAGGCACGTCAGGCCCCTTGACCGGAATGGGTTTCAGGTGGTGCGTCAGGTCGGCAGACATGCGCGCAGCCTCAAACGGGGTCGGAACGCCGGAATCGACGGTGTGGTAATAGCTCCACAGGCCATAGCTCGGGTGGACAAGCTGGTCGCCGATAATGTCCTTGTATTCGGCAAAGGCCCCCTGTTCCGGCATCCACAGATGGGCGCGCATCCCGCGTTCGATCAGGTCGGCCTCTTTGAGATAGGGAGCCGGATCCTTGCCGATCAGGGTGGCGATCCGCGCCGCCATACGGTTGTGATAGACATTATAGGCCGACTGATAGGCAACGCCTCCGCCATTATATTGCACGGAATCGCTGGCCCAGATGGAGGCATAGGCCTCATACAGCGGCAGCTTGTACGGCCCGATCTCGCGGCGGAACATACGCTGTTCCCACGCCAGATGGCGCTCTATGACCGGCCAGACGCGGCGCGCATAGTCGAGATCGCCCGTCCACAGGATATGGCGGAACATGGCATCGAAAAAGCCGACATTCATATCATAGTGGCTGTTGGACAGGTCGCCGTTGGAATGCAGCGCGGCTTCGCTGCGCGACAGGGCATTTTCCTCATCTGCTGGCGGCAGGTGGTCGGGGATGGGGTCGGTGTTCTGGTTGGCCGTCCACAGATCGAGATTGCGGCGCGCGCGGTCGTGCCAGCCCAGCGCATCAAGCGCATATGGCCCGCGCCAGCCTAGCAGTTTGGCGCGCCACGCGATTGCCCCGTGCATGATCGCCCCTTGCGGTTCGTCCCACAGGGCATCGGCGGCAATATTGAGCGCCCCCATTGCGACGTTCAGATAGGGGTCGGGGGTGTCGATCTGTACGCGGTTGCGGATGGCGTCGAAATGGGCGCGGGTGGCTTCAAGCTGTTGCGGCAGTTCGGCGGCACTGAAGGCGGGCAGAAGCGACAACGCCTTGACATCCTCGGTTTCGTCTTCGGCGCGGGTGGTGACATTGCGATAGGTTTCAGGCTCGGTGCCGCCGGTATTGCGGGTCACCTGAAGGGAAATCAGCACCGGCTTCCGGTTCAGGGGCACGCGCCCGACCGCGACCTTGAGGGCGGCATCGGCAGAGGAAGCGAGCAGGGCCTCAGGCTGTGCCCAGCCTTCAGCATCGGCCAGCGACACGGTGGCCGGCTCGGAAATCACCGCCGTAATCTGAGCGGTTGCCCCATCGACGACAAAGCCGTTGGCGGTTGTCTGATAGCGGTCTTTGGCGGCAAATTCCGGCCTGAACTGGAAATACTGGCTGATCGGTACGCTTTCGGTGCCGATGTCGCCGTCACGCGCCCCGCGCTGGCCATTGCCGCCGCCAAAGGCGACCAGCAGCTCGGCCCCTTTTGCCAGATCAAAGGCCTGTGCGCGGACGATCAGGCCGTCGGTCTGATGATAGGCCAGAACCTCAAGCTCGATACGTCCCTTGTCGCCCAGAAGCGGGTCGCTGAGGGTATAAAGAAGTTCCCCCGGACGGTAGCGGCTGGTGATGCTTGCGGCCTCGTTCAGCCAGATCGTGCCGCCAGTGGTCTTCAGCCCCAGACGCAGATTGCCGCCGCGACCGGGCAGGTAGAGCGAAAACTCCGGCTTGTCACCGCCATCGACGCGGAAGGCGGTATTGCCGCCGTAAAGCGGGCGGTTGAAATATTCGACGCCATTATGGATGACGAAATCGCTGCCTTCGGCGTGGTATCTCAGGGCCTTGTCCATCCGGCCTTCAAGATTGGGCGTCAGGCCGTTGGTGGCCTCCAGAAGCCCTGCCGACACAGGGGCCTGATCGGCAAGGACAGGCGTGGCCAGTTGCAGAACCAGAAAGAAGGGCAGGACAAGGGCGCAATGCGAAGGTTTCATTGAAGTTCCCTGAGACAGATAAGGGTTGACCCTGAGGGGAGAGTCGGAAGGTCTGATGAGGTGTGCAGCCTGATATCCCTGTGTTTGAGGCGGGGCTGCGTGGCCCGCCGGAAACGATTTATATTTGATTTAATGAACTTTATATAAAACACATATTCTGCCTTGTCCAGTCATTTTACGGCATGATTTGTCATTATCGATCAAGAAGGGAGGTGGGGCGGCATGGAAGGCTCTAATCTCCATGCAGGCGACGCGGTGTCTTGTGATTTGAAAACAAAGAATATTTTCGTAACATCGTTTTTCATGAACGGTTCTGCCCGATTCTGAGCAGGTGCAGCGTAAGGTTTGGGGTGCCTTCTCAGTTATGCGATTCCGGTTGACGGTTTTTCCTTGACGAAATCTGGTTTCCATATGAAATATTAAATCACATGCAAATCAAATGCGTCCGCTGAGGCGCGTATAATCATAACCACAGGGGGCCTCTGACCGGAGGCATGAGAATGACCGCATCTGCCGCGCGCACCAAAACGGCCCTTTGGCCACTTATCCTCATCACGTCACTGTTCTTTTTCTGGGGCGTGGCCAATAATCTGAACGATGTCCTGATCCCTCAATTCAAGAAGGGCTTTGTCCTGACCGATTTGCAGTCGGGCCTTGTGCAGTCGGCCTTTTATCTTGGCTATTTCTTTCTGGCCCTGCCCGCCGCCTTCGTCATGCGGCGATTTGGCTATAAGGCAGCGGTTATTCTGGGGCTTCTGCTCTATGCGACGGGGGCTTTCCTGTTCTATCCGGCGGCGCAGCTTCATGCCTATAGCTGTTTCCTCGGGGCGCTGTTTATCATCGCTTCGGGGCTGGCCTTTCTCGAAACCTCGGCCAATCCGCTGATTACGGTGCTGGGGCCGCCGGAAAGTGCCGCCTTCCGCCTCAATCTGGCCCAGAGCTTCAATCCGCTGGGGGCTTTGAGCGGGATTCTGATCGGTCAGACCTTTATCCTGTCGGGTATCGAGCATGACGAAAGCACCCTCGGGGCCATGAGCGAGGCCGCAAAGCAGGCCTTTTATGCCGCTGAGGTCAAGGCGGTGCAGGGGCCTTATCTGGTCATCGGTCTGGTGATTCTGGTCTGGGCGCTTCTGGTGCTGTCGGTGCGCTTTCCGCAGGCGGCGACCGAAGACACGGCAGAGGCAGATGTGCCTGAGGTCAGTATGGCGCGCTCGATTGCCCTGTTGTTCAAACGTCCGCGCTTTGTCATGGGGGTGGTGGCGCAGTTCTTTTATGTCGGGGCGCAGGTTGGCATCTGGAGCTATATGATCCGTTATGCCCAGTCGGAGCTGGGGATCACGGACAAGGCCGCCGCCAGCTATGTGCTGGTGACGCTGGTGCTGTTCTGGATCGGACGGGTCGCGGGTACGGCGCTGATGCGTCGGGTGGCGCCGGTGCGCATCCTGCTGGTCTTTGCCCTGTGCAATATTGCCCTGACCATTGCCGCCATTAGCCTGGGCGGGATCGGCGGTCTTTATGCGCTGGTCGCCTCAAGTTTCTTCATGTCGATCATGTTCCCGACCATCTTCGCCGTAGCGGTTGAGGGGCTGGGGGCGCTGACCAAGACCGCCTCGTCGTTTCTGGTCATGGCCATTGTCGGCGGCGCGGTACTGACGCCGATCATGGGCTGGGTGTCGGGTCAGTCGCACATCCGCATGGCCTTCATCGTTTCTACCGTCTGTTTCATTGTGGTGGCCCTGTTTGCCCTGATCGTTTCCCGACCGGTCAAGGCCGGGGCGGCCCGTTAGGTTTTTCTTCTGTATGACGATACTTCCCACCAAATCTTTGGGCCGCACGGCGGTTCAGGTCAGTGTTCTGGGCTATGGCGCGGCCTCGCTCGGTAATCTCTACCGGACGCAAACCGATGAAGGGGCCGCCGCCTCGGTGCAGGCGGCTCTGGCAGCGGGTATTACCTATTTCGATACCGCGCCGCGTTACGGGCACGGCATGAGCGAGCGGCGTCTGGGGGCGAGCCTGCCGGCTGATGCGGTGATCTCGACCAAGGTCGGGCGTATCCTGACCCCGATTGATCCGCCGCCGCCGAACACGACACGCCACGGCTTTGTCGATGGCGACCCGTTCGAGGAGCATTTCGACTATAGCTATGACGGTATCATGCGGTCGTTCGAGGCGAGCCTGAAACGCCTGAAGCGGGAGCGGATCGATATTCTTCTGGCGCACGATATTGGCCGCCTGACCCATGCCGAGGCGCATGACACCCTGTTTGCGCAGTTTCTGACGGGCGGGCTGAAGGCCATGCAGGCCCTGAAGGCGCAGGGGCTGGTGCAGGCGATCGGGCTGGGGGTCAATGAGGCCGGGGTATGCAATGAAGTGCTTGACCATGCCGATATGGACGCCTTCCTGCTGGCCGGACGCTATACCCTTCTGGAACAGGGGCCGCTCGATCAGTTCCTGCCGCGCTGTGTCGAACGCGGGGCTTCGATCATCCTCGGCGGGCCGTTCAATTCGGGCATACTGATTGATGGTGTCAGGGACGGTGCGCCGCCGCCCATGTATGACTATGCGCCCGCACCTGCGCCTGTTGTGGCGCGGGTCAAGGCCCTGCAAACGGTCTGTGCGGCGCACGGGGTGCCTCTGGCGGCCGCGGCGATGCAATTCCCTCTGGCTCATCCGGCGGTGGCCTCGACCATTCCGGGCATGGGGCGACCGGAGCGGGTGCAGCAAAATCTCGACCTGCTGCGCTTCCCCATTCCGGCTGATTTGTGGGCCGATATGAAGGCGCAGGGGCTGCTGCATCCGGCAGCGCCCGTGCCTGACGCGGTTCTTTCTGAAAGTACGGGTACATAGTGATGGATACGGTTATTTGTGAAGCCCCCGGCAAGCTGGTTCTGGTGCAGCGCCCCAGGCCGCAGCGCGGGGCAGGTGAGGTGCTGGTGCGGGTGCGCCGCGTCGGGATCTGCGGCACGGACATGCACATTTTCAGGGGCACCCAGCCCTATCTCAACTACCCCCGTGTCATGGGCCATGAACTGTCCGGTGAGGTGGCCGAGGCCCCCGAAGGCTCAGACCTCAGGGTCGGTGATGTGGTCTATATCATGCCCTATCTGTCGTGCGGCGCCTGTGCGGCCTGCCGCAAGGGGCGGGCCAATTGCTGCATGAATATTCAGGTGCTGGGGGTGCATCGCGACGGCGGCCTGAGCGAATATATCAGCGTCCCCGAAGGCTTTGTCTTCAGGGCCGGAGATATTGGACTCGATGCCGCCGCCATGCTGGAGTTTCTGGCCATCGGTTATCATGCGGTGCGGCGGGCCGATATTCAGGCGGGACAAAAGGTGCTGGTCACCGGCGTCGGCCCGATCGGCATTGCCACGGCCTTGTTCGCCCGCCTGAAAGGGGCCGGGGTAACGGTACTGGACGGGCGGCAGGCGCGTATCGATTTCTGCCTGACGCATCTGGGGGCCGCGCACGGGGTCAGGCTGTCGGCAGAAACGCCTGAGCATCTGTCGCAGATTACCGGCGGGGATTTCTATGATGCGGTGTTTGACGCCACCGGCGCGCCCAAGGCCATAGAGGCCGGTTTTGCCTATGTCGCTCATGGCGGCACCTATGTGCTGATCTCGGTCGTGTCCGCCGATATTACCTTCAACGATCCCGAATTTCATAAGCGCGAGACGACCCTGCTGGGTAGCCGTAACGCCACCCTTGCCGATTTCGAGGGCGTTCTGGCAGCCATTCAGGCCGGACAGGTGCCGGTGGCCGCGCTCAATACCCACCGCGCGTCTCTGGCCGATCTGCCGCAAGTCCTGCCGCAATGGATCGAACCGGAAGCGGGGGTGATCAAGGCATTGGTAGAGATTTAAGACACGCCTTTTCGCCTGAGTTTTAGAGCGCTTTCCGAAAAGTGTGACGCACTTTTCGGATTCAAAAGCGCGTTGAAACAAAAAGTTAGAGCGTTATTCCGATTCATTTTGAACGGAACACGCTCCAGAGGCCGTCTCTGATTATGCATCCTGTTGCAGGGCATATGAAATCTGTCTGGCGGTAACGATCAGCTTTTGCAGGGCGTCGGTCTGGCGGACAGGATTGTTGATGTGGTCGATGAACGGAATGACCAATGCCGCAATCGAGCGCCCATTGACCATGATCGGGGCCACCAGATCGGTCACGCCCTGCGTATAGAAGCTGTCGCGGCAGAAATAGCCCTGACGTCCGGCGATGCGCGCGTCCTCAAGGAAGGCCCGCAGCTCCTGACGGGGGGCCTGAGCGCGAATCCACCTCAGCCATTCGGCCTGTTGATGGCGCGGCTGAAAGGCGTAAAATATCCGCGCCGAGGTGCCATTGATCGCCGAGACGCGGAAGCCGATCTTGATGGAAAAACCGAAATTGGTTTCGCTTTCGGCGCGGGCAATGACCACTATGGCATCCTGCGACACTACCGTCAGGTGACAGGACTGACCGGTTTCGCGCGCCAGCGTCTGCATATGCGGGGCCGACAGGGTGACCAGCGCCTGCCGTTCGGGTTTCTGCATCCCCAGTTCGAACAGGCGGCTGGTCATGGCATAGCCGGTGCCGGTTTCGTCGCGGCAGATATAGCCCTGGGTTTCAAGCGTCAGAAGCATCCGGTAAAGCTCGGCCTTGGAACGGCCAAGTTCGGCGGCGATTTCAGACGCGCTCATGATCTTTTGCTGGCGCGCCAGAAGTCTGAGGATGGCCAACCCCTTTTCCAGCGCCGGTGCGGTATAGTTTTTCTTGGTCATGCCGGGTCTTTAATAAAGCGCATCGGAAATATGGCGGGCGGTATCGATCAGGTTATCCAGCACCTGTTCACGCGGCACCGGATTTTGCAGGTGACTGAGGAACGGCACGATCAGGGCGGCAATGGCGGTGTTGGGCTGACCTTTTTTGAAGATCGGCACGCCTAAATCGACAATGCCGCGTGTGGCGGCGCTGTTCTTGATCAGAAAGCCCTGCGCCTGTGCTTCTGCGGCGTCTTCGCAGAACTGGCGGATGGTTCGGGGGTCGAAATCACGGTGCATCTGCGCAAGCCATTCGGCCTGACGCGGCGGGGACTGAAAGGCGTGGATGATGCGCCCCGACGTGCCGAGCACAAACGAGATACTATAGCCGACGCGCACGGAAAAGCTGGCGCCCGCCTCGCTTTCGGCATTGGCCACGACCGTAATGGTGTCCTGACTGATGACCGACAGGTGGCAGGACTGATGGCTGTCCTGCGCCAGCCTGCGCATATGCGGCAGGGCAATATCAACCAGTTGCTTGCGCGGGGCATGGTGGATGCCCAGATCGAACAGCAGATCGGTGGCGACATATTTCAGGCTGTCGGTTTCGCGCCGGATGAAGTCTTCGGCCTCAAGGGTGATCAGGCAGCGGTAGATTTCGGCCTTGGAACGCCCTACGGCCGAGGCAATTTCCGCCACCGACAGGGGCTGCGGCTGCCGACACAGAAGCTCAAGGATTTCCAGCCCCTTTTCCAGCGCGGGGGCAAAATAGGTCGGGTCATTCATCGGCGGGCGAACCGTTCACGGAGTAAGGGGATTCTGTTTAGCCCCTGTTGCCGCCTTTGACAACGAACCCGATCAGGCTTCAGGCCCTTTGCTGGCCTGCCGCACAAGGCCGGTCAGGTTGCAGGGTCTGTGACGGGCATCGAGTTGCGTCTGCAATATCATATCCCAGCCGTCGGCGCAGGCGTTTTCGGAGCCGGGCAGGCAGAAGATCAGCACCTTTTCGCGCGTGATGCCTGCGGTGGCGCGGGATGACAGGGTGGAGGTGCCGATGTTCTGGTAACTCAGGGTGTGGAACAGGGCGGAAAACCCGTCTATGCGCTTGTCGAACAGGGGTTCGGCGGCTTCGGGGGTGACATTGTGCGCGTGCAGGCCCGTGCCGCCGGTCGTCAGTATGACCTGCACCGGCGAGCTGTCGATCCACTGACGCAACTGGTGGTGAATGGCGTCGATCGCATGCGGCAACAAGGCGCGCTCATGCAGGATATGGCCCGCTGTCGTCAGGCGTTCGGCCAGAAGCGCGCCCGATCCGTCTGTTGCCTCTGTGTGGCGGTCGGAAAGAGTGAGGACGGCGATGTGCAGGGGCTTGAAGGCGCGGTTTTGGGACATGGCTCAGCTTTCGGTTAGTATCGTGAATTTGAAGTTCGCTCGACGTTTGATATCAAAATAAGGCGAACTTCAAATTCACGATACCAGGGGCAGGCGGCGGTCGAACCGCAACAGCAGCATCAGGATCAGGAAGGCAAAGGCGATCAGGCCGAAGGACAACAGATGCGCTTCGGCCCAGTTCAGTTGCTCGACGGCCTGATAGATGCGGATGGACAGGACTTCGGTATGGCCGGCAATCGAACCGCCGATCATCAGCACGACGCCGAATTCTCCGATGGTATGGGCAAACACCAGAAGCGCCGCCGTGATAAATCCGCGCCGTGACAGGGGCAGGATGACGCGCAACAGGATTTGCAGGCGCGAGGCCCCCAGAAGACGGGCCATTTCCAGCGGTTGCCGTCCCAGACTTTCAAAGGCATTGCGCAGCGGCTGCACGGCGAAAGGCAGGGAATAGATCAGTGAACCGATGACCAGACCGCTGAAGCTGAAGGCCAGTGTCTTAATGCCGAAGGGCCGCAACAGGATCATCAGCGGGCTGTGCGGCCCCAGAGCGATCAGCAGATAAAAGCCCAGCACCGTTGGCGGCAGGACGATGGGCAGGGCGGTGACGGCCCCGACCATATCGCGCCAGCCATCCTTGCCGCGCGACAGCCACCAGGCCAGCGGCGCGGCCAGAACGAGCAGCAGCGGTGTCGTTACCGCCGCCAGAAGCAAGGTTACCCGTAAGGCTTCCCACATGGGTTTCAGTCCACCTCATAGCCCTGATTGCGGATGATCTTGCGGGCTTCGGGGCTTTTGAGGAAGTGCATAAACGCAAGGGCCGCCGGATTTTTTTCACTGCGCTTCAGCCAGACGACCTGTTGCTCTATCGGGCTGTGATCCGCAGCGGGGATCAGCCAGTAGCGACCGGTCTTCTGACCATAGACCTGAGACAGGGCGACAAAGCCCAGTTCCGCGGCGCCGGTTTTGATAAAGCCGTAGGTCTGGGAAATATTGCCGCCCTTGACGATTTTGGGCGACAGGGGCGTCAGAAGCCCATGTTTTTGCAGCATTTCCTCTGCGGCCAGACCATAGGGGGCGCTTTTGGGGTCGGCGATGGCCAGATGGCTGAACCGAGCGGCCTTCAGGCCCGCAAGGCTAAGGTCGCGGCGGGTGGCATCGGCGCTCCATAGCACCAGACGCCCGCGGGCATAGACATGGCGTGACCCGTCCACCGTCAGGCCCTGTTGTTCCAGCCACAGGGGCCGTTCGACATCGGCCGACAGGAAGATGTCGAACGGCGCGCCCTGCTGGATCTGGGTCGCCAGTTGACCGGAGGCCCCGAAGCTGTAGCTGACCTGATGGCCGGTGCGGCGGGTGAAGGCCGTGCCCAGTTGCCTGGCGGTGTCGGTAAAATTGGCGGCCACGGCCAGCCTGACCTCCGCCGCCAGAGCCGGAGCCGGAGCGAGCGATGAGGTTAGCAGGCACAGGCTCAGGGCCAGAAGGGTGCGCAGAAGGTGACGGCGTATCAGGCTCATGGGGCGACCTTTATGACAGAAATATCTTTCAGCCATTTGACATGGCGTGGGCCGGTGCGGGTATCCCTGGCCGAGATCAGGCCGAACAGGCCGCTGTCCTTACCCAGCGGTTTGCCGTCCACCTCATAAAAGACGATGATCGATTCGCCCAGCGGGCTGTTGAGGATCTCCTGACAGGAAAACACCACCCTGTAGTCGTCGCTGGCGCTGGCGATCACCACCATCTTCTTCAGGTCATTGGGGTCGGGTGCCGCCAGTCCCGCCTTGTCGAGAATGTCCTTCAGGCGCACGCCCCTGACATTTTTCAGACGCCGCACGGTGACGCCGTGATGGTTGGTGACAGGAATATCCCTGACGGTGACGGCGGGCAGGGCCTTGAGGTCGCTGACCTTCAGGGTCAGGCGGTGCCTGACCGCCCCGCTGACGCTGACGCTTTGGGTGACGTAGCGGGAGGTGTCGCCGGTCGGGCTATGGGCCGCAACGGGGCCTGCCAGCAGGCACAGCAGAAGGGGAAGCAGCAGACGCATGGGACATATCTCCTCAGAAATCATAGCGCAGATTGATGAAGCCGTTACGACCGGCAGAGGGGAAGCCGTCGGAGAGCTGATAGGTTTCATCGGTCAGGTTGTTGATGCCCGCCTCGAGCGCTACGCCTTTGCCGAGGGCATATCTGGTCTTGAGGTTGAGGGTGGTGAAGCCGTCGATCTGCACCGTTTCCGATGACCAGCGCGCGCTGTCGTGTTCGACAAAGCCCACGATCTCCAGCCGCTCAAGCGGGGTGGCTATGGCCTCAAGCGTCAGTTTGTGGCGCGGTATGTCGATGAGGCGCGTATGCGGCTGGCTGAGGGTTTTCGTTTCAAGGCCGGTATAGCTGCCGCCGATCTCAAGCCATGCACTGAGGTTGTGGCGGGCGCTGATCTCGATGCCGCTCAGGCGCACCTTGCCGATATTGCGCATCTGGCACTGAGTGGTATCCGAACAGGCAGACCCCACCGGCCCGATATAGGCCGACTGTATCTTGTCATGTATATCCGAACGGAACAGCGCCGCATCGAGGCGCAGGTGCGGCAGGGCAGCAGCCAGCGGGCGGCCCTGATAGCCGATCTCGTAATTCAGGGCCTTTTCCGGCTGGAGGTCGGGGTTCTCGATATAGCTGCCCAGACGCTGGGAGTAGCGATCCTTCAGCGTCGGCAGGCGCGTCTTTTGTGCAAAGGTGACATGGAAGCGGGCGTCAGGGGTCTGATCGAAGAACAGACCGGCCTGAACATTGTCGGCCTTGCTTTCGGGAGGCAGGCTGTAGGTGCTGCCGGCGCTGAAGACGCTGACGGGTTTCAGGTGATGGCGGGCGGCCCCCAGAGACAGGCGCAGGCGCTCACTCAGGCGGAAGGTGTCCTCGATCCCCACCGACAGGAAACGGTCCTTATAGCGTGCGCCGACGGCGGCATTGGCATCGGTTTCCAGATGGTTGTCGATCTTGTGATGGACGATCAGCCTCAGGGTGTGGCGGTCGATCCGGCGGCTTTCCAGTTCGGCGGACGCGCCGGTCGTCCTGTCGTCATAGAGGCTGCGGCCTGTGCCGACGCTGCCGCGCCCGCTGGTTTTCAGGGTGGTGTAGCGGTCGTCGGCAAAGCTGCGTACCTCGTTGCCGAAACGATCTTCATAGACACGCAACTTCAGGGTTTCCGTAGCGGACAGGGCCGTGCGCGAAACGAAATACAGGCTTTCCTTGTTCCAGTATGGCCATTGCCAGTAACGCGCCGCCGCCGGATCGGTCGAGGGCGGCTGACCCTTTTCGCCGTCCTGACGCACATAGCTCAGCGTATATTCGTCATGGTCGTTAGGGGTCAGGGCGACCTTCAGGCTCAGTTTCTGATCCTTGTAATAGGCATTGTTGCGCTGGCCCCCGTCTTCGGTGGCAGTGGGTTTGAAATCGCCGGACAGGGGGAAGCCGTCGGCCTGATTGTGCGACAGGCCCGCCTGTATATAGCCCCAGGCCTGACGACTGCCGATATTGAGGCTGGCGCGGCGCTGGTCACCGCTGCCGCTGCCCAGACGCAGATTGCCCTCAAGGCTTTCCGACGGCTGACGGGTCACCAGATTGATGGCCCCGCCCAGCGCATTGGCGCCATAGGCGACCGAAGAAAAGCCCTTGGCCACCTGAATGGCCGCCAGATCGTCCGTGCTGAAGCGGGCGAAATCAATATAGCCGTCATAGGGCACATAGACCGGAATCCCGTCGATAAACACCGGCACCTGACGCGGATCGAAGCCGCGCACATAGATCAGGCTTTCGTTGCGCGAATTGTGGCTCAGGCTGACGCCGGGCAGGAGGTTCAGGGCCTCGCCCAGATCCGCGCGGTCATGGCGTTCGATGTCCTGACGGCTCAGGCGGTCGCCGGGGCTGACCTGACGCTGACCGGTGATGACGATGGTGCCGAGTTCAAACGCGCCCGAAGTGTCTTCGGACATATCGGCAGGGCTGTCGGCCCAGACAGGCACGGCGAGGGCCGCCAGCAGGCAGACGGACAGGGCGGTGGAAACGGCCAGCCTGTTTTTTACGGAACACATGGAGAGATTATCCTGAACAGATCACACAGGCCTCCGATATGCACGAAAAAACATATCGGGAATTTGACCTGGATCAAGCGCGCCGCCGGATCAGGTGCGACAGACTGTCTCGTCAGGATTTAGGCCCGTATCAGGTTTCAGGGGTGTCTTCTGGGGGTTTCATCAGGGGTTCGAGGCGGGTGAAATGGCTGAGGGCAAGGGCCTGTACGTCGCTTTGCAGGCTGCGGTACTGCGCCAGAACCGTCTGGCCCAGCTCGGTCACTGTCGCCCCGCCGCCTTTTGTGCCGCCGTGTGCAGTGCTGACCAGTGGCGTCCGAAAGCCGTTGTTCATCGACTCGACCATGCTCCAGACGCGGCGATAGCTGATGTTCAGCGCCTTGGCGGCGGCGGACAACGAGCCTTCGCGGGCAATGGCCTCAAGCAGGTCGGCCTTGCCCGGCCCCAGCGCAATATCGTCATCATGCAGAAGCCGAAGGTGGATTTTGATCAGGTTCGACATGAGGCTCACGACAGGTAAACAATGATCGGGGCATGTTGACACGGATCCTGTCCCGGCCAAAGGGATAATCGGATACAGTTTCAATCATGTGCGGTGAAATCGCATCCGCTTCATTTGGGTAGCCTCAGGCCTGACGCCTGAAGGATTTGCGGCCCTGCAACAGGGACTGGTGATCTTGCGCAGTCATCTTCTGAAGGCCGCCCGTTCGGGGGAAGCCTGCTATATGGCTGAAAAACGGGTACCGGAATAATAATTGCCGGAAAGCGTAATTGTATGACAAAATGGTTTGCGAAAACCGCTGTTTCGTTTTAGGTTTTCTGCCATTGGCCGTGACATCCCCTGTCACGGCCTTTCTTTCAGAAAAACACACAAGGAGGGGTCTTATGTATGCCAGGGTTAGTCTTACGGTTCTGATGTCGGCGGTTATGGCGCTGTCGTCTGCGGCTGTGTCATCTGCGGTCTGCGCTCAGACGGTGGCCGAATGGGAGCAGCCTGAGGTCGTTGCGGTCAATCGTGAGCCGATGAAGGCCAGCTTCTTCAATTTTGAAAGCCGCGAACAGGCGCTGACGGGCGACATGGCGGCTTCGCGCTATTTCCTGTCGCTTGACGGGACGTGGGATTTCAAATTCTCCAAGGGGGTGGATAATCGTCCGGCGGATTTTTACCGCCCTGAGGCCGATACCTCCGGCTGGGACAGGATACAGGTGCCGGGCATGATTCAGGCACAGGGCGAAGGCCGGTTCGGCCTGCCGGAATTCTGGAACATCACCTATCCCTTTCCGATGAATGAACCCTTCATTCCGCATGACGCCAATGAGGTGGGATCGTACAAGCGCCGCTTCGACCTGCCCGCAGGCTGGGACGGGCGCGAGGTGTTCCTGCATATCGGCGCGGCAGGCGCAGCCTATTATATCTGGATCAACGGGGAAAAGGTCGGCTATGCCGAAGACTCCAAGCTGCCGTCGGAATTCAATGTCACCCCCTATCTGAAGGCCGGACAGAACCAGATTGCTCTGGAGGTCTATCGCTATGCCGATGGGTCCTATCTTGAGGATCAGGATTTCTGGCGCCTGTCGGGTATAGAGCGTTCGGTCTATCTCTATGCCGAGCCGAAAACGCGTCTCAGGGATTTCACGGTGACGGCGGGTCTGGACAAGACCTACAGCACGGGCCTGTTTACCCTTGAGGCCGAACTGGCCGGTGCGAAGGGTCAGGGGACGATTACTGCCACCCTCTATGACGGCGACACCGAGGTCCTGCGTCGTCAGGCAAAGGCCAGCACCGGCGCACCGGCCCGCCTGAGCGGTCAGTTGGCCCATGTCAAAACCTGGTCGGCGGAAACGCCGAACCTGTACCGTCTGGTGATCGAATACAGCGACAGTAAGGGCAATCTGATCTCGGCCACCTCACGCCGCATCGGTTTCCGCACGGTGGAAATCCGTGACGGCGAGGTGCAGGTCAATGGTCGGCGCATCCTCATCAAGGGCGTCAACCGTCACGAACACGACCCCGATACCTATCGCGTGGTGTCCGAAGCCTCGATGCGCCGCGACATCGAACTGATGAAGCAGGCCAATGTCAATGCCCTGCGCACCTCGCATTATCCGAACAATCCGCGGCTCTATGATCTGGCGGACGAATATGGCCTCTATGTCATGGACGAGGCCAATATTGAATCGCACGGCTATATGGACAAGGCCGACAAGGCCGGAAGCCCGCAACGCGAACAGATGCAACTGGGCTATAAACCGCACTGGGAGGCGGCGCACCTCGATCGCGTGTCGCGCATGGTCGAACGGGACAAGAACCACCCGTCGATCATCTTCTGGTCCCTGGGTAACGAAGCCGGTACGGGGCCGAATTTCGAGGCGGCGGCGAAGTGGATTCGCCAGCGTGACCCGTCACGCCTGATCTCCTATCTGGGGCATGGCACTCTGGTGGAACGGCACGCGCCCAACCCCTATGTCGATATCTATGCCCCCATGTATGACGATATCGAAAAGATGGTGGACTGGGCCGAAGACCCGACCCGTACCCAGCCGATGATCCAGACCGAATACGCCCATGCCATGGGCAACAGCCTCGGCAATTTTGAGGACTATTGGGTGGCGATCCGCGCCCATAAGAAACTTCAGGGCGGGTTTGTCTGGGACTGGGTTGATCAGACCGTGCATGGCACCGACGCCCGGGGGCGCGCCTACTGGGCGTCAGGCTTCGATGTGAACCCTCAGCGCGGGGATAATTCCGTGGTCGGTGACGGCATCGTCAATGCCGACCGCGTGCCTGATCCTGAATATTACGAACTGCGCAAGGTCTATTCGCCGGTCGTCTTTGAAGGCGATCCCAACAGCGGACAGGTGACGGTGGTCAATCGCTATGACTTCAGCGACCTGAGCGGTTTCGACCTTGGATGGGTCATGACGGTGGATGGCCGCGAACTGACGCGCGGCCCGCTTCAGGCGGCGCAGGTGAAGGCAGGAACTTCGGAAAGCGTGGCCCTCCGCCTGCCGAAACTGAAGATCGATCCGGCGGCGGAAGTCATACTGACGATCAGCGCTTCGGCGAAAGCCGGGGCCATCAAGGGCGTCGAGGCGGGTACCGTGCTGGGCTTTTCGCAATTCGTGCTGCACGCTCCCGAAGCCAGACCAGCCATCGCGGCGGCAGTCAGGCCGGTGCGTACGGGCGATGTGATCGAACTGAAAAGCGCGCAGGCCCGCCTGACGCTGGATGAAAAGACGGGGCTGGTGACCTATAGCGCCGACGGCAAAACCCTGTTGACGGGCGGGGCGCCTAATTTCTGGCGCGGGCTGACGGACAATGATGAAGGGGCTGGTGTCGTGCGCTCGCATCGCCTGTGGAAGACCTTTAGCGAAACCCGTCAGGTGCGGGCCGTCGAGGTGTCCGATGAGGCTGTATCGGTGCTGTATAATTTCGGCACGGGGGCGGCGCACTGGCAAACCACCTATCGCATGGACGGAGACGGGGCGGTGCAGGTGACAGCGACCTTTACGCCGTTGCGCGATGACCTGACCGATCCGCTGCGTCTGGGGCTGCGCTTTGACAGCGACCCGTCCCTGACCGGGGTGCAGTGGTACGGACGCGGGCCGCAGGAATCCTATGCTGACCGCAAGACCGGTGCAGCTATCGGGCTTTATGACGGCAAGCTGGCCGATCAGTATCACGCCTATTCCCGCCCGCAGGAAAGCGGCAACAAGACCGATGTGCGCTGGCTGTCGCTCAGGGGTGAAAACGGGCAGGGCCTGAAGGTCACGGGTGATCAGCCTTTGTCGGTCAATGCGCTGGCCTTCCCCTATGAAGACCTGCTGATCCGTCCGCGCGGCACCTGGAAGTCGTCGGACATCCACCCGCACGGCAACGGCAGCCTGCTGATCGATCTGGCCCAGACCGGTGTCGGCGGGGATACGGGCTGGAGCCTCGACGGGCGGCCAATGGCCAAATATCGTATCAGACTGGAGCCGGTGACCTATAGCTTTACGCTCAGACCTCTGAATTAGAGACGGTTTCAAAAGGTCGTTTTCTGGCCTGCAAAGGCGCATCTTCTGCGCTTCCGATGCTCACGTACCTAATGTACGCTGCGCTTCGGTTCTCGAAGACACGCCTTTTCGCCCCAGAGTCTAAGACTTCCTCCAACCTTTTGAAACAGTCTCTTAGAGCGCTTTCCGAAAAGTGTGACGCCCTTTTCGGATAAAAAGCGCGTAAAAACAAAAAAATGAGAGCATTGTTCCGATTCAATATGAACGGAACAGGCTCTAGAGCGTTATGATTTTATATTGAAGCGTATCCTGAGTTCCTGAAGTAGTTTGCGCATTCGTTTGGAGGAAAGAGGTCTATGAGATTGCCGATTTTTTTCCAGACGTTTTCCCTGGTTCGTTCGGCCGCCTTTCTCAGGAGGTGTTTGAGTTTCGAGAAGACTTGCTCGATCGGGTTCAGGTCGGGACTGTACGGCGGCAGGAACAGCAATCT
>Ga0222423_1000382_pt1 | contig 34363 bp, 24 predicted proteins | sample 3A0metagenome_FD_182472 | JGI IMG/M metagenome (GOLD analysis project Ga0222423, IMG submission 182472) | Enriched microbial communities from leaf-cutter ant dump, University of Wisconsin, Madison, United States - 3A0 (version 2) | ecosystem: Environmental > Terrestrial > Nest > Insects nest >...
CGTCGCGAGCGGTCATGGCCGTGACGATGCGCTCCGCGAGCGGGCCCTGCACCGCGATGAGTGCCACGCTCGCCGATTCGTCCGCCACCGCCACGGCAAAGCCGGCCGCGCGCTCGCGCAGCTCGCCCACAACGGTGTCCTTATTCGAGGCGTTGGCCACGATCACAAAGTGGTCAAAGTCGCGGCGATACACCACGAGGTCATCGATGACGCCGCCATCGGGTGCGCACATCATCGTGTACTTGGCGCGCGCGAGCCCCACGGCACCCATGCGGCCAACGAGCGCATACTCGAGGAACGGCACGGCGTCGGCACCGCGCACCGAGATCTCGCCCATGTGGGATAGATCGAACAGCCCGGCGGCCGTGCGCACCGCGGTGTGCTCGGCGATGTCGCCCGAATAGCGCACCGGCATCATCCAGCCCGCAAAGTCCACCATGGTGGCGCCAAGCGCCACGTGCTCGTCGTGAAGAGGCGATTGCAACGCGGTCACGGCAACACGCTACTTCACCAGGCGCCCCAGCGGGGCGTGCCTTAGTCCTGGCCGGTCACCAGCGCCACAATTCCCAGCACCGCCGCGGTCATCGCCGCCGCTGTCGCGGCAAAGATGACGGCCGCGAGAATGAGCCGGCGATGACGCGCGGCCTCCCTGCGCGAACGCGAGTGCGACGCATCGGCAACGCCGACGTCGGCCGGCACGGGGTTCGCGGGCTCGACCTCGGGGACCGACGCTGGGGGGGCCGAACGCGGAACGTACGCCTCTGGGGGATGACCGAACGACCCTCGCTCCACTACGGCACCACCGATCGCTCCAGGCGGCAAGGCGGCAAGCTTGCTGCTGCCACCGACCGACGCTGGGGGAGGGTCATGCGGGCGCCGGGACAGCCGTGTGGCATCGGCCGTCTCCTCCTCGCTCAGGTGGCGCGAGGACAACAGCGTGAACTCGTCGTTCTCGCTGGGCAACGTGGAGCGCACGCGGGCGGACATCAGCGTGACGTCCTCCGCCTCCTTGTTGCGCCGCGACAACTCCGTCACGTCGCCGGGGGCGACATCCTCGGGATCTGGGTCGCTCACGCCCATACCCGCACGCGCGTGGTCTGGGTGGTGTCGTCGTCGGCGGGGTCCTCGACCCACAAGCGCCACGGTGTGGACTGCGCGCCGGGTCCGGTCTGCTTGCCCACCGCCTGCGCCACCACCGCCGTCACGTTGTCCGAGGTCCGCGCGCCGAGCGCGGCATCCACGAGGCGCTCGGCCACGTCGACCCCGGCAAGCCGCACAATCTCCGCGATGCGCGCGGGCGTCACCACGCGTGTGAGGCCGTCGGAGCACACCACGATGCGCTCGCCCGGAATGACGGGAAGCAGCCACGAGTCGAACCCAAAGTCGCCGTCTCCAATGGCACGCGTGACCACATTGCGCTCGGGATGCACGGCCGCCTCGGCTGGGGTGATCTCACCGGAGTCGAGAAGATCCTGCACGTAGGAGTGGTCCACCGTGACCTGCCAGATCGCCGTACCGGAGACCCGATACACGCGTGAGTCGCCCACGTTGATGACCATCCACCACGGGTGCCCGTTGTGCTCCACGGCAAGCACTCCCGCGAGCGTCGAGCCTGAATGCTTGCCCACCTGTGCGGACACCATTTGCACGTTGACCTGCGCCTGTTCCACGGCCGCCGCAACCTCGTCTGGGGACAGGGTGGGCACGCCAACGAGCTCGGCGAAGGCCTCCACCACCGCGGCACTCGCCGCGGCGCCCGCAGCATGGCCGCCCATGCCGTCGGCCACGATGAACACGGGAGCGGAGGCGCAGAACGAGTCTTCGTTGCGCGGACGCGGGCCCGTGTCCGTTGCGCCGGATCCCACCGCCCAATGTCGCGTCACGCGCTCACCTCCCGCTGATCGATGATCGTTGCCTCCAGGTCGCCCAGCAGCAGCGCCCCCACCACCTTCGCCTCGGTGTGCGCCTTCACCTCGATCTCGCTGCCGGTCTCATCGCGAATGAAGGTTCCGTTGGTAGAGCCGAGGTCGGTGACATACCAGCGGTCTGCCTCGCGGCGAAGCCGGGCGTGCAGCTTGGACATGGTGCGGGTGTCGTCGATGATGGGCAGCACGCCGGGAATGGGCCGCAGCCCCTCACGGCCGATGGTGGTGATGTCCTCCAGGTCGTATTCCTCGGCGCCCACCACCCGCAGCACCCAGCGTGCTCGCCTACGCGTGGCAAAGAACGTCGCATCATCGTCGTCGTCGAGCCCCCAGGGTGATGGGGGATCGGGAAGCGGCACGGGCGTCAGGGATGGCACGTCGTACGGCGAATAGGCGCGAGGTATCGCGCCCGTGATGTCGTGCTCCTCTATCGGCATGGCGTCCTCCCTCAGGTCCGGGACGGCCGCTGGCTGCGGCGGTTCGTGCTCATCGTGCGGTTCCTCTGCAGTGTTATCGGCCAAAGGCGGCGTCGGCTCCACCCTAGGGATGGCATGCGTGTCGTCCGACGCTTCCGTCCAGGTCCCGGCAACGGGCCCCGTTGGCGCCCGGCTTGCCGAGCCGAATCCCACCACGCTGGCCCATAACGGCGGCATGAGCGCCGCGAGCCACCACAAGCGCTGCCGCACCGCCAGACGGAACTCGATGCGACTTGCCCCCACGACCCACGCGATCCAGCCCACGAACGTTCCCAGCACGGCGACGGCACAACTGGACACCGCAAGGGCCACGAGCGCACCAGAGCCGGCCACGGCGTCGGCCGCGCGTGCCATCACCGCCACCCAGAACACCAGCCATGCCCCGGCCGCGACGCCGCGCGCCACCCACACGGGGGCCGCGGGAAGCTCGGCGACGGTGGCCGCGTGTGCGTAGCGGTAGACGGGGATCCATGCGGCCACGCGACTGCCGCCGAGCTTGGCGACTACGGCCGCGAGGCCGGCGCAGAGCCACGCGTAGACCACAAGGGCCAGCATCGTTCCTGCTATGAGGCCATACAACGGCACGCCCACCTACGCGTCACCCCCCTCCGGCCCGACGGAATCCACCGTGGATGGGCCCGCCTGTGGCGCCTGCATTGCCACCACATGCCACAGGGATCGCAGCGATAGCCGCATGCGCATGCGCGGCCAGAACCGCTTGCCCGCAAGCCACGCGGCCCTCTCGGCGGCCACCAGGCGCCAGAACTCCTCGGCGTCCGCCGCCGCCACCGCCGTGTCCCCAAACGTGGTGCGATCCGTGAGCTGAGCAAGCCGTACACCGTTGAGGGACCCGTACTCGCGGGCGGTCTCCAGGCGGGTCGCGAGCGGCAACGGCGGGAAGCCCGCGTCGACTGCCGTATCGAGATACTCGTCCCAGCCTTGGTGAATGGCCTCTCGGGGCTGGCCGCCGCGGCGTCGGCGCCTGCGCAGGCCCTTCCACACGAGCACCGCCACGAACGGCGCCAGCAGCACCATCGCGGCGAGCAGCCCAATGCCCACCGCGCGCACCACGGGCCCCACGGCATCCCACAGTCCCGTGGATTCGGGGCTGAGCGATTCCACCTCCGAGGCAGAACCGCGCTGGGACGCGGGCGGCGAGATGGCACGCGCCCGTTCGGGATCCACGTCCGACGCGAACTTGGGGTCGCGCTCTTGGTTCACCTCCGGGGACGGCGGGTTCTGGTGTTGGGGAGTGACATCGATGGGGACCCACATGCCGTTCGCCGCCTGCACCTCCACCCACGCCGAAAGGTTCTTGCCGCGGCACACCCCGTCCTCACACGGCGGCGCCGACCATCCCAAGGGATCCGTGTCCGCGAGGCGCACCCCCAGTACAACGCGAGAGGCAAAGCCCAAGTCCGCGGCAACGAGCGCTACCGCGGTGGCGAATTGCTCGTCGTCGCCCACGGCGGCAACGAGGCTCGCGTCCGGCATTCCCGCCACCTGCGCCTCGCGGTCGTTGAGGTCCGTGAAGAGCCTGTCGATGCGGTCATAGGAACTGCCGGCGGGCGATCCCGCGAACGTGTAGGAACCGAGCCCGCGCTGCCACGCGGTGGTGCTCGGCGGCTCGGTAAGCGCATGGCTGAGATAGCCGCGCTCACGCAGCAACTGCACCAATGTCGCGAGCCCTGCACCGTCGTGGGACACCCCCTGGCGCGTCACCCAGTCGGTAAGGGATTGCGGGATCCGTGAGGAATCGATCACGACGCCACCGGGAGCGTCACCCATGGCCGTCAATTCCGGCATCTGTGGCCACACGTAGGCATCGACGGTGTAGGAATCCCCTGCGGCCAGTCCGCCAGGGACGGTGGCGATGCCCGTCAGCGTGGAGGCCTGATAGAAGAACGAGTCCACGAGGGCGCCGCTGCGCGCACCGTGGAAGGTCACGGCACCGAGCGCTCCCACCATGGGCACCCATACGCCGCCGGACTCCCCCACCTGGATGGTCGCGGTGACACGGTCGGAATCCTCCGGCGCGGCGATGTGGGAGGGCACTCGGGCAAAGGGGAGGTCCTCCTTGCCTTGCGGTGCGGCGGCCGTGAAGGCATCGCCATCAAAGTACGGCAGCGTGGCAATGCGCACTCGCTCCACCTCGCCCTGGGAGACGCTCACCGTGAACAGCACCTTCTCATAGGCCTCATCCGCAAAATACGTGCGGAATGCTGCCAAGGGCGTGACGGTGGAGTTCACCACGATTCGCGGTTCGATCACGCTGCGCGCCACCTCGCGAGGCGTGTCCGCCGCCACCGGACCCGCCGCAAGCCCGGCCACCACCACCGCGAGGCTCACCATGACGGCACCAATCGCGACCGTTCCCGCGGCACGCACCCGGTGCACCGTGGCCAGGCGCGCCCCAGATCCCGCCTGCGCAAGCGCCCTACGGCGCGCATACGCCGCACGCCAGCCAAGCCACCCCAGCAGGATTCCAAAGGTCGCAAGGCCCACGAGGAACTCCCTCGTGATGTACACGCCGTACGGCGCCCACGACAGTTCGTCCGCGCGGGCCACGGGACCCAACACCACTGCCGTGACCACCATCACCGCGGTGACGAGGCCCGCGAGGCCCCACCAGCGTCGGGCGGCCACGGCGAGCCATACGGACACGAGCGTTCCCACCAAGAGCAGCGCGAGCGCCGGCAGCAGCGTGCCGCCATATTGGCCCAGCGGCAGCGGCAGCGTCACGATGTCCTTCCAGCCGCCGATGGGTGCACGCACAAGCTCGCGGATGGAGCCGGCAAGGCCTACGTCACCCGAGGTAAACCGCGGCATCGCCACGCCAAGCCCCAAGCCGACGTAGGCAAAGAGCGCCAGGCCCGACGCTACCCACCGGCTCCAGCCGCGGCGGCTGCACACGAGCGCAATGGCCGCGCCAACGCCGATGGCGCTCGCCGACACCACCACCATGCGCGTGGAGCCGTACACCGGATAGAAGGTCACGGCGGCCATCGCCGCCCCGGCCACCATGAACGCGGCACTGGTGAGCGCGAACGTGAGCGTGCCGTGGTCGCGGCGGCGTGCCGGCCTGCTCATGCGCGAGCGCCCTTGCGCAACAGCTGACGGAGGTCATCCAGCACACCGAGCGTGAGAATGCGCATGCTCCCGATGGGCCGCAAGGTCGGCGTCGCCGTGGGGTCGCACACGATGCCCACGACCGCGACGTTGACGGGAAAGGCGAGCGCGGCGGCCTGCAGGGCGCCAAGCGAGATCGCCGAGCCGGTGACGAGGAGCGCGAGAGAGGTCTCCGCGCTCGTCTCCGCGAGCATGCGGGATACCGACTGCACGGGTGCCACATCATGCCCTGAGCTCACACCGGCAAGCTCGTCGAGCAGCGATCGCGGCGTGGCCACCTTCAATTGGCGCACCGCGCGCACCGTAGTGCGTGCGAACTGCGGCACCTCGCCGCTGGCCACCACTTGCACGTCGCGGCCATCGCGCAACGCACGCACGCCAAACGAGCCCACGACGCTCACGGCCATTTCAAACTCGTCGTCGTCCGCATAGTTGGCGATGTCACGGTCCAACACGATGCTGATGGTGGAGCGCCGCGTCTCCTCAAACTGGCGCACCATGAGCGTGCCGGTCTTGGCGGTGGACTTCCAGTGAATGTGCCGCTGCGCATCGCCCGCGGCGTACTCGCGCACGGCGTGGAAGGAGATGTCCTCGCTCGTCACGGTGCGGGTCGTAGAGCCCTCGAGGTCCTTGATGAATCCCAGCGAAGTGGACGGGATCGCCACCGTCACGGGGTGGATGTACAGCGTGCGCACGTCAGTCCAGGTGAACTCGCGCTGCACCAGGTGCAAGGGATCGGTACGCACCGTGCCCGCCGGGCCCACGTTGACGATTCCTCGCCTGCGCGCCGGAATGACAATGCGTTCGCGGTGCTCGTGGCCGCGCCGCAGCAGCGGCACGTGAAAGTCGATGAGCGCGTCACCAACGGGAATGTCGATGCGACCGGCAAGCGCGAGCCGCGCCTGCGGGCTGCGCACCACGATGTCCCCGTGCGCGTCGCCCCCGGCCACCACGGCGTCGTGCTCAAGCGAGAAGTCCACCTCGTAGGCCTCGGTGCCGATGAGCGTCGGCATTGCCAAGAGCAGTAGCACCGCGGCAACCCCACCGCCAATGAGGAACTCCGCCCACCCGAATAGCAGGCCCAACGCCAGGCCACACAGCGCCCACAGTCCCACCAGCCAACCGGCGGGTGTGACGGCCGACGCCACGGCCCGCCAGCCGCGCATCAACCGCTCGCGTAGGGCTCGAGTGGCGCGCAACACCACCACACCCGCCGCGACCCACCGTCCGCGGGATTCGTCGATGTACTCGGTACGGACCTTGGCTGGCGGGCGCGGACCGCCCGCCGAGCGTCCGCGGGTCGTCGAGAACGACCGAGTGCTCACTCGAGGTCCTTGTGGCTGGGCGGCGGCGTGTCGAGGAGGATCTGGCCCACCACCGCCGTGGCGGTGACGCCATCGAACTCCGCCTCGGGATCGAGGATGAGGCGGTGCGCCAGCACGGCGTCGGCAAGCGTCTTGACGTCGTCAGGCGTCACGAAGGAGCGCTCATGAGCAAGCGCCCATACGCGCGCCGTGCGCGCAAGCGCCATCGCGCCACGCATCGAGGCGCCCAGCCTCACCTGGGTGGCATTGCGCGTGGCGTCAACGATGCGTGCGATGTAATCCAGCACGAGCGGGCTCGTGTGCGCCTCACGGGCCAACTCCACCATGGCCGCAATGGTCTTCAGTTCCACAAGCGGCTCCACGGCCACGTGGCTGGGCCGCCCCGCCTCGAGGATTCGCAGCGTGGAGGCGTGATCGGGATAGCCAAGCGAGGTGCGCATGAGGAAGCGGTCCAGCTGCGCCTCCGGCAGCGAATAGGTGCCAGCCTGCTCCACCGGGTTCTGTGTGGCCACCACCATGAACGGTGTGCCTGCGGCCCGCGTCACGCCATCGACCGTGACCTGGCCCTCCTCCATGACCTCAAGGAGCGCGGATTGGGTTTTGGGGCTCGCTCGGTTGATCTCGTCCGCCAGGACCACGTTGGCAAAGATCGGCCCCGCATGGAACTCGAACTTGCCGGCCTTCTGGTCAAACACCGTGATGCCGGTGACGTCACCCGGCAGCAGATCGGGCGTGAACTGAATACGCGTGCTCGTGCCGCGCACCGTCTGCGCCATGGCGCGCGCGAGCGACGTCTTGCCGGTGCCCGGCACATCCTCCAAGAGCAGGTGGCCCTGGGCGATCATCGCCGTGAACGCCAGCTCCACCACGTGTCGCTTGCCGAGCACGGCAAGCTCAACGTTGTCGCACAGCGACCGGAAGGTCTCGGCAAACCAGGTGGTCTGCTCGTCAGAAACAGTCATGGGTTCTCCTCGCTACGTTCATCGGCCAGTGTCACGGCGATGGTGAGGGGTCGGGTGTGGGATCGGGTGTGGGATCGGGGGCGGGCGCTCCGGAACAGGTGGTGACCTCGGACGTCCACGAAGCGATGCCTGCGAGCGCGTTGGTGAAGTCCACGGTCACCTGGGCGGTGCGCATGGCGGTGACGTCCGTGGTGACGGTGCCATCGGCGTCGAACAGCGACCACGTGGCGTTCCAATCCGCGGTGTCCCCGGCGACCGTGAGGCTTGGCGCATCGCCCACCGCACACGGGGCCACCGTGACGCTCGCGCGGTACGGCGCGTAGCCGGCGTCGGGCGATAGCACGGCTCCCGTGGGCGAGCATTGCAGGCTCGCGCCGGGGAACTGCACGCACAGGAACGCGCGGGCGACCGTCGGTGCGCCAATGGGCATCATCGTGAAGTCTGTGATGCGGGGGCCGCCATCGAACGAGTAGCGCACCTTGACCGTGCTGGGTTGCGCCGAGAGGTTGATCACGGGCGCCGTCACGCCCGTCACGCAACTCATGCCGTCCCCGACACACGACGGGCCCACGCGGTAACCGGTTGTCACGGTGGGCACGCCAGGATCCGCCCAGGGGCTGATGGCGTGATCAACCGTCGCGGCCCAGCCATAAGCCACGTCGCCCACCCGTGACTGCGCACACACGGTGATGTGGTTCACCACGTTGGGCGTGACAGGCACCGTCAGCACGGCCGTGCCCGACGCCGCGAGCACCTGCGACAGGCATGGTCCATCCGTGCGATACCCCACCCAGATGTCAGAGCCAACGCCTCCCGAGGTCACCGGCACCGTCAGCACCGCCGAGGTACCCGAAGGGGCGACCTCGCTCGTGATTGTGCCGATCGTGGGAGCCCCGATGCCGTTGGCCGCGAAGGTGACCGCCGCTCCTTGCGCAGCTGCACCGGGCAGTTGCGGGAGGTCGAGCGCCGTGGTGGGCGTGATCGTCACCAGTGTGGAGTCGTTGGACCCTAGGAGGTACCCGGGAATCGACAGGTGGGAGCGGCCACCCACCGCCACCACCTTGGTCTCCCCAGTGGCGCTGACAATCGTGAGCTCGCGGGTGTCGGGGTCGGTAATGTCGAGTTCGATGTCGATGCGCTTGCCCTCACCCGCGGTTCCCGTGCTGGGCGTCCACGTGACGTTTTGTGGCGCCGCAGGTGGTGCGTAGGCCCAGGCGATCACCGACACCGAGCCGCGGGACTCGCCCACAGCGTTGACGGTCTTGACGGTGTAGGTGTGGTGTTGCCCGTTGCGCAATCCCACAATGGGCGTGCACAAGCCGTCAAGGCCACACGTCGCGACCTTGACGGCACCTTCGCGAACCACATAGCCCGTGATGGCCGGGTACGAAACGCCGGTACCCTCGGATACCCCAAGCGCCAGGGTGCCGTCTCCGAAGGCCGTCTGATGCGCCTCGGACGGGGCGGCGGGGAATCCCTGCAGGTCGATCGTCAACGTGCCCACTCGGTTGCCAGCACTCACCCGGCCCTGAGCGTCGGCCACGGTGTAGACGGCGGTGCATGTGCTGCCAGGGGTATCACTGAGCCATGCGGCAGACAGCGTGGTGGGGGAATCGATCGCGAAGGTGACCCCGGGGCAGTTGGGGTCTTGTGCCACAGAGCGAATCTCGAGCGGGGTTTCGGGCAGCGGGTTGACCTCGCCCGGGGCGCCAATGACCGTGGCGTTGCACGAAGAGCCCGCGGCCTGCGAGCACTGACGTGCCACGGTGGCCGCCTTGGGTAGCGTGCTCGGCGCGGGGCCCACGGTGAAGCTCAGCGACACGGCGGGAACGTCTGGATCCGACGGCAGCGAGACCGTGGCACCGTCCACCTTGCCGGGGACGGACCGGTCTTGGCCGGTGATGGTCAGCACCGTGCCCACGCGCGAGACCACAAACTGCTGTCCGTTGTAGGTGATGGCGATATCCACGGCCCGCGGGGTGGCTCCCGCCGGCCAGCTCACCATGTTCGCGAGATCAAAGGTGGTGGTGGCGCCGGGCGACACCACGAGCGAGGCGCTCGTGAGGATGGGCGAGGGCGCCCGGGGGACCACAATGATGGGCACCGGCACGAGCGTGTAGCGGTCCTGGTCCTTGATGCGTGCAGAGACGCGACACATGTCCGTCCACGGCTCGCCGTCCGAGGCCGTGTACTTCAGCATCGTTCCGGACACCAGCTCGCACGTAGATCCCTTGCGCACGCCCGACGCTTCCACGTCTGCGGGGTCGATCACCAGTTCGGTGTTGGCAGGGATGGCGACGAGCGGCTGTAGATCAAAGGTCACCGAAGAGCCCTCTTCTACCTGCGGCCACGTGAACACGTCCTTGAGCGACACTCGCGACTCGTCGAGGCCGGGTATGCGCAAGAATCCGTAGCTCGTGACCTCTTCGCCCGCGAAGTTCAACCCCGTCACCTGGAATGTCACGATGCGGCGCTCCGCGGTGAGCGGCCCGGCGATGGTTCGGCCCTTGACAGTCATGCCGGGCTGATCCCCCCACAGGGTCAGCGTCAGCTGCGCGGGATCGCCGGAGGACCACGTGACCTTGTCGGTGAGCACGTCAACGCCCGTGGGCAGTGAATCGCGGGCGTCGAGCGTGAGCACCGTGTCGGTGACGATGGGAACGTCCGCGACCGGCTCGCGCACGGCCTTGAGGATGATGCGGCTCACGGCGGTGGACCCGGTGGCGTTGCGCACGGTATAGAGGTAGACGAACGTTCCCGCCTCCTCGCCCACGTCGAGCGTGACGGTGTCTCCCACCACCGAGACCACGCGCTCTGCGAGCGAGCGGTACTCCTCCGTCTCAATGGGGGCGTCCGGCGAGACGTCCACAAGCGACAGTTCACCGCCGGCGAGGTCAAAGTCGTTGGCGGTAGGCACCACCACCACGGTACGTCCCGTGCCGGCCTGGGCCTGCACGTAGTCGGTGTAGGTCACGGGCCGCGCCTCAAGCTCCTTGGCGATGACGCCTACGGTGGCGGTGCCGGTGGCCTTCTGCCCGCGCCCATCGATCACGGAGTAGGTGAATGTCACCTGACCTGCAAAGCCTGGGGCGGCGGTGTAGTTGATCGCCTGGCCATCGGCGGCGACGGCCGCAATCCCAGAACTGGGCTGGGTCTCCACGCGGTCAAGGAACACGCGGTCGCCGTCGGGATCAATGCCGGTGCCGTCGAACGCGAGTCGCACGCTCTGGCCAGAGGTGACGCGACCCGTGAGGTCACGCGGCGTCGGTGGAGAGTTGGTTGGGTCGTCGAGAACGGTGATGATGAGGCGTGCGCTCGAACGCTGTGCCGGGTATCCCAGCACGTAGGCCGAGTACCGCACGGTATAGACGCCGGGAGTGGACGGCGCCAGCACGCGCAGCGAGGAGCCAGCGGCAAACACGAGCCCCACGTCTCGCTCGTTGATCACGGACTCGGGATCGAGCGCCAGGATGTTTCCGGCCGGGCCGATGTCGTTGGCGAGCACCGCGATGTCTCGTTGGCTTCCCACCCGCATCGTGATCGCATCGTCCACCGCGAGCGGAGGGGCCGGAGTCTGAACTCCGAGCAGGATGACCGTGACCTCGCCCGTGGCAGTCATTCCGGGCCTGCCGCTGCCATCGGACACGGTGTAGGTGACGGTGCCGAGAGTGCCGGGCTGACCGTCGGCCGTGTCACCGCTCATCCGCAGCGCCGAGAAGCCGATGACGTCCGACGTGAGCTGGGCGTTGGGCTGGGGGTCCACACGCACGCCGGAAATGAGCAGGACGCGGCCACCGGGATTGGAGACGGCACGGAGCACGTCGACCGTCACGTCCTCCTTGGAGCGCACGAACGCGGTAAGGGGCACCGTGGTCAGCCGCTCGTCCTCAGGGGCCTCCACCGTGATCCGCACCACCCCACGCGCCTCCTTGGCGCCATCGGAGACCTTGTAATCCACGAGGTGCGAGCCGGGTTCGTTGCCAAGGAAGGTGAACCCAGTGAGGCCCTGGGCCGGGCTCACGGTCGCGCTATCACCCGGCGCGAGGGAGGCCTCGGTGAGTTGCAGCGGCCCCACGGCCCCGGTCACCGCATCTCCCACATTGACCGTTGTCTGGACGCCCGCGGTGACGGTGAGCGAAAGGTCATTGGCGCGCAAGGTCGGCTCATCGAGGACCGTGACCACAAGATCCTTGGAGGCCGTGGCGCCCCGCGAGTCGGACACCGTCACCGCTACGGTTGCTCGGGCACCACCACCCGCCGCCGGGTTCGTGTGCTGGAACACGAGCCGACCGTCTGGGGAGGCAGCAACAGCGCCGGGCGTGAAGTCGGTGGTCGCGTCGGCGAGATACACGGGGTCACCCTCGGGGTCCACCCAACCGGTGATGACATCGGCCATGACCGTGCCGCCCGGGTTGACTTGCGGTTGCGGCCACTGTGCAAGGCACCCCTCCACGCCACACCACTCGGGGGCGGTGTTGATGCTCGGGTCCTTGACCGTGAGCGTCACCATTGCGGGCTCGGACAGCAGGCCGTCGCTCGAGGTGCCGTCGGAGATCACGTAGGTGAAGATCGTGGTGCCCGTGGCGTTGGGGGCAACGTTCACCACGAGCGACTGGTCGTCATCGGCAACCGCCAGGGTGCCGAAGGCCGGATCCAGCGTCCCCAGCAGGGACCTCCACACGGTCAACACATCCTTGTTGGCGTCGTGGTCATTGAGCAGGATCGGCAGCTGGACCTGATGACCGGCCCGCACCCCGAACGTGTCATCCTCCGCAACGGGGGCACGAGGATCGGTGACCTGCGTGGCCACCTCCTGCTCATCGTCCGTCGTAGGCGTCTCATCGTTGCTGTCCCACAGTTGCGAAGACGGCACCAGGTCACCGGTATCGGCGTTCCACACCCAGCCGGTGCGGCTCTCGTTGAGGATGAGGCGGCTCCCGTTGGAGCGCAGCTGGGGCGAGCGCTGGTCACCAAGCGTCAGTGCCCCATAGTCGAGGCTCGCCGTTGTCCCATCACTTTTCCACAGCGTTCCCGGCCCCGCGCCCGCGGGCAGCCAGGCGGCCACCATGGCGTCGGAGCCAGGCACAAGCGCCGGTGCCGCCGGCTCGCCGAGGTTCGTGCCGGGGATGCCGAACTGACGGGTGGCCTCCCCGCTGGCGAGGTCTACCGTCACCACACCGAATGCGTCGGCGATGAGCACGGCCGCACCACTGTCGGTGGACTGCTGAAGACGGCCCGACGCGTCCGCACCCGACGCCGTTGGCTCGGCTTCTCCTTGCCTCCAGATCTGGCCGGTCGAGGGATCGTAGAGCACCCAGCGATCGCCGACGATCGTCATCTGCAGGCCCTCGACATTCGGCCCGCCCGTCAGCGCGTCCATGCCCGTGACCTCGCCCGTCCGTGCACTGGCACGCATCACGTGACCCTGCTCGGCGGAGTACGCAACGACCTCCCCGGACGGCGATACGGCCACCGCGAGCGCACGGAACTGGGGACGCTCCTGCCCCTCTGCGATCGTCATGCCCGCAAAGGGGTCTACGGCAACCGGAGCCACCGCCGTGCCGTCGGGGATGCTGCCGGCCAGCACCTGTCCGGAGTCCGTGAGATAGGCGACGAAGGGCCCTGCATGCGACACCGCCTCGGTTCCCGAAGGTGTTGCCACGGTCGCTTGGGAGCCGTTGGGGTCGATGTCCGCGGGCCGCGTGGTGTCCACGGTGGTGACGGAGCTCAGGTTGTTCGAGTACACGAGCAGTGCCGAGCCGGACTGCACAAGATCGCTCGGCGACACCGCGGTCTTGACGGTGTCCACCTCGCCCACCACGGTGTTGACGCGGCCAAAGCGCTGCCCGGCCACCGATTGCATGGCCCACACCGAGGGGTTGTCCGGCGTCACCTCCCGCTGATCAAAGCCGGGCGCGAGAGTAGCACCGGCGGCGATGGTGGCGCACACCGCGGCCACGGCCCCCCAGGTAAGCGCCCGCCGCCGCGTATCGCTCGTGCGCGGCTGCGGGGGTACGGCGTCGGCCATCTAGCCGCCCAACACCAGCACCGCCGCGATGACGATGCCGAGCACCACCGCACCTCCGATGATCGCGCCGATGACCATCGCGCGTCCCAATCGCTCGCGGCGGTCGTCATGCCGCGATTGCGTGCCGGTGCGCGGCAAGGCATCCAGCACATGACGGCGCTGAGACTCTACGGCGACCGTGGACCGCACGAGTGAGCCCGCCGAGTCTGCCTCGTTGCCGTAGGCGGTGGGAGTCCACTCGTCGCCGGGGAGGTCGAGCGGCGTCACCGCGAGCCCTGCACCGCGCTGCACCTGCTGCAGCGCCTCGGCAAAGGCGCGCGCGGAGGAGTAGCGGTCCGCGGGAAGGCGGCTGAGACCCTTGGCAAGCGCGGCCTCAAAGCCCTCAGGAGCGTCGGACCGTGCGCTGGGCACATACTTGGCGCGCATGATGCGGCCCTTGAGCTGTTCGTCGGAGCGGCGGCCGCCCTTGACGTCAAACGGCGCGCGGCCCGCGGCGAGGGTGTACACCGTGGCCGCAAGCGCCCACACCTCGGTGGCCACCGTGCCGGAGCTGCGGCGATCCACGACCTCGGGGGCGCTCCATGGGGGCGACATGGCGATGAGGTCATCCTCGCCCGTGACCGTTGCCGAGGCGACGCCAAAGTCGCTCAGCACGGGGTGTCCAAAGGATGTGATGAGGATGTTCGAGGGCTTGATGTCTCGGTGCAGCATGCCTACCGCATTCGCCGACTCCACCGCGGCGGCGATCTTCACGCCAACGGACAGCACCTCGTCCATGGGGATGGTCTCCGTGCGGTACCTGGTAGCCATGGACGCGGGGCAGTGCTCCATCACCAAGTAGGGGCGACCGTCTGGGGCCACCGAGGCCTCGTAGATGGTGAGGATGGCGGGGTGGGCGCTGAGCCCAGCCATGACGTCGGCCTCCGCGGCAAACGCGCGCGCGGCCGCCTCATCCTGAATGGGGGCGAGCAGCACCTTGACGGCAACCACGCGGCGCGGCATGTTCTGCTGGTACAAGAACACGTCAGCGAAACCCCCGGACCCCAGCGGGCGCACGTACGAGTAGCCCGGAAGGATAGGGGGGTCAAGAGACTGACGGCGTGCGGCCACGACCCTCCCTCATGCCCCTGCGCCGCCACCCACAGCGGCGGCAACGCTAGGGGGAAAGACTAACCGAGCGCGCCTTGTACAGCCCCATGAGTGTGGCAACGTCCACACGCGGATAATCGCGGCGTCAGTCCTCGTACTCGGCGAGGGGCGGGCACGCACACACAAGGTGCCTGTCGCCATAGGCGTTGTCGATGCGGCGCACGGGGCTGAAGTACTTGTCCGTGCGCAGGGAGGGCACGGGGAAGGCGGCCTGCTCGCGCGAGTACGGTGCCGTCCACTCGTTGGCCGCAACCATCTCCGCGGTGTGGGGTGCGGCCCGCAGCACGGAGTCCTCCGCGCTCACCTCGCCGCGCTCCACGGCCGCGATCTCCTCGCGAATGATGAGCATGGCCTCCACAAAGCGATCCACCTCGGCGAGGTCCTCGGACTCCGTGGGCTCCACCATGAGCGTGCCGGCCACCGGGAAGCTCATCGTGGGGGCGTGGATGCCAAAGTCGATGAGACGCTTGGCCACATCTTCCGCGGTGATGCCCGTGGCCTTGGTGAGCTCGCGCATGTCGAGGATGCACTCGTGCGCCACGAGGCCAGCAGGGCCGCGGTACAGCACAGGGAACGCCTCCTCGAGGCGGGCGGCAACGTAGTTCGCGGCGAGCACCGCCGTTGAGGTGGCGCGAGTCAGGCCCTCGTGACCCATGAGCGCGATGTACGCCCAGGAGATCGCCAGGATGCCGGCGGAACCATAGGGAGCGGCGCTCACGGGGGCGCCTTGGCGCACCAGCTCTTCTGGGGTCTGGATGGGGCTCGACAACCGTGGCAAGAACGGCACCAGGTGGCTCGCCACCGCCACCGGGCCCACGCCTGGGCCACCTCCGCCATGCGGGATGCAGAAGGTCTTGTGCAGGTTCAGGTGAGAGACGTCGCCACCAAAGTGGCCCGGCTTGGCAAGACCAACAAGGGCGTTGAGGTTGGCGCCATCGATGTACACCTGGCCGCCAGCGTCGTGCACCGCGGCACACACCTCGGCGACGTGACCCTCGTACACCCCGTGAGTGGAGGGGTAGGTGAGCATGATGCAGCTGATGGTGCCCGCGTGCGCGTCGAGCTTGGCGCGCAGGTCGGCAAGGTCAATCTCGCCGTCGGGCCCGGTTGCCACGACCACCACGCGCAGCCCTGCCAGCACCGCGGACGCGGCATTGGTGCCGTGGGCCGACGCTGGGATGAGGCACACGTCGCGCTCGCCCTGACCTTGGGAGCGGTGATATGCGTGGATGGCGAGCAGCCCGGCGTACTCCCCGCGGGCTCCCGAGTTGGGTTGCACGGCAACCGCCGCGTAGCCGGTGATGTCCGCCAGCCACGACTCCAGCTGGCCGATCATGTCGCGGTACCCGGCGGTCTGGTCGCTTGGCGCAAAGGGGTGGATGTTGGCGAACCCCGGCCAGCTCACGGGGGCCATCTCCACCGCCGAGTTGAGCTTCATCGTGCATGACCCCAACGGAATCATGGTGCGGTCCAGCGCCAGGTCGCGGTCCGCGAGCCTGCGCATGTAGCGCATGAGGCTCGTCTCCGAGCGGTGCTGCGTCCAGATGGGGTGGGTCAGGTAGTCCGACGTGCGGCGCAGCTCGCGCGGGATCGTCACCGTTGGCCCGCCGTAGACCGGCCGCTCGTGCGGGTGGCCCAGCACGGCCGCCACGAGCTTGGTGAGCACCTCCAGGGTGGTGAGTTCGTCGCATGCGATGGCCACGGCGTCGTCGTCGAGCTTGCGGACGTTGATGCCCTGCTCGGCGGCGCGGCGCACCACCGATTCCGCGCCGCGGGGAACGTCGAGCACGATGGTGTCGAAGAACGCCTCGTGGCGCACCGTGGCACCGCGCGCGGTCAGCGCATCGGCAAGGGTTGCGGCCATGCGGTGCACGCGCAGCGCGATCTCGCGCAGTCCGTCGGGGCCGTGATACATGGCATAGAAGCTCGAGACGATGGCGAGCAGCGCCTGCGCCGTACAAATGTTGCTCGTGGCCTTGTCGCGACGAATGTGCTGCTCGCGCGTCTGCAGCGCAAGCCGCAATGCCGGCTGCCCGGCCGCATCCACGGACACGCCCACCAAGCGGCCCGGCAGCTGACGCTCGAGTCCCTCCCGCACGGCGATGAACGCCGCATGCGGTCCACCAAAGAACAGCGGCACCCCAAAGCGTTGGGCGGAGCCCACCGCAACGTCGGCCCCCAATTCACCCGGTGCCTTGATGACGCACAGCGACAACAGATCGGCGGCCACGGTGACAAGCGCGCCAACACCGTGCGCGGCCTCGATAAGCCCGCCGATGTCCCTCACCACACCAGAGTTGCCGGGCTGTTGAATCACGAGGCCCACGAGGTCGGCGGGAGCCTGCCACGCGTCGGACAATTCCTCAACGCGAAGCGGCAAGCCGATGGCCTGGGCCTGGGCCGTGACCACGTCGATGGTCTGCGGCAGGCACTCAGAGTCGAGGACGATGACGCCGCCGTCCTTGCCGCTCACCGCACGCCGCATGAGCAGCACGGCCTCGCCAACGGCGGTGGCCTCATCGAGCAGCGACGCCCCGGCCACGGGCAGCGCGGTGAGGTCCGCGATCATCGTTTGGAAGTTGAGCATCGCCTCAAGGCGGCCCTGGGAGATCTCTGCCTGGTACGGCGTATACGCGGTGTACCAGGCGGGATTCTCGAGCACATTGCGGCGAATGACCATGGGGGTGACGGTGTCGTAATACCCCTGGCCGATCATCGACACCTGTACGCGGTTGCGCTGTGCAAAGCCCTGCAGCGCCGTGAGTGTCTCCTGCTCGCTACGGGCAGGGGGCAACACCAGCACATCGTCTTGCCGGATCGAGTCCGGAACGGCCGCCTCGACGAGGGCGGCAAGCGACGGATACCCGACGACGCCGAGCATCGCCGAGATGCCCGCGTCGTCGGGTCCGATGTGGCGGTCAGCGAACGTGGTCACGCGCTCATTGTGGCGCATTGCGCCATGGAGGTGCCGAAGCCGCGCGTCAGGAGTTGTCGACGACCGTGGCGTCCGCCGCGTGTGCCTGGATCGATGCCACGGTGTCCTTTGCGGACTGCTTCTGGTTGTATCCCTGGCTGCTCGCAAGGATGTTGCCGTTGCTGGCGACGATACGGAAGCGGAACTCGCCCGCGGCATCCTTGTAGATCTCGAACTTCATCATTCCTCCTGGTCACGGCCCCCTGCCTCGATGCTATGGCCCGGGCGCGTGCCGCGCTCGGCGAGCACGCGGATACCCTTGGCACATGGCTCAATGGGATCCCGAGACCGGCAAGGTGCGCCCCACCTGGACCATCAGGTTCAGCGCGTGGTGGATCTTCGTTGGCTGCACCGTCGGCGCCGTGGTCACGGCGCTCGTGCTGTTCTTGACGCTCGTCACCGGTCCGGGCCTTGACCAGCTCAACGATGCCGGATCCGTGGCCAAGGGCGGCATCTTCTTGCTGGGGCTCATCTTTGGCGTGTTCTTGCTGGTGGGACCGGTGCTCGCATGGGGCCTTGGGTTCATGTTGCGCACCAACGCCAACCAGGGCACGCACGTGATCGCGTTCGCGGTGCTGGGACTCGTGGTGGGATTCCTCATCGGCAACCTCGTGGGCCTTGGCTCCGTGGTGGCGCCCGCCGCCGGCATCGGCGCCGGCGTGGGCCGCTGGATCATCTCGAGCCAGGCAAAGATTTAGCGCACTGAGAATTCAGCACAGCACCGTTAGCCTGTGTCCGTGAAGGTCGTCGTCCAAATCCCGTGCCTCAACGAGGAGGCAACGCTTGCGCTCGTGTTGAGCACCATCCCCACCCACATCGACGGCGTCGATGAGATCGACGTCCTCATCATCGACGACGGCTCCACGGACCGCACGGTAGAGGTGGCTCGCGAAAACGGCGTGACGCACATCGTCAAGCACACCCGCACCATGGGCCTTGCGCGCTCGTTTCAGGACGGCGTGGAGTACGCGCTCGCGCATGGCGCGGACATCGTCGTCAACACCGACGGCGACAACCAATACCCGCAAGAGCGCATCGGCGACCTTGTGGCACCCATCCTCGCGGGCCGCGCGGACATCGTCATCGGCGATCGCCAGACCCAGTCCATCGCGCACTTCTCGCCGTTCAAGAAGGCCATGCAGCGTTTTGGCAGCTGGGTGGTCAATCGCGCGGCCGGCACCAAGCTGCCCGACGCCGCGTCTGGGTTTCGCGCCTACAGCCGGTATTCGCTGTATCGGCTGAACATCGTCACGCAGTTCTCCTACTGCATGGAGACCATCATCCAAGCGGGCAACAAGCGCCTGGCCATCGAGTCGGTGCCGGTCACCACCAACCCCAAGACTCGCGAGTCCCGGCTGTTCTCCAACATGTTCGAGCACATGATGAAGTCCGGCCAGGCCATCTTGCGCTCCTACATCATGTTCAAGCCGTGGTCCGTGTTCCGGGCGCTCGCGCTGACCTTCGGCATTCTGGGCCTCATTCCGTTTGTGCGGTTCCTGATCCTCAGGATCATGGGCAACGACGGCAACCACATTCAGTCGCTCATCCTTGGCGGGGCGCTCATCTCTGGCGCACTGCTCGCCATCGCGCTCGGCGTGCTGAGCGACCTGCTCAAGACCAATCGCGTGCTCGCCGAGGATCAGTTGGAGCGGCTCAAGACGCAGCAGTATGGTCCGGCGCACTCGCCGGTCGACCGCGTCCAATAGCCACGCCAACACCAAAGCCGATCGCGTCCGCCGCGGTCATGAGGAATCGGCTCACGAGCGCGAGCGACAACGCCTGCGCGCCCGTGGCGACCGACGCCAGCAGGAACACCAGGGCCGCCTCGCGCGCGCCGGCGCCCGCCGGCGCAATGACCACCACGAACCCCACGAGCCACGCGAGCGCAAAGGCGCCCGTGGCAAGCACCAGGTTCGCGTCAGGCCCCGGTGCGATCTCCCGCAGCAGCAGCCATGCCTGCACGCCCAGCAGCACCCACATCAGCACGGACCACGAGGCCGATCCCAGAAGTGCGCGCCCCGAGATGTGCGCCGGCTCCTCGGTGCGTCGCGTCACGCGGAACGCCAGGGCCACCACGCGCCGCAGCACGGGCGGCACCAGCAGCGCCACCAGGGCCAGCGCGATGGGTGCGATCCACCAATAGGTGGCCACGGCGTCGGGCACCGTGAAGGCGATGCCGGCCAATCCCACGATGGCCGCTGTGACCACCCCCACCACCATGGCGACGATGGATCCGGTCATGGCACGCGCCCGCGACACCCCGTGGTCGCGCGCGAACTCGGCTTGAGCCAGCACGGGCCACACGGATCCGGGCACGTATTTGCCCACTTGGCTCAGCAAGAACACCCGCAGGGCCGACGGCACACTCGCCTGCAGCCCCACGCTCACCATGACCTCTCGCCAGGACAGGCCATTCACTCCCAGCGCGATGGTGGCGGCCACGCCGGCCGCGAGCACCGCGCCCCACGACAGCGAGCGCAAAGCGGCGCTGACGTCGTCCCATTCGGCGACGACCGCCCATGCCAGGAGCGCCACGGCCACCGCGAGGAATCCCCACCGCACCAGGTTCTTCACGCGCGCACCGCCGCCCAGGTGCGGGCCAGGCCCTCGGCGAGCCCAACGCGTGGCTGCCAGCCGAGCACCTCGCGAGCGCGAGAGACATCGAGCCAATTGGCTGGCGGATCGATGCCGCGCGCGGGCTCGCGGATCACCTCAACGGGATGCAGGGCAACGGCGTGATGCACCAGCTCCAGGAGGCCGGCAAGGCTCGTTGCCTCGCCGGAGCCGATGTTGATCACGCCTCCGGGACGCCCCAGCGCGGCGGCGGCCACGGCCTCGCCAAGGTCGTCGATATAGAGGAAGTCCCGCACGGTGGAGCCGTCTCCGTAGAGCGTCACGGGGGTGCCGTCGTGGATCGCGGCAAGCCAGTGACCGATGACTCCCTGGCCGCGGCGGGGATGGTGGGCGGTCGTTGCCAGCGCGGCCGTCACCTGCGTGGGCCCATAGGGGTTGCTGATGCGCAGCACGGTGTGCCCAAGACCGGATTCGCCAAGCATGTGCTCTTGGGCGAGCTTGATACGCCCATAGTCGTTGGCGGGATGCGCGGGGTGGTCCTCGCGGAAGGGCGCGCTTGCCGGCGGTCCGTACACGGCGCCGCCGGAACTCAGCAGCACCACGTGCTCGGTGCTGGCCATCCCCACGAGCGCCTGGAGATCCGCGAGCGCCTCATCCGCGAGGGAGGTGTCCGCCGGCGTGACATGGCCTGCGGCCCACACCACCGTGCGGGCACGGCCGTCATAGGGCTCGCCCTTGCCAAAGGTGGCCACGCTCGCGCCGCTCGCCTCCAGTGCCGCCACGGCCGCGGACCCGAGGAAACCCCGCGAGCCCACCACGGCCACGTCATACACTGTGCTCACTTGCCCCGCTCCTCGAATCGGATTGCAGTCTATGGCCAGACCTCGCGCGCTCGTGGTGGCGACCACGTACCCCGCGCGGCCCGGCGACGGCACCCCCGCCTTTGTGCGGGACCTGTGCCTAGAACTCGCCGCCGAGTTCGACGTCACCGTGCTGGTGCCGGCCGTCCCCGGCGCGCCCGCTCGCGAGCACGACGGCCCCCTCACCGTGGTGCGCCATCGGTACTTTTGGCGCCGCTGGGAGACGGTGGCGGACGGCGCGATCCTCGAAAACGTGCGCGCCTCGCGCGGTGCTGCCCTACAGGTGCCGTTCCTCGTGGCCTCGCAGTGGCTCGCGGTGCGCCGCGAGTTCCGCAGAGTGCGCCCGCACGTCATCCACGCGCATTGGCTCATCCCCGCGGGAGTGTCCGCACGGGCGCTGTCCCGCCGCGCACCGCTCGTGGTGACCACGCTCGGCGGCGACCTCTATGCGCTCGGCGGCACGGTGGGACGGTGGTTCAAGAGGCGCGTTGTCGCCGCCGCGCGTACCGTCACCGTCATGAACGCCGACATGGCGGCGCGCGTGCGAGAGCTCGGCGGCACCGACGTGCGCGTGATGCCCATGGGCGCGCGGTTTGCGGTGGTCACCCCCGCGCCCGCGACGGGGCCCGTGCGCATGCTCGCCGTGGGCAGGCTCGTGGAGAAGAAGGGCTTTGACGTGCTGCTTTCCGCGCTGCGTGAGGTGCCCGACGCCTCCCTCACCATCGTGGGAGACGGCCCCGAACGCGCGGCGCTCGGTGAGCTCGCGGCACCGCTCGGAGGGCGTGTCACCTTTGCCGGGCAGTTGGGGCGAGCGGAGCTGGACGCCGAGCTCGCCCGTGCGGACATCGCGGTGTTCCCCTCGCGGCCGGCGGCATCCGGCGACCAAGACGGGCTTCCGGTTGCCATGCTCGAGGCGATGGGTTCGGGCCTTGCCGTCATAGCGTCGGACCTTGCGGGGCTCAACGAGGCAATCGAGGACGGTGTGAGCGGAGTGCTCGTTGCCGCCGGCGACCCTGCCGCGCTGGCCGCCGCCGTGCGAGACGTGGCAGGTGACCCGCGGCGGCGCGCGGCCTTGGGTGAGGCGGCGGCGCGGCGCGCACAGGCGTATTCCGTGGAGGCCGTTGGTGCGGGCTATCGCGCCCTTCTTGTGGAGGTCATGGGCTGATGCGCGAGCGGGTGAAGCGGGCCGTTGAATCGCTGACGCCCGGGTACTTTGCGCTCGTGATGGCCACGGGCATCATCAGCGTTGGCCTTGCGCTCGAGGACGTCATGAGCGTGTCGCGGCTACTGCTGGTGGTGTGCGCCATCGCGTTCGTGACGCTGCTGGTGCTCACCGCGTGGCGCTTCTTTGCCTATCGCGGCGCCATCGTTGACGACTTCATGGACCCGCGCCGCGCGTTTGGGTTCTTCACGTTCGTGGCCGGCACCAACGTGCTCGCCAATCGGCTCGCGGTGGGCGGCGCATACCGTGTGGCGGTGGTGCTGCTGACGTGCGCGTTCCTCGCGTGGGTGGTGCTGGGCTACGTGGTGCCATGGACCGCCGCCCTGGGGCGCAAGGAACGGCCCGTGGTAGCCATGGCCAACGGCACGTGGTTCATCTGGGTGGTCGCAAGCCAATCGGTGGCGGTGGTTGCCGCCACGCTCGAGCCGCACTTCACCACAGGACGGCGAGAGCTGGCGCTGCTTGCCGTGGTGTCATGGTCCGTAGGGGTATTCCTCTACGCGGCAACGGGCGTGATCGTGATGCTGCGGCTCATGAACTATCCCTTTGGGCCGGAGGAACTCACCCCTCCCTATTGGGTGTCGATGGGCGCGCTCGCCATCACGGTGCTCGCAGGGGCGCGCATCGTGGAAATGGAATCGGCGCCCATGGTCGACGCCACGCGCGGCCTCATCGCGGGCATGTCGGTTGTGGTGTGGTCGTTCGCCACGTGGCTCATTCCCGTGCTCGTGGCCGCCGGGGTGTGGCGGCACGTGGCGCGGCGCATTCCGCTGCGTTATGAGGCCACGATGTGGTCCATCATCTTCCCGCTGGGAATGTACGGCGTGGCGAGCATCTACCTGGGGCGCGCCGACCATTTGCCGCTCGTGGAACTCGTGGGCTCCGTGGAGATTTGGGTGGCGCTCACAGCATGGGTGGTGACGTTCATCGCCATGACGCGGCACGTGTGGCGCACCGTTGGGCGCTCGCCAGTCCACGGCTGAGGCCGCTACCGGCCCCGCAGCTTGTCGATCTGCCTGCGCTCGCGCTTGGTGGGACGGCCAGCGCCCCTGTCGCGCACGGCAAACTGCGCGGCGCCAACGTCTCGAGGCATCACCTTGGGAGTGCTGTCGATGTAGGCGGTGGCCGCGATCTCGGCACCCACTCGCTTCGCGAGCGGAAGTCTCACCTGCAGGATGCGATCCACTCCGCCGAGCCGCGCCATCACGCTGTCTCCCACATGCACCGTCGTTGACGCCTTGGCACGGCCACCATTGACCCGCACGTGCCCGGCACGGCATGCGGCGGTCGCGAGTGTGCGGCTGCGATACAGCCTCACCGCCCACAGCCAGGCATCAACCCGCACGGCCTCGGGCACGCTACCTGCCAAGGCGCTGATACTTGAGCTCGGTGGCGAGCTTGGCCGGACGCCACCACGGCTCGTTGTCCCGATACCACTCGATCGTGGCGGCAAGGCCCGTACGGAAGTCGCGATACTGCGGCTCCCAGCCCAGCTCATCACGCAGCCGCGACGCGTCAATGGCATAGCGAAGGTCATGGCCGGGGCGGTCGTTGACGTGATCGAAGGCGTCAGGATCATGCCCCATGAGCTCCAAGATGGTGCGCACCACGGTCACGTTGTTCACCTCGCCATCGGCACCGATGAGATAGGTCTCGCCCATCACCCCGCCGTCGATGATGGCCCACACCGCTCGGTTGTGGTCATCCACGTGAATCCAGTCACGCACATTCAGGCCCGCCCCATAGAGCTTGGGACGCTCGCCATCGAGCACGTTGGTGATCTGACGTGGGATGAACTTCTCCACATGCTGATACGGGCCGTAGTTGTTGGAGCAGTTGGAGATGGTCGCGGCCACCCCAAAGCTGCGCACCCACGCACGCACCAAGAGATCCGAGCCAGCCTTGGTGGACGAGTACGGCGACGACGGGTTGTACGGCGTGTCAGGAGTGAACTTGGCCGGGTCATCCAACGCCAAATCGCCATAGACCTCGTCCGTGGAGACGTGATGAAAGCGAGCACCATGCCTACGGGCAGCCTCAAGCAGCGTGAACGTCCCCACCAGATTCGTGTGCACAAACGGCGAGGGATCGTCGAGCGAGTTGTCGTTGTGGCTCTCCGCCGCAAAATGCACCACCACGTCGGCATCCGCCACCAGCGCATCCACCACATCGGCATCCGCCACGTCACCCTTGACGAACACCGCCTGCTCAGGCAGCGAGGACTGGTTACCCGCATAGGTGAGGTTGTCCAGAACGGTGACATGAGCGTCGGGCCGCGTGGCAAGCGTGAGCCGCACAAAATTGGCGCCAATAAATCCCGCGCCACCGGTCACCAGCACCCTCATGCGCTGCCTCGCTCCAAGAGCGTCAGCAAGTAGGCGCCATAGCCGGAGTTGGCAAGGCGCCGGGCGCTCGCCGCGAGGGCCTCGTCACTGAGCCAGCCACGGCGCCAGGCGATCTCCTCGGGAGAGCCGATCTTCAGCCCCTGACGCTTCTCCACCGTCTGCACAAACTGGCTTGCCTCGAGCAGCGAATCAAAGGTGCCGGTGTCAAGCCACGCGGTACCGCGCGGCAGGAGCTCCACGTGGAGGCGCCCGGCCTCGAGGTAGGCGCGGTTGACGTCGGTGATCTCATACTCGCCGCGGGCAGAGGGCCTCAGGTCGCGAGCGATCTGCACCACGTCGTTGTCGTAGAAGTACAGGCCGGGAACCGCAAAGTCAGACTTGGGCGCGGCCGGCTTCTCCTCGAGCGAGAGGGCGCGGCCGCTGGCGTCAAACTCCACCACGCCATAGGCGCTCGGGTCAGCCACGCGATAGGCGAACACCACCGCGCCGTCCACCGTGCTGAAGCGCTCAAGGTTCAGGCCAAGGCCGTGGCCGTAGAAGACGTTGTCACCGAGCACCAGCGCCGCCGAGTCGCCGCCCACGTGATCGGCGCCGATGACGAACGCGCGCGCGAGCCCATTGGGCTCCTCCTGCACCGCATACGTCAGCGAGATCCCAAACTGCGAGCCGTCACCAAGGAGCCGCTGAAACAGCGGGGTGTCATGGGGGGTCGAGATCACGAGGATGTCCCGGATGCCGGCCAGCATGAGCGTGGACAACGGGTAATAGACCAGCGGCTTGTCATAGACCGGCACGAGCTGCTTGGAGATGCCCTGCGTGATGGGGTGCAGGCGCGTGCCGGAGCCCCCCGCCAGAATGATGCCGCGCATGGGGGAAGTCTATGGGGGTGTGGGGTGTGGCGGCCGCGGGGCCGGGGCCTGGGGCCGCGCCCGCGCGCACCGCGCCCGCGCACCCCGCGCCCCGCGCACCCCGCGCCCCTTCCTACCCGCGCCCCGCGCACCCCACGCCCGCGCCCCGCGCACCCCGCGCCCGCGCGCCCCACGCCCCGCGCCCCGCGCCCCACGCCCGCGCGCCCCGAAGGAAGCTGCCCACAATCTTCCTTCCTGACCTGCGTTACTCACGCCCCACAAGGACGCACGGCCGCGCGATCCTTACGCAGCGTCGGACCGGGGGAGCCGGGCCGGGGCCACGCCCGCGCACCCCGCACCCGCGCACCCCGCGCCCCGCACCCCGCGCCCCGCGCCCCGCGCCCCGCGCCCCGAAGGAAGCTGCCCACAATCTTCCTTCCTGACCTGCGTTACTCACGCCCCACAAGGACGCACGGCCGCGCGATCCTTACGCAGCGTCGGACCGTGGGAGCCGGGCCGGGTGGGCGAGGGAGCCGGGCCGGGTGGGCGAGGGAGCCGGGCCGGGTGGGCGAGGGAGCCGGGCCGGGTGGGCGAGGGAGCCAGGCGCGGGTGGGCGGGGGAGCCGGGCGCGGGTGGGGTTGCGCACACCCACACATCCACAAACTGGACCCCAAATTCCCCCTCGCGCATGAAAGCGCATACATTTGCTCCGTGAGCATGCTTCCCGTCGCCGCCCGTGAGTACACCGTTGAAGGGTTCACCCGCGAGTTCCTCCGCGAAGTGAACTTTGGGCAGGGCGTTGACCTCAACCGCGCATCCACCAACGACAAGTACTTGGCGCTGGCCCGCACCGTGCGCGCCTACCTCATGACGCGCTGGTTGGAGACGATGCGCAACCAGCAGGAGCGCCAAGCGAAGACCGTTGCCTACATGTCCGCGGAGTTCCTGCTGGGCCGCCAGCTGGACAACAACCTGCTGGCCGCGGACCTCGAGGACATCGCGCGTGAGGCGCTCGCCGGGCTGGGCATTGAGCTCGACGACCTCCGTGACGCCGAGGTGGAGCCCGGCCTGGGCAATGGCGGTCTGGGCCGGCTCGCGGCATGCTTCATCGACTCCATGGCCACGCTGGACATCCAGTCCATCGGCTACGGCATCCGCTACGAGTACGGCATCTTCAAGCAGCGCTTTGAGAACGGCCAGCAGGTGGAGGACCCCGACGACTGGCTGCGCCTTGGCTCGCCATGGGAGCTGCCTCACCCGGAGAACGCCGTGCGGGTTGGCTTTGGCGGTCACGTGGAGGCCGCCCCGGAGGGCGCGGGCAAAGATGCCCGACGCTGGATCCCCGAGTGGGACGTCAACGGAGTTCCCTACAACTACATGGTCCCCGGCTACCGCAACGGCCGCGTCAACACTCTGCGGCTGTGGAGCGCGCGCGCCACCCAAGAATTTGACCTCAAAATCTTCAACTCCGGCGACTACGCCGACGCCGTTGCCGCCCAGACGCAGGCGGAGAACATCTCCAAGGTGCTGTACCCCGAGGACTCCACGCCGCAAGGCAAGGAGCTGCGCCTGCAGCAGCAGTACTTCTTTGTGGCGTGCTCCCTGCGGGACTTCATCGAGAACGTGCTCCCTGTTGGCTACGACCTCCACAACCTCCCGGAGCGCATCACCTTCCAGCTCAATGACACCCACCCTGTGATCGCGGTTCCCGAGCTCATGCGCCTGCTCATCGACGAGCGCGGCTGGGGCTGGAACGACGCGTGGGCGGTGACGCAGCAGGTCTTCGCCTACACGTGCCACACCCTGCTGCCGGAGGCGCTCGAGGTGTGGCCCGTGGAACTGCTGGGCCGCCTCTTGCCGCGACACCTCGAAATCATCTACCGCATCAACGACGAGTTCCTCGAGGACGTCCGCGACCGCTTCCCCGGCGATGTGCTGCGCGAGCGCGCGATGTCAATCATCGCCGAGGAGCCGGTGCGCTCGGTGCGCATGGCGTTCCTTGCCACCGTTGCCGGGTACAAGGTCAACGGCGTTGCCGAGCTGCACTCGCAGCTGCTGCGCGACAAGGTGCTGCGCGACTTCGCACAGATGTACCCCGACAAGTTCACCAACGTCACCAACGGCGTCACCCCACGTCGCTTTGTGCGGATGTCCAACCCTGGGCTGTCGCAGCTCATCACCGAGGCGATCGGCGACGGCTGGGTGACGAACCTGGAGCGCCTGCGCGGCCTGGAGGCCTTCGCGGACGACGCCGAGTTCCGTGAGCGCTTTGCCGCCGTCAAGCACGCCAACCGCGAACGCTTTGCCGCCGTGCTGGAGGCACGCGACGGGCTCACGCTGGCGGAGGGAGGCATGGTCGACGCCATGGTCAAGCGCCTCCACGAGTACAAGCGCCAGTCCCTCAAGTTGCTGCACATCATCTCGCTGTACGAGCGCATCACCACGGGCAAGGTGGCGCTCGAGGACGTCACGCCACGCACCTTCGTGTTCGGCGCCAAGGCCGCGCCCGGCTACGTGCGCGCCAAGGAGATCATCAGCCTCATCAATGCCGTGGGCACCACCATCAACGCCGACGCTTCACTTGAGGGACGCTTGAAGGTCGCCTTCCCCGCCAACTACAACGTCACGCTCGCCGAGACGCTCATTCCCGCCGCCGACCTCAGCGAACAGATCTCGCTCGCCGGCAAGGAGGCCTCGGGAACGGGAAACATGAAGTTTGCGCTCAACGGTGCGCTCACGATCGGCACGGACGACGGCGCCAACGTGGAGATCCGCAAGCTTGTGGAGGACGACAACTTCTTCCTGTTCGGCATGACCGAACCCGAGGTGGAGGCCCTGCAATCCGCCGGCTACACGCCCGGCGAGTTCTACGAGAAGGATGCGGACCTGCGCAACGCCCTCAACCTGCTGGCCTCCGGCGCCTTCACGGGCGGCGACCGCGGAGGCGCCGTGGCGTCGGTCTTTGCGAGCCTCACGGAGCGGGACCGCTTCATGACGCTTGCCGACTTCCGCGCATACGTGGACGCGCAAGAGCGCGTGGAGGCCGCGTGGCAAGACCAGGATGCCTGGACCCGCTCTGCGATCCTCAATGTGGCGCGCTCGGGCTTCTTCAGCTCTGACCGCTCCATCAGGGACTACGTGGAGCGCATCTGGCGCGCGTAAGGCCTGGCACACCATCCACTCCTTTGATGCTTCACAATTGATCTCGTGACCGAAACCACCCTGCTGGTGCTCGTCGTGGTGACGGCGCTTGCTTTCGACTTCACGAACGGCTTCCACGACACTGGCAACGCGATGGCGCCGTCCATCGCCACCCGCGCCCTCAAGCCCAAGCAGGCGGTGTTGCTGTGCGCGGTGCTCAACCTGGTGGGCGCGTTCTTGTCGCTGACGGTTGCCGCCACGATCGCCAAGGGCATCGTGGACGCGGCCGTTGTCACGCTCGCGGTGGTGCTCGCGGGCCTCGCTGGCGGCATCATCTGGAACCTCATCACGTGGCTGCTGCGCTTGCCGTCAAGCTCATCGCATGCGCTTGTTGGCGGCGTGGTGGGTGCCGTGCTCGCCGCCGCAGGTGCCAATGGCGTCATCTGGAGCGGACTCGTGGCGAAGGTGCTTATCCCGGCACTTGCCGCGCCCATCGTGGCGATTCTGGTGGCGAGCGTGGGCACGTGGCTCGTCACGCGAGTGACTCGCGGGGTGTCGCAGAAGCACAACGACCGCTCGTTCCGGTGGGGGCAGATCGGCTCCGCGTCCCTCATGGCACTCGCCCACGGCACCAATGACGCCCAAAAGACCATGGGCATCATCCTGCTGGCACTGATCTCGGCGAACGTGGTAGCGCCCGACGCTCCCATTCCGCCCTGGGTTGTGGTTGCCTGTGCGCTCGCGATGGCTCTGGGCACCTACACCGGCGGCTGGCGCGTCATCCGCACCTTGGGCAAGGGCCTGGTGCGGCTCGACTCCCGGCAGGGCATGTCCGCGGACATGTCATCGGCGTCGGTCATCTTGCTGTCGAGCCACTTTGGCTACTCGCTGTCCACCACCCACGTGGCCACGGGATCCATCCTCGGTACCGGGGTGGGCCGCCGGGCTCCCGTGCAATGGTCCGTGGCGCGCAAGATGTTCACGGCCTGGCTCATCACTGTTCCCGCCGCCGCGATGGTGGGCGGCATGTGTTACGGCATCGGCGAGCTCTTTGCGGCGTCGGTGGGTCCGTTTGTGGTGTTCGGGATCCTGCTGGCCACGTCTGGTGTCATCTTCTTGCTCTCGCGCCGCCAGCCGGTCAGTGCGCACAACGTCAACGACGAATGGGACCCCGCCGCCGACCAGGAGGCGATCCTTGCCGAGTCCGTGTCGCTGCACAACCCGCGTCTCATGCGAGTGCCCAAGCCGCCGCGCAAGCGCAAGCACAAGTCCCCGCCCGTGCCCAAGAAGCTCAAGAAGAAGTCCAAGACGCAGCAGGCCAAGAAGCGCGCACGCAAGGACAGCGTGAAGAAGACCGCGAGCGCCAAGAAGTCCAAGGCCAAGGCCGCTTCACAGAAGAAGCCCGGCAAGGCCAAGAAGAAGTCGAAGAAGAAGTAGGAGGCCGCCGTGAATACCTACGTAGAGTGGGGCGCGCTTGCGAACATCGTGCTGTTCGGCGTCCTCATTGGTGCGGGCCTTCCCGCGCTGTATGCCCTTGGCGTGCGGTCGCTCGACACCGCCTCACGAGAGTCTGGCTCCACGGCACGCTGGTATAAAGCGGCGGCCATCGCGTGCTTTGGCGTCATTGTGATCGCTATCCTTGGCGCGCTCGCCTTCATCGCCGCCGGCGGGCACTAGACCCACGCTGTGGGGTGTCTCACGTGCCCTGTCACCGGGGCGCGTGGCCGGTCTAGCCTGTCTCCATGCAGGCCACGGAGCCCCGGTATCGCGACCCCGCACCCTTTGAGGTGGCGCGGGCCGTAGGCCTGGGCTTGACCATTGCGGGCGGCGCGGCAACGGCTCTCATCGGCGGCGAAGTCTTTGTCAAGCGTGCCCCCCTTGCCGGCATCGTGTCCATCGCCTCGCTGCTCGTGGGAGTGACGCTGCTGATGTGGTCACGGCGGCGCCTTGCGGTGCTGTGGGAACACAACAAGCCCTACCTCATGGGCCCGGGCGGCACCGAGGTACTGCACGCTCGCCGTGACCACGTGCACCACGCCCTGTGGTGGGCGCGCGGCCTCCTGGCCTTGTTCGTGGTGCTGGCGATCTCCTTCTACTTCCTGTTCAGCGCCATCAGCTGTGGGGACAACACGGACGGGTACTGCGGCCAGGTGGGGACCCCGCCAGAGCCCCTGGTGGTGGCGGTGCAACTGCTCAGCCTCGGCGTCGGCTGTGCATGGGCGGCGGTGGTGTATTGGCGCCGCCGATACGAAAGCGAAACCGAGAAGGTCGACGTCATCGTGGCGGATGGTGCCCGCAAGCGCCGCAGCGATGACCCGTTGTCGAGCCTCAGCCGCTACTCCTGGGAGTAGCTCGCCTACGCTTGGCCGCATGGACATCGTGCTGCAGGCGTTTGGATGGATCGGCTCGATCCTTGTCGTTTGGTCACTCATGCAGGCGCGCGTGCTGCGCTTTCGATGGATGAACTTTGTGGGCTCGGTCATTGCCGCCGGGTACAACCTCGCCATCGGCATCTGGGCGTTCTTCGCCATGAATGCCGCCATCGCGGTCATTGACGCGTACTGGATCTGGCGCCTCACGCACGAGCGGCACGACGCCGCCGTCTACAAGGTCATCCCCGTGCAGCCCCACGACGCGTTCCTCCACCACGTGCTGTCCATCCACAGCGAGGACATCCGCGCCGTACAGCCCACCTTTGAGCCCCAGGCCATCGACGAGGACGGCTCCGTGTTCCTTGTGGTGCGCGGCGACGAGAACGTGGGCGTTGTGGCCGTGCGCGGCGAGGGCAACGGCGTGGGCGTGGTGCAGCTGGACTGGGTCAAGCCCAAGTTTCGGGACTTCACTCCCGGCGAGTTTGTCTATCGCGAGTCCCACGCCCTGGCCGACGCCGGGTTCAGGACGCTCGAGGTGCCGGCTTCCGCACAGGCCGACCACGACTACCTCACGCGCATGGGCTTTACCCAGCGCGGCGAGCGCTGGGTGCGCGAGTTAGCTGCCTAGCGGCCAGGGCGCGTGGCCAGTTCCAGGGCCGACGCCACATGCACATAGTCTTCGCCCGTTGCCCGGTCTAGGGCCAGTTCGCAGGCGCGGTTGCTCGAGACGTGCAGGTCGGCTTCTGCGGCGAGGACTTGGGCGGCCTCACGGGCCGTTGCGGATTGCGTGAGCTCAGGGTGGAGCATGCCGCGATCTCCCGCGAATCCGCAGCACCGCCATTCGTCGGGCACATAGACCTCGGTTGCGCACGCGGCGGTGAGCGCCTCCACCGCGGACGCCGCCCCCGTGCGTGTGGATGCGCACGTGGGGTGGATCGCCGCACGGCGCCACCGGGCGGCCGCTGGCGGCAGCAGCGGGAGCACGGCGCGCGCAAGCCATTCGGTGGCGTCGAGTACCTCAATCCCCGCAGTGCGCGGATCACCGGCTGCCACCGCTGCCAGCGACTCGGCGCAGGAGGCGGCATCGGTGACCACCGGAATCCCTAGGTCTGCCACCTCGGCCAACGCCGCAACCGTGCGATCCGCCATTTCGGCGTGAGCATCGACGAGTCCCTTGGAGGCGAATGGCGCGCCGCAGCACAGGCCCTGCACCCCGGGGACGTGACCCACGGCCAGGCCGGCGCGGCGTGCCAGCGCGACCACGGCGTCGGCCGCCGGGAGGATGCCGTCAGGCGCCGAGGTGGCGCCAAAGAGCGTGCCCATGCACGAGCCAAAGAGCAGCACATCGGGGCGCTCGTCCGCGGGGGTTGCGCGCGCGGGGCCGCCTTGCGGAAGGTCGGCCGACCATTGCGGCACGCGGTCCTCGCCCACCACCGCACGTGCCGCGCGAGTCAGCCCGCGGGGCACGGCCGCCGGCACGTGGCTCGCCACAGTCAAGGCCATGCTTGCGGTGCGCGTCACCGCGCCCCAATGACGGGCCGCAACGCTCGCGCCCGCTCGCGTCACGGGGCCAGCAGCGTCGGCCCGCAGGCCCTTGACGAGCACCCCCGTATCGATACCAACGGGGCAGGCCGTCTGGCACATGCCGTCAGCGGCGCAGGTGTCCACCACCGAATAGCGCAGCGAGGCCTCGAGCTCGCGAGCATGCGAGGTGTCTCCGGCCTCGTGCGCCGCGGCAACGTCTCGGAGCAACGCGATTCGGGTGCGCGGGGTGGTGGTGAGATTGGCGCTGGGGCACACGGTCTCGCAGTATCCGCACTCCACACACGAGTCCACGAGCGGATCCACGAGGGCCGCCGGCTTGAGGTGGCGAGTGTGCGCCAAGGCGTCGTGCGTGAGCACCGCGCCGGGGTTGAGGATGCCGTGCGGGTCTAGCAGGCGCTTGATGTCCCACATGATCTCCGTGAGCCGCGGCCCATACTGGCGCTCCACGAACGGGGCCATGGCGCGGCCCGTGCCGTGCTCGGCCTTGAGGGTGCCGCCAAGGCCAAGGATGAGCTCCACGAGTTCCTCGGTAAAGCGCTCGTAGCGTTCGTGGCCCTCGTCAAAGCGCTCAGAGACCAGGAAGTGCAGATTGCCGTCCTTGGCGTGACCAAAGACCGCGGCGTCCTCGTAGCCGTAGCGAGCAAAGGCCTCCTCGAGCGCCTCGCATGCCTGTGCCAGCTTCTCGCGTGGCACGGCCACGTCCTCGAGCAGGGCGGTGGTTCCTGGGGTCCTGCCGCCCGCAACGATCGTGTACAGGCCCTTGCGAAGCGCCCACGCCGCGGACCGCTGCGTCTCATCGTGTGCGCGAAACACGACTTCCGTTGGCAGGCCGGCGATCGCGGCGTCGAGCCGCGCTGCGGCAACATCGCGCTGCTGTGGCGTCTGCGCCTTGGCCTCCACGAGCAGCGCACATTGGCGCGTGAGGTCCAGGGTGTCGAGGGGGGCGGGCGCCACGCCCGCGCGCTGGGCGATGCGCAGGCTCGCCACGTCCAGCAACTCGATGGCCGCCGCGCCGGCATCCGCAAGCGCGCCCACCGCGCTCGCCGCGGCGTTGAGGGTAGGCAACACCAGCAGCGCGGTGGTGGCATGCCGCGGCGCCGGCACGGTGGCGAAGGTCGCTTCGGCAACAAAGCACAGGGTTCCCTCGCTGCCCACCGCCAGGTGCTCCAGTATCCGCATGGGCTCGTCAAAGTCGAGCAGCGCATTGAGTGCGTAGCCCATGGTGTTCTTCATGGAAAACAGCCGCCGCACCGTGGCCACCGACTCGGCGTCCGCGCGGAGGCGGTCGCGCAGCTCGGCTAGCCCCGCGTGCAGGGCGGGTTCCGCGGCGGCGAGGGCGGCGTCGGGCAGGGACGTATCGATGATGGTGCCCGACGCCAGCACCAGTACCGCCGACTCGAGGGTTGCGTACGCGTTCTGTGCGGTGCCGCACTCCATGCCGGACGAATTGTTGGCCACCACGCCGCCGATGGTGCAGGCGATCTCGCT
>Ga0222423_1000383_pt1 | contig 34315 bp, 38 predicted proteins | sample 3A0metagenome_FD_182472 | JGI IMG/M metagenome (GOLD analysis project Ga0222423, IMG submission 182472) | Enriched microbial communities from leaf-cutter ant dump, University of Wisconsin, Madison, United States - 3A0 (version 2) | ecosystem: Environmental > Terrestrial > Nest > Insects nest >...
TGAACTCGTTTCCCCCGAGCGCCTGCTGGTTTCCGGCAGCGTCAGCGAAGTCGTCATTCCGGCGACCGAGGGCGAAATGACCGTCATGGCCAACCATGCGCCGACCATGACGACGATCAAGCCGGGCGTCGTCACCGTGAAGTTCGCGGACGGCAAGAAGGACCGCTATGTGGTCTTCGGCGGTTTCGCGGACATCGTCCCGACGGGCTGCACGCTGCTTGCCGAATCGGCGATCCATGTCGACGAATTCAACCGGGAAGAGATCGCCCGCCGCGTCGAGGCTGCCCGCACGGAACTCGCGGCGGTCACCTCCGACGAACAGAAGTTCGGCATCGAGACCTATCTTGCGCAGCTGACGACCCTTCAGGGCGCGATCCTGCCGGCCTGACCGGCAGCTTCCGGCCTCACCGCACATCGAACCCGCCTCCGGCGGGTTTTTTGTTGCCGCGAAGGCATTCCTTTACCTTCAGCGCGGGAAGTGGCCGGCTGGGCACGGCCGGCTGGCGGGATTTGCCGTTTCTTTACGAGGCGAATAGAAGGTAGTGCCAACCGCCCGCGCCGGGAAAGACCGGCGGCGCCAGCATCAGGACGAGGAATCGATGAGCAGCAGGATAGTCCCCGTAATCATGGCCGGCGGCAAGGGCACGCGGCTCTGGCCGCTGTCGCGCGCATCGGCTCCGAAGCAGTTCCTCGAATTCCTCGGCGAGACGACCCTGTTCCAGAACACGCTGGCGCGGGTATCGGACGGAGCGCTCTATGCGCCGCCGATCATCGTCACCAACAGCGATTTCCGCTTCCTCGTCGCCGAGCAGGCGCGCTCGGCGGGCATCGCCCTCGGTTCGATCCTGCTCGAGCCCGTCGCCCGCAACACGGCGCCCGCGCTGGCGGCGGCGGCAATCGTGGTCGCGCGCCTGCACGGCGAGGACGCCATCATGCAGGTGCTCGCATCCGACCACGAGATCGATGCCGACGCCGTCTATTTCGACTGCATCGCCAAGGCGGCCGCCGCCGCCCGGGCGGGCCGGCTGGTCACCTTCGGCATCACGCCGAAGGAGCCGGCGACCGGCTACGGCTATATCGAGATCGGCGAAGACCTCGGCAACGGCGCGAACGCGGTGCGCCGTTTCGTGGAGAAGCCGGATCGGGAACGGGCGGCCGAGATGCTGGCCAGGGGCGGCTATCTGTGGAACTCCGGCATGTTCATGCTGCCGGTCTCGCTCTTCCTGCGCGAGCTCCAGCAATATGCCCCCGAGGTGCTGGAGGCAGCGGGCGAGGCGGTGGCGAAGGCGCAGCACGACCTCGACTTCGAACGGCTCGACGAGGCGGCCTTCGCCCGCGCGCCGGATATCTCCGTCGACTATGCCATCTTCGAGAAGACGCCGATCGCCGCGGTCGTGCCCTCGCCGATCGCCTGGTCCGACCTCGGAAGCTGGGACTCCGTGTGGAAGACCGGCCGCCAGGACGAGGCCGGAAACGTGGCGGACGGCAGCACGACGGTGCTCGACACCCGCAATTCGCTCGTCATCTCCCGGGACATCCATGTCGCCGTGCAGGGCCTCGACAATGTCGTGGTCGTCGCCAGCGAGGATGCCGTCTATGTCGGCCGGCTGGAGGACAGCCAGAGCGTCGGCAAGCTGGTCAAGCACCTCGCCTCCCTGCCGAAGACGGCCAGGCTGACGGAGACCCACCCGACGTCCTACCGGCCCTGGGGCGGCTATACCTCGGTGCTGAGCGGCGAGCGCTTCCAGGTCAAGCGCCTGTTCGTCACGCCCGGCAAGCGGCTCTCGCTGCAAAAGCACCATCACCGCTCGGAGCACTGGATCGTCGTGCGCGGCACGGCGGAGGTGACGATCGGCGACAGGACGATCCCGCTACGCGAGAACGAATCCGTCTATATCCCGCAAGGCGAGGTGCATCGCCTCGCCAATCCCGGCAAGATCCTGCTGGAGCTGATCGAGGTGCAGACGGGTTCCTATCTCGGCGAGGACGATATCATCCGCATCGAGGACGAATTCGGACGCGGCTGACGGCCGGGCCGTCGGTCAGGGATTGTCCGGCAGGACAATCCAGCGGCTGCGGTCGAAATAGTCCGGCACGCCGGTTCCGCCGGTGCGCGTGCTGCGGTCCGGCGTCACGAGGAAATTGTAGCGCGGCGTCTCGCCGAATTCCTTCCTGAGCTGAAGGCGGTTTCCGAACCGGACGAGATCGAATTCCGTCAGCGTGCGGATATCGGCGAAGATTTCCGGGGCGTCCTCCCAGCGCACTTCCTCGAGGAACACCTGGATGGCGGTGACGGCAGCCCCGGTCACCGCCTGCCGCGTCGCCCCGTTCTCGATGTTGAGCTTGATGCGGAACGAGGTGATGCGCGTTTCGGCATTGCCCCGGATCGACAGGAAGATGGAGGAGGGCGGGTTCTCCCCGTCCGTCGCATCCGGAAATTCGCGGTAGGACTGGCATTCCCAGCTGTCGGTGGCGAGCAGCCCGGCCTTCCAGCCGGAATTGGCAAAGCCGCTCTGCCGGAGCGCCTCGCAAAGCGCTTCCGGCGCCTTGCGGATCGTGCGCACGAAGCGGGCCCTGACGTGCTCGGCGGGGGCGATCAGGCGCGCGGAGACGAGGCCCTTCGGCCGCGGCAGGCGGTTTCCCTTCATCTCGTAGGAATGAAGCGTTCGCGCGCGGGAGCCCGCGTCGATCGGCGCGTAGCCGAGGCGGGCCAGCAGCAGGTTGAGGTTGCGGTAGTCGTTGGCAAGAAGCACGGTCGCGCCGATCGCGGCCATGAGCACGATGGCGAGACATCCGAAGACGATCGGTCCGGATATGCTTTTCCTCTGCTCCCTCATGCCGAACCGCGCCGTTGTCCATGACGATGCGGCCGAGATTTCGGCCGGGGCCGGCGGGTCGGCCCGCCCGCTTCTGATAGGCCACAAGCGCCGGCATCGCAAGCGCGGCCCGCCTGCGCGGCGTCGGGACACTTCGCCCCCTTGACATCCGCGGCGCGGAGGCCGACTTCACGGGGGACACGGACGCGAAGGAGACGAGCCATGAGCGAGGCAGCCCGCACGACGATCGACCAGGCGGAAGTCGACCGCTTTTCGGCGATGGCCGCCGAATGGTGGGACCCGACGGGCAAGTTCCGTCCGCTGCACAAGTTCAACCCGGTTCGCCTCGCCTATGTCCGCGATCTCGTTTCCGCCCAGTTCGGCCGCGATCCCAGGGCGCATCGTCCGCTCGAAGGCCTGCGCATCCTCGACATCGGCTGCGGCGGCGGGCTTCTCTCCGAGCCCATGGCGCGCATGGGGGCGGATGTGCTCGGCGCCGACGCGTCGGAAAAGAACATCGGCATCGCGAAAGCCCATGCGGCCGGCAGCGGCGTTCCGGTCGACTACCGCGCGGTGACGGCCGAGGCGCTTGTGGAGGCCGGCGAGACCTTCGACGTCGTGCTCAACATGGAAGTGGTCGAGCACGTTTCCGACGTCGATTTCTTCCTTTCCACCTGCGCCTCCATGGTGCGTCCCGGCGGCATGATGTTCGTCGCCACGATCAACCGGACGCTGAAGGCGGCGGCACTTGCTATCTTCGCGGCGGAGAACGTCCTGCGCTGGCTGCCGCGCGGTACGCATCAATACGAGAAGCTGGTGCGCCCGGAAGAGATCGAGAAGCCGCTGACGGCCGCGGGCCTCACGGTCACCGACCGCACGGGCGTGTTCTTCAACCCGCTCACGAACCAGTGGAACCTGTCGAAGGACATGGACGTCAACTACATGCTGGTGGCGCGCCGCGCGTCGGCCTGATCAGTTCGTGTCGTCGGGCAGGATGGGCAGGGGCGCCACCTCGACGCCCTCTTCCAGGAGGTCGCGCACTTCCTCGGCCGAGGCCCGGCCGATCAGGCCGCGCTGCTCCGCCTCGCCGTAGTGGATCTTGCGCGCTTCCTCGGGGAAGCGCTCGCCGACATCCTCGGAATTGGCGCGGATGGTGGAGACGATTTCGCGGAGTTTTTCCATCATCTCCCGCTGGCCGGTCTGCACGGCCAGTTCCTGCCGGCGCTCTTTCTTGCGGGCGGTCGAGACGGAGGGCGCCATCAGGCGCTTGGAAATGTGGGTGGAGCCGCAGGTGGGACAGGAAACGAGCGCCATCGTCTGCTGGCGATCGAAATCGTCGGCCGAGCTGAACCAGCCTTCGAAGGCGTGTCCGTTGTCGCAGGAGAGTTCGTAGCGGATCAAGCGGCAACGCCTCCCTTCGCGGGCGCTGCCGCGCCCTCCAGGGTGAAGGCGCGACCGTTGCGCAGGTTGGGAATCTTGTCGTGCGCAGCCTTCACGGCAGCGATATCCACCTCGGCGAGCACGACGGCTTCGCCCGTGCCGCCGGCGGCGGCGAGCACGCGGCCCCAGGGATCGACGATCATCGAATGGCCGAAGGTCTCGCGGCCGTCCTCATGCACGCCAGCCTGCGCGGCGGCGGCGATATAGACGCCGTTCTCGATGGCGCGGGCCCGCAGCAGGATTTCCCAATGCGCTTCGCCCGTCTGGCGGGTAAAGGCCGCGGGAACGGAGATGATCCCGGCGCCGGCCTTCGCCTCGGCCTTGAAGAGTTCGGGGAAGCGCACGTCGTAGCAGATGGCGAAGCCGAGCTTGCCGAAGGGCAGGTCTGCCATGCGGGCGACGGCTCCGGGCGAGTAGACCGCGCTCTCGCGCCAGCTCTCGCCGTTGTCGAGGTCGACGTCGAACATGTGGATCTTGTCGTAGGTACAGATGCGCGCGCCGTCCGGCCCGAAGAGGAAGCCACGGTTGGCGACCTTGCCGTCGGCAAGCGCGATGGCGGTGGAGCCGACATGCAGATGGATGGAAAGCTCGGCGGCAAGCTGCGCGGCGGCGGCAACCACGAGGTCGTCGGCCTCCTCCCGCAGGATGGCGCGCAGGCCCGCGCGATCCCTCTGGAGGGCGCCGGTCATTTCCGGCGTCTGTACATAGACCGCGCCCTTCGCCGCCGCCTCGCGCACGAGGCGCCGCATCGTCTCCACGTTGCGGACGGGATCGGTCCCGGAACACATCTGGACGGCGGCGATCGTGGCGGTCATGGCGGTCTCCTCAGGCGGCCAGCAGCGCGTCGAGTTCGCCGGCGCGCTCCAGCGCATGCAGGTCGTCGCAGCCGCCGATATGGCGCTCGCCGATGAAGATCTGCGGGAAGGTGCTGCGGCCGTTCGCGCGCTGGATCATCTCCTGGCGCACCTCCGGCGCATGGGTGGCGTCGTGTTCCTCGAAGGCGACGCCCTTCGTTTCCAGAAGTTTCTTCGCGGCGCTGCAATAGCCGCAGAACTGACGCGTATAGATGACGACGGGGGCCATGCGCTTCTGCTCCGAACCTTGAAAATCCACCCTTTCATATAGGTCCGGGAAGCGCCCTTGCAAAGGTCAAAACAGTGATGTCCGCCGCACCCGCGCGCTTCATGGCACGGGTGACGGCGGTGACCGTGGCGCCCGTCGTGTAGACGTCATCGACGAGCACGACGCGGCGGCCGAACAGCGCCTCGCGGCCTGCGGGCGTTATGGAGAAGGCGCCGCGCACGTTCTCCTCGCGGGCGCGTGGGCCGAGGCCGATCTGGCGGCGCGTGCGCCTGGTGCGGCGCACGGCGTCGATGAGCACCGGCCTGCCGGAGAGTGCGCCGAGCGTGCGGGAGAGCTCGGCGGACTGGTTGAACTTGCGCCAGAGGAGGCGCAGGCGATGCAGCGGCACCGGAACGATGAGGTCGGCCGCTTCGACCGCCCCGTCGCCCGCCCGCAGCATCCATCCCGCCATCATCGGCGCAAGGTCGGTGCGGTCGCGGTATTTCAACGCATGGACGAGGTTGCGGGCAAGGTCGTCGTAAAGCGCGACGGAGCGCAGGCGGTCGAAAGGCGGCGGATTGGCGATGGCGTCGGCGCTGAGGATGCCGGGGCCGAGATCGTGCGAGAAGGGCGTGCCCAGCACCTCGCAATAGGGCCGCTCGATGAAGGCGAGCGTCGACCAGCAGGCCGGGCAGAGGCCCGCTCCGCTGCCGAGAAGCACGCCGCAGCCGGAGCAGGCCGGCGGATAGACGAGGTCGAGGGCGGCGCCAGCAAGGCCGCGCAGCCGGCGGGCAAGGCCATGCCGGAACGGGACTGTCGACAATGCCGCGGCCTCGATGTCGTCCATGCGGTTGACATTAGCGGCAGTTCGCGGCCAAAGCGAAGGAATTGCGAACGGGATTGCCGTGATGGAAACGCTCTTCGACCAAACCCTCATCGATACCAACCGGCTGCGTGCGCTGCGCGAGGGGCCGGCGGATTTCCTGCTCGACCTGGTGGCGCGTGAGCTTGCCGAGCGGCTCGGCGTCATCGAGCGCCATTTCGAGCGGGCCGTCGAGCTGCATGGCCATACGGGCGCGGCGGCGCGGGCGATCGCCGCGACCGGCAAGGTCGGTTCGATCGAGCGCGTGGAGAGCGACCTGCGCCTTGCCGGCCCCGGCGAGACGGTTATCCTCTCGCCGCTGGAAACGGTGCCGCTCGAGCCGCAGTCGGTGAACCTCATCGTCTCGCCGCTGTCGCTGCATCTGACCAACGACACGCCGGGCGTCTTCGTGCAGATCCGCCGGGCGCTGAAGCCGGACGGGCTGTTCGTGGCGGCGATTCCCGGCAGCGGCACGCTGCAGGAACTGCGTGAGGTGCTTCTTGCAGCCGAAAGCGAGGCGACGGGCGGGGCGAGCCCGCGCGTCATTCCTTTCCCGGACGTGCGCGATATCGGCGGCCTCCTCCAGCGCGGCGGCTTCGCCCTGCCGGTGACGGACACGGAGACCTATACGGTGCGTTACGATTCGATCCTTCCGCTGATGAAGGACCTGAGGGCCATGGGCATGGCCAATCCGCTTTCCGGCCGCAGCCGCCGGCCGCTGACGCGGGGCGTGCTCCTGCGTGCGGCGGAGCTTTATGCGGAACGCTTCTCCGATCCGGACGGGCGCATCCGCGCGACCTTCTCGGTGATCTACGTTTCGGGCTGGGCGCCGCACGAAAGCCAGCAGAAGCCGCTGAAACCCGGCTCGGCGAAGATGCGCCTTGCCGATGCGCTGAAGCAGGCGGAGCGTAAATAGGCCTATTTCGGCGTGTCGATCCGGTTGCTGAGTTCGAAGAACGTGTTGTTCAGCGTATCGCTGAAGGACGAGAGGCCGACGAGCATGCCGATGGAGATGAGCGCCGCCAGCAAGCCGTATTCCACCGCCGTGGCGCCGTTCCTGTCGGCGAGGAATGATTTCAGCAGCTTCGACCTCATCCGATCTCCCCGGCGCGGCGCGCCCCCATGCGTGTTCAGCAGCCGCCGGCCGTGCCCGTGCCGTTGACGATGCAGACGGCGCCCGGCATTTCCTGGAGGACGGAGCGGCGCACCGTATAGCGCTTGCCGGTTTCCTTCGGGATCGAGCCTGTCGAGATCATGTCGAATTCGTCCGGCACATTCGCCATGATGCGCTTGTCGGACCTTGCCGAAAGGACCGGGGTTAGGACCAGCGCCAGGGCGATCACGGCCGTGCCGAAAAGGAGGGCGAGATTGAGCGCGCCGGTCCGGGTATCGCCGGCCGGCGTGAAATCCTTCTCCTGAACGGCTTTCCAGAAGTCTTCGTCACGCATCACAGGATCTCGCAGGCATTCAACGTTCAAAGCTAACTTTTGAACGAGGGTGCTAAACGTTTGCTTAACGGGGCCTGCAAAATTGTCGGGAAATCCCCGGCAAGGCGCTCAAAGCAGATCCATCAGGAAGGGAATGAGGGGTTCGTCGGCGGGCGGCATGGGATAATCGCGCAGCGCCTTCGGGCGAACCCACTTGACCGCCTGCCCCTCGCGGCCATGCGCGGTGCCCTCGAAGCGGCGGCACACATAGAGCGGCATGAGGAGGTGGAAGTCGTCGTAGGTGTGGCTGGCGAAGGTGAGCGGCGCAAGGCAAGGGATCTTCGTCGTGACGCCGAGCTCCTCGTCCAGTTCGCGGATCAGCGTTTCCTCCGGCGTCTCGCCGGGCTCCACCTTGCCGCCGGGAAACTCCCAAAGGCCGGCGAGCGTCTTGCCCTCGGGGCGCTGCGCGAGGAGGACGCGGCCGTCCGCATCGACGAGCGCGCAGGCGGCGACGAGAAGGATGCGGCGCTGTCTGGCAATGGTCTCGGTCATGCTGCGGCTGGCCCCCGGTAGCTGTATTCGTAGGCGTCGGCAAAGCCGGCGCGGCGGTAAAGGGCAAGGGCGGCGGCATTGTCCGCCTCCACCTGCACCCAGGCCTGGCGGGCGCCCTTGAGCCTTGCCCAGCGCAGGCTGGCGTGCAGGATCGCCGAGCCGAGGCCCCGGCCGCGCCGCTCCTCCGCCACGCCGAGCTGGAGAATGCCGGCAAGGTCGTTGTCCTGCACGGCGATCGTCACGGCGGTCGGGCCGAAGCCGGGCTCCTCGAAGATGAAGAGGCCGGTTTCCGGCTTGATGGCGTTGATGATCTCGGTGAGGCCCGGCTTCAGGGCCGGATCGTCGCCGGCCACGCGGATGCGGGCATCGACGAAGCGGCCGACATCGCGGCTCGGCAGGTGGTCGAGGCCCTCGTCGCGGGGAAGGGTGGCAAGGTCCACCGTCATGACGATGGTATGGCCGATCTCGGCCCAGCCCGCCTCGTTCATGTGGGCAATGAGTTCCGGCGCGGCGAGCGGCGTCTGGCGCACCAGCAACGGGCGGCCGTAGTCGGCAAAGCGCTTGGCCGCCTTCTGGAGGCGGATATCGATGTCGCGGATATCGGACGGATCGAGCGGATTGACGGAGTTCAGCCGGCGCGAGGGATGGCCGGCGGTCAGCCGGCAGAGCCAGCTTCCGTCATATTGCACGGTGGCCGCGGGCCAGGCGCGGAAGCCGACGGCTTCCAGCCGGCGGACTTTCGGGAGATCGCTCATCGTCGCTTTCTGTCCGGAAGGGGTCACGCTGTCCGGGCCTCTGTTTCTCTCGCAGGCGCTTTAGCTGCGGTAATCGCCGTTGATCTCGACATATTCCTTGGTGAGGTCGCAGGTCCACACCGTGGCGCGGCCGTTGCCGAGGCCGATCTCGACGCGCACGGGAATATCCTGCCGCTTCATGACGGCGGAAGCCGCGTCCTCGGAATAGGCGGGATCGCGCTCGCCGTCGACGGCCACGCGCACGTCGCCGAACCAGATGGCGAGGCGGTCGCGGTCGGCCATCTCGCCGGACTTGCCGACGGCCATGACGACGCGCCCCCAGTTGGCGTCCTCGCCGGCAACGGCGGTCTTGACCAGTGGCGAATTGGCGATCGAAAGGGCGATGCGCTTGGCGGCTTCGTCGCTTTCGGCGCCCTCGACGGTGACTTCTACCATTTTTCGCGCACCCTCGCCGTCGCGCACGACCTGGAGCGCGAGGTCGCGCAGCAGGTCGGTGAGGGCGGCGCGGAAGCCGTCGAGCGCGGCGTCGTCGGCCGTCACCGGCGCCTGGCCGTCGGCTGCGGCAGCGCCGGTCGCAAACAGCATCAGCGTGTCGGAGGTCGAGGTGTCGCTGTCGACGGTCACGGAATTGAAGGTCGGGCCGACGCCGGCCGACAGCAGCGATTGCAGCACGGGCGCGGGGATATCGGCGTCGGTGACGACGAAGGAGAGCATGGTCGCCATGTCGGGCGCGATCATGCCGGCGCCCTTGGCGATGCCGTTGATGGTGACGGTGACGCCGCCGAGGCTCGCCGTGCGGGTGGCGACCTTCGGATAGGTGTCCGTCGTCATGATGGCCTTGGCGGCCTCGAACCAGAAGTCTTCGGTGCCGGAGGCGGCAAGGTTGTCGAGCACGCCGGAGAATTTCGTGGCATCGAGCGGTTCGCCGATCACGCCGGTCGAGGCGAGGAAGACCTCGCCTTCGCTGCAGCCGACGGCCCTTGCGGCGGCCTGCGCCGTCATCTTCGTCGATTCGCGGCCCTTGCGGCCGGTGAAGGCGTTGGCATTGCCGGAATTGACCACCACGGCGCGGGCAACGCCGCCCGGAAGGTTCGCACGGCAGAAATCGACCGGTGCGGAGGGGCATCTGGAGCGTGTGAAGACGCCCGCGACCGCCGCAGGGCGGTCGAAGACCATCATCAGCACGTCCGTCCGGTTCCTGTACTTGATCCCCGCGGCGGCGGTCGCCATGCGCACGCCGCGCACCGGCGGCATGTCGGCATAGGTTTTCGGGGCGAGCGGAGAGATCGAGCCGGACATTCTTGCCTTCCTGCGTGAAAAAGAGGCCCGGCGAAAGCCGGGCCGTTGCCGTGTCTTACTGCTGGCCTTCGGTGGCCGGCGCTGCCTCGCCTTCGGCTTCCGGCTTGTTGACTGCGTCATAGGCGGTCTTCAGCGCGGCGTCCGTGATGTCGACGGGGGCCGCGGCCTTGGCCTTTTCCAGGAGGTCGAGATACTTGTCGCGCATGACGAGCTGGCGAACCTGGCCTTCGACCTGGTCGAGCGCCGGGGGCTGCTGCTTGCGCTTGTCCTCGACCTTGATGACATGGTAGCCGAACTGCGTCTTCACCGGGGTCTTGGTGTAGGCGCCCTTTTCCAGCGCGAAGGCGGCCGCCTCGAATTCCGGCACCATGCGGCCCTTGGCGAAGTAGCCGAGGTCGCCGCCTTCCGACTTGTTCGGGTCGGTCGACTTTTCCTTGGCGATTTCGACGAAGTCCTTGCCGGCGTCCAGCTCGGCGATGATCGCCTTGGCCTCGTCCTCGGTCTTGACGAGGATGTGGCGGGCACGGATCTCATCCTGCGGCTCGATGGCGGCGACTTCCTTGTCGTAGCGCGCCTTCACTTCTTCCGGGGTGACGGAATCGACGACGTGCTTCTTGAAATAGGCGTTATGCAGCTCGCGGTCCGTCAGGAAGGCGAGGCGCTGCTTGAAGTCGGCCGTGTCCTGCAGGCCTTCCTGGCTGGCGTCGGCGGCGAGCAGCTTGACGTCGATGATGGAGGAAAGGGCGGCGACGCGCTTCTGGTCGTCCGGCAGGTTGGCGAGCTGCGGGTCGAGGCCGGCCATCGCGAGCTTGAGTTCCGATTCGTGGATATCGGACGCGCCGACCTTGGCGACGACCGGGTCGGCTGCCGCATCCTCCGCGCGGACGCTGCCGGCGGCGGCGGTGATTGCGATGAGGGCAACAGCCGCAAGCTTGCTATACTTCAACATATCGAAAAGACCTTTCACATCCTCGCCGGAATCGGGCCGATATCCGGTGCCGGACGGCTGAACACCACCAGAATGTGGCCGTTGTACAACCGTCTGAGCCGTTGACATCATTCGACCCCCCTCTTATCTGTCACGCAATCCCGCGTCCAGAACAGTTTCCGGGCGTTTCACGGCTTTGCGCGCAATTATCGTGCGACCTGTCACGCGCCGGGCGCCCACAAAGAAAGGACCATCCTGATGGTCAGCCTCGGCGGCATCGCCCGCAAGTTGTTCGGCTCTTCCAACGATCGCCGCGTCCGTTCCTTCAATTCCCGCGTCGACGCCATCAACGCGCTCGAACCCGAGATCAAGGCGCTCTCCGACGATGCCCTTCGCGCGAAAACCGCGGAATTCCGCGAGCAGCTCGCAAGCGGCAAGACGCTCGACGACATTCTCGTGCCGGCCTTCGCGGTCGCCCGCGAGGCGGCCTTCCGCGTCCTCGGCCTCCGGCCCTTCGACGTCCAGCTCGTCGGCGGCATGATCCTGCACGAGAAGGCCATCGCCGAGATGAAGACCGGCGAAGGCAAGACGCTCGTGGCAACGCTTCCCGTCTACCTCAACGCGCTTGCCGGCAAGGGCACGCATGTCGTGACGGTCAACGACTACCTCGCCACCCGCGACGCCGGGCTGATGGGCCGCGTCTATAGCTTCCTCGGTCTTTCGACCGGCATCATCGTGCACGGCCTCGACGACGAGCAGCGCCGCGCGGCCTACGCTTCAGATATCACCTACGCGACGAACAACGAGCTCGGCTTCGACTACCTGCGCGACAACATGAAGTACGAGCGTGGCCAGATGGTCCAGCGCGGCCACTTCTTCGCCATCGTCGACGAAGTGGACTCGATCCTCGTCGACGAGGCGCGCACGCCGCTGATCATTTCCGGTCCGCTCGATGACCGCTCCGAACTTTACAACGCCATCGACACCTTCATTCCCATGCTGGACGAGGCGGACTACGAGATCGACGAGAAGCAGCGTTCGGCCAATTTCTCCGAAGTCGGCACGGAGAAGCTGGAGAACCTCCTGCGCGAGGCGGGCCTTCTCAAGGGCGAATCGCTCTACGACGTCGAGAACGTCGCCATCGTCCACCACATCAACAACGCGTTGAAGGCCCACAAGCTCTTCACCCGTGACAAGGACTACATCGTCCGCAACGACGAGATCGTCATCATCGACGAGTTCACCGGCCGCATGATGCCGGGCCGGCGCTATTCGGAAGGCCAGCACCAGGCGCTGGAAGCCAAGGAAAAGGTCACGATCCAGCCGGAAAACCAGACGCTGGCCTCGATCACCTTCCAGAACTATTTCCGCATGTACGAGAAGCTCGGCGGCATGACCGGCACGGCCTCGACGGAAGCGGAGGAATTCGGCAACATCTACGGCCTCGACGTGGTCGAAGTGCCGACCAACCTGCCGATCCAGCGCGTCGATGAGGACGACGAGGTCTACCGCACCGCGGACGAGAAGTACCAGGCCATCATCGAGGAGATCAAGGCGTCTCGGGAAAAGGGCCAGCCGGTCCTCGTCGGCACGACCTCCATCGAGAAGTCCGAGCATCTCGCCGAACTCCTCAAGAAGTCCGGCTTCAAGGACTTCCAGGTGCTGAACGCCCGCTACCACGAGCAGGAAGCCTATATCGTCGCGCAGGCCGGCGTGCCCGGCGCCGTCACCATCGCCACCAACATGGCCGGCCGCGGCACGGACATCCAGCTCGGCGGCAATATCGACATGCGCCTCGAGCGCGAGCTGGCCGACATGGAGCCGGGCCCGGAGCGCGACGCCAAACGCGAGGCCATCGTCGCCGAGGTGAAGGCGCTGAAGGAAAAGGCGCTTGCCGCCGGCGGCCTCTACGTGCTGGCCACCGAGCGCCATGAAAGCCGCCGCATCGACAACCAGCTGCGCGGCCGCTCCGGCCGCCAGGGCGACCCGGGCCGCTCGAAGTTCTTCCTGTCGCTGCAGGACGACCTGATGCGCATCTTCGGCTCCGACCGCATGGATTCCATGCTCCAGAAGCTCGGCCTCAAGGAAGGCGAGGCGATCGTCCATCCCTGGATCAACAAGGCGGTGGAACGCGCGCAGAAGAAGGTGGAAGCCCGCAACTTCGACATCCGCAAGAACCTCCTGAAGTACGACGACGTGCTCAACGACCAGCGCAAGGTCATCTTCGAGCAGCGCATCGAGCTGATGGACAGCGAGAACCTCACCGAGATCGTCGCCGACATGCGCAACGAAGTCGTCGAGAACCTCGTGCACATGCATATCCCGGAAAACGCCTATGCCGAACAGTGGGATGTCGCGGGCCTGAAGAAGGGCGTGCTCGAGCAGCTCAACCTCGACCTGCCCGTCGACGCCTGGGCCGCAGAGGAAGGCATCGACGAGAAGGATATCCTGGAACGTCTGAGGAAGGCCGTCGACGCGGCCGCCGCCGACCGCGCCGAGCGCTTCGGCCCGGAAATCATGACCTATGTGGAACGCTCCGTCCTGCTCCAGACGCTGGACCACCTGTGGCGCGAGCATATCGTCAATCTCGACCATCTGCGTTCGGTTATCGGTTTCCGCGGCTATGCCCAGCGCGATCCGCTGCAGGAATACAAGGCCGAGGCCTTCGAGCTCTTCCAGGCGCTCCTGGCGAACCTGCGCCAGACCGTCACCGCGCAGCTGATGCGCGTGGAGTTGGTGCGCCAGGCCGCCGATGCGCCGGCCCCCGTGCCGCCGAGTATGGAAGGCCATCACATCGACGGGACGACCGGCGAGGACGATTTCAACGAGGGCGCGGGCCTGATGGCCGTTGCCGTCGAACCGGAGGACCGCGATCCGAACGACCCGTCGACCTGGGGCCGCGTGGCGCGCAACGAGCCCTGCCCCTGCGGCTCGGGCAAGAAATACAAGCATTGCCACGGGGCGTTCGAGCAGGCCTGAGCAGCAAGGCCCGGGCTTTGCTGAATTTCGTTTCCGATCTGGATGCCGCCTTCGGGCGGCATTTTCTTTTGGGGCCGGGACAGCCCCGTCCAACCGTTTGTTAACCCTGATCTGACAAGACTCCTTGCGGTGAGTTTTGCGTAGCGTTCGGGTTTCTGTGTTGATAGCGGTCATTCAATCGGCGGAGAGGTTGCTGCCATCGGGCCTGCGCGGCAAGGCCGAGCCGCTGCTGCGGGCGCTTGCCGGCAAGGACCCGCACAGCCTTGCCCAGCGCATGGCGCTTGCCGCCTTCGCCATCCGCGTCGCGAGCGCGGCCATCGCCTTCCTGACGCAGATCGTCCTCGCCCGCGTGATGGGCGAATTCGAATACGGCGTCTTCGTCTTCGTCTGGGCGCTCATCGTCATCGTCGGCGACATGTCCTGCCTCGGCTTCCATACGACGGTGGTGCGCTTCCTGCCCGGCTATGCCGACCGCAGCGCCCATGCGGAGATCCGCGGCCTCACCTCGACCGCCCGCATCTTCGCCATGCTCTCCTCGACGGCGCTGGCGGCGGCGGGCCTCCTCTTCCTCCTTCTTTTCCGCGACCGGGTGACGGACTACTATCTCCTGCCGCTCTTCATCGGCCTCTTCTGCATGCCGATGATCGCGCTGGGCGACGTCCTGGAGAGCACGGCGCGCGCCCATAGCTGGGCGCTGGTGGCGCTGAGCCCCACCTACATCGTTCGCCCCCTTCTGATCCTCGTCTTCATGGTGCTGGCCGTCCGGTCCGGCGCGCCGCATACGGCGCAGACGGCGATGGTCGCCGCGCTCGCCGCCACCTATCTCACGACGATCGCGCAGTTCTTCAACATCCTCTACCGCCTCGGCCGGCGCTATGTCGCGGGTTCCCGCAAGGTGGAATTCTCGCTCTGGATACAGGCGGCGCTGCCGATCTTCCTCATCGAGGGCATCGGCTTCCTCCTCACCAATTCTGACGTCATCGTCGTCGGCCTCTTCCTCGATCCGGAGAGCGTCGCCGTCTATTTCGCTGCGGCCAAGACGATGGCGCTGGTGCATTTCGTGTTCTTCTCGGTGAAGGCGGCGGCCGCGCCGCGCTTTTCCGCGCTCTTTGCCGCCGGCGACCGGGTGGCGCTCGCCCGCTTCGCCGGCGAGACGGTGCGCTGGAGCTTCTGGCCGTCGCTCGGCGTCGGGCTCTGCGTGCTGGCCGCCGGCCATGTCCTGCTCTCGCTGTTCGGCCCCGCCTTCACGGCCGGCTGGGAACTGATGTTCATCCTCTTTGCCGGCATTCTCGCCAAGGCGCTGGTCGGGCCGGGCGAGGTGCTCCTGACCATGTCCGGCGAGCAGCGGCTGTGCGTTCTCGTCTATGCCGTGGCGCTTGCCGCGAATATCGCCTTCAACGTCACGCTCATTCCGCTTTTCGGTATCGAGGGGGCGGCCACCGCCACGGCTGGCGCCATGGTCGTCGAGGCGCTGCTGCTGCATGTCGCCGTGCGCGTAAAGCTCTCGATCGTTCTCTTCGCCTTTGCCGATCCTGTGAAGGCGGGCCTCATCCACGGGACGGACCATCATGACCGATAGTCACGGCTTCGACCATGCCATCGCGGCAGGGCGCGCCCAGGCCATTCTTCCGCCGGCCGCGCCCGGCGCACAGCCGCTGGCGGACCAGCGCATCGCGATCGGCCGGCCGGGCCGCTCGCTCGCGCTCTATCCGGCGACGGCCGGTTACGACCTCCAGCAGGAGCTCGATTTCCTCTCCAACCGGGTGATGGAGGCGAACGTCTTCTTCACCGGGCGCTTCCTCGCGCCGGCCATGCCGCGGCTCGAGGACCGCACCGTGCGCCTTTCCGTCATCCGGGACGAGGGCGCCGGGCGCAGCCGCATTCGCTTCCTGATGCCGTTCTCCGTGGAAAAGCCGGGCTTTTCCATCGGCTCCAGCATCCTGCGAGCCTGGTCGAACCCGTTCGGCCCGCTCGGAACGCCGCTCGTCGACGCGGAGGACGCGGCCGAGACGCTGGACAACCTGCTGGAAGCGCTCGGGGGCGGCGGCACCGGCCTGCCCTCCATTCTCGTCCTGCCGGACCTGCGCCTCAACGGCCCGTTCGCCCAGTTGATGCGCGCCGTCGCCATCGGCCGCAACCTGCCCGTCACCGTCACCGACACCTATCGCCGGCCGATGCTGGAAAGCCTGCTCGACGGCCAGGCCTATCTCCAGCACGCCATATCGCCGGAGCATTTCCGCGAACTGCGCCGGCAATGGCGCAGGCTCGACCGGCTGGGCGAGCTGAACTACAGCGTCGCGCGCCAGCCTGCCGATATCCGCCTGCGCATGGAGGAGTTCCTGCTGCTGGAGGCGTCCGGCTGGAAGGGCAAGAGCCGCACGGCGATGATCAACGACCGCTACCGCGCCGCCTTCGCCCGGGAGGCGATCGCCAACCTCGCCGAGACCGACGGCGTGCGCATCCACACGCTCGATCTCGACGGCCGCGCCATCGCCTCGATGATCGTGTTCCTCGCAGGCGGCGAGGCCTATACGTGGAAGACGGCCTATGACGAGGACTTCGCGAAATACTCGCCGGGCAAGCTGCTCGTCGCGGAACTGACCGAATGGCATCTCGACGACGCCAATATCGTGCGCTCGGATTCTTGTGCGGTGCCGGACCATCCGGTGATGAGCCGGTTCTGGGAGGAACGCGAGGACATGGGCACGCTCGTCGTCGGCCTCCAGCAGAACCGCGACCGCGACGTGCGGCAGGTGGCCACCCAGCTTCACCTCTACCGCAACACCCGCAACGTCGCGCGCCTGCTGCGCGAGAAGATCCGCTCGCTGGCCAAGCGTTAGGCGGCGGCCGAGGCTTCTTCCGCCGCGCGCTTGCGCAGGAGATGGCGGATGACCTTGCCGGAGGTCGTCAGCGGCAGGGAATCGACGAATTCCACCTCGCGCGGATATTCGTGCATGGAAAGGCGCGATTTCACCCATTCGCGGATATCGGCCGCAAGCGCCGCCGAGGGCGCATGGCCGGGCTGCAGCATCACATAGGCCTTGACGATTTCCGTGCGCACCGGATCGGGCTTGCCGACGGCGGCGGCGAGCTGCACCGCCGGATGGCCGGCAAGGCAGTCCTCGATCTCGCTCGGGCCGATGCGGTAGCCGGAGGAGGTGATGACGTCGTCGTCGCGGCCGAAGAAGGTGACGTAGCCGTCCGCGTCCATGCGGCCGAGGTCGCCCGTCGTCATCCAGTCGCCGACGAACTTGTCCGCCGTCGCCTTTTCGTTCTGCCAGTAGCCGAGGAACATCACCGGATCGGGGCGTTTCACCGCGACCTGGCCGACCGTGCCGTGCGGCAGCTCCCTGCCTTCTGCATCGATGATCGCCACCACATGGCCGGGGATCGCCTTGCCGATGGGCCCCGGCTGCGAAACGCCGAGCCTGCCGATGGAGCCGAGCACCATGTTGCATTCGGTCTGGCCGTAGAATTCGTTGATGGTGAGGCCGAGCGTGTCCTGCACCCATTCCCAGGTCTCGCGGCCGAGCGATTCGCCCGCCGAGGCGATGGTGCGCAGGTTCAGCCGGTATTTTTCACGCGGATCGACGACGCTCTTCATCAGGCGCAGCGCGGTCGGCGGGATGAAGGCGTTGCGCACATCCATGTCCTGCATGATGCGGTAGGCCATGTCCGGGTCGAATTTCTGGCCCGGCGAGGAGACGACGGGCACGCCGAGCAGCAGGGCCGGCAGGAGCACGTTGAGAAGGCCGCCCGCCCAGGCCCAGTCGGAGGGCGTCCAGATGCGGTCGCCCGGCTGCGGCAGGAATTCGTGATGCATCTGGAAGCCCGGCACATGGCCGAGCAGCACCCGGTGGCCGTGCAGCGCGCCCTTCGGCGGGCCGGTCGTGCCGGAGGTGTAGATCATCATCGCCGGATCGTCCGGCCCGCTGTCGACGGCCGAGAAGGGGCCGGCGGGCCGCGCCAGCATCGCCTGGAAGGATCTTGCCGCCGGATCGTCGGTGGGCCCGGTGGTGATCCGCAGGCCGAGGCCGGGCAGGTCCGGAAGGATCGGCCGCAGCCGCTCCAGGCCGAATCCGTTGGTGACGACGGCCCGGGCACCGGCGTTCTTCAGCCGGAAGTGCAGCGCGTCGGCGCCGAAAAGCAGGGCGAGCGGCAGGGCGATGGCGCCGAGCTTGTAGATCGCGACATGGGCGATGACCGTCTCGAAGCCCTGCGGCAGGAGGATCGCGACCCGGTCGCCCCGCGCAATGCCTTCGGCGGCCAGTGCCGCGGCAAAGGCATCGGAGCGGGCGGCAAGCTCCCCATAGGTCATCCGGAGGGGGGAAGCGTCCGGCAGGAAGTGCTCAAGGCACACACGGTCCGGCGCGCGCGCGGCCCAGGCATCGGAAACGGCGGTGCCTATATTGAAGCGTTCGGGGATCTGCCAGCGGAAGTCCCGGTAGAGCGCATCATAGGTGGATCTTTCGGCCAGCATTCCGCCTCACTCCAGTTTGCTGCAATGCAACTAGCATTCTGGAGGAGAGGCGGCAATGGCGGCTTTTGTGTCGTCAGAGCCAGGAAAGCCGGTTGTCGACCTCGGTGACCTCCTTGACGGAGGCCGCGATCTCCGTCGCGCGGCCGGCTTCCTCGGCGGTGCCGACCTTGCCCGAAAGCACGATCCGCCGGCCTTCGCACGTCACGGCGATATCGGAGGCGTCGACGTCTCCGGCCAGCGACAACGCATCGGCGACCGCCGTTTCGAGCCAGGCCGGATGAGGCCCATCGAAATGCTCGGGCATCTCGCCCTTGAACGAACCTTCCTTGAAGACCATGAAGCGCTCCTTCGGCTGGATTGCGGGGAAAACGCAAAGCGGGCGGACATCTTCGCCGCGTGCAGGATAGACGGATTTGGAGATGGAAAACAGGTCCCGTAACGGTTGAGACCCAAGAGCGTGCACATCGCTCTCGGGTCCCCCTCACAACTGCGTCCGGGGGTGTCTGCAGCTGCACAGGAGGAATGCGGCTTCGCAAAATTTGTTCCAGCTAAAAAACGAATTCTGGAAGGAACGGCAATGCCTTCACGCGGCAGCCCGTCGGCGGAGCGGCGGCAGGCTGAATACGATGGGGTGGGAACGGCGTCATGCGAACAGGGATGGTGCCCCATGCCGGTGACTGGGAACCAAATCAAACTGCTGTAATTTCGAAAATTATGCAGTCTATTCAACTATTTATGAGCGATGCAATATTCGGCCAATTCCGCTATTGTGGACCTCATGCGACCCGATTGTGGACCGCGCCACGACCTTAGTGAGGCCAGCCCTACTTGTCCACAGCCTGAGCCTTGATTTCGTGAGGCGGCGGCGGGAATGGGTTCAAGTCCGGAGGGGACGGCATCGGCGTGATAGGCAGGGCTCTCTTTCCTGCTAGCAATTCATTGAGGAACGTCATGTTCTGGCGCTGGATTTCTTGTTCCGCCGCCCATCCTGCCGGGCCGTAAGCCAGTTTCTTCAAATCATGCTTATCGAAGTGCAAACCAAGGTCGCGCCCCATCTCGTGGAGGAGTTTGACCAACAGGTCTTCCCGTTGCTCGAAGTATCGCTCATGACCTTCTTCGGTAGTGGGATTGGGGGACGCCAAATGGTCCATGTATGCGCTGAACGCTTCGATGACTGATTTGCGACCATAAAATTCGAGGTCGACGAGGTTTAATGCGCCGACATGTTCAGGATCAAGTCGATGTCGCCGCGTCCGCATTAAGGCACGGAAGACGGCAAGTCGTCTGCTCTGTGTATCTGCTCGACTCTGCCTGAGCCGATCAACCGCAACAGCGAGTATGGGGCCAACGACGATGGCGACTAGATTTATCAAGTCCACCCAACGCATTCCAAGGAAGACGATCTCCTGCATTACATGCCCCGCACCTTTTCGAATTTCGCATTGACAGGCCCCAATGGCGTTTCCAGTCTGTGAACGCGGTGCGGCTGTATGTTGGATGGAAGTTCGATCTTCATTTGCGCCGTCAAGGGGTCGCTGCCGCTCACAGCCCCCGTGATCGACAAACCGCCGTGCATCACAAAGCGGATATCAGCGACAATCGACAGCCCGTCCTGAGAGACGATGTAAGTCCCATCATACCGTCCACCGCCAGCATCGGCACCTGCAACCTTGCCGTCCGTGAAGACGAACATTCCGATCGACTGTCCCGCAATTCCGGTTAAGTAAGCTGTGTAGAAACCGTCGATGCTTTGCTGTTTTCCCATGCCGAAGTCTCCAATGCAATTTCGATAATCTACAATAATTAAGGGAATGGGACTTTAGGTTTCAAGCATTGTTCCCCACGTATTTCGTGGGGATTTTGGTGCCGTTTCAAATTCACAAAAAAATCTGAGTATTCGACCTCGATAGGTACGGACGCGCGATACCCCCCCGTGGGGTCGGCTTTTGGCCCGCTGGGGCCCCGATTGTCGCCGCTGGTTGATGGGTTCGGTTCCCGCCCGTCCTTCTCTATCTCATCCACCTCCCGCGCCACGTTCGCCGCGTGCCTTCCGTCCGCAAGGGTATACCTGAGCGGACAGGACGGAGAGGCGTAGAAAGTTTGTCCGTAGTGGTTGACTTCGATCAACGGACAGTTATTCATTCGGACAATACCTAATCGGACGCATTGGAGCCCCCTATGAAGACAGTCCTTTATGCCCGCGTCTCCACGCTGGACCAGAACCTTTCCCACCAACGAACCCAAGCCGAGGCAGCGGGCTTTGTCATTGACGAGGTGATAGCCGACGAAGGCGTCTCCGGCGTCTCGACAAGGCTTGCGGACAGGCCGGAGGGCCGCCGTCTCTTTGACAAACTGAGGCAGGGGGACGTGCTGGTGGTCCGATGGGTGGACAGGCTCGGGAGGAATTATCAGGACGTGACGGACGCGATCCGGCATTTCATGAGGCAGGGCGTGATCGTGAAGACGGTGATCAACGGCATGACCTTCGACGGAGCCACCACGGACCCCGTGCAGCAAGCCGTCAGGGACGCCCTGATCGCGTTCATGGCAGCGACGGCACAAGCCCAAGCCGAAGCGACGAAAGCGGCCCAGCGGGCGGGGATAGAGGCGAGGAAGGGGGATGAGACGAGGTATCGGGGCAAGAAGCCGAGCTACGGGAGGATGGAATTCCAGCAGGTGGTGGACCTGTTGGCGCAAGGGGCCGGGGCATCGGCCATAGCCAAGGCCACGGGGCTGTCTCGACAGGCAATCTTGCGGATCAGGGATGATCGGGCCACCGCTGAGAAGGCGCTGGCGAAATGGGAGGCATGAGCATGGCGACGGCGGAAATCATCGTTCGCAGCATCGGCTTCGTCACCATCGGCGGCATGACGCTGGCGGGGATATGGGGCGTTTGGGATACGTTCTTCCGGTGAGGGAGGGCGCATCTCGCTCCAATTACCCCCGGATTAAGCGGGGGCCACAGCCTTCAGTTCCTCCAAGCGGGGGGCGGCATTCTGTCCATTCGGCTCCATGCCTTGGACCATCCGGCCGATCCTGCACCACAATCGCCTACCTCTGAGTCAGTCGACGCCGCCCCGATAGTCCCAGTTCTTGGACCCTCCTCCTGCACCTTCGTTGTCGGCAAGGCGCAGATGGCGGGAATCAGCTATCGGTTTTCATGGTTTCGATAAAAGTTTGGTCACAAATCCGGTCACAACCGAAGCGCAAGGCGCTGGTTTCACGGCATTTGCATCGGATACCTGTTTTTATGTGGCGTAAGATCATGAATTTGAACGATTTTTCCTGTTGACGGCACCGTGGGCTCCGCCTATAACCCGCCACATGAAGCGCCTTGCTTCTATCGACTACCCGAGCGGCGGAGACCGAAAGGTCCGGGCCGCTGAACCAGAGTGTTCAACTCGTAAGCCGGTCGGGGTTCTCGACGGCAAAACCCAAATCCCTGAAATGAAGCCCGCTTCGGCGGGGCGAGAACTGCTGTCCGCAGTCTCGGGTTCTTTGACATTGTGAATAAGGAAAACCGCCAAGGTCCGGAAGTGGCCTGAGCGGGGCCGGGAAAGCTCGCCGGTTAGCAGCGTGTGTTGCGAAGATGAAACGGAGCGAAAAAACTCAACAGGCGAAATCTGCCTAATTTTTAATCACCCGTTCCTGTGTGCTTAGGTGCGGGTACGAAGAAAGAAATCGATGCTCGATAATCACACTTCCACAATCACCCGCCACGACCTCGAAACCATCGTGGCAGCCTCAGCCTCCCATATGGCTGATGCGCTGGAAACCCACCAGTACCCGGACAGCAACCTCTTCACCTCACCGGAAGGAGCCGCGTTCTCAACCTTTCTCATCACCGCCGCAGACCTTCACCGCGCCGCCCGCAGTCTAGCTTTGGATAATGACCTCACCTCCGAAGAGGTCCGCAACGCCGTGCAAGACGCCGCTGAGGGCGTGGACCTTCTCGCCGGTTTCCTCAATGCGAACGCCCGGAAACGTCGGAATTGACGACGCGGACATGTGCCGTCCCACATTGCCAGAACCCCACGACCTCGGAATATTCACCACATTGCAAACGCCATAAGTCCGTCAATCGCCGCCACGGTGCGCCGAACCAAACAGGCGTCGGGAAAGGAGAACTCAACCCATACCTCGCGATGATCCGGGCGAGGATCGCCAAGAACCCGGACAGCCCTCTATGGCCCGAGCTTGACCACGCTTGGGCCGCTCTCGTCTCCGATGCGCGGCATGTTTCGGAGAAGCGCGTCGGCAACCGCTACGAGCGCTCCGCCGCCCACGAAGTCCTCAACATCGCCGCCGATGCCCCAACGCGGGAAATCGTCATCACCGCCCTTGCCATGGTCATCCTTTGGCGGGAGCGGCCCGGGCGGTTTGCCGATGACAGGGCGTTCAGAATGCAACTTGCGAGGCGCGTCCGGGCGCTTTCGACGCGGCATAGGGGCTCGGCCTACAATCATGCGACAGGCCGCCAGAGGCCCGTCTATCGGGAAATGACGCCCAAGGCCGGGGCGATCCTCGGGCAGAAGCTCGCGGCCACTTTCGTGTTCACCGGGGTCCAACTCGCGGAACTTGAGGAGCGGGACAGGCAAGCCGCCGAGAAGTCCCGCGCGACCATCATCACCGCAATCAGGGAACTGAAATGAGCATCACCATCACGACGAAGATGAAGATCGAAGGCTCGCCTCCTGCCAGGGATGCTATCGCGGCGAAGAGGGACAATGCTGATATTGCTGCCGATAGCATTGCCCCGGCGGTGGATGGCGGATGGTAGAACCAGCGGCTCCCTATCCGGCCACGCCAGCCTCACCCATAGGCCGCAAGGTGGCGGACGTTCTGGCAACACTCCGGGAGCTTCGTAAGGGATCGATCCCGAGGCAGGTTCGGCCACCGCGCAAAGCCCGAACGCGCCGTGAAGGGGAACTTTCGCTCACCGAGTTCGGCGCTCATGTCGGCCTTGGTCCCCGAGAACTGCGAAGGAAGCTCCTCGCTGTGGGTCTCCTCCAGACAGAGATAGAAGCCCGTGACCGGGGAGGAGTCGCGCCGGAATATCAGCACACGGCCCGCCTCGCCGCAGAGGCCGTCAAGGGTGGTCTGGGTCGGCGTCTGGAGCCGCGTTCGGGGTCGGCCTATGACGTGTTGACGCCGAAAGGACAGGAATGGGCGGCGGAGCATCTTCGCAGGGAGGAGGAGAACGCGGAGACGCCTTGGAGTCGGCGGCATGGGGTCCGGGAGGAGGTCCGGCGCTATCTCGGGCAAGGGAAGAGCCAAGCGGAGATTTCCCGGTTGACGGGCTTCTCCCGTGCGCTTGTCTCGTATCATGCCCGGAAGCTTGCCGCGTGACGTGTCAAACGAAACCCGTCCTTCCCTATATAAAGAAAACCACGAATGGGACGTCGTGGGTGGCACGTAGATGATGACAGGTGACACCGGATTAAGTGCCCTGTCCGACACTCTGGCAATCTCGGAACGAGGGGCAGCAGAGCTTGACGACACCAAGCTAATCCATGCCCCTTGGTGGATACCTCCTCTCAGTTCTTCTAATAAAAGGCGAAGAAGGTTCCTCCACTTCATAGCTCATCCGAGCATGGTCTTCTCCAGCCTTACTCTCCACCATCATCCGATTTCGCGCGTAAGTCCCCCAAGACTTTCCATTGATCCCTGGTGTCTTCCCGACGCCGGGACGTCTCTTCATTAATCCCCCGTCTAAACCAGAAAGGACCGCATGACTTCGCATTCGATACCATCCGCCACCGAACCAAAACTGAGGATGGCTCCCATCGTCCCCGATAGCGTCCCCGACAGTTGCCGAGACGTGCCCTTCATGACCTCACTAGAGATCGCCGAGCGAGCAGGGATGCGGCACGATAACGTGGTGCGCCTCATCCGCCGGGAACTTGACGCCATCGAAATCGCTCACCTCAATTTTGAGGGCAGCTACAGAGATCGCAGCGGAAAGGCCAGTTCGCTCTACTGCCTCCCCGGCGAATACCTCCTTCACGTCCTCACAGCCTTCGACGCCAAGCTCCGGTTCTCGCTGATCAAGCATTGGCAAGCCCTCAACGAAGGCCGGGTTCAGCCACAGAAGGACGCCCTTCACGACCTCACCACGCAGCTTGTCATGGGCGGCAGGAAGGCGCGGATGCTGGAGCTGCAAGAGGCTGAGGAGCAAGCAAGGCTCGACGGCCGCCGCCTCACCGCCAAAGAGCGCAACTTCATCATGCTTCCCTGACCCCCAAAACGCAGGGCCTCGCAGGGGAACTTGCGGGGCCTCACAATCGCCCATAGGACTCCACCAGCGGCCACGGCGGGTTTCCCGGTAGTTGCCCTATCGCGGGACGTTCGTGCGCGCTGGTGAGTCGCTGAGGGCTAGGCCGTGTTGACAAAGTGGATTCCCAAGTCGGTCGAAGCATGATTCAAGACTGCCTTTTAGGAGGCAGTTTTGGTGCGAGGCGAACCGCATCGAACGGATGTTTAACAAGCTTAAACAGTTCAGGCGGATCGCAACACGTTACGACAAAACGAAGGCTTCGTTTGCGGGCTTCCTCGCTCTTGCCTCAGTCAAAATATGGTTGCCCTTCATGTGCGCGAGGCCCTTTTAGGGCGCTCCTTCCCCGCTCCCCAGAAGGCGAGCCGAGCCTTCGGCGCTTCCTTGATAACAGCAATTTGCATTTGAGCCCGAAGCTCACTGCGAAAACGCGAGGCGTTGCGGACTCCCCATACGCCAATGAAGCATTCCCCTGAGGCGTCGTTCTTAAAGACCGCTGCACCGCCGAATGAGGAAGATAGGCCGCCTTCGCCAACCACGCCCCCGTCGCCGTAAACCGCAACAACGCGGTCCAGTGGTGCAACACTGACCACGGTGTCGCCGGACGGGGCGAAACCTGAGCTTCTAAATAGGTAGACTGGGCACGAAGCAACTGTCATCCGCTGAACATATCCAGATCGCGCTTACTCACAAGCGCCCAATCCAATTTTGTCAACAGGACCTAGGGGCGAGATCGGATATCGCCTTTGAGGCTCGACAGCTAAAGACGGGAGTTTGTTCGGTCTTTGGGGCCGTCACTCCCCGAGCGCAGCCTTCACCGCCGCATGGGCGACCTCAAGCCTTGCATCGGGGCCGCCGTACCGCTCACCCATGCCGCCGCGTGAGTGGCCCAAGACCAAATCCTGATCAGCATCGCTCACCCGCGCCCGGATCAAGCGGTCCTTCATCGTATGCCGGAGGGAGTGGATGACGATCCTTTCATTATCCGTCACCACGCGGACGTGGCGCATGAGGGCGGCGGAGGCACCATCGGCACCGCGAACTCTGCCATACCGCGAGAAGAGTACGAGGCCGTTTCCGGCGGCGGTTAGGGCCTCCTTTGCGGCGTTCAAGGCGTCTGCGACTAGCGGCACCCTGCGAACTGATCCGGCGGTCTTGAGCCGCCTATGCGGGTGATGGACAAGGTCCAGATAGGGGATTGTCGCATCGACATGCACGTCCGATACCAGAAGGCCCGTGACCTCCCCGAGGCGGCATCCGGTCCCCTCCAGTATCCGCCATATCTGCCACAGATCGGCGCTCGCATGGGCTGATATACGGGCACGGATGGCTTTCAGGGTCTTCGCTGGTATTGGGTCGCGTTCTTCACGGGCCACCGTCTCGACGCGAATTGATAGGCGTAAGAACGGATTCAGCGCGTCCCGCAATCCAAACTCGGTAATGCCGAAGGCAATCAGGGCGCGAATGTCGTTCATGTAACGGCCCACGGTGGCGGGCTTTATGTTGAGGTCGCGGAGCATGTGGTCGCGGATTTCGCGGGCGTCTTCGCGGGTGAGGCGATCTAGCCGACGATCCGCTTCAATTGCGTGGGTGAGGTAGGTCATGACGCGGTCAAGACGCTGAGTCTTCTGGCGTTCGTTGATGTCGCCTTTGATCTTCTCTTTCAGGTAGAGGCGCTTTGCATCCGCCAGCGTCGCGGCTGGACGGGAGAGGCCACCGCTCACCAGAATGCCGAGGGCCCGCCCCTCGACAGCATCGCCCCCGACAGGATCGCCGGTCTCGGGATTAATAGGAAGCCGGGATAAGTAGCTCTCCCGCAGGAGCCGGGCCGCGTCGGGGTCCGATGCTGGCAAGCTCCGTCCGCCGATAGTGACGACCTCTTGTGCCAGTTCTTTCGCACGACGCTCGGCCATCCGATGAACTTCAAGGGGCGAAACGGGGGACCCATCATCGGCATCGCGGCGGCGCATCGCCTCCCGCACCAGTGCATCAAACTCGACCTCTATCCGAGGATAAGCCTTCATTGCCTCCGGGCGTGTTGCGCCGAGGAGCCGCTTGAACTCCCCCTGATTGATCACGTCTCGAATCGATGTCGGAATGCGGCGGCGGTACTGCCATGTCCCGGCTTTTGTCAGTCTAGCGTATCTCAAAATAAGCCCCATTGTGGACCTCCGGTGGACCGGAATATGTACCGAAGGGATCGCTTAAGCGCTGAAATAGCTGAGAAATCTGGAGTTCTCAAGTCAAAATGGTGCCCCATGCCGGAATCGAACCAGCACTCCTTTCGGAACTCGATTTTGAGTCGAGCGCGTCTACCAGTTCCGCCAATGGGGCACGGCACTTGTGAGCCATCGCCGTTTACACGAAGCGTCCGCGGGCGGCAACCGGCAAATCCGGCGAAGGGCGCGATCACTTATCCGTGCGGTGCATTTACAATGCGGCGGCACCTGCTAGAAATCGGCGCGCTTTCCGCCGGCCCATCGCCGGCTTCACTGGACGATCCCGATGACCGTATCTCTTTCCCGCAAGGCATCCGCCGGCCTTCTTTCCCTCGGCATGGCGGCGACCGTCGGCGGCGCGCTCGCCTTCGAGCATATCGGCGGCTACATTCCCTGCGCGCTCTGCCTGTTGCAGCGCGATCCCTATTACTACGGCATCCCGGTCGCGGTGGCGGCGCTTCTCTCGGCACTCTTCGGCGGGCCCGTCTGGCTGACGCGGCTGCTGCTTGCCGTCGCGGGCATCATGATGCTCGTTGGGGCCGGCATGGGCGTCTATCATGCAGGCGTCGAATGGGGTTTCTGGGAAGGGCCCGCGACCTGCGCGACCACGGCGCAGGGCGTCACGCAGAATGCCGGGGACCTGCTCTCCGACCTCAATGCCAAGCACGGGCCGTCCTGCACGGAAGCTTCCTTCCGGCTCCTCGGCCTCTCGTTTGCCGGCTGGAACGTGATCGCGAGCCTCATCCTCGCCGCCATCGCCTTTTCGGGCGTGCGGTCCGCGAAAGCCTGAGATGCCGCAGCGCATGAGGTGACTGTCGCCGCAGGGCCGTCCGGGCCCTTGCGGGGCAGGCTTCACGGCTGCAGTTCGACGTCCCAGTAGAGATAGTCCATCCAGCTTTCATGCAGATAGTTGGGTGGAAACAGTCGCCCGTTGTTGTGCAGATCCTGAACCGTCGGCTGGTAGGGCTTCTGATGCGGGTGCATGCCCGCCTGTCTGGGCAGCTTGCTGCCCTTTCTCAAATTGCAAGGGGAGCAGGCGGCGACCACGTTCTCCCAGGTCGTCTCGCCGCCATGGGCACGCGGGATGACATGGTCGAAGGTCAGGTCGTGCGCCGACCCGCAGTACTGGCATTCGAACTTGTCGCGCAGGAACACGTTGAACCGGGTGAAGGCCGGGTAACGGGAGGGCTGCACGTATGTCTTCAGGCACACGACGCTCGGCAGGCGCATCGTGAAGCTGGGCGAGGAAACCGAATGGTCGTATTCGGCGATGATGTTGACGCGGTCGAGAAACACGGCCTTGATCGCGTCCTGCCAGGACCAGAGCGACAAGGGATAATAACTCAGCGGCCTGTAGTCAGCGTTCAGTACAAGGGCTGGCAGGGCCTGTGGTGAAACAGAAATCGTCAAGGGCTTCTCCTGATCGATTCGGCATCTGCCCTTCTATATTAGGCCCGTTGTTACAGCATTGTGAAGCGGGAAGGAAAAGCGAAAACAAGGTATTTCGCCGGCTTCAGCCCTCCAGCACCGGGGCGACCTCGCGCCGCATCTCCCGCGCGTAATAGGCCCAGAACAGCCGCGCCGAGACGCCGCGCCACGGCGACCAGGCGGCGGCGATCCGGTCGAGTTCCTGCGGGGCCGGCCGCACCGCAAGGCCGAGCGCATGGGCGACGGCGTTCTGCAGTGCGATGTCGCCGGAAGGGAAGATATCGGGGTGCCCGCCGCAGAAGAGGAGATAGACGTCCGCGGTCCACCGGCCGATGCCCTTGATCGCCGTCAGCGCGTGGGTCGCGGCCGTGGCCTCCATGCGGCAGACGGCGTCGAGGTCGAGGTCGCCGCGGTCGACCGCCTCGGCGGCGCGGCGCAGGGTCTCGGCCTTGGCGCGCGAAAGGCCGGCGGCGCGGCAGTCCGCGTCGGAGAGCGCGAGGATGTGGTGGGGCGTGATGTCGCCCGCCGCGTCCTCCAGCCGGCGCCAGATGGCATCGGCGCTCGCCCGCGAAACCATCTGCGCGACGATGATGCCGGCCAGGCCGCGATAGCCCGGCGGAAGCCGGCGCAGCGGCACGGGGCCGGCCTTGTCGATGACGGTGAAGAGGCGCGCGTCGATGAGCGCGAGGTCGACGAGACCCGCGGCCACATCCGCATCCGTTCTGATCATGTGCAATTGCATGGTTTCAAGCGGCCCCGGCGCCTTTCACGATAGTGACGCGACACGCCTCTTCATGCCAGAAGACCTCATGCAACCCGCTTTGTCAAAGAATCGTGTCTTCCGTTTCGCGCCGAGCCCGAATGGCCTCCTGCATCTCGGCCACGCGCTTTCGGCGATGCTCAACCACGATCTTGCCGCCGATTGCGGCGGGCGGTTCCTGCTGCGCATCGAGGATATCGACCCGGCCCGCTCGCGGCCGGAATTCGAGGCGGCGATCGACCGGGACCTCGCCTGGCTCGGCCTTTCCTGGGAAACCCCGGTGCGCCGGCAGTCGGAGCATCTCGCCTTCTACAGTGAAGCGCTGGAGCGGCTGAAGGCGATGGGTGTCCTCTATCCGGGCTTCCTCAGCCGCGGCGAGGTGAAGGCGCGGGTGGAAGCGCACGAGAAGGCGGGCGGCGCCTGGCCGCGCGATCCGGACGGCGCGCCGCTCTATCCGGTTGAGGAGCGGTTTCTCGACCGGGACGAAGCGCTCGCGCGGATCGCCGCCGGACACCAGCATGCCTGGCGGCTCGACATGGACAAGGCCCGGGCGCTTGCACCGGCGGTGCTCGACTGGCAGGAGGAAGGCGAAGGGCCGGATGGCGAGACGGGAACGGTGACGGCGCGGCCGGAGCGCTGGGGCGACGTCATCCTCTCGCGGCCCGATGCGCCGGCAAGTTACCATCTCGCCGTGGTGCTCGACGATGCGGCGCAGGGCGTCACCGATGTGGTGCGCGGGCAGGACCTCTTCCATGCGACGGCGGTGCACCGGCTGCTGCAGAGTCTCCTCGGCCTGCCGGCGCCGCGCTACCGCCACCACGGGCTGGTGCCGGGGCCGGACGGAAAGAAGCTCTCCAAGAGCAACCGGGACACGGGGATTGCCGCCTATCGCGAGAAGGGTTTCTCACCTTCTGACATTCGCGCCCTGCTCGCGGGCTATGGCCTCGTCCTCCATTGAGGGCTCTTCCTCCTCGGTGGTGCGCTGCCGGCGCACGCCGCGGATGCGGTCGAGGATCAGGTGCTTCACGCGGTATTTCAGGAGCGCCGCGTTGATCTCCGCGCCCATGATGAAGATCGCGCCGATCATGTAGAGGAAGACGAGCGCGATCATGATCGAGGCGAGGCCCGCATAGGTCGACACGTAATTGGCGAAGGTCGAAAGATAGGACGCGAAGGCATAGGCGCCGAGCGCCCAGAAGATGAGCGTCAGGAGGATGCCCGGCAGGACGTCGGCGATGCGGCGCCGGCCGGCGGGAAGCCACAGATGGGCGATCAGCAGGCCGATGAGCAGCACGACCACGGTGCCGACGAGACCCCAGCTTTCCACCCAGGAATAGACATAGGAAAGCCAGGGCAGCCAGTCGCCGGTGGCGCGCACGGCGAGCGGGGCGGCGACGAGCACGATGGAGATGACGGCAAGCGCCAGCACGCCCGCGACGACGAAGCCGAGGCTGGCAAGGCGCGTCATGTACCAGTAGCGCGTCTCGGCCACCCGATAGGCGCGGTTGAGCGAGATGCGCAGCGCCTCCACCCCGTTCGAGGCGAAATAGGCGGCGGCCAGCACGGAGACCGTGAGCAGCCCGCCGCGCGGGATCGTCAGCACGGCGACGACCTCGCGGGAGATCGGCGCGGCGATCGATTCCGGCCAGGTATCGAAGATGAGATGCACGGCGGTCTCGGCGAACTGGTCCGCGCCGAGGAAGGAGCCGAGCGCGGTGCCGAAGATCAGGAAGGGGAAGACCGCCAGCAGCGTCGAGAGCGCGACATGGCTCGCCATCGCCCAGCCGTCGTCCTCGGAAAAATGCCAGATCGCATCGAAGGCGACCTTGTAGGCACAGCGGATGGCGGTGGGTATCGGCAATTGTCCATTCCCTTGCGGCCGCGGCCGGCCGTCTCTCGCATTGTCTGCTCGTGGGGAATATGGGAAACGGAAGCGGATTTGTACAGGAAACGACCATGTCTTCTCCAAGCACCTCTCTGCCGGCCATCATCGTCACCGGCTGCTCCTCCGGCATCGGCGCCCATTGCGCCCGGGCGCTGAAGGCGGACGGCTGGCGCGTCTTCGCCACGGTGCGGCGGGAGGAGGACCGGGCGGGGCTCGAAGCCGACGGCATCGAGACGCTGCTGATGGACTATACGAAACCGGAGACCATCGCCGCCCTCGTCGAGACCGTGCTGGTGCGCACCGGCGGGCGGCTCGACGCGCTCTTCAACAACGGCGCCTATGGGCAGGCGGGGGCCGTCGAGGACCTGCCGGTCGAGGCGCTGCGCGAGCAGTTCGAAACCAATGTCTTCGGCTGGCACGACCTGACGCGCCGCGTCATCCCGGTCATGCGCCGGCAGGGGTACGGGCGTATCGTGCAGTGCTCGTCGATCCTCGGCATCGTGCCCTATCGCTGGCGCGGGGCCTACAATGCCTCGAAATTCGCGCTGGAGGGGCTTTCGCTGACGCTGCGCATGGAACTTGCCGGCTCGGGCATCCATGTCAGCCTCATCGAGCCGGGGCCGATCGCCTCGCGCTTCACCGCCAATGCGCTGACCCATATCGAGCGGGTCATCGATCTGGAGAATTCCGTGCATGCCGAAGAATACCGGCGGCAGCTGAGGCGCCTTCGCGGCGAATCGAAGCCGGCGCGCGGCAAGCTCGGGCCGGAGGCCGTCTATGCGGTGCTGCGCCACGCGCTGACGGCAAAGAGCCCGCGGCCGCATTATGTGGTGACGACGCCCGCCAGGCAGGGGGCGCTGCTGAAGAAGCTGCTGCCGGCGGCGCTTTTCTACCGCATCATCGGCAGGCTCGGCTGACGCGGCGCGTCGTCGCAGGTATCGAGCCCGTAAAATGCGTGCACTTTGCGTGGAATGCCCTATTTGATGAGGGCTGACAGAAATCAAACCGGATCGCTGGCATGTCTTCCTTCCTCACCTACCTGACGCTCACCGTCATGGCCCTTGTCGCCCTCGTGCTCGTGCGCGGCCTCTTCAACATGCTGAAGGGCGGCAGCGGCAACACGTCGAACAAGCTGATGCAGATGCGCGTGCTGCTGCAGGCGATCGCCATCGCACTCATCATGCTGACGCTGTGGATCACGGGTGGGGGACGCTGACATGGTCAAGCTCAACAAGATCTACACCCGCACGGGCGACAACGGCACGACGGGCCTTGCCGCCGGCCCCCGCCGCAAGAAGCACGACCTGCGCGTCGAATCCTACGGCGCCGTCGACGAGGCGAATTCCGCCATCGGCATCGCGCGCCAGCATCTTGCCGAACATCCCTCGCTCGACCGCATGCTGATGCGCATCCAGAACGACCTTTTCGACCTCGGCGCGGACCTTGCGACGCCCGAGACCGGCAAGACGCTCGACTACGAGCCGCTGCGCATCGTGAAAGCGCAGGTCGACCGGCTGGAGCGGGAGATCGACGGGCTCAATGCCGACCTGGAGCCGCTGCGCTCCTTCGTGCTGCCGGGCGGAACGCCGGCGGCGGCGGCGCTGCATGTGGCGCGCACCGTCGCGCGCCGGGCCGAGCGGCGGATTGTCGCCCTGCAGGACAGCGAGGGCGAGACGGTGTCGGCGGAGGCCGTCGCCTATATCAACCGGCTCTCCGACTTCCTCTTCGTCGCCGCGCGCTGGGTGAACGACCATGGCCGCACGGACATATTGTGGGTGCCGGGGCAGAACAGGTAAGCTCCCCGGAAACGGCCGGAAAGGGGATCCATGTTCATACCGCTGCATGACGCGAATTCCCTGAAATACATCAAGGTGCAATATGTCACCATCGGCCTGATCGCGGTCAATGTCGCGGTCTGGCTGGTGACGGGGCTCGCCTCCACGCAGGAGTTCTCCGACGCGGCGGTGGTCGGCCTCGGCTATATTCCCGCGGTGGTCTTCGATTTCGCCGATCTCCAGCAGGACCTCGTGCTGGTGCCGGCGGATGCGACCTTCATCACCTATGCCTTCCTTCATCTCGATTTCCTGCACCTCGCCTCGAACATGCTGTTTCTCTGGGTGTTCGGCGACAATGTCGAGGATGCGCTCGGGCACTTCCGCTTCCTCCTCTTCTATCTCCTCTGCGCGGCGGCGGGCGCGCTGGTGCACGGCCTCGTGCAGCCGGCGTCGGAGGCGCCGCTGATCGGCGCGTCGGGCGCGGTTTCGGGCGTGGTGGCCGCCTATTTCCTGCTGCATCCGAAGGTCCGCGTCTGGGTGCTGGTGTTCTTCCGCATTCCCCTGCCGCTGCCGGCGGTCATTCCGCTCGCCTTCTGGATCGCCCAGCAATTCTTCATGCTGGCGGTCGACCGGGACGGCGGTGTTTCCTGGGGCGCCCATGTCGGGGGTATCCTTGCCGGCGCGCTCCTCGTCCTCGTCCTGCGCCGCAAGGGCGTGCCGCTCTTCGACCGGACCATCGTGACGCCGAAGGCCGTTCGGCATGCCGAGGCGCCGGCGATTCCCGCCGAGGCGGCGCCGTCCCGTTCTTCCGTGCCGCCGACTCATTGGGGGCGGTGAGGGTGCTTTTTATGGAAATTGACGTGAACGTAAAAGTAATATATAGGTCGCCCGTTTTCACGGGAGGAGGCCCCGCGGTGCATTGTAATTGGGGAAAAAACGCGTATCGATGTCGCCAACCGGCAATCGAGGCGTCCCTGAAAGGCGCATTTTCCCTCGCGGGCATTTGAAGGAAGGAAGCCATGAAGATCTTGGTCCCTGTCAAGCGTGTAGTTGACTACAACGTAAAGATCCGCGTGAAGTCGGACGGCTCTGGTGTGGAGCTTTCGAACGTCAAGATGTCGATGAACCCGTTCGACGAGATATCGGTTGAAGAGGCGCTTCGGCTGAAGGAAGCGGGCAAGGCTGAGGAAGTGGTGGTGGTGTCGATCGGCCCTGCCAAGGCCGAGGAGACGCTGAGGACGGCGCTCGCCATGGGCGCGGACCGGGCGGTGCTGGTGGAGACGGACGACGCCGTCGAGCCGCTGGCGGTCGCCAAGATCCTCAAGGGCGTGGCCGAGGCCGAGCAGCCGGGCCTCGTCATCGTCGGCAAGCAGG
>Ga0222423_1000384_pt1 | contig 34160 bp, 22 predicted proteins | sample 3A0metagenome_FD_182472 | JGI IMG/M metagenome (GOLD analysis project Ga0222423, IMG submission 182472) | Enriched microbial communities from leaf-cutter ant dump, University of Wisconsin, Madison, United States - 3A0 (version 2) | ecosystem: Environmental > Terrestrial > Nest > Insects nest >...
GAACGTGCGGTTCATGCGGTGCGACGCCATGGGGATCCACTCGCCCGTCAGCGGGTCCAGGCGCATCTGCGGGCCGACGAAGGGCGTCGTCCCGTCCGGGCCCTCGACCGGGGCGAAGCGGTCGCCCAGCGGGCGGGGGTCGTCGAGCCGGCGGGTGGCACCGCCCGACACGTAGGGCTCGGAGTCGTCGACGTAGATGAGCTCGCGGCCGTCGGCCATGCGGGTCGAGGTGAAGCGCGGGCCGTCGCCGTGCCGCCCGTCGACGACGGTCGACACCTTGTCGGCGTCGGGAACAGTGCCCTGCGCCTCGTCGCGCTGTGCGCCTGCCACGGTGGACCTCCTGCGTGTTAACGTCAACATGCTGCCGTCGCCGATGCTGCCATGCGCCGGATCTGGCGTCAATCGCAGCGCTCTGAACAGCAAGAACGCGGAGCGAACGATCACCGCCGCTCTCCGGACCATGCATGTTCACGTCAACATGACCTAGGGTCACCTTTATGGCCACGACGTCGCCCGGCACCACGCCCGGCCCCATCCCGCCCGCACGCCGCCCCGGCGCGTCGATCGGTGACGTCGCACGCCTGGCCGGCGTCTCCGCCCAGACCGTCTCACGCGTGTCGAACGGGGCGGACAACGTCCTGCCGGCCACCCGGCGCCGGGTCCTGGACGCCATGGAGCAGATCGGTTACGCGCCCAACCACGCCGCCCGCGCGCTGCGGACCGGCAGCTTCGCGGCCATCGGCGTCGTCGTCCACCGCCTGGCCCGCACCGGCGAGTCGAGCACCGTCGACGCGATCGTCGACGCCGCCCGCCGCGAGGGCTACACCGTCAACCTCGTCGACGTCGCATCCCCGTCGCCGGACGACGTGACGGCGGCGCTGCAGCGCCTGAGCAACCAGAGCGTCGACGGCCTCGTCATCGTGCGCGCCGAGACGGCGACGCCCACGAGCCTGTCGCTGCCGGCCCGCACACCCGTCGTCGTCGCGGACTCGCGGTTCGTCGGCCACCACCCCGCCGTCGGCGCCGACCAGGTGACGGGCGCGGCCGCGGCCGTCCAGCACCTGCTCGACCTCGGTCACCGGACCGTCCACCTGCTCGCGGGGCCACCGGAGTCCGGACCCGCCCAGCTGCGCGCGCAGGCATGGCGGACGACGCTCGCCCAGGCGGGCCGCGTCGTCCCCGAACCGGTCCAGGGCGACTGGTCGGCAGACTCCGGCTACGCCGCCGGGCGGCTGCTCGCGGCCGCCGGCGACGTCACCGCCGTCTTCAGCGCCAACGACGAGATGGCGACGGGCCTGCTGCACGCACTGCACGAGGCCGGCCGCCGCGTCCCCGAGGACGTCTCCGTGGTGGGCTTCGACGACATCCCGCTCGCGTCCCACCTGTGGCCCCCTCTGACGACCGTCCGGCAGGACTTCACGCGGGTCGGCGAGGAGCTGGTGCGCCTGCTCCTCGAGCAGATCCGCGCCGGCGCGGCGCTCGTCGACCGCAACGTCGTCGTTCCCGCGCCCCTCGTCGTGCGCGCCAGCACCGCCGCACCGCGCTGACCGGGCCGCCGACAGCCCCTGCCCGACGCGGCGACATGGTGACGTGACCATTTTGTGCCCTCGCAACCCTTGACTGCGCTCGCGGCGTCATGGAACGGTTGCTGGCGTTGGAAATGTTTACGTCACCATATCGCCGCTCGATGCCGACGGCGAACGACGGAGCACCACACCGGGTCGGGCGCGCGCTGCCACGCGTGCCCGACCACCCACGGGACACCGTCCCGGACTCGAGGAGAGGACACACCCAGTGACAGAGCAGTCACGCGGCAGGCGCCTGGTCGCCTGCGCACTCACGGGCGCGCTCGCCGCCGGAGGATCGGTGGCCGCGATGACCGTCGCCGCGACGCCGGCCACGGCCGCGCTCGCGACCACCATCACCCCCAACCCCGCCTACGCAGGCGCCCCCTTCCAGGGCTGGGGGAACTCGCTCGTCTGGTTCGCCAACGCGACCGGCGGCTACCCCGACGCACTGCGCGACGAGCTCTACGAGATGGTCTTCGGCGAGGACGGTCTCGACATGAACGTCGCTCGCTACAACATCGGCGGCGGCCGCGCCTCCGACGTCGGCAACTACTTCCGCCTCGGCGCGGACGTCGACGGCTACTGGGCCGCAGACGACAGCACCGACGCGGACAGCCTGTACGGCACCGCCACCACCGACTTCGCCGACAAGGACGCCCTCGCGGCCGCGTGGGACCCCGACGACGAGGCCAGCTACGACTGGTCGCAGGACTCGACCCAGCGCTGGTGGCTCGAGAAGCTCGCCACGGAGCGCGACGACCTGGTCCTGGAGGGCTTCGCCAACTCTCCGCCGTGGTTCATGACGAACTCGGGCTACACGTCCGGCGGCGCCTCGTCGACGACCGAGCAGGTCTCGACCGCCAACGACGTGCCCACCAAGTACACGAAGTACCTCGCCACCGTCGTCAAGCACCTGGAGGACACCTACGGCGTCCACTTCCAGTCCGTCGACCCGTTCAACGAGCCCTGCACCGGCTACTGGTCGACGCCGACGGGACGGTTGGCCGACGGGATCACGCCCTACACCACCGCCGTGAAGAAGCCCCAGGAGGGTGCGCAGATCTGCCCCGGGACGGGCGCCGGCCAGCAGCAGAACCTCGTCGCGCTGCTCCACCAGGCCCTCGCCGGCACGGACACGGTCGTCTCGGCGAACGACGAGACGAACCCCGGCAACTTCAACACCGCGTGGAGCCAGTACGACGCGGCCACCCGCGCCGACGTGGACCAGGTCAACGTCCACTCCTACGGCACCAACGGGATCCTGCAGGCGCGGGACACCGCGATCACCGCGGACAAGACGCTGTGGATGAGCGAGACCGGCGGCGACTTCGTCGGCTCGGGCTTCGACCCCGTCAACATCAGCGGCGGCCTGGGGATCGCGCAGAAGATCTCCGACGACCTGCGCCAGCTCCAGCCGGACGCCTACGTGCTGTGGCAGGAGGTCGAGGACTACTACAACATGCAGAAGGGCGAGAAGCTCAACTGGGGCTCGATCTTCATCGACTTCGACTGCACGTACGTCGACGCCTCGGGCGCCGTCGTCGACCAGGACGACGCGATCGGCTTCAAGTCGAAGCGCCGCGTCGCCGACGCGCTCGCCGCGGGTGACCCGGTCAGCAGCGTCGCCGACTGCTCCATCGTCACGAACTCCAAGTTCGACGCGATGCGCAACTTCATGCAGTACATCCACGCGGGCGACCGCATCGTCCCGACCGACGACACCGCCTCGACGGCCGCGATCGACGCGTCTGGCACGGGCATGAACCTGGTGCACACCAACGCCTCCACCCAGGCGCAGACGGTGACGCTCGACCTGAAGAACTTCGGCGACATCGCCGCAGGCGCCACGGTCACCCCGGTCGTCACGACGCAGGCCGCGGACGTGGACGACACGTCGACCGCCCTCGTCGAGGGCACGGCCGTGGCCGTCGACCGCACCCAGCGCACGGCGACGCTCACCGTCCCCGCGCGGTCGGTGACGACCTTCGTCGTGACCGGTGTGTCCGGCGTCGCGGCGGCGGCGAACCCGCTCGTCGACGGCGGCACCTACCAGGCCGTCGGCGTCCAGAGCGGCAAGGCGCTGGCCAAGAGCGCCGCCGGGGCGCTGGTCATCGACAATCTCGCGACGACGGCCGCCGCCCTCCCGGCCCAGCAGTGGGTCGCCCACGAGACCACCCCGGCAGGCACCAGCACGGCACGCCGCTCCTTCGTGCTCGAGAACGCGGGCGACGGCAGCTACCTCGGGGCCACCTCGGCCGGCACGGAGTTCCGCGACGTCTCGCAGGCCGAGGCGGCGGCACAGCCCGCGACCACTTGGTACCTGACCACCATGGACGGCACCACGTGGACCCTGGTCAACGGCGCAACCGCGTCGTCGCTCGACGTCGGCGGCCAGTCCACGACGGCCGGCGCGACCGTCGGCATCTACGGCACCAACGGCGGCGCCAACCAGCGCTTCACGTTCCGCTCCGCCACGGCCTCCTCCCCCACCGTCGCGCCGCTCTCGCTGCGCACAACCGTCGGCACGGCGGCAGCCCTGCCATCGACGGTCGTCCCGACCTACACCTGGGGCGCGGGTGTCGCGACGCCCGTGACGTGGAACGTCCCCGCCGGCACCTGGGACGCGGCCGGGTCGGTCGTCGTCACCGGCACGGGGACGGACATCTATGGCAACACGATCACGGTCCGCGCGACTGTCGATGTCGGTGACGTCGCCGCCACCGACCCCACGTCGGTGACGGTCGTAGCCGGGTCGAGCCTCGGCCTGGTCCGACGCGCGGCGCCGACGACCGTCGCCACGCAGGTGGGCACGAGCGAGACCCGCTTCGACCTGCCGGTCACGTGGGACTTCTCCGGGGTGGACGCGTCGGCGTTCGCCTCGCCCGGAGTCGTCGCGGTCCCCGGCACGGTCGCGGCTGCCGACACCGGGACGTCCGACGTCGCCGCCGTGCTGCACGTGATCGTCACCGCGGCGGGCACCACCCAGAACGTGGCCCTCACGTCCACGCCGTCGGCGACGTTCACCGAGTCGTCGAGCTACGCCGCGACGCGCACGATCAACGGCGACCGGACCGACAAGGGCTGGTCGAACTGGCGCAGCGGCACCAAGAACACCTCCGACACGCTGACGTACGTGCTCAAGGACGAGGGGATCCTCGACGAGGCCCGGATCTACTTCTACAAGGACGGCTCGTCGCTGACGTGGCCGACGACCATCACCACCCAGTACCGCGACGCGGACACGGGTGCCTGGACCACGCTGCCGACGACGACCACGCTGACCGACTCGACCACCGACCCCGCGCCGGTGGCGACGATCGACCTGGGCGGCGTGGCCGCGGACGCCGTGCGGTTCGTGCTCGCGGCCCGGCCCGCGACGCACATGATCGTGTCCGAGACCGAGATCGACGCGGTGACGCCCTCGGCGTCGTCGGTCTCCTCGCTGGCGCGGCTCACCGTCGGTGGGACCGACGTCGACGGGTTCGACCCCGCCACGACGCACTACTCGGTCCAGCGGCGCGGGAGCGAGCCCGTCGTCACGGCGGTCCCGACCGACGCGTCGGCGACCGTGTCCGTCGAGCGTGACGGCGCCTCGGCCACCGTCACGGTGACCGCGGTGGACGGCACGACGACCACCTACACGGTCGACCTCGACCTGCAGGTCGACCTCGGTGTCGTCCGCGTCACCGGCAGCCCGGTCGCGGGGCAGCTCCTGACGGCGTCGGCCACGACCGACCCCGCGGACGCGGCCGTGACCTTCCGCTGGACGGTCGGCGGTACCACCGTCGGCACGGGCGCGACCTACCGTCCGTCGCTGGCGGACGCGGGCAAGGCGGTCGCGGTCACAGCGACGGCGACGGCGCCGGGCTTCCGCTCGGCGCAGGGCACGTCGGACCCCGTCACAGTGCTCGACGGCCGCGTGGCCAGCAAGGTCACGCTCAGCACGTCGCCGACCACGCAGGTGGCGGGCAAGCCCGTGACCCTCACGGCGCGTGTGACGTCGTCGGCGCAGAGCGCGGTGACGGGCGGTTCGGTCGCCTTCCGTGACGGGTCCGTCGTGCTCGGACGCGCGAGCGTCGGCTCCGACGGGGTCGCACGGTTCACCATCGCGAAGCCCACCGCGGGGACGCATGTCCTCGCCGCGGACTTCACGCCCGCCGCGGGGTCGGCGACGGTCGTGGCACCGTCCGCGTCGTCGTCGGTCAAGCTCGTCGTCACGACCCCGGTGGTCGGCTCGACGACGAAGGTCTCCGTCAGCCCCAGCAAGGCCACGACGAAGACGAAGCCCGTCGTCACCGCCACGGTCCGCGCCGCGGGCAAGCCCGTCTCCGGCTCGGTGACGGTCACCGTCAAGCGCGGGTCCACGACGGTCCGCACGACGACGGCTCGCCTGACGGGCGGTTCGGCCAGGGTGACGTTGCCCGCGCAGAGCGCACCGGGGTCGTACACCGTGACCGCGCGCTACGCCGGCACCACCGGGGTCGCGGCGTCGTCGGCGACGGCGAAGCTGACCGTCGTCCGGGCCACGAGCCTCAAGGCGAAGGTCTCACCCCGCACGGTCACGACCCGGACCAAGGCCAAGGTCAGCCTCACGGCGACCGCCTCCCCCAAGGCGACCGTCTCGGGCAAGGTGACGGTGAAGGTCTACAAGGGCAAGCGAGTGGTCGCCACCAAGACCGTCTCGCTGTCCCGGTCGCACGCGACCGTGACGCTGCCCCGGCTCGCCAAGGGCACCTACACGGTCAAGGCCACGTACGCCGGGTCGTCCAGTGCGGCACCGGCCACGGCCAAGGCGGTCACGGTGAAGGTCAAGCGCTGACGTACTGAGCAGCGCCGACACGCGTCGCCCCCCGGTCCGCACGGACCGGGGGGCGACGTGCGTTCACCCTCGTCCGACCGCCCTGTGCCGCTCGTGCACGCCGTAGGTTGTGCCCATGAACGACGCGCCCACCGCACGAGCGGCCGAGCGGGCCGTCCACCTCGTCGACGTGTTCGTGTACGTCGTGGTCCTCAACGTCGCGACCCAGCTCGCACCACAGGTCGTCACCGAGTCGTTCACCACGTCCGTGCTCGTGGCGGTCCTGCTGAAGCTCGTGCTCGAGGTCGTCCTGGTCGCCAAGAAGTACGCGGTCGGCCGCGTCCGTGGCGCCGGCACCCGGCGCGAGCGCGCGATCGGGCTCGCGATGGTCGCCGTGGTGCTCCCCGGCTCCAAGGTCCTCGTCCTCGAGCTGGTCGCCCTCGTCTTCGGCGACGCGGTCCAGCTGGGTGGGTTCTTCCTCGTCACCGCGCTGATCGTGACGATGCTCCTGGCCCGGCTGGCCGTGCGGGCCCTGCTGCTGCGGGGGTGACTCTCAGCGCTCGGTGTGGCCCAGGTCCGGGGCGGCGACGAAGGACGCGACTCCGCGGGCGGCGCCGTGCAGCTCGAGGACCACGAGCTCGTTGTCGTCGGCGCGCAGCAGCGGACCGGGCACGTAGAGCGTGTGGGTGGGGCCGGCCGACCAGTGGCGGCCCAGCAGGGTGCCGTTGACCCACACGAGTCCCTTGCCCCAGCCGTCCAGGCGCAGGAAGTGGTCGACCGCGCCGGTCGTCGAGAAGGTGCCGCGCACCAGGACGGGCCCGTCCAGCGGCGCGTCCGCGGACGACGAGGGCGCGACGGAGCGCAGGCGCTCGAGCACCTCGTCGGGCAGCGGGTCCAGACGCAGGCCGCCGACCTCCCAGTCCGTGATCTCGCGCGTCGTGGTCCGCGCCGAGCCGATCAGGCCCTTGGCCTCGCCGATCCTGGGGCCGTAGTTGACGCGACCCTGGTCCTCCAGGATCACGTCGAGGCGGCCGGCGCGGCCGGGCAGCGCGACGGTCGTCAGGCCCTCCGTACGGCTCAGGGTCCCGAGCGGCTGGCCGTCCAGCAGCACCACCGCGCGGTCGCGCACCTCGTCGACGGACAGGACGCGGTCGTCGTCACGCACCTGCGTGCGGTACAGCGTCAGGCCGGACCAGTGACCGATCTCGTCGGTGGTCGGCAGGTGCGTGAACGTCTTGGGCTCGGTGAGCCGCGGCAGCGCGTCGACGAGCGGCAGGCGCCGGTCGACGACGACGTCGAGCGCGGGGGCCGGCGCGCGACGTGCCGGACGCTCGTCGGGCACCGACGTGTGGCGCGCGAGCACCGTGCGGAACGCGTCGTACTTCGCCGTCGGGGATCCGTCCTCCGCCAGCGGGGCGTCGTAGTCGTACGACGTGGTGATGGGCAGGTAGGTGCCCTTGTCGTTGGCGCCGTTGGTCAGGCCCAGGTTCGTGCCGCCGTGGAACATGTACAGGTTCACCGACGCGCCCGCGCTCAGCAGGACGTCCAGGTCGGCCGCCGCGGCGTCGGGGTCGGTGGTGTGGTGCTGCTCGCCCCAGCTGTCGAACCAGCCGTCCCAGTACTCCATGCACATGAGCGGGCCGGTGGGCTGGTGCGCGCGCAACGTGGCCAGGCGCTCCGCGCTGCGGGACCCGAAGGTCGCCGTGCGGTGCAGCTCCGGCAGCCCGCCGCGCGCGAGCATGTGGTCGTTGGCCTGGTCGCACGTGGTCAGCGGGACGTCGATGCCCCGCTCGCGCATCATCGCGACGAGCGCGCGCAGGTAGTCCTGGTCGTCGCCGTACGCGCCGTACTCGTTCTCCACCTGGACCATGAGCACGGACCCGCCGCGCGTGACCTGCCGCTCGGCGACGACGGGCAGGACGGCGTCGTAGTACGACGCGATGGCCTCGAGGTAGGTCGGCTCGGACGTGCGCACGCCGACGCCCGGCGTCGCGAGGAGCCACGCGGGCAGGCCGCCGTTGTCCCACTCGGCGCAGATGTAGGGGCCGGGGCGCACGATGGCGTGCATGCCCCCGGCGGCGACGAGGTCGAGGAACCGACCCAGGTCGCGCTGCCCGTCGAGGTCGAAGACCCCCCGCTCGGGCGAGTGGAAGTTCCACGCCACGTACGTCTCGATCGTGTTCAGGCCCAGCAGCCGCGCCTTGTGGATCCGGTCGGCCCACAGGTCGGGGTGGACCCGGAAGTAGTGCAGGGCCCCGGACAGGACCTGCAGCGGCTCGCCGTCGAGCAGGAAGTCCTGCTCGCCGATCTCGAACGAGGGCATGAAGACGCGCTCCTTGGCGTGGAGTGTGGAGAGAGAGGCCCGGTGGGGCGGGGTGCCGGGCAGGGTGGGTGGGGGGGGGTCAGCGGACCCCGCCCCACCGAGGCGTCACTTGACCGTGAAGCCCTGCTGGTTGCCGTAGTCGATCGACGCCTTCTGCCAGGCGGCGAGGCCGTCGGTCAGCGTCGTGCTCGACACGTAGGCCTTGCCGACCGTGTCGTTGAAGATGCTGTTGGCGTAGACCTGGAACGGCAGGTACTGCCAGCCGGTGACGACGTCCGCGGCGGACTGCGCCAGCACCTCGTTGACCTTCTGGCCGCCGAAGTACGGGAACTCCTTGTTCTTGAACGCGTCGGAGTTCAGGTCCGCCGTGGTGGCCGGGAAGGCGCCGCCGTCGATGCGGGTCTGCACGCCGTCACCGGCGTTGGCGTACTTGACGAAGGCGTAGGCCAGGTCGGCGTTCTTCGACGCCGCGGGCACGGCCAGCGAGCTGCCGCCGTTCTCCGACGACGCCGTGTCCCCCTCGGTCCACTGCGGCATGGGCGCGACGGCCCACTTGCCCGACCCGTCCGGGACACCGGACTCGAGGTTCGCGGGCATCCACGCGCCGATCGTCAGCGTCGCGATGGTGCCGTTGCCGAGGCCCTGGTACCACTCGTCGCTCCACGAGCTGGTGGGCGCCAGGAGCTTCTCGTCGATGAGCTTCTGCCAGAACGTCGCGAACTTGGCGGAGCCCGCGTCCGTGAAGTCGATGCCCACGTTGGTGCCGTCGACCGTGTACGGCTTGCCGCCGGCCTGCCAGATCATCGACGTCGTGAAGCCGGCGTCACCCGTGTCGTTGGCGATGTACGCCTTGGGGTCGGCCTTGTGGAGCTTGCGGGCCGCGTCGAGGTACTGGTCCCAGGTCTTGGGCACCTCGATCTTGTACTTGTCGAACAGCTCCTTGTTGTAGAACAGCGCCATCGGGCCCGAGTCCATCGGCAGGCCGTAGATGCCGTCGCCCTGCTTGACCGAGGCCCACGGCCCGGGCGTGAAGGTGCCGTCCAGGTCCGAGGCTCCCATCGGAGCGAGGTCCGTGAGCGACTTCGCGATGGCGAACTGCGGCAGGGCGTAGTACTCGATCTGCGCCACGTCCGGCACACCGCTGCCGGCGGCGATCGCGTTCTGCAGCGCCGTGTACTGGTCGTTGCCGGTACCGGCGTTGACCAGGTCGACGGTGACGTCGGGGTTGGCCGCCTCGAACTTCGTGACGACGTCCTTCAGGGTGGGCTCCCAGGCCCAGACCGTGATCTTGCCGGACAGGTGGCCGGAGTCGGCGGACGCGCCGTCGGTGGCCGTGCTGCTGGCGTCGTCCGACCCTCCGCCGCACGCGGCGAGGGTCAGGCTCAGGGCTCCGGCGGCAGCCGCGATGCGCAGCGTGCGACGGAACGTCGACGTGGTGGTCATGCGAGTCCTCTCACTTCTTCGTCAAGGGATTCTTGGTGGTGCGGGTGGGTCGGTGATGCGGTTGATGACGTCACCATCGGGCCTGCGACGTCGGTCGTCGGGCTGTGCGGCTCACTCCTTGACCGAGCCCGCCGCCAGCCCCGACTGCCAGTACCGCTGCAGGAAGAGGAAGGCGACGATCAGGGGCAGGATGGTGAGCACGGAGCCGGTGATGACGAGGTTGAAGATCGCCTCGCCGCCCGCGGTGGCGGCCTGGGCGTTCCACGCGTTGAGCCCCAGCGTGAGCGGGTACCACGAGGGGTCCTTGAGCATGATCAGCGGCAGGAAGTAGTTGTTCCACGTCGCGACCATGGTGAACAGCAGCACCGTCACGATGCCGGGGGCGAGCAGCGGCAGGCAGATCTGCGCGAACGTGCGCACCTCGCTGGCGCCGTCCATCCGGGCCGCCTCGAGCAGCTCGGTGGGGATCGCCTCCGCGGCGAACGTCCACATGAGGTAGAGCCCGAACGGCGAGATCAGCGACGGGATGATGACCGCCCACGGCGTGTTCGTCAGGCCCATCTTGCTGAACATGAGGAAGGTCGGGACCGCCAGCGCGGTACCGGGGACCGCGACCGCGCCGATGACGATCGCGAACACGGCACGCTTGCCGGGGAAGCTGAACTTGGCCAGCGCGTAGCCGCCCAGGACCGCCAGCAGCGTGGCCCCGCCGGCGCCGAGCACCACGTAGAGCACGGTGTTGCCCAGCCAGCGCACGAAGATGCCGTTGTCGTAGGTGACCGTGTCGACGATGTTGTCCCACAGGTTGAACCCGTCGCCGAACCACAGGCCGAACGAGCTGAACAGGTCCCGCTGCGACTTCGTCGCGTTGATGAGCAGCCACGCGAGCGGGAGCAGCGCGTAGACGAGCACCACGCCCGTCATGACGGTGAGCAGCCAGCTCTTGCGCGGGCGCCGCTCGGTCGACGGCTTCTTCCCGGTGCGCAGCAGGCTCGGGGCGTTGCGGCGCGACGGGCGGACGGCGACGGTCTCGGTGGCCACGGTCATGCCTCCTTGCGCATGCCGCGCAGCTGGACCACGTAGGCGATGACCATGGTGATGATCCCCATGATGATCGCGACGGTGGCCGAGTAGTTGTACTGCTGGCCGGAGAAGGACAGCGAGTACGCGTACAGGTTGGGGGTGAAGTAGGTGGAGATCGCGTTGGGCGCCAGGCTCTTGAGGATGCTCGGCTCGTTGAACAGCTGGAAGCTGCCGATGATCGAGAAGATCGTCGCGATGACGAGCGCGCCGCGGATGGCCGGGATCTTGATGGACCGGATCACGCGCCACTGCCCGGCCCCGTCGATCTCCGCCGCCTCGTAGAGCGTGGCGGGGACCACGCGCAGCGCCGAGTAGAAGATCAGCATGTTGTAGCCGACGAACTCCCAGGTCACGATGTTGCCGATCGAGGCCAGGACCCAGTCGGGCGACAGCGGGTTGGGCAGCGACGTGCCGAACGCATCGTTGATGTTGCCGATCAGCCCGAACCGGCTGCCGTACATGAAGCCCCACATCAGGGTCGCAACGACGGCCGGGACGGCGTAGGGCAGGAAGATCGAGATGCGGAAGAAGTTGCGCCCGTACAGCCGCCCGGAGTCGAGGGCCAGCGCGACGAGCAGCGCGATGCCGAGCATGATCGGCACCTGCACCACCAGGAAGAGGGCCACGCGCCAGAACGCGTCCCAGAACTTCGGGTCGCTCAGCGCAGCGGTGTAGTTGTCGAAGCCGACGAACGAGTTGCCGCCGACGAGCTGCTGGCGGAAGAGGCTCAGGTAGATCGAGTACACGATCGGCGCCAGGAAGACGAGGGCGAAGACGAGCATGAACGGCCCGACGAACCCCCAGCCGACCCACGAACGGCGCGACCTGCGCAGCTTGCGCCGCTCGGTCGGCACCGCGGGCACCATCGGCGCCGTTGCCACCTCAGCCACGTCCCACTCCCTCGTGCGGATCCTTCGAGCCTCTCGCGATGTTTACGTCACCATCACGTCCTGGACCGACAGTTCCACGCACCGCAGTGCGGTGTCAACTCGCCGCCGGTCACGAAATGGTGACGTTGCCATCCTGATGGCCTCAGTCCGATGGTGACGTCGCCATCCGCGTCGTGATCACTCCCGTGGTGACGTCGCCATGGCTATGCTGCCGCCATGCCCAGCGAAGAGCCACCGCAGGACGCCCCGGTCTCGAGCACGGGCCGGCGCCGCGCCGGTCCGTCAATCGGCGACGTCGCGAAGATCGCCGGCCTCTCCCCCCAGACGGTCTCCCGCGTCTCGACGGGAGCGCTGAACGTCCGGCCCGAGACGCGCCAGCGCGTCCTCGACGCGATGGAGAAGGTCGGCTACTCCCCCAACAACGCCGCCCGCGCGCTGCGGTACGGCAGCTTCCGCACCATCGGCCTGGTCGCGCACCGGCTCTCGCGCACCGGCGAGTCACGGACCATGGAGGCCGTCGTCGAGGCGGCCCGCCGCGAGCGGTACACGGTCACGCTGGTCGACGTGGAGAGCCCGTCGTCCGAGGACGTCGACGAGGCGGTCCAGCGCCTGACGCACCAGTCGATCGACGGGCTGATCATCATCCGCGCCGAGACCGCCACCCCGACGGCCCTCGCGCTGCCGCCCCGCCTGCCGGTCGTGGTCTCCGACTCGAGGTTCGTCGGCCACCACCCCGCGGTCGGCGCCGACCAGACCTCCGGCACCACAGCCGCGGTGCGGCACCTGCTCGACCTGGGCCACACGACCGTCCACCACCTGGCCGGGCCGGACGACTCGGGTCCGGCCGAGCAGCGCGTCCAGGCCTGGAAGGCCGCCCTGACCGACGCCGGCCGCCCGGTGCCCGCACCCCTGGTCGGCGACTGGTCGGCGCGATCGGGCTACGACCTGGGCCGGCGGATCGCCGAGGACCGCGACGTCACAGCCGTCTTCTGCGCCAACGACGAGATGGCGGCCGGCCTGGTCCGTGCGCTGTCCGAGGCCGGGCGGCGGGTGCCCGACGACGTGTCGGTTGTCGGGTTCGACGACATCCCGCTGGCTGACTACCTGTGGCCGCCGTTGACCACGGTCCACCAGGACTTCACGCAGATCGGTGAGGGGCTGGTCGACCTGCTGATGCGCCAGATCCGCGACGGCGTGCAGCTCGTGGACGAGCACGTCTCGATCCCCACGCGGCTGGTGGTGCGCGCCAGCACCGCCCCGCCCCGCTGACGCGCGTCGGCGGACCGCGCCTCAGGCGGGCGCCCGATCGGGCGGCACCAGCCAGCTCACGGACCGGGCGACGTCCGCCGCGCGGAGCCACTCGTGCCGTTCCGAACGGGGATCACGTTCGTCGTCGCGCCACGCGACCATGACGTGCGTGCGCGTCCAGCGCACCGCCCGCGCCGGCCGCCACTCCTCGACGCCGTCCGCCCACACCACGTGCGCGATCACCGGGAGGTCCCCCGTGGGACGCAGCGGGACGCGCTCGGGGATGTCGCGGTTGGCGACGACGCGATCGGACCTCACCCGCGCAGCATATCGAACAATTGTTCGATCACCATCGCTCCGGTGCGCGGGGGGACGACGCAGTAAGGTCGGCAGGGATGAGCGCGGAGCCGCAGGGGACGCCGACCGCGATCGCCGCACCCGACTCCGCCTACCGTCGCATCCCTCGCCGCAGGAGCCGCGGCGATGCACGGTCGGCCTGGGTGTTCCTGGCGATCGTGCTGGTCGGCCTCTCCTTCGCCACGGTCGCCGACCAGACGATGACCGGCATCAGCCAGGACACACAGGCGGGTCTGGCTCGCGTCCCGCAGGCGATCCTGCTGGTCTTCCTGCTGCTGGTGCAGGTCGCATACGTGGCCGCGCTGCTGGTCACGCCACTGGTGCTGGCGTTCCGACGCAGCTTCGCGCTGATCGGGCGCGGCGCGGCGGCGCTCTTCCTCGGCGTCGTCGTCTTCCGGCTGCTCGTGCAGATCCCGGGCGTCCACACGTCGGGCGCGGCGCTCGAGCCCCAGGGCCGCCTCGCGATCGCGTGGCCCTCGACGGGTGCGGTCGCCGCGTGCGCCGCGCTGGCCGCGGCCACGACGCACGGGCTGTCGCGGCGTTGGCAGCGAGCGGTCTGGACGTTCCTGGGCGTGCTCGCGGTGCTGCGGGTGCTCACGGCCAGCTCGGCGCCGCTGGACGTGGTGCTCGCGCTCGGTGCGGGCGGCCTGGCGGGCTCGTGCCTGGTGCTGGCGCTCGGGCGGCCCTCGGCCGTGCTCACGGCGGCGGGCGTGCGGACCGCGCTCGTGGAGTCGGGTCTGGCGGTCGACGACGTCAACCCCGCGCACCTGCCGTCGGTGTGGTCGTTCCGCGCCCGGACACCCGACGGCCTCGTCGACGTCAAGGTGCTCGACGAGCACGACTGGAGCACCGCCCGCCTGGACCAGACCTACCGCCGGCTGCGCTGGCGCGACGTCGGCGACGACGCGTTGGCGCCGACGCCCGCCCAGGCTGCCACGGTGGAGGCCATGACCGGGCTGCTCGCGGCGTCGCGCGGCGTCCACGTGCCGGCCGTCCGCGCCGTCACGCAGGCGCCGCGCGGCGAGTCGATCCTGGCCGTCGACCACGTCCACGGCCGCACGCTGGCGGCCCTCCCCCTGGACCGGCTCACGGACGACGTGCTGCACGAGGCGTGGCACCAGCTGGCCCTGCTGCGCACCGCCCGGATCGCCCATCGCCACCTCGACCTGTCATGCCTCGTCCTGGGCCCGGACCGGCACGTATGGGTCACCAGCCTCGACCGTGCACTGCCCGGCGCCGACGACCGCATCCTGGCCTGGGACGTCGCCGAGCTCCTGGCCGCGACGTCGGCGCGCGTGGGGCCGGCACGGGCGGTCGCGGCCGCGCGGACGGCCCTGCCCGACGAGGCCCTCGGGGCGGCGTTGCCGCGCCTGGTCCCGTCGGCGCTCACCGCCCCCACCCGGGCCGCGCTCAAGGCGGAGGACGCCGAGACGATCACGGCCCTCAGCGACGAGGTGTGCCGCGCGACCGGCGTCGAGCAGCCGACGCTCGAGGACGTCACCCGGTTCAAGCCGCGCACGCTCGTGACCGCCGCCGCGATCGCGGTGGCCGTGTACTTCCTGGCCCCGCAGCTCACCGACCTGCCGGCCACGATCCGCGCGCTGGGCGGCGTGCACTGGGCGTGGGTGCCCGCCGTCGTCGTGGCGTCCGCCGCCACCTACGTCGGCGCGGCCCTGGGCCTGGCCGGAGGCACGCCCGGACGAATCCCGGTCCCGGAGGCCGCCGGCGTCGCGCTCGCGTCGTCGTTCGTGGCGACGTTCGCCCCACCAGGCGTCGGTCAGGTGGGGCTCAACATCCGCTACCTGCAGAAGCGCGGCCTGCCCACCCCCGTCGCGGTCTCCGCGAGCGCGGCCAAGGAGACGGCTGTACTGGTCGTGCACCTCTCGCTCCTGGTCGCGTTCGCGATCCTGGCCGGGTCCACGGGTGTGATCTCCGACGAGCTGGGCAAGCTCCCGCCCGCCGGGGTCGTCCTGGCCGTGGTCGGGTCGGCGCTCGCCCTCGTCGGGCTCACCCTGGCACTCCCCCGCGTGCGCGCCGTGGTCCGCGACCGCGTGGTCCCGGCCCTGCGCGCGTCCACCGACGCGATGCGTGAGGTCATGTCCGACCCGGTCAAGGTCACGACGCTGTTCCTCGGTGTCGCGCTGCTGCCGCTCGGGTACGCGATGTGCCTGTACCTGTCGGTGCGCGCGCTCGGCGAGAGCACGCCGGTCGTGGCCGTCGTGCTCGTGTCTCTGACGGCGGGCACGGTCGCGACCGCCGCGCCGACGCCGGGTGGCATCGGCGCGGTCGAGGCGGTCCTGCTCGCGTCGCTGACCGGGCTGGGCATCCCGTCGGCCACCGCCCTGGCCGTCGTGCTGCTCTACCGCCTGGCGACGTTCTGGCTGCCCATCGCCCCCGGCGCGTGGGCGTTCCGCTCGCTGACGGCCCGCGGCGTGCTGTAGCGCACTCGGGCGCAGTCGCGCCCGGGGCCGGACCTCGCACGACCGCCCGCCGCCTCCCGGGGACTGATGGCTGCATCGATGATTGCAGCGTTCGCGCCCGTAGAGGGCACGCGCGCCGCAACCATCGGTGCAACCACGGCAGCGCCGCGGCTCGCGCACGCGCCGGGTCAGCGCGGCGTGTACGCGCCCGCGGCGATGTCCTCCAGCAGGGTCGGATGGGTGGGCTCCCAGCCCAGCAGCTCGCGGGTGCGGGCGCTGGACGCCGGGACGTCGAGGCCGAAGAAGCCGCCGATCCAGCCGAAGTGCGCGGGCGCCTCGTCGGGCGCGATCGACGCGGTCGGGACGCCGAGCGCCTCGCCCAGCGCCGCGGCGATGACACGCGTCTCGATGCCCTCCTCCGCAACGCCGTGCACGACCGAACCGGCGGGCGCCTTCTCGAGTGCCAGCCGGATCATCGTCGCGACGTCGAGCCGGTGCACGGCCGTCCAGCGGTTGGTGCCGTCGCCGACGTAGCCGGCAACGCCGGTGCGCTGCGCGATGCCGGCCAGCACGGCGACGAACCCGTGGTCGCCGCCGGCGCCGTGCACGGTCGGTGCGAAGCGCATCGCGACCGGTCGGATGCCGCGCTCGACGAACGACACGGCCAGCGCCTCGCTGCCGCCGCGCATGGCGTCCGGCCCGCTGAAGGGCGAGGCGTCCGCCTCGGTCAGCGGCCGGCCCAGGCCCGGGATGGCTGTGCCCGACGCGAGCAGCAGCGCCCGGCCGCTGCCCTCGAGGACCTCGCCGAACGCCTCGACTGCGGCGCGCTCGGCCACGCCCGACGCCGCGAAGTTGTCGAAGTCGTGCTTGAACGCCAGGTGGATCACGGCATCGGACTGCTCGGCACCCGCACGCAGGCTGTCGAGGTCGTCGAGGTCGCCGCGCACGACGGTCGCGCCCGCGGCCTCGACCTTGGCGGCGGATGCGTCGGACCGCGCGAGCCCGAGGACGTCGTGGCCGTCCGCGACCAGCTCGTCGACCACGGCCGACCCGATCCAGCCCGAGGCTCCGGTGACGAAGACGCGCATGAGTTCCTCCTTCAGCACGCCGACACCCCAGTGATGTCAGCGCCTGTCATCAACCATACGCCTGTCGTCAGTCACTGTCATCACTACACTGCACCCATGGGTCGTTGGGAGCCGGACGCACGCGGGCGCATGGCACGCGCCGCGCTGGAGCTGTACGCCGAGCGCGGCTACGAGCAGACGACGGCCGCGGACATCGCGGACCGGGCCGGCGTCACGGAGCGCACGTTCTTCCGCCACTTCGCCGACAAGCGCGAGGTCCTGTTCGACGGCTCGGCGCAGCTCCAGGCGGCGGTCGTCGCGAGCATCGCGGGAGCCGACGACGCCGCCCCTCTCGACATCGCGTGCGGCGCGTTCGTCGCCGCCGCACCGATCCTGGAAGAACGCCGGGACCACGCCCGACGACGCGCGGCGGTGATCGCGGCGAACACGAGCCTCCAGGAGCGCGAGCTGCTGAAGATGTCGACGCTGGCATCAGCCGCTACAGGTGCGCTGCGGAAGCGTGGAGTCGCCGCGCCGGACGCGCAGGTCGCCGCGCATACTGCGGTCGGCCTGTTCGGGATCGGGTTCGAGCGCTGGGTCGCGGCCGACGACGGCACGTCGCTCGCCGAGCAGATCACGCGCGCGCTCGCCGACCTGCGGCAGCTCGCGGGCACATCGGGCTGAGCTCAGCTCACGCAGAACTCGTTGCCCTCGGGGTCGTGCATGACCACGAAGTAGAAGGGGTCGTCGGGATCGTCCTCGCGGGTCCGTGACCCGACCGACGCGCCGAGCCCGACGAGCTCCGCGACCCGTCGTTCCACCGTCTCGACCCGGCGCTCGAGCGGCAGCTCGTCGTCGCGGTCGGTGACGTAGAGGTCCAGGTGCAGCCGGTTCTTGCCCGCCTTCGTCTCCGGCACGGCCTGGAACCAGATCGGCGGTCCTTCGCCGGTGGGGTCGAACAGCCTGTCGACGAAGGCGTCGTCGTCCCCGAGCGCCGCTCGGTAGTGCCGGTCCCACGGGGTGTCACGGCCGCCGGGCGCCGGGACGTAGCCGAGCGCCCGCTCCCAGAACCGCGCCAGCCGCGCCGGGTCGTTCGCGTCGATCGTCAGCTGCCAGAACATCGTCGGCCTCCTCAGGCCCGACGACGCGAGGGCCCACCCACCGGCGGTGAGCGGGCCCTCGCGTCGAGCGGGTGCTACTTGGTGACCTTGACGGTCACCGGGGCGATCGACGTGGTCCGCAGCAGCGGCGACGTCAGCTGCGCCCGCAGCGTGTACGTCCCCTTGGTCACGCCGGTGGCGGTGTACCCGAAGGTCGCCGAGCCGCCGGGCGTCGGGGGCGCCGTGGTGACCACGAACTGCCCGTCGGCGACCGGGGTGACGTTGGCACCGCTGGTGCCGTCGCGGTTCTCGGCACCCGCACTGAGCGGGGACGTCGAACCGGCGAGCGCACCGTAGGCGAAGGACACGTCCTCCGTGTCGCCCGTCTGGAACCAGACCTGGAACTGGTTGCCGGCGGTCTTCCCGTACTCCGGGACGCCGTCGTAGTCGACGACGAGCCAGGTGTTCGTGCCGTCACCGAGGGTGCCGACGCGGATCGCGCCACCCTGCGCCGGGTTGAGGTCGGTCCAGAACGGTGCGACCACGTTGTTCGGCCGCGTCGGGTTGGGGAACGTCTGCGGCTCGCAGCAGTTGTTGTCCTCTGCCACGCCGCCGCCGACGACCACGTACCCGTTGGAGTCGACCCCGATGGAGGTGTACGTCTCCGAGCCGTACTTGAACGCCGGGACCGTGAAGTTCTGGATCGTCTCGTCACCGGCGCCCGCCACGGGCGCGATGCCGAAGTCGGCCAGCGGGAGGTAACCGCCGCCCGGGGTCTCCCCCGGTGCCACCGACGTGATCGTCGGCGCCAGCGCGGCGCTCAGCGTGCCGCTCCAGACGGCCCCCAGCGTGTTCTTCTTCCCGGGCTTGTTCACCTTGGTGATCGGCAGCCCCGGCTGCGACGCGACCGCGATCTTCACCGGCGCCTCGACCGGCAGGTTGTTGGTGGCCGTCACCGTGCAGTCGGTCGTGGCACCGACACCGATGGTCGTCGGGTCGCACGTCTGCCCGATCGTGATGGCCGCCGCGCCCGTCTTGACCGCGACGGGCAGCACCGCGGCGTTGCCCTTCGTCGGCTTCAACGTGATCTGGCCGGTGTGCCACCCGAGCGACGTCGCCGTCCCGTCGATCAGCACCGTCAGCTTCTGCTTCGCGTTGGGCGCCAGCGTGAACGTCGACGGCGAGACCGTCAGCGACAGGCCGTCGGCCGCGGTGGCCTTGGCCGTGAACGTCTGGGTGGAGCCCGAGACGTTCTGCACCGTGCGCTTCGTGGTCACTACGCCCGGCAGCGGGCTGACCTGGACGCTCGGCAGGTTGATGTCGACGCGGTGCAGGGAGTCCGTGAGCGCATCGACGTACGTGTCCTTGGTGACGTTGAACGTCACCGTCGGGGACACGGCGCGGTCGGCCCGGATGGACCCGGCGCCGCGGTCGAACACGCCCGCCTTGCTCCCGTCGACGTTCACGACAGCCTGCAGGGACGACGTCATGAGAGCCGACTTGACCTGCGCGGGCGTCCACTTGGGGTGGGCGGCACGGACCAGCAGCGAGACGCCGGCCGCGTGCGGGCTCGACATCGACGTCCCGGCGATGGCCTGGAACAGCTGGCCCGCGGGACCCGCGGCCACCTCGGCCGGGGTCGGCGTGTTGCCGGCCAGGACCTGCACGCCCGGAGCAGTGATGTCCGGCTTGATGAAGTCACCCAGCGGGCCGCGCGAGCTGAACCCGGCCATCACGTCGCCCTGGCTCGCCACGACCTGCCCGGTCGCCCAGGTGGCCTTCGCGTCCGGGTGCGCCGCGAGGAACGCGAGCAGCTCGTCGTTGGGGCCCTCCAGGTGGATGGCCGGCAGGAAGTGGTTGTCGGTCTCGACGTCGCTGGCCGTCGGGTTGTACAGGATCATGCCCGACGCGCCGCCGACGGCCGCGTTGTAGCCCTTCTCCACGCGGCCGTTGGAGCCGCGCTCGCAGACGACGACCTTGCCGATCAGCGACCCGACCGGGAAGGGCTTGTCGCACAGCTTGGTTCCGGTGTAGCCGGTCACCGATGCCGCCAGGACCACGGGGACGTCGGTGACGCCCTTGGTGAGGGTGGCACCCGACTTGGTGAAGGTGGCACCGTCCGACGAGGTCAGGTGCAGGGTCGAGGAGAACGAGCGGTCCGACGTCGAGGCCCCGACCGTCGTCAGCCACGGCCCGGCGTGCTCGGCCGTGCTGGCGCCCGGGCCGGAGTTGCCGGCCGAGGCGTTCACGCTGATCCCCGCGGAGAACGCGTCGAGGAACGCCAGCTCCACCGGGTCGGTGTATGCCTGCGCGCCGCCGCTGATGGAGAAGTTGATGACGTCGACGCCGTCGAGGATGGCCTGCTGGATGGCCGCGACCGAGTCGGAGCCGTAGCAGCCCGCGACCGCGCAGACCTTGTACTCGATGACCGACGCTCCGGGCGCGATGCCGCTGACCGGACCGCGGTCCGTGCCGAGCAGAGGTGCGCTGGTGACGTAGCTGCCCGCGGCGGTCGTCGTCGTGTGCGTGCCGTGACCGTCCGCGTCACGGGCCGAGCAGCGCTCCTTGGAGGTGCAGTACTCGTCGTCGCCCACCTGACCCTGCTCGAGGCTCGTGTCCAGGAACGCGTAGGCACCGATGAGCTTGTTGTTGCAGGTGAACTTGGCACCCAGGTCGGTGCCGCCGTCGCCGAACTCGCAAGCCCAGGGGCCGCCCGCCGGCTTCTTCAGCCCGACGTCCTTGAGCATCGGGTGCTCGGGCCAGACGCCCGTGTCGATGTCACCGAAGATCAACCCCTCGCCAGCGTGGTCGCGCCCGCCGAGCGACGGCCACACCTTCTCCGCGCCGATGAACTTCGAGGTGCCGTTCTCGACGCCGCTGCTCGCCTTGCTGACCAGGGCGCCCGTCCCGACGGCGCTCGGTGCGCTGGCGGCCTCCACCATCGGGTGCTCGAGCGTGTCGGACTGGACCGCGGCGACCGCCGGGAGCGCGAGCAGCTTCTTCGCGCTGCTCTCCGGCAGCGTCACCGCCAGGCCGCCGTACGCGACGTTGAACGTGCCGGTGACCTTGGCGGACGGCACGAGCTTGGTGATCGCCTTCGCGGCCGCGGCCGCCTGGCCGTCGATGTGCTTGAGGTAGGCCGAGACGGCCTTGTCGCTCTTCTTGAGCGTCTTGCCCGTCACGCCGGGGCTGGTGGCGGCGAGGTCGTCGACGCCGCCCTGGTAGGCGGACGCGGAGTCGTAGTCGAGCTTGACCATGATCGTGGTCTTGGCGGCGTCGGTGCTCGTGAGCAGCTCGGGGCTGGACTTCGCGAGCTGCGCCGTCGGCGACTTGGCCGTCTCGATCGTCTTGTCCGGGGTGAGGGTCGTCCCGGTCAGGCTTCCTGGATCGGGTGGCGGGGCCGCGGATCCCGGGGTCGTCGCCGCTCCCACGACGAGCGCGGAGGCGGCGCAGATGGTCAAGATCCGAAGTTGCCCGCGACGGTGCATCGACATCTCCCTGCTGAGGGTTACCAGTGAGTACGCTTTGCGCACCCGGGCAAACTACCCCGAGGTGCTCGAATAAGACATCCCTTGTCATACTGCTCCAGTCGGGTGAATGATGCGCACTCGCGGGTGAACCCGCCGCTGACCGGCACGGCCGACCGCACGGCCGCGCCGGTCGGCGGCGGACCTGCGATCGGGGCGCTTCCTGTCGGCGCCACGCCCTAGGGTCGGTGGCATGACCGACGAGGCTCCCGCGTCCCTGCTCCCCACCCGACCCGTGCTCAGCGGGTTCCACCCGGACCCGTCGGTGTGCCGCGTCGGAGACACGTACTACCTGGTCAGCTCGTCTTTCGAATACGCGCCGGGCCTGCCGATCCACCGCTCGACGGACCTGATCACCTGGGAGCTCGTCGGGCACGCGCTCGACCGCCCGTCCCAGCTTCCCCGAGCCGGCGCCGGGTACTCCGGCGGCATCTACGCCCCGACGCTGCGCCACCACGACGGCCGGTTCTGGCTCGTGACCACCAACGTCTCCGATGGCCCCGGGCACCTGCTCGTGACGGCCGACGATGCGGCCGGGCCGTGGTCGGAGCCGGTGCGCATCCCCGACGCCGGCGGCATCGACCCGGACATCGCCTGGGACGACGCAGGCACGTGCTACCTGACCTGGTCGGACGCGGGGATCTGGCAGGTGGTTCTCGACCCGACGAGCGGCGCGCTGCTCTCGCCGCCCTACCGGCTGTGGAGCGGGACGGGTGGGCGTCACCCCGAAGGGCCGCACCTGCAGCGCCTGGGCCCGTGGTGGTTCCTGATGATCGCCGAGGGCGGGACGGGCGAGGGGCACGCCGTCTCGGTCGCGCGCAGCCACTCCCCCGCGGGCCCGTTCGAGGGCGCTCCGCACAACCCGCTGCTCACCTCCCGCGGCACGGCGCTGCCCGTGCAGAACACCGGCCACGCGGATGTCGTCGAACGCCCCGACGGTACGTGGGCCGCGCTCTACCTGGGCGTCCGGCCCGACGGCTACTTCCCCGGCTGGCACGTGCTGGGCCGCGAGACGTACGCGGTGACCCTGGACCTGGACGACGAGGGGTGGCCGCGGGTCACCGGTCCGCTCGAGCCCGACGCCGTCGCCCCCGTCTCCGCGCGGCTGGACGGCGAGGTCCCGCCCGACTGGGTGGGCGCCGGGGTCTTCCCCGACCAGGCGCTGACGCGCACCGCCGACGGCTGGGCACTGGCGGCACAGGGCGACGACCGCGTCTTCGTCGGGCACCGTCAGCGCAACCCGCTGCTCACGGCCCGCGCGGAGCTCGACGCCGCCGGGGGAACCGGCGGCCTGGAGATCCGCCTGGACCCGGTCCACGCGGTGACGGTCGAGGTCGACGGGACTCACGCCCGTGCGGTCGCGCGGGTCGGGTCACTCGAGTCCGCGCTCGGCGAGGTCGCGGCCGACGGGCCGACGACGGTCGAGCTGCGCGTCGTCGCTTCCCCGCACCCGCAGTACAGCCCGCGCCGGGGGCCCGACGAGATCGTCGCGTCGGTGCTCGGCGCGGACGGGCCGGTCGAGCTGGGCCGGCTCGACGGGCGGTACCTGTCGACGGAGGTCGCGGGCGGATTCACGGGCCGGCTCGTCGGGCTGGTCTGCTCGGAAGGCACGCTCGGCGTCCGCTCGTACACCTGCGACGGGTCGGAGCCGCCCGCCTGACGTCCCGGTGCAGGCCGCACACATCGTCTTTGGGTCGCGCACCTGCGTGACCTGGATGTTCGCCCGACGTTCGCCCATGCGACCCCTGGCGTACGCCCGGTTCCGAGATCGTCGCGAGCGTGAAACTCCACCCCCGTGCAGTCGCATCCCTTGCCGCCCTGACCTGCGGCGCCGCCCTGGCGCTGGTCGTCCCGAGCGCCGCGCAGGCGGCCTCCACCCCCGACGTCCGCATCACCGAGTGGATGTACAACCCGGCGAAGTCCGCGGGCGAGTACATCGAGATCACCAACCTGGGCACCACCGCCGTGAGCCTGTCCGGATGGTCGTTCGACGACGACAGCCGCACCCCGGGCACTGTCCCGCTCGACTCCCTCGGCACGCTCGCCGCGGGCGCGTCGGCGATCATCACCGAGTCGCCGGCCGCGACGTTCCGCAGCGACTGGGGCCTGGGCACCGACGTCGCCGTCCTCGGCGGCAACACCACCAACCTGGGCCGCGCCGACGAGATCAACATCTTCGACGGCCCCGACGCGGCCGCCGACCTCGTCGACCGCCTCACCTACAACGACCAGGGCACGGGTGCCGTCAAGGGCCCGCGCACGCAGGGCGTCGCGGGCGTCCCGACGACGGCCGCGGCGCTCGGCGCGAACGACGCGTCGCAGTGGCAGCTGTCCGTCGTCGGGGACGCCGAGAAGTCGTGGACGTCGACGACCGGGGACCTCGGATCCCCCGGCTCGAGCCGCTTCGCGACCACCGGCGGCACGCCCGGCACGGACCCGACGCCCACCCCCGCCCCTACGCCGACCCCCACTCCCACACCCGCGCTCGACTGCCAGCCCGAGGCCCCCGAGGGCACGAGCACGCTCCCGGCGAAGGCCCTGACCCCGGTCGCGTGGCCGGGCTCGTCGAGCGTCACGGTCGCGGACGCGCCGTGCGCGTGGAAGACCACCACGGGTCCGGAGGGTCGCGACGTCAGCGGCCTCGTCTTCGATCCCACCGACTCCGGCGTCCTGTACGCGGTGAAGAACAAGAGCTGGGTGTTCCGGCTGGTCCAGAAGGACAGCCAGTGGGTCCCGGACACGAGCAACGGCTGGGGCGCGGGCAAGGAGATCTTCTTCCCCGGCAGCACCGACGCCAAGACGAACCAGCCCGACTCCGAGGGCCTGACCGTCGGCCCCGACGGCGCGCTCTACGTGACGACCGAGCGCAACAACGCGGCCAACACGATCCCGCTCAACTCGATCCTGCGCATCGACCCGACCCAGTCGGGCACGACGCTCGTCGCAACCGCCCAGTGGGACCTGACGGCCGACTTCCCCGAGCTGCACGCCGGCAGCAAGACCGAGGCCAACCTGGGCTTCGAGGGCGTCACGTTCGTCCCCGACAGCTACCTGGTGGCCAACGGCTTCATCGACGCGTCCACCGGCCGCACCTACGCCCCGCGCGACTACCCGAAGCACGGCAGCGGCCTGTACTTCGCGGCCCTGGAGAACGACGGCAAGCTCTACGCCTACGCGCTGAACAGCGACGGCACGTCCCACCGCGTCGCCGCGGTCGACACCGGCATGGGGCACGTCATGGACGTGCAGTACGACGCCGACGCGCAGCGCATCTGGGCGCTGTGCGACAACACCTGCGGCGTGACGTCGACGGTCCTGAAGGTGTCGTCGTCGGGCGTTCTGGTGCCCGAGGTGTCCTACGCGAAGCCCGCCGACCTGTCCGTGAACAACCTCGAGGGCTTCGCGATCGCACCGTCGTCGACGTGCGTCGACGGCACCAAGGCCGTCCTCTGGTCCGACGACGGCATCTACGGAGCCGGCACCGGTTCGGCGACCGAGGGGCACGCGCTGTACGCGGGTCGCATCCGCTGCGACCTGGGCCTAGGCGCGCAGGGCGTGCCCGCCCCGGCCGCCTGGAACCGCACCGCGGTCTACACGGTGGGCGACGTCGTGAGCTACGGCGGCTCCGTGTTCCGCGCGCAGTGGTGGACGTCGGGCGACGTGCCCGGCGCCAGCGCGTACGGCTCGTGGGAGCAGATCGTCTCGGCGAGCGACGGCACCGCGGTGTGGACCGCGTCGCGCGTCTTCGTCGCCGGCGACGTGGTCCGCTACGACGGCCACGACTACCGCGCCGCGTGGTGGACCCGCAACCAGCTCCCGGGCACCCCCAACGGGCCCTGGACCCTCATCGGCTGACCCCCTCTGGCACCACCACCACCCCACAGCCTCCGAGCATCTGGTTGCGATAGCGACCAGATGCTCGGACGTCGTGCTTGGGTCTTGACGGTGACACTTGTTTTTTGCAAGTGTGGTCCTCGTCACCCACGGACCCCACGAGAGCGAGACCGTCATGAGCCAGATGTTCGTCAACCTGCCGGTGAACGACCTGGAGCGCGCGAAGGCGTTCTACGAGGCGCTCGGCTTCCGCATCAACCCCCAGTTCACCGACCACAACGCCGCGTGCGTCATCGTGGAGGAGGACCACAGCTACTTCATGATCCTGGTGCGCGACTACCTGCAGACGTTCACCGACCTGCCGCTCGGCGACCCCGCGGTCAACCCGACGACGGCCACAGCGATCTTCGTCGAGAGCCGCGACGCGGTCGACACGGCGGTCGCCAACGGTCTCGCGGCCGGCGGCAGCGAGGCGCGGCCCGCCTCCGACTACGGCTTCATGTACCAGCGCCAGCTCACGGACCCCGACGGCAACATCCTCGAGTTCGGCTGGATGGACCCGGTCGCGGCCGCCCAAGGCCCGGAGGCCTTCGCAGCGCAGCAGGCCTGAGTCCGATGGCCGCGCGCGAGTACGGGCAGTACTGCGGCGTCACGCGAGCCCTCGAGCTCGTGGGCGAGCGCTGGGCGCTGCTCATCGTGCGCGACCTGCTCGTCGGGCCGCGCCGCTACGGAGAGCTCGCCGCGGGCCTGCCCCGCATCCCGAGCAACATCCTGGCGGCGCGGCTCAAAGAGCTGCAGGGCGCCGGCATCATCCGCCGCGCGCCCCGCTCCCGCATCATCATCTACGAGCTGACGCCATACGGCCGCGAGCTGGAGCCGGTGGTGCTGGCGCTGGGCGCCTGGGGCTTCAAGGCCATGGGCGATCCGCGCGACTCGCAGGTGATCACGCCTGACTCGATGACGATGGCGCTGCGGACAGCCTTCCGGCCTTCCGTTGCGCTCGAGCTGCCGCCGACGGCGTACTTCGCGCGGCTCGGGCCGGCGGAGCTGCTGGTGCGGGTCGCGGGTCCGGACCTGCGCGTCACGCCCGGCGACGGGCCGGCCGACCTGGCCTTCGCCGCCGGGCCGGACATCCGGCGCGTAATCTCTGGCGAACTCGACCCTTCCCGTGCGATCGCGACGGGCGTGGTCGAGGTGCTGCGCGGCCCCGACGACCTGCTCGCCCGTTTCGCGCGCACGTTCCACCTGGCGGCTTGAGACTGACGCCGGTCGACGATGCCTGTAAGCCGTCGAGGTGCTTGACGCCTCGGACCGGTGAGGTTAGTCAACTAGCGGAGGACGCAACCAGACGCGCTCGGTCAGACTCCCCCAAGTGGTCCACGAACCTCTTGAATCGCCACTCGAGTGCGTCGCGGTGTGGCGGCCGAGCGTCGGGCCGCAGACGGTCGGCGTCAACCTGGAGCTCGTCGAGAGTCGGGCCCTGAGGACGAGTAACAATCCCCAACGTTCGCGGGTGGATGACCCACAACATGGCGTCCATCGCCCGATGTAGGTCCGCGGTCAGCAGCATGCCGTTACGCACATCGTCAGTGCCACCGTGCTGGACGTCGACGACATGAGCACCGTCGAGGACGGCATCAACATCGACGCCGGTCACCGCGCACCGGCCGCGATATCGACGCAGCATGCGGAACTTGAAGGTGGCGTCGCGGTCGAGCCGGGAAATGACACCGCTCGTGCGGAGCCGGCGCGACGTCAACGCGAAGGGCGCGTCCTCCTCTGGGTCGCCCTCGAGCTGCTCTGGCTCCATCTCGGCGAACTCCATGAGGAACGTCTGCGACCCAGGGTCATCGGCAATCACCCACGCGATGCGGACCCGACGTCCGCCCGTGGTCTCGGAGATGACGAACACCGGTAGATGCAGCTCGCGAGCCCGCCGCACCGCCTCGATCTCATTCGCGTCCCGCAGACCGGCTCGATCGGTGTGTGGGTAGTGATAGACGATCCGCGTGTCGCCGAGCTCGTCGGGATAGTGACGTCCTGTGTGCAGCACCGAGACCGCAATCCCGGGATCCTCGATGGCTCGAGTCCGCCGTGCGTCGACCCATACACCCTGAGCCCCGCCATACAAGCCCCGAGTGCGCATCCAGTCGGGTGATACCACGCCACCAAGACGCACCAGCTCGTCCCATGCGTCCAGCCGCCAAGCGCGCTCGTCGTCAGAGTCCCACTCGGCGACTTCAACAACCCGGAGCCCAAGTCGGTCAAGAAGTGGGGTCGCCGACACGTGCGCCTGCCCGCGCGAGAGCTGCTCGCGCATAAATGTCTCCAGGGCGATGGCGTCATACCGCCGGCCGCGGTCGACGATGACGCGCGTCGTCAGACCGTCGCCGTACTGCGCGATGAACGCATCCTCGCCGCGTGCGTACTCATTGAGGGCGGCGACGAGAACGCCCTCGATAGGAGACGCGATATGCACGAGCTGAGCTTGGCAGAAGGACGATCTCGGCGGAAAGCGTTCCGGCCGAACCAGTCGACTGCCCAAGCGTCCGATCAGTTGCTTCAGTTGACCAGCTGCGGTGCCGACTACACGGCAGGAGGTAGCACCTATGCCTGCTGGCGACTCGGCCGGCGCCGAAGCGAGGCGTCAGCTCGCTCTCGCGGATGCCCACGACGCGGCCGCGCGCGACGCCCGCGCCACGGCCGCCCGGTACAACGTCGCGGACGTCACCGAGAAGGCGACGGCACGTGCTCTCGCGCCCCTCGCGGCGGTGGGACATCACCTGCTCGCGGACCGGCGCTGGCCAGGCAGCCGACACGCGCAGGTCGATCTGGTGGTCGTCGGCCCGAGTGGGGTCTTCGTCGTCGACACCAAGGCGTGGCGCGAGGTCACGATCGCGAACGGGCGCATCTTTCGCGGGCAGGAGGACGCGACCGACGACCTGATGGCGCTGGCCGACCTCGGGTACACCATCGAGGGAGCACTGGCCGAGGTGGGACTGGCGCCAGGTGAGGTGCACGTCGTCGCGGTGCTGGCGGGCCGTTCCGGAGTCAACGAGCTGGTCGGACCCGTGCGTGTCGTCGGCGAGAAAGACGCCCTGCGCTACATCGCCGGACACGGCAACCGACTGACCGCGAGCCAAGTCGACGCCGTGCTGGGCGCCGCACTCGCGTTGCTGCCCGAGGTCAACGCGCCTGCGCCGGTGAACGTGACCCTGCCAGAGCCCGCACTCCCCCGCGACGAGGCTCCCGTCCAGGACACCCTCCTGACGAGCGAAGAAGTCCAGTCCGCCTTGCTGGACGGCATGCTTGCCGCGCCGATCGAGGAGTGGATGAGCTTCTTGCACCCGGCTCAGGCGCGGCTGGTGCGCCGCTCGTTCAACGGCCCGGCGCGCATCCGTGGTGCCGCCGGGACCGGGAAGACGGTCGTCGGCCTCCACCGTGCCGCCTACCTGGCGCGCTCACGTCCGGGCCGCATCCTCGTGACGACGTACGTCCGCACACTTCCAGACGTCCTGCGAAGCACGCTCGGACGGATGGCGCCGGAGGCAGTCAACCGCGTCGACTTCCTCGGGGTCCACGAGTTCGCGCGCAACCTGCTCGACGAGCGCGGCGTCCGCATCAAGGTCGACGCCAAGCGGATCGACGAGGCCTTCGCCGTCGCCTGGCACGGCGTCGGAGCGCGTGGGGTGCTGAGCTCGAGCGCGCGCGACTCGCGGTACTGGAAGGACGAGATCGCGCATGTCATCAAGGGGCGCGGCCTGACGACGTTCGAGCAGTACGCGAACCTGACGCGCTCGGGTCGTCGGTACCGCCTCTCGGTCGACCAACGCCGCGCGGTCTGGGATCTGCGGATCGCGTACGACGAAGCACTGCGCGCCGCCGGCGTGCACGACTGGGCGGATCAGATCCTGCTCGCGGAGCGCGAGCTCGAGCGCCGCCCGTTGACCGATCGGTACACAGCCGTCATCGTCGACGAGGCGCAAGACCTGTCCGCGGCGATGGTCCGCCTCCTGCATCGCCTGGTCGGCGACCGTGACGACGGCCTGACCCTCGTCGGCGACGGGCAGCAGACGATCTACCCGGGCGGCTACACGCTGAGCGAGATCGGCATCGACATCGCAGGCCGCGGCGTCGTACTCGACATCAACTACCGGAACACCCAGGAGATCCTCGACTTCGCCTCGCGCCTCGTCGCCGGCGACGAGTACGCCGACATCGAGGGCATCGTCGGTGCCGGCGAAAGTCCTGCTCGCATCGACCGCACAGGTCCAGCACCGACCTTGGTCCGGTGCGCGTCGTGGGCCGCGCGGGAGGGCAAACTCGTCGCGCACGTCCGCGAGACCCTCCGCAACGTCGGCACCGGCCCTGGCGACATCGGTGTGCTCTGCCTGACACGCCACGCCGTGCGCTCCTGCACGTCAGCGCTTCGGCGAGCAGGGTTCGCAGTCGTCGAGCTGACGGAGTACGACGGCCGACCCACCGATGCCATCAAGGTCGGCACCATCAAGCGCGCAAAGGGACTGGAGTTCAAGCAGGTGCTCCTGCCCGACGTCCGCGAGGAGGACGTCAGCACGACTGCCCCGGAAGACGGAGCCGAGCGCGAGTCGTGGACGCTCCGCCGGCGCGAGGTGTACGTGGGGATGACCCGTGCCCGCGACGGGCTGTGGGTTGCTCTGGGTTGACCAGCCAAGGTTCTCGCTCGAAAGCAACACGCTTCGTCAGGGCAGGACGAGAGGCGCGAGCGCGGTGACGAACCGCACGAGGTCGTCCTCTGCGGAGTAGACGTGGACGGCGGCCCGCACCAGTGTGACGCCGTCGTGCTCCCCTACCCAGGCCCGCACGCCATTCGCCTCCAGCACCGCGTGCACGCGCTCCGGCGTCGCACCGGGAACGACGAACGCGCGCAGCCGAGGCGCCAGCAGATCCGGCCCGACGGCGGCTTGCAGCCCGGCGTGAGCGGCGTGGTCGCCGAGCCGCTCAGCCAATGCCTCGGCTCGTGCGATCAAGCCCGACCGACGCCAACGCTCCCGCTCGTCGAGCGCCGCCGGAACCGCCAGCACGGGCGCCGGGTCCCACGTCCCGCGCCACGAGAACCGGCCGACCAGATCCGGTGACTCGCGGCGCAACGCGACGAGCGCGGGGTACGCATCGACGCGCGCCTCGTCGGACACCCACACGAAGCCCGATGGACGCGGCCCCGGCAACCACTTGTGCAGCGTGCCGAACACGGCAGCGGCACCCTCGAGACCGTCGAACCTGTCGTGCCCGACCACGTGCGCGGCGTCGACGACCACATCCACGCCGTGGGCGCGCGCGAGGTCGACGATCTCGGCGATCGGCGCGCGCATGGCCGTCGGCGAGGAGATCGCGGAGACCACGAGCACTCGGGCGCCGGGCACCGCCGCACCCAGCACGTCGATCAGCGCCGCCCGCGAGGTCGGCACGGGCACGTCGACGACGTCGACCCGCGCCCCGGCCCTCGCGCAGGCCACACGCCACGCCTCGACGACCGACGAGTACTCGGTCGAGGCCAGCACAACGCGCTCCCCCGCCCGCAAGGGCCACGAGGCCGCCAACGCGTTCGACGACTCGGTCGCGTTGCTCGTCATCGCCATCTCGCCACCGACGAGTCCGAGCTCGTCGCGCACGCGACCGGCGACACGCGCCAGACGCGGCGCCAGAGCCGCCCCGAGGCCGGTCGCCGTGTCGCGCTCGAGCTCCGCGCGCAGCTCGTCGGCGCGGGCCATCAGGGCGCGGGTCGGCGCCCCGTACGACGCGTTGTTCAGGTGTGCGACGTCACGGTCCAAGAAGAACTGACGCGTGACCTCTAGATCCATCGGCGCAGCTTGAACACGCCGTAAAGCACCACGCTCACGACGGCCATCGCCCCCACCGCGAACAGGTACCCGTAGTGCCAGTGCAGCTCGGGCATGACGTCGAAGTTCATCCCGTACACGGTCCCGACGAGCGTCGGCGCGAACAGGATGGCGGCCCATGCGGAGATCTTCTTGACCTCCTCGTTCTGGGAGTTGCTGGCCTCCGAAAGCGCCTTCATCTCCTCGTTCTGCCGCTGCGCGACGAGCGTGGAGTTGACGGTGAGGATGTCGCGCAGCGCGGCGCGGAAGCCCTCGACGCGCTCGACGGCCTCGGTGACGTGGTCGGCGACGTCACGCAGGTGGCGCTGCAGCTCGACGTCCACGCCGTACTTGTCGAACCCGCCGGTCAGGGCGGCGAGGATCTGCTGCAGCGGCCGGGCGCTGCGCAGGAACTCGACGACCTCGCGGGACAGCTCGTAGATGCGGCGCGAGACCTCGAGGCCGCCGGCGAAGACGTCGAACTCGATCTCGTCGATGTCGTTCTCCAGGCCGGCGACGACGGGCGCGTACCCGTCGACGACGGCGTCGAGGATCGCGTACAGCACGGCCTCCGGGCCGAGCGCGAGGATGTCGGGCTCGGACTCGAGCCGGCGGCGCACTGCCGCCAGGTCCGGGGAGTCGCTGTGCCGCACGGTCGCGACGAAGTCCGGGCCGACGAAGACGTGCAGCTCGCCGAACTCGACCTCCTCGACGTCGTCGAGGTAGCGGGCGGCGCGCAGCACGACGAACAGCGTGTCGCCGTAGCGTTCGAGCTTGGGCCGCTGGTGGGCGACGATCGCGTCCTCGACCGCAAGCTCGTGCAGATCGAACTCGTCGGCCAGCCGGGCCAGGTCAGACGGCTCGGGCCGGTCCATGCCGATCCACGCCATGCCGCCCGGCCGCGAGCGCAGCGCGCGGAACGTATCGGCGAGCGAGTCGAAGGTGGCCGTGCGGCGGCCGTCGTCGTAGATCGCGGCGGCGACGAGCGACGCGCGCTGCGGCGGCACGGCCTGCGCGGGCGCGAGCGGCGCAGCGGGTCCGGGCACGTGCGGTCGGCGAGCGAGCGCGGCCAGCGGTCGGCGCAGACGGGTGGCGGGCATGAGGTGACGGGTCGAGCTCACGGGAGGCTCCCAGCGGTCGGGGTGGATCGCCCGGCCGCCGCCGTCGGGGAGCGCGCGCGTGCGCGCTCGTCGCAGGACGAGTCGGTCAGCCGGTGCAGGGTCGGAGCGCGGGACTACTGGGAGGTTCGCTACGAGTCATGGCGCACCTCCCCGGTCCGGCGGCTCCCGCCGCGCGTTCGTCGCCACCCCGGCGACCGCAGGTCACGGTACTCCCACGCCGCCCGGACCCGCGTACCGGACGATGTTCCGTCCGTCACGCCCGCACTCTCCTCCCCCCGACAGTCGCGGCCGAGCAGCCTGAACGGGACGGACCGGGCACCCGTGCGCCAGTTCACCCCCTGGGGCCTGCAATTCACCCACGAACGACCCCGGCGCGAGGACCTCGCAGGCCGTTGAGCAGGTACGTTGCTCGCGCCCCGCCCCGTGCGCACCCTCGCGCGCTCGTCGCGTGGCACCGCCGGCGGTTCCTGCCGGCCGAGACGACTCGAGGAGACCAGCGGTGCGACAGAACACGACGACCGGTCGGCTGCGGCTGGCGGTCACCGCCCTGGCAGGCCTCGTCGGCGCGCTCGCGCTGGCTCTCGCCGGTGCGCCCGCTGCGACCGCCTCCACGATCGACCAGCCGTGGACCGTCACCGGCCCGGGCACGACCACGAGCACGGGTGCGGACGGCTCCTCGACGTCGCCCGCCATGTCGTACGCCCTCAGCCCTGCGTGGGGCCAGCAGGCATGGACGTTCACCACCACGGCGACCGCTGCCGGAACGGTCGACGTCTCGTGGACGTACTCCGGCAATCACTCGTACTTCGCGGTCACCGCGGGGCTCAACGCCCTGCAGACGCCCGCCGGGGGTGCCCCCCAGAGCCGGACCCTCGTGAATGCCGGACCCGCCAACTGCTGCTCTGCACCCTCCAACGGCTTCACCTACACGGGGACCACCGAGTTCGTCGTCGCGGCCGGGGACATCTACGGATTCCAGATGACGGGGTCCAACGGCGACAGCAGCAACTTCCTGACCGGGACGCTGAGCCTGTCGCTGTCGATCGCACAGACGATCGACTTCCCGCAGCCTGCCGACGTCGCCGGTGACGCCGGCCCGCTGACGCTCGCCGCCACGGCCAGCTCGGGCCTGCCCGTCGAGTTCTCGACGACGACCCCGGCGGTCTGCACCGTTTCCGGCTCGAGCCTCACGCTCGTCGCTGCGGGCACCTGCACCGTGAGTGCCGACCAGCCCGGCGACGCGGCGCAGTCGATCGGCGCCGCTCCGAGCGTCGTGCGCTCGTTCGAGGTCAGCGCCATCCCCCAGACGCTCACGTTCGCGACACCAGCGGACACGCGCGTGGATCGCGGTCCGGTCGCCCTGAGCGCGACTTCGTCCTCGGGACTGGCCGTCACGCTGGCATCCACGACGCCGTCGGTCTGCACCGTCTCCGGCACCACGGCGACTCTCGCAACGGCCGGGACGTGCACGGTCGTCGCCACCCAGGACGGCGACGACCTGTACGCCGCGGCGTCCCCCGTCT